>Ga0056111_1000010_pt1 | contig 151976 bp, 127 predicted proteins | sample WorMetloBBELIZE2_FD_83874 | JGI IMG/M metagenome (GOLD analysis project Ga0056111, IMG submission 83874) | Marine gutless worms symbiont microbial communities from Max Planck institute for Marine Microbiology, Germany - Olavius longissimus B... ... | reverse complement strand
TCGGTAAAGATACCTTCGCTGCCACTGTAGCTCACGCTATCTAGTGCTACCTCACCTTCAATATCGGAAGAGTTTGCCAACAACTGTTCTGCACTGATGGTAATGACTTCATCTTCATCAATGGTGTAACTGGTTACGCCTGCGATTGGTGGATCGTTCACCTCAAGAACGGTAATTCCCGCTGTTGTTGTATCAACCGCGCCGTCCTCGTCAACCACGACAACATCAAGGCTAACATCGCCTGTAAAGTTTTCGTTTGGTGAGAAGGTGTAAGTACCATCGCCATTAATTTCTAGCACACCGTCGTTACCGCTGTAACTCACGCTGCTGATCGCAACATCACCCTCGATATCCGACGAATTAGCCAGTAGTTGCTCATCACTAATGGTGATCGAGTTGTCTTCATGTACTGTGTAGGACGTGCTGCCCGCAACTGGAGGATCGTTCTCTGGCGTCACACTCACATCAATGTTGGCAGAGGTCGTATCCGTACCGTCTGACACATCGAACGTAAAGTTCACATCGCCATTGAAGTTCTCATTCGGTGCGAAGCTGTACGTGCCATCGCCATTGTCGGTTAGGACACCGTCCGTGCCAGTGTAAGTCACACCTTCAACGGTTAGGTTGTCACCTTCTACATCCGTCGCGCCTGTTAATAGGTCTGCATCTGTAAAGGTAAGAAGACCGTCCTCACCCACGGTGAACGCTTGCTCTTGTGGCTCTGGAGCGTCATTGACTGGTGTAACGGTTAGGTCAAGACCAGCCGCAACCACTTCTTCGCCATCCGTGACATCGTAACTAAACTCAATGTCACCGTAGAAGTTCTCGCTCGGAGTAATGGTGAAGCTGCCATCCTCGTTCATTTCAACCGTTGCATTTTCATCATTGGTGCTCAGGTTGATTGCGCTTAGGTCGTCACCATCGATATCAACGGCATGCTCAAGTAACTGCTCTTGAGTTAGCGTAATGCTGTTGTCTTCGGCAGTTACCGCAGTGATATCACCCGTCACTTCTGGTGCATCATTGGTTGGCGAGATATGAATCGTCACATCTTGCGTCGCTGTCGCTGTGGTTCCGGTATCAACATCTGTAGAGGTTGCATTCACGGTTAGCGTCACATCGCCGTTGAAGTCCGCAGAAGGGATAAACTCTAGTCCTTCTAGCTCGCCTGGTTGTAGTGACCAAGTGCCGTCGCCATTATCAACACCCGCTGATAATGCGCTGCCTTCTGGCACATCTTCAATCAAGATAGCGAGGTTTTCTGAGCCATCGGTATCGGTCAATGCTGCATCGATATCAAGCGGCACAGGTGTATCTTCGGTACCAATGATTTGGTAATCCGCATCCGCTACCGTGATTTCGATGTTGTCGATACCGAACGATTCATCCCAAACGTCTTGATTCAAGGTTGAGCCGAAGCCCAGTTGCAATTCACCATCCTCGACAGGAACCGTTAGGTTGATTTGGTGAGCTTGGTCATTCCAACCACTGAAGCCTTCACGTTGAGAGGCTCCGTGGATCACTTCACCCACTTCATTACCATCTGAGTCGTAAAGCGTTGTCGTACCATCTTGAGTACGGAACGCGGAGTTTTCCAAGGTGGTTAGCTGTTCACCGCCCACAAAGATTTGGAACGACTCGCCATCCCAAGAATCGATTTCGTAGAAGCTAAACGATATATTCACTTCATTAACATCACTTGGGATCTCGTAGGTTTTGCTGACCGCTTCATCACCGCCAGTGCCACCAATACGACCCAGCATGTCGCCCGTTTCGAAGCCTTGAGAGCTTTCAGTGTTCGCGTTCCAACCGTTCGAGCCAGACTCGAAGTTATCAGACGCAATCACCAAGTCCGAAGCAATCGAAAGCTCTGGCATATCAACCACAGATTGAACATCAATGTTCGCTTCTGCTGGTACGGTTGCGGTGCCATCGTTGACATCAAACGTTACGTTCACGTTGCCATCGAAGTTTTCATTCGGTGCGAAGGTGTACGTGCCGTCACCGTTATCAACCAAAGTACCGCTGTCAGAAGCAACGTTTTCTACGGTTAGGTTATCACCATCGATATCACCTGCATTTTGCAGCAGTTGCTCTTCGGTAAAGGTGAAGCTGGTGTCTTCTTGCGTGACGAACTGTGGCTGACCAACCGTTGGCAAGTCATTCACTGGGTTCACAGTCAGATCGGCAGTCGCTTGAATGGTTGCATCGCCGTCCGTAATGTCGAAGCTCAGATCAATGTCGCCATTGAAGTCTGCATCCGGTGTGATTGTGAAGCTGCCGTCATCGTTTGCAACAACGGTCGCATTGCCGTCAACAGTCAGGTTGGATGCAGTTAGGTCATCACCATCCACGTCGCCTGCTTGTGCAAGAAGTTGCTCTTGGCTGAGAGTGATAGAACCATCTTCATCCACGCTGTAAGCCAAATCACCTGATACCGGAGCATCATTGACTGGCAATACATCAATGTTTGCATTGGTTGCTACCGTTGCACCATCTTCATCGGTCACGACAACATCTAGGCTGACATCACCGTTGAAGTTTTCGTTTGGTGCGAAGCTGAATGTACCGTCGCCGTTATCGGTAAAGATACCGTCAGAGCCGCTGTAGCTGACGCTATCAATCGCAACCTCACCTTCAACATCAGAAGCATTCGCCAATAGCTGCTCAGAGCTAATGGTGATGACTTCGTCTTCGTTCACTGAGTAGCTGGTCGCGCCTGCAATTGGCGGATCATTCACCTCAAGTACCGTGATACCTGCGGTGGTTGAATCCGTCGCACCGTCTTCATCGACAACCACAACGTCAAGGCTCACTTCACCATTAAAGTTCTCGTTTGGCGAGAAGGTGTAAGTACCATCGCCATTGTCTTGGAACACGCCATCTGCGCCGCTGTAGCTAACGCTGTCTACAGATACGTCACCTTCAATATCCGACGAATTCGCTAGTAATTGCTCATCGCTGATGGTGATTGAGTTGTCTTCGTGTACGGTGTAAGACGTGCTGCCTGCTACCGGTGGATCGTTCTCTGGCGTCACGTTTACATCGATATTTGCGGTCACGGTATCCGTACCATCAGAAACATCGAAGGTAAAGTTCACATCACCATTGAAGTTCTCATTCGGTGCGAAGCTGTATGTGCCATCTCCATTGTCAGTTAGGACACCGTCCGCACCAGTGTAAGTGACACCTTCAACCGATAGGTCATCGCCATCGATATCCGTTGCGCCATCAAGCAGATCTTCATCAGTGAACAACAAGACGCCATCTTCGCCAATGGTGAACGCTTGATCTTCTGGCTGCGGCAAGTCATTAACTGGGTTAACCGTTAGGTCCGCCGTTGCAACAATAGTATCGCTGCCGTCGTTGATATCGAACGTGATATCAATGTCGCCATTGAAGTTCGCGTCAGGCGTGATAGTGAAGCTGCCATCATCATTTGCCGTAACCGTTGCATCACCGTCAACCACTAGGTTAGTCGCGGTTAGCGCGTCCCCTTCTACATCCGATGCTTGAGCAAGAAGCTGCTCTTGGCTAAGCGTAATTGAATTGTCTTCATCGACACTGTAAGCCAAGTCACCCGATACTGGAGCATCGTTGACTGGAAGAACATCAATGTTTGCCGTCGTCGAAGCGGTCGCACCATCTTCGTCTACGACTACAACATCAAGGTTCACTTCACCATTGAAGTTTTGGTTTGGTGCGAAGCTGAATGTGCTATCGCCATTATCGGTAAAGATACCGTCAGAGCCGCTGTAGCTGACGCTATCAATCGCAACCTCACCTTCAACATCAGAAGCATTCGCCAATAACTGCTCAGAGCTAATGGTGATAACTTCGTCTTCATTAACTGAGTAGCTGGTCGCGCCTGCGATTGGTGGATCGTTAACCTCAAGTACCGTGATACCTGCGGTAGTTGAATCCGTCGCGCCATCTTCGTCGACTACGACAACATCTAGGCTCACTTCACCATTGAAGTTCTCGTTTGGCGAGAAGGTGTAAGTGCCGTCACCATTGTCTTGGAACACACCATCTGTGCCGCTGTAGCTAACGCTATCAATCGATACATCACCTTCAATATCCGATGAGTTCGCTAGTAGCTGTTCATCACTGATGGTGATCGAGTTATCTTCATGCACCGTGTAAGACGTGCTGCCTGCCACTGGTGGATCGTTCTCTGGCGTCACACTCACATCGATATTCGCGGTCACGGTGTCCGTGCCATCGGAAACATCGAAGGTAAAGTTCACATCCCCATTGAAGTTCTCATTCGGTGCAAAGCTATACGTACCATCGCCATTGTCGGTTAGGACACCATCTGCGCCAGTGTAAGACACACCTTCAACCGATAGATTATCGCCATCGATATCCGTTGCGCCATCCAGCAGGTCTTGATCAGTGAAGGTCAACACGCCATCTTCACCAATGGTGAACGCTTGATCTTCTGGCTGCGGCAAATCATTAACTGGGTTAACGGTTAGGTCCGCCGTTGCAACAATAGTGTCGCTACCGTCGTTGATATCAAAGGTGATATCAATGTCGCCATTAAAGTTCGCATCTGGCGTGATAGTGAAGCTACCATCGTCGTTTGCCGTAACCGTTGCATCACCGTCAACCACTAGATTAGATGCGGTTAGCGCGTCGCCTTCTACATCCGATGCTTGAGCAAGAAGCTGCTCTTGACTCAACGTGATTGAGTTGTCTTCGTCGACGCTGTAAGCCAAGTTACCTGATACTGGTGCATCATTGATTGGTAAGACATCGACCGTGATGTAAGTATCGACCTCTGCGCCGTCTTCATCGCGAATGGTTACATCCAACTGCACTTGACCGTTGAAGTTTTCATTCGGTGCAAAACTACAAGTTCCATCACCGTTTACTGAGAAGATACCATCTGGACCGTCGTAGCTGATGCCTACTAGCTCAACATCCCCTTCAACATCCGAAGCATTCAGTAGTACTTGAGATTCACTAAAGGTTAGAACTTGGTCTTCATCGATAGTGTATGCGGTAGGACCTGCGATTGGTGGGTCATTTACCTCAATCACAGTAATGCCAGCAGTAGTAGAGTCCGTTGCACCTTCTTCATCGACTACGACAACATCTAGGCTCACTTCGCCGCTGAAGTTTTCGTTTGGTGAGAAGGTGTAAGTACCGTCACCATTGATTTCTAACACACCGTCGTTACCGCTGTAGCTCACGCTATCAATCAACACATCGCCTTCAATATCCGATGAGTTCGCTAATAGCTGTTCGTCACTGATGGTAATCGAATTGTCTTCATGCACCGTGTAAGCCGTGCTGCCTGCGACCGGTGGATCGTTCTCTGGCGTGACTGTTACATCGATATTTGCCGTCACGGTATCCGTGCCATCGGAAACATCGAAAGTGAAGTTCACGTCGCCATTGAAGTTCTCGTTTGGTGCGAAGCTATATGTGCCATCACCATTGTCAGTAAGAACACCGTCTGCGCCTGTGTAAGTGACGCCCTCAACAGATAGGTCATCCCCTTCAATATCGGTAGCGCCTGTTAGCAGATCCGCATCAGTAAAGGTCAGCACACCATCTTCACCAACAGTGAACGCTTGGTCTTGTGGCTCTGGCGCGTCATTGACTGGTGATACCGTTAACTCAAGGTTGGTTGAGACAACATCATCGCCGTCAGACACATCGAACGTAAAGGTGATATCACCATTAAAGTCCGCATCTGGCGTTAAGGTGTAAGTACCGTCGCCATTGTCTGTGATGGTGATGTTTTCATCATCCGTAGCCAAATTCAGCGCTGTCAGTTGGTCTCCATCCAAGTCACGCGCATTAGCGAGTAAATCTTCTTGCGTGATTAGGATTGAACCATCTTCTTCAACCATCGCTGAAACAGGCAATGCTTCAGGCGCATGCTCAATGTGGGCACCTGTTGCATTGACGTAAATGGTTTGAGAAACGGTTTCAGAATCATTATTTGATAGCTCTGTTGCCGTTGCCGTTACGTTGATTTCTAGCTGTTGGTTAAAATCTTCTGGCAATTGAATCTGTAGCTCTTGTTCAATTGCTGTGGTTGGAAGCGTTACAGAACCATCTGGACCTACTGTTACTTCACCGCTGTAGATCTGGCTGTTCACTTCACCGACATCAATGGTGAAGTTGAAGTCGGTGTAATCGGCATCGCCGCCACCGTAGAGATCTTCAAAGCCGTAAACCAGTTCACCGTCTTCGTTCACGGTAGTTCGGGTATGTTCAATGCCATCTTGGTTGAGCTCTGAGCTTGAACCACCATGGAAGACTGCATCACCGGATTGACTTTGAATCACGGTTTCAGAACCATCAGCGCCAACAAACACGAGTTGTGGGTCAACCGTATCCATGTTCGCAGGAGAGCCATCTGCTGCACGGAACTCGTACTGACCATCTTGCATGGACGCAAAGTCATTGAAGTTATGACCGTTAGGAATCAAGAATAGGTTGAAGCTTTCCCCTTCCGAGATTTGGAAGCTGAACTGATCTTGTCCCGGAACGAGGTCACCGCCACCGCCAACTTGAGAGGCGTTTTCGTACACCACTTCAACGCCAGTGATGTTGCCATCTTCATCGACTTTGTAGTAACCCGCTGTGTTTTGGTAACCCGCGGTTTCACCTTCAAACGTAACCGTGATTTCAGTATCGTTGAAACTGGTGATACCGTTGTCTTGATCGTTAAGTACCCCTTCGTTGTCGTAGCTGATCACCGAGCCTTCAGGAACACCATCAACGGTCACAGTCAGCGTTTCTGACAAGTCTTGGTCAACCAACGCTGCGGCGATGTTCACTTCAACAATACCGCCTGGCTCAACCAAGATCGCTTGATCATCCACGTTTCGACCATCGCCATCAGTGATGACTAGGTCTGGCGCATCTGCCACGGCTTCGATATGGACATTAATGTCCTGCTCAACTTCATCTGTACCGTCAGAAACCGTAAAGCTGAACTGCAAGTCACCACTGAAGTGCTCTTCTGGAACGAAGCTAAATGTACCGTCACCGTTGTCCGTTACAGTACCTTCATCACCCGAGTAGTTAATGCTGGTAACAGTGAGGTCATCACCATCAATATCAATCGCGCCACTTAGCAGATCTTCTTGCGTGAACAGGATGCTGCCATCCTCTTCAATGTGGTACATGCCAGGCGCAACAATTGGAATGTCATTGACTGGGTTCACCGTCAATGTCATTTCATTGGCAACACTCAATTCACCATCGCTCACTTCATAAGTAAACTCGATGTCTCCATTGAAGTGTTGTGAAGGCGTAACGGTAAACGTGCCGTCACCGTTATCCACGATAGAGGCATTCGGATCATTGGTTTCTAGTGCCGTTGCGTATAGGTCATCACCATCTTGATCGCTGGCGTTTTCAAGCAGCATTTCTTGTGTCACGAGGATAGAGCCATCCTCGTCCACGTCTGCCACGATTGGTGCTGCTTCTGGTGCGTCGTTGACGAACTCAACTTTCAAGTCGATGTTTGCCGCCACCACATCGGTGCCATCGCTCACATCAAACGTAAGGTCAACATTACCAAAGAAGCCCTGCTCTGGCGTTAACGTGTAAGTGCCATCGCCATTGTCTGTTACTTGAACCGTATCGCTTAAGCTCGTCACGTTCACAACAGATAAATCATCGCCTTCGATGTCCGTTGCTTGAGCCAGCAGCTCTGCTTCAGTAATCGTGATAGCTTCGCCATCTTCTGTGGTGAAGGACAAATCAGGCACATCTGGCAGGTCATTCACTGGGTTAACGGTGAGGTTTAGATCCGCAGCGACGGTTTCAATCGCGTCAGTTACGTCATAAGTAAATTCGATTTCACCAAAGAAGTTTTCGCTCGGTGTAATCGTAAAGCTACCATCAGCGTTCTCAACGATGGTTGCATTAGGATCGTTGGTCGACAGGTTCACCGCTTCAAGGTTGTCACCATCCACGTCCGTCGCGTTCGCCAACAAGTCTTCTTGAGTGATGGTAATTGAGCCATCTTCATCGACGACCGCATCAACCGGACCGCTGACCTCTGGACCTTCGTTGACGATCTCAACATCGATCTTCGCAGTGCTTGGTGCACTTGCTTGACCATCGCTGATATCGAAGGTTAGGTTCACTTCACCGTAGAAGTTCGAAGTTGGTTCGAAAGTAAAGGTGTTGTCGCCGTTATCTGTCAACGTACCTTGTGACTGGTCAACAAGCAGCAGATTCTCGATATGCAGAATGTCGCCATCCACATCAGTCGCACCTGATAACAGGTCTTTTGCTTCGATGATGATGGTGCCGTTTTCTAGCATTTGAGTATGCAGCGGTGCACCAGGAACTGGCACATCGTTGACCGGAATAACGGTCAGATCTAGATGGGTATCGACTTCATCGGTGCCATCGAAGACTTTGTAATCAATGTCGACTTCACCATTGAAGTTTTCATTCGGCATAAAGGTGTAAGTGCCGTCGCCATTGTCGACAAGCTCACCGTTATCACCGCTGTAAGAGATATCAGAGATAGACAGCGCATCGCCTTCCACATCACTTGCATTGGCAAGCAGATCGTCCGCGCTAAACGTAATGCCCACATCCTCATCAGTCGACAACACAATCGGACCAGAAACGATTGGCGCATCGTTTACTGCTTCGAAGTTGATGTTGATGATGTTGTCGTCAGTGAGTTCACCATCCGTAACTTGGTAACCCAGCTCAATCTCACCGTAGAAGTTCTCATCTGGTGTGACTGTCCATGTACCATCGCCGTTGTCGGTTAACGTAGCGTGCTCCGCGTTATCCCCCACCAGCTCTAGGTTTTGAATATCAAGGACGTCACTATCGATATCACTCGCTTGTGCGAGAAGCTGCTCTTCTGTGATTACCACAGAGGCAAACTGCGTAGAACCTTCGGTATCGATGGTCACATTTGGCAGATCAGCCGTCAGTTCGATTTCACTGTCACCTTCACGGATATTCAGTTCTACCGTTTCAGTGATTTCCGTGCCGTCCACGCCAATAGATGTGAACACCGCTTCATCATGACAAGTTTGCGAAACCGTCATGTTTTGAACCACGTAAGTACCGTTACCTTGAATCGTACCTAGCTCAAAGTAAGATACTGGTTCGTTCACCGTTAGGGTGTAATCCGTCTCATAGCTACCACGATCTTCTTTGTGGTAAGTCATCGAGTCGATCAAGTCACCATCAGAGTTGAAGGCGCGAATTTCGACCTCCGTAAAGTGGCGAGACTCTTCCATAAACCAGCCGCCTAGACCATCTAGGTGGAAGCTGATTTCGTTGATGTCTTGACCTTCAACAGTCACAGTCAGTTTTTCATCACCGCTCAAGCCTTGGCGGTCAGTATCGCCAATACCGTGACCGATGTGTGTTTTACCATTCCACGCACCAAGTGGGTCATCATTACTTTGAACAGTAACTTTCAAATTGCCATCAACAAACTCACGTGTGTAAGGGTCAACAGCTGTACCCCAATCATCGAGGCTGGCGTTGTCATCAAAGGTACCAATTTGACTTGTATGCGTACCGTTTGCCAATGCATCATCATTTGGAATGAAGCGCACTTCCGTGTCTGCAGGAACCTCCTGCCCGACTTCTAGCTGTACCCATTCGTCATTTAGATTCGCTTCAATGATGCCGTTTTCAGGGGCTTGGTCGAGACGTAAAGCAGGCTCTTCACGCAGAGAAACACCCACTGTTTGGTCTTCTTCCGCTTGAATAAAGATCTCGTCGCCCGCTTCTGGCGCATCGTTGACAGGATTAACGGTCAGATCCAACGTGGTCAGAACATCATTTTCGCCATCGCTGATGTTGTAAGTAAAGTCCAACTCACCGTTAAAGTTTTCGGTGTGCGTAATGGTAAAAGAACCATCGTCATTGGCTACGATCGTCGCATCCGGATCATTGGTTTGTAGATTGCTGGCAACAAGGTCATCACCTTCAATGTCTGTCGCATTCGCAAGCAATTGTTCTTGCGTGATGGTGATGGCGTTATCTTCATCCACCTCCGCTTGAATGCCTGACGTTTCTGGTGCGTCGTTCACCGCGATAACATCGATGCCTGCGGTTGTTGTATCCGTTGCACCATCTTGGTCGATAACCGTAACGTCGAGAGAAATGTTACCGTCAAAGTTCTCATTTGGCGTGAAGGTATATGTGCCGTCGCCATTGTCCACGAAGCTACCGTCGTTACCAGAGTAGCTAACATTCGCCAAGGCTACATCGCCTTCCACATCAGAAGAGTTAGCTAACAACTGCTCGTCACTAATGGTGATTTGACCGTCTTCTTGAACCGTGTAAGACGTAGAACCGGCAACCGGTGGATCGTTCACTGGTGTCACGCTGACATCAATGAATGCTGGTGTTGAACCTGTGCCGTCAGACACATCGAATGTGAACTGAACATCACCGTTGAAGTTCTCATTCGGCGCGAAACTATAAGTGCCATCACCATTGTCGGTAAGTACACCATCCGCACCTGTGTAGAGAACGTTTTCGATAGACAGATCATCGCCATCAATATCCGATGCACCTTCCAATAGGTCTGCATCCGTGAACAGCAAGGTGCCATCTTCTTCTACCGTGAACTGTTGATCTTGCGCTTGTGGCAAGTCATTCACAGGATTAACCGTAATATCCAGACCAACTTGTACCGAGCCGCCATCGTTATCAATGATATCGAAGGTCAGATCTAGGTCACCGTTGTAGTTTTCATCTGGTGTGATGGTGTAGCTGCCATCATCGTTGTATTGAATTGTCGCGTTGTCATCTGTCGATAGATTGATGGCTTCAAGGTTCTCGCTATCAATATCGCCCGCTTTGGCAAGCAGTTGCTCTTGGCTTAGCGTAATTGAGCTGTCTTCGTTGATGGTGTAAGCCAAATCACCCGATACTGGTGGATCGTTGATTGGCAATACGTCGACATTGATGTGCGTATCAACGGTTGCCCCATTCTCATCTTGAATGGTCACATCCAACTGAACTTGACCATTGAAGTTCTCGTTTGGCGCAAAACTACAAGTACCATCGCCATTGACGGTAAAGATACCATCCGAGCCTTCATAGCTGATGCCAACAAGCTCTACATCACCCTCGATATCAGATGCGTTGGCAAGAATTTGTGACTCACTGAATGTCAGTACTGAATCTTCATCAATCGTGTAAGACGTTGGACCGGCAACTGGAGGGTCATTCACTTCAATGACGGTAATGCCTGCGGTCGTTTCGTCAATCGCTCCTTGCTCATCCGCCACAATCACATCAAGGCTGATGTCACCACTGAAGTTCTCATTCGGCATGAAGGTGTAAGTGCCGTCACCGTTGTCTTGGAATACGCCATCGGTGCCTGAATAGGTCACGCTATCGATGGACACTGCACCTTCCACATCTGAAGAGTTAGCCAGAAGCTGCTCGTCGGAAATGGTAATCGCGTTGTCTTCATCAACCGTGTAAGACGTTGAACCCGCAACCGGAGGATCGTTCACTGGAGTGACGCTCACGTCCACGTTGGCTGGTACGGTCTCAGTACCGTCAGAAACACCAAAGCTAAAGCTGACATCGCCGTTGAAGTTTTCATTTGGTGCAAAGGTGTAAGTACCATCACCGTGGTCAGTCAGCACACCATCGCTGCCTGTGTAGCTAATGCCATCAACCGTTAAGTTATCGCCATCGATGTCGGTCGCGCCAGCAAGCAAGTCTGCATCGGTAAACTGAAGCGTGCCATCTTCTTCAACACTGAACTGCTGGTCTTGAGGAACAGGAAGATCGTTAACTGGATTAACCGTTAGATCCGCCGTTGCTTGGATAGTGTCTGTGCCATCTGTAATGTTGAATTGGATATCAATGTCACCATTAAAGTCCGCATCTGGTGTAATCGTGAAGCTGCCATCATCGTTCGCTGTGACGGTTGCGTTTCCATCTACAGTCAAATCGCTAGCAGTCAGGTCATCGCCCTCAATATCAGACGCTTGAGAAAGAAGCTGCTCTTGGCTGAGCGTAATTGCACCGTCTTCATCAACGCTGTAAGCCAAATCACCCGATACTGGCGCATCATTGATTGGCAATACATTCACATTGATGACGGTATCAACTTCTGCTCCATCTTCATCTCGAATGGTCACATCAAGTTGAACTTGCCCGTTAAAGTTCTCGTTTGGCGCGAAGCTGCACGTGCCATCATCGTTAACGGTGAAAATGCCATCCGGACCATCGTAGCTAATGCCAACAAGCTCTACATCGCCTTCCACATCAGAGGCATTCAACAGCACTTGCGACTCACTAAAGGTCAGAACAGAATCTTCATCAATGGTGTAAGAAGTTGGTCCTGCGACTGGTGGATCGTTCACTTCCAGCACCGTAATGCCAGCAGTGGTGACATCCGTTGCGCCTTCTTCATCAGCGACGACAACATCAAGCGTCACTTCACCATTAAAGTTTTCATTTGGAGAGAAGGTGTACGTACCGTCGCCATTGATTTGCAACACACCATCGCTGCCAGAGTAGCTCACGCTATCAATCGAGACATCCCCTTCTAAATCCGAAGAGTTTGCCAACAGTTGCGCGTCAGAAATGGTAATAGAGTTATCTTCGTGAACCGTGTAAGACGTTGAACCAGCCACCGGAGGATCATTCACCGGCGTAACGCTCACATCTACATTCGCTGAAACTGTATCTGTGCCATCAGACACGTCGAAGCTGAAGTTTAAATCACCGTTGAAGTTCTCATTTGGCGCAAAGCTATACGTGCCATCGCCATTGTCAGTTAGAACGCCGTCGGTGCCTTCATAGCTGATTCCCGTTACAGAAAGGTCATCGCCTTCAATGTCGGTAGCACCTGCAAGCAGATCCGCATCAGTAAATTGCAGTGTGCCGTCCTCTTCCACACTGAATTGTTGATCTTGAGGAACAGGCAGATCGTTGATTGGATTAACGGTTAGGTCAGCGGTTGCTTGAACGGTATTCGTGCCATCTGAGATATCAAAGCTAATGTCGATATCACCGTTGAAATCTGCGTCCGGCGTGATGGTGAAGCTACCATCGTCATTTTGAGTCACCGTCGCGTTGCCATTTACCGAAAGGTTAGAAGCCGTCAGTGCATCGCCTTCCACATCGGAAGCTTGCGACAACAACTGCTCTTGGCTCAAACGAATCGAGCCATCTTCGTCCACCGAGTAAGCAAGATTGCCAGACACTGGCGCATCATCGACTGGTGTGACGCTTACATCAATGTTGGCAGAAACCGTATCTGTGCCATCGGATACATCAAAGCTGAAGTTCACATCACCATTGAAATTTTCATTTGGCGCAAAAGTGTAAGTCCCATTGCCGTTGTCGGTCAGGATGCCATCGCTACCGTCGTAGCTCACACCTTCAACTGTTAGGTTATCGACTTCAATATCCGTTGCGCCAGTAAGCAGGTCTGCGTCCGTAAAGATCAGCGTGCCATCTTCTTCCACGCTGAACTGCTGGTCTTGAGGAACCGGCAAATCGTTTATTGGGTTAACGGTTAGATCAGCGGTTGCTTGAACGGTGTTCGTGCCATCGGAAATATCGAAGCTGATGTCGATATCACCGTTGAAATCTGCGTCCGGCGTGATGGTGAAGCTACCATCGTCATTTTGAGTCACCGTCGCATTGCCATCTACCGAAAGGTTAGACGCCGTCAGTGCATCGCCTTCCACATCGGAAGCTTGCGACAACAACTGCTCTTGGCTCAAACGAATCGAGCCATCTTCATCCACTGAGTAAGCAAGATTGCCAGATACTGGTGCGTCATCGACTGGTGTGACGCTTACATCAATGTTGGCAGAAACCGTATCTGTACCGTCGGACACATCAAAGCTGAAGTTCACATCGCCATTGAAGTTTTCATTTGGCGCGAAAGTGTAAGTCCCATTACCGTTATCGGTCAGGATGCCGTCGCCACCATCGTAACTTACACCTTCAACTGTGAGGTTATCGCCTTCAATATCCGTTGCGCCAACAAGCAGGTCAGCATCGGTGAAGATCAGAGTGCCATCCTCTTCAATCTCAAAGGTTTTATCTTCAGGCACTGGTGCGTCATTGATTGGACGAACAGTTAAATCAATCGAACTAGAAATGGTTTCTTGACCATCACTGATATCAAACGTTAAGTCGAGTTCACCATTAAAATCAGCTTCAGGTGTGACGGTATAAGTGCCATCACCATTATCCACAACGGATGCATTAGCACCCACTTGCACGTTAAATGCGGCAAGATCATCGCCATCAACATCACTCGCGTACCCGAGAAGTTGTTCTTGAGTGAAGGTAATAGTGCCATCTTCATCCATGATGTATGCCAGATCTTGCCCTACTTCTGGCGCGTCATTTTCACCTTCGACTTTAATTTGGAACGTCTCGCTCGTAGTTTCGGAGTCGAAATCGTCTTCTACTTGCGTCGTGGTTTCTTCGCTGGTGTCTTGTACATCCACCGCGAAGCTCTCTTCAGTGGTTTCTGAATCTAGCTCGTCACCACCTTGAGAACCTTCAGAGTCTGAAGAAGCACTTGGCGCAGATGAAGTTTGTACCGCTTGTCCTTGCGCTTCATTGCCTTCTGCGTCCGAACCACCTTCAGAGCCAGAGGCATCACCACCACCGACCGCTTGGGCACCCGCCCCAGAATCCGAACCACCGCTGCCCAGAGCCTGGTCACCTGATTCTCCGCTAGAAGCTACACTATCAACAACATTGGATTGTGTAGCGTCAGAGTCGCTGCTACTTTCAGTATCCTCTTCTTGAACTGCGCCACCCGAGCTCACTGCTTCTTCTTCCGTACCCGCGCCACTAGGATTTTCTTCCATCGCACGATTGGCTTCATCAACAGCATCTGCACTTTCAGCACCGGTCGCTACAGTCGAAGAGACGGTCGACTGCTGTTTTTCTTCTTTTGTCCCCGTATCCTTCGTTTCTGTTTGCTCTACCGCATCGTTAAGCTTTTCATTGTCTTTTTCTTGATTAGTGTCGCCTGCCATTACAGCCTCCGTTGCTTTTAGCTAACTGATCGTATTTAGAGGCAGTAAAGGACACCATTTTTAGAAACCAACTTTTTTATACAACTTTTTTCATACCTTTCGAGTTCCATAAAAACAAAAAAATTTGAAAACCCAGTATAAAGATCCTTACTTGTTGTCATTAAAGCAATTAGTGCGGTGGGATAATGATAAATATGACAAATCTGTTGCGCTCAGTCGACAACAGCCATAAAGGGCTGCAATTGCTATTAGGCGATTTTTACCAAGATTTCAGTGACGCAGGGATTGATATTGAGATGCTGCATAAACAAAACCGTTTTGAAGCACTCAGATGTTATTCAAAAAGACTAAAGACCATTCTCGTCTTGTTATGTGATGACGACTTACCACCAAAATTGGCAAAGATTGAACACTTAAACAAACACCATTTCCCTGCTCCTAATGAATTGATCGAGGACGTTAAAACCGAGCTTAACAACGTAAACAAACAAATTAGCCAGCTGTTAAAAATCGAAAATTCAATCGATAGCCGCACAGGTAGTGAATCGTAGGGGTGGCTCATGAGTAATAAGCAAATAGAACATCACCTCAAAAAGGCGCTCGTTTCGAACAACGAAGCTTCGAAGGTAACAACAGACGATACAATCGTGCTAGCCAGTGCAATGACCAGCGTACACAAAACCTTGCTGGTTATCTTTTTGCTTTCCATGGTGGCTATCGCCGTGGCATCTCAGGCTCGTATCGACATTGTGGTGTCGGTGCGCGGTGAGCTATTGCTCGAATCTGACATCGAAAAAGTGCAACACCTTGAAGGCGGTATTCTAGAAGAAATGCTAGTGCGCAAAGGCGAAGTAGTTTACGAAGGTCAGCCTATTGCACGCCTTCGCTCTCTGGATAGAAACACTCAACTCGATACGGTAAACACAGAGATCATTCAGCTAGAGCTAGACAAGATTCGTTACGAAAGCCTGCGCGATATGGTGGAACCCGATTTTTCTGCCTACATCGAAAACTACCCAGAATTAGTGCAAGTCAACATGAATACCTGGCAGCAAGAATTTTCTAAAAACCGTTCCAATGAAGAGTTGATCACTCACGATATCCAACATAAGAATTCGCTTATTGATTCAATGCTCAAGCGCCGTAAAAGCTCCGAGAACCAGCTCTCCTTGATACGCAAGCAGCTCAATATTAAGAACACCTTGTACAAAGAGGAAATGGCGTCTTACGTCGATGTTCTGAATATGCAGGTTCAAGAGTCAAACATGGTGCGTGAGATAGAAAACCTTGATGAGTCGGTCATGAATGAGCGCTTCCAACTCGACAAACTAGAGAAGCAGTACCGAGACTTGGTGGAGAATCGTAATGCCGAGTATCAAGCACAAATCATTCAAGCAAACAAGGACTTAAAGTTGAAACGTATATTACGTCCTCAACACTCAGATAAAGTGGATCGCCTCGTGGTTTACGCCCCTATTGACGGTGTAGTAGATAAAGTGCACTTCAACTTCCGCTCCGCTGTGATACCGCCAGGTGAAAGCATCGCGGACATTGCACCGATCAATAACGCCCTTCACGGAGAGGCGAAGATCCCGCGTAAAGACATGGGCTTTGTAGAAATCGGACAAGCGGTCAAAGTGAAGATGGATACCTACAACTTTGCCAAATACGGATTTTTGGAAGGTCGAATTGCATCGATCAGCCGTTCTTCTTATGAAGAAGAAGACGCTGAATTCTATCTCGCGGAAATCCAAATCAGTCAAAACTATCTAGAGCGCGGAGGCACACAATACAAGCTGTCCCCTTATATGGAGTTTACCGCAGACGTGAAAACAGGTTCACGCCGGGTGATCGAATACGCAGCGAAGCCGGTTATGTCGGCTATCGAAGACGCATTCGATGAGAGGTGATGGATGAGTAGCAAACCTTCTTACAATATTTCCGTTCCTGTTATGCGCCTAAGCATTGCTTTCAGCTTGATGCTGGCTGCCCTCGCCTTTTATTTGTATATCTCTTGGGAAAAAGTGGATTCAGTCGAGAAAGTGCAAAACGCGCCTCTTTTGGTTCAAGCTCAACAGCTCAACCAAACTATCGAGTTTGATATTCAAACGCTTCAACGCTGTTTAAGCGCACGTTATTGCAGTACAACAGAGCTTGATTTTGAGGTTCTGAAAGACGAAATTGACCAGTTTAAGTCTCTCGCGTCACTCAACAAAACCGAGTTTAGCTTGGTAGGCGCGACCGAATATACGCAGCTTGAACTGGCGATTAATCGCTTCTCGGACAGCTCAAAAACGCGTGACGATGTGTTGGCACTGTATCTCTCGCTCACCAATAACTACCTACAAATGGACGACAACTATCGCACCATGTTTAACAACCACGCGAGCGACCTAATGATGGAGAAAAACGAGTTCTTCATTTGGTTGTTTATGGTCGTTGTTGTGTTGGTTGGTATCGCCGTTCTATCGAATTTAGTGGCAATCCTAAAACTGAAAAAATCCAGTTCGAATGAGCGAGACATTGACCAAGAATTCGATGGGCTTTATCAAGAGCTCAAACAACTGGATTTACAAAGGTTAGAAGAGTTGCTGAATGAAGTGAGCATCAATCCGAAGCAGCGTCAGATCTACTCTCACTTAAAACTGATTTTCAGCAAACTCGAAGAGCAAAAACGCAATAACGATCTCTACAAACAGCTCTATGCTCTTATTGGTTACGAGATTCGAGGCATCACCAACACCATTAACGGCGGTGTGCAATATCTTGTACAAGAGACCGATGAGAGCGGCGTGTTGATGGCGCAAGATATAACCTCGGCTGCCAATACCCTGTCTGAATTGGCAGAGAACTACAACCGACTCATTTCACAAGGGACCGAGAGCAAATCGAAAGAGTTTTCACTGCTTAATGTGCTGTCTGAATTGATGATTCACATCAGTTCAAAAGTACAGCGGAATGAAGGTGAACTAGACTGCTTTATCTCGGATAACCTACCAAATCGTGTTGAAGGACAGTCCACCAGCTTATTCTGGGTGTTGTTCCTACAGCTATCGAATGCCATCCAACTCAAAGCCGATAAGAAACTGTTTGTCACCATTGAATCGGGCGCGGCGTCAGACATTGAAAACACTCGCCTGACCATCAATCTAAACTTCTTAACCACACTGGATGTGCCGTTTGCCAAGCTCAATACTCTACACTGGAGCGACCATAAACAGCACACTGCAACCAAAGACGATTTGGCGAAAAGCGTACTGAAAGATTACGGCTATTACGAGAGCCATTGGTATCAATCGGGCAATCAGGAACGTTTTCAAATTCAGCTCGATTTGAAAGCCAAGAGCTTCCACACCGAGAAAACTCGCTTCGACAATAAGCGCCTATTACTGTGTGCCAACTCTCAGCTGCGCATTGATGTGATGAACAAAATGCTCGTCAACTTGGGCTTAGAGATTACGCCAATTCGCACACCGAACGAGCTCTTCTCTACTGCAAAAACCTTTGGCGAATACGACGCCATCATGCTGACCGACACGTTCGAGCCAAACAAGCTGCCCTCACTGAGCAAAACGGTGAAATCGCAACTGCGCAATCACCCGAACACGAAGTTGCTGCTTTCAGTCACTAGCACTCAGCAAGCACAAGAGAGCCATACCTTTGTCGACAAGATTCTGAACTCTCCTGCGATTCCGTATGAGTTCATCCCCAATCTTTTAGCAATCATGGAAGCGGAAGCCTCAGAAGATCAGATGGAGAACAGCTCATTCCTGATTGTTGAGGATGACCGTGTTCAACAGATTCTACTCAAACGTATTTTGAGCAAGCAAGAATACGAAGCCGATACCGTTGGCGATGGCGCAGACGCCGTTCAGCACTTCATGAATCAGCGCTCGGATATCATTTTTATGGACTGCATCATGCCAGGCATGGGCGGTATTGAAGCAACCAAACGCATTCGACAATACGAACAAGAGAACGGACAAAACCCCTGCACCATCATAGGTGCGACAGCATTGACCAGCAGTAATGAACACCAAGCTTGTATCGAAGCTGGAATGGATTACGTGATCAGCAAACCTTATAAAAACGACGAAATCATCAAGGTGATCAACAAGTATGTGGCGGTACAGAAACTTAACTAGCTGCGTATTGGCAGCGCTTACATTGAGCAATGCTCCTTCGGCAATGGCGACCACCTTGCTTGAGGCGGTCAAACTCGGCTTGGAAAACAACTTATCTCTGCGCGCTAGTGACAAAGGCGTGGAAGAAAACGAATACAACATCGACATTAGCCGCTCTAAGTTCCTACCCTCTTTAAACGGTGCTGCTGATACCACATGGAATGAAAACGAGACCATATTAACGGGAACACCGGATACGCGTTCTAGCTACAACTCAAACAGCTACAGCGTGTCTTTATCTCAATCAGTGTTTAACCTTGGCGACATCTTCAAATACGGCACCGCGAAACTTGATTTCAACATTGAAGAAATCAAACACGAGAACAAAATCCAGAGCACCATTTCTGAAATCGCGACGCAATATTTCGAATACCTCAAAAACAACGCGCAAATCAAAGCCACCCAAGTAGAACTTAAATCGTCTGAAACACGTGAGCGCCAAATGCGTCGCAACGTGGAACTTGGCAACACTGCGGCGAGCGAGTTGTATGAGGTAATTGCTCAGAAAGAAGGCATTGCCAACCGCTTAAGAACCTTAGAGAAAGATCGACGCGTGATTTTGAACGGCTTAGAGATTCAAGTTCAATATCCAGTCACCCCATCGCAGGACATCTACGAAAGCGTGCCCTTGGCGGAAATCAGCGAATCCGAACAACGTGAGATCCTTGAACAAGCTTTGAAGCTCAATAACGACTTATTAGTCGCGAAGAAAACCGTAGAACGCAGCCGAAGAGGCTTGAAAGAAAGCGGTTCAAACTTTGTGCCGACCGTATCGCTCTCTGCCAGTTACCGTTACGACGATGCGAACAACTATGACCGAACCGACCCAACCGCAACAGGGGACAGTAACTCCACTAGCGTCGGTTTGAACTTGAATGTGCCGATTTTCTCCGGCGGTTCGGATTACTACGGTTATCAAAAATCGTCGACTGCCATCGAGCGAACCGAGCTGCTGTACCAAGATTCGTTGTTCACGACGCGCAATAGCGTTAACACCTCGGTACTCAACATTAACGACTTCTCCCGAGCTATTAGCAGTTACGAGAACATCATTCGTGCAAACTACGCCTCCTACAAAGGCATTCAGCGCGCCTACCAGCTTGGTACGCGAACCATTACCGACTTACTGGCAGCGGAAAGTAAACTGTTCAGCGCGCTACGTGATTACGAGAGCGCGCGTTATGACTACATCATTGAATCGATCAATCTTGAGCAAATCAAAGGCATGCTGTCGGTGCAATCCATCGAAAGCATCATGCAGTTAATGAGCGATATCGAAGGCAGAAGCAATCAAGACTTAGTTCCAAAACACCTTCTCTCCAAACCATCGATTAAGAAAGGAGGTCGCAATGCAAACTGAGCATTTTTCCCAGAAGATTAACTTTGCTGACAAGTGTTACCTGACTTTCTCGACGGTCATCTCGACGCTGTTTGGTTTAGTGCTGCCCTTTTCGATACTGATTATTTTTGACCGAGTTTTACCTAACCAAGCCAAAGACACGCTGTTTCTTCTGTTTGCCATTATCTTGATCACTATCTTCCTCGACTATCACTTAAAGAATCAGGAAGAGAAGATTTCGTCGGTGATCATGAAGCAATTCGAAACCAACTTAACCAACAAGGTGTTTCAATCCATCTGTTTGGCTGAGATATCGAAGTTTCGTCGTCTAGAACCCGGTGAATACCTAGAGCGTATTGCGACCATTCCAGAGATTAAATCCTTCTTTGGCGGAGAATCTGTACGGGCATTGATCAACCTTGCCGTCAGCATACTGACCATTCTGATTATCGGTCTGATCAACATTTGGGCGGGAGTGACTATCTTGCTCGCCTCCATCATTTTGGCGGTGTTCGCACTCAGTCTTTCCAAGCAAAAAATCAACAGCTTAGAAAACAAATCCGACATCGAAGGCTTAACTACTTCTAAAATCATCGAGATCATCTCTAGCCCACTCGATATCAAAGCGCGCAATATGGAATATCGCGTTGAGAGCCTCATGACACAAATGGTGGAAGAGCGTGAAGTCGAGAACATCAAATACGAGCAAATCGAATCGAACTTCAGCCTTATCTTGTCGCTCATACAACAGCTCTCCATTGCTTGTGTGGTGGTAGTTTTGGCAACGGCAGTTATCAACATGCAATCTAGCCAAGGCATCATGGCTGCCATCATCATGCTTACCAACCGCTACTTCGCGCCATACCAGCAAGTAATGCGCACGGTGAGTCGATGGGAGTTGAACAAGCTTCATATTCAACGTATCGCCGAGCTGCTTGAACTTGCTGCATCTGTAGAACAACAAAATGACACGACAGAAGTCGAGCGCATCTCGGTGAAGTATTCGGAAAAGCAACGCATCGAGTTTGAACGCGGTCACGCTTACTTGCTGACGGGGAAAAGCGGAGCAGGCAAAACCCATCTTGCCAATTGCATTACGCGGCAAAAAACCGACAGCAAGCTCGATATCCAAATCAACGAGACACCGCTCGATGACGTCAATTACAACGTCTGGCGTAATAGCGTGCTGATGGTCGACAAAACCAGCTCGTTCGTCGAAGGCACCATCATCGACAACTTGACTTGTTTCCGCCCAAGCTTAAATAACACGGCATTTGCGCTTTGCGAAACCATGAACATCAAGGCACAAATCGATGCCCTTCCCGCTGGTTTTTACACCGAGCTTAAAGGACATTTACGCAACCCATTCTCGCGCCAAGTCGCTTATGCCTTGTTGTTAGTGCGTGCCTTACTCGCGAACAAACGTGTGTTGATCTTCGACGACATCGACTGTGTTTATGATGACGACTTTGCTCGATTGGTTTTGACCAGCACCGCCTATCGCGCCAACGACAAAATCCTCATCATCGTCAGCAACAAGATGGACAAACTCAATCATCGCCTCAAACGCGTCAAACTTACCGGAGGTGACCAATGAGTATTTTGGTTGATTTTAATAATGTCCCTCAGCGCTTGTTGGACTTTGAGGCTCGCAGTTATGACGAGCGATACAATGAGTCACCTTTGATTCGTGGTTTAGCTTACACCCTCATAGCGCTTGAATGGGAAGGCACACCTTCTATCCTCAGCGATGCTTTTATCCCTAAACCAAAAGACAGCGACAGTTTTATCGCTACGATTGAACGCCTTGGTTACCGTTGTGACGTCACCAAACTAAAAACGTTGGAGCACATCGAGGGGCATCCTCATCCTTGTTTTATCGAGATAGAAAACCTCACTGCGATTTTCTTGGGCACTAAAGACGGCAAACTGATCCTGTTTGATTACACAAATAACAACACCATTGAATACCCGCTCTGCAAGAAGCCGTGCTTGTTGGTCTCGATCAGCGAATACTCCCGCTTATTCCGAGAACCGCCACCTGAATCTCAAGACCGCAGTAACTGGATTAAATACGCGTTTTATCGCTACAACAATGAACTCAAAAGCCTGATTATTCTCAGCTTCGTGGTCAGCATTCTCGGCGCACTCCAGCCCTTTTTTATTATGAGTGTGTACAACTTCGCCTTAACCTCTAGCTCGCAAGCCACGCTTTATTGGCTCACGTTATTTGCTGTGATTGTTGGGTTCTCGGAATACTTTTTCAAGAAAATGCGGGTCAACATCATCGCCACATCAGGAAAGGATTTGGCGGTGCATATTTCTCAAAACGTAATATCCAAACTGTTGTGGCTTCCTTATTCGATGACATCTACCGCTGGTGTCTCTTCTCAGTTAGCACGATTGAAGGACATCGACACTTTCCGCCGTTTGGTAACCGCAGAGTCAACATTAAGCTACTTCGACATGCCGTTTGTTATCGTATTCATTATTGCCATTGCTCTTATGTCTGGTACCGCAGCGCTAGTCGTTATGGCGGGGTTGATTCTAATGTTGGTGTTCTGTGTTTATTCTCGTTACATCTACTCGCAAGCCACGTCCAAGAGCTCTCGCGCCAACGCCATGGTTTCTTACCAATGGAATGAGATTCTTCGTGGTATAAAAACCATCCAAGGCTTGCCATTATTGCGTGTTATCCAGTCCCGCTTTAGCGCATCGCATTTACAAAGCACCAGCGATGCAGAACATGTTTCAGTGACTAATAGCAGGGTTCAGGCAGCAGGCGGGAGTTTGATTCAGGTTATTGGTACCGCAAGTATCGTCGCGGCCGTTATCGGCGTGATGGACGGCACCTCCGATGCAGGTGCAATGCTTGCTACCGTAATTTTAGTCTGGAAGGCGTTGGGGCCTATTATGGGCATCTACAACTCTATTTCTAAGTTCCAATCCATTAAGGCGTCTTCTGCGCAAATCAACAACCTTATGGCGATGAATGACGATAAGCTAACGTTAGAGAAAAGCCCCCCTATTCGCCTCTTTCAAGGTAGTATCGTCGGCTCTGGTGTGAGCCATCGTTATAGTGGTGCGGCAACAGGCTTAACTAATCTTGGTTTTAAAATTCCACCGGGCGCAAAAGTTGTGATTTGTGGACCAACAGGTTGCGGTAAAACGACGCTCATTTCTATTATCGCTGGGCTAGAGGAACGCTATCAAGGCTCAGTTTCGGTGGACGGTTATAACATCAAACAATTCAACAGTTACCGCTATCGAACCTCGATTAACTACATCCCGTTTAACCTGCATATTTTTGAAGGCTCCTTGGAGACTAACTTCATCTTGCATAATGGGTTAATCCCAACAGAAAAAATGCGTGAAATGGTGAGTTTCTTTGAGCTCGATACATGGTTGCCACAAGGCCTGGACACTCAATTGAGCGTTGATATCTGTAAAAGTTTACCAAATGGTATTCAACAAAGACTGCGGCTCGCATTAGGGCTAGGCAACTGCGAACAATCTTTGATTATCATTGACGAGCCATTTAATGGTGCAGAGCAAGAAAATTCCCACTACTTCAAGCGGTTATTTAGCGACAAACTACTCAATAAGACCGTTATTTTCTCAACGAATGATCCGGGCATGATCTCTACATCCAATATGAGCTTAGTCTTGGAGCCAGATGGCAACCTGAAGTATTTCGGGTTAACCGATAAGTACTTAAAAAGTCTAAGTTAAGTTCGGAATGTGGTGTGGTTCATCATTCATACTTGAGCACGGTCATTGACAAAAATGTAAACGATGAGACTATTTACTCTGTAAGCGCGTACACTAAGGAATCCGATGTATACATTTGTTGCAGACAAATTGGATGTGGTTTATTTATCAACGATACCAGAAAACTACCAGTTACAAGACTTCGACGTGCCTGAAGAAGAACTCGAAATTCGTGAAATTGTAGAGGTATGGTATGAGTGTGCGTTTCTTCCTGACTTTAACCTTCAACACATCGACATCGAAAACAAAACTGCTTTGGTCGAGACACAAGCGCAAGTCGTAAACAACTACACAAGTACGCTCGCTTTTTTACTCAAAAGTCGTACTTATCGCGCAGCACTTAACCGATTATTGAGTGTATGGAGATTGGAGGCAGCAGCTAAAGCACAGCTTGAGCTGCTGTTACTTACGGAAGAACAGAGTAGCAAGCCAGTAAATTAATCAGCTAGGATAAGGGGCTAAAAATCTTAAACCCAACCATCGAATCGGAGACGCTTCTGCACGCGTTCAACCGCCTCTATCTGCATCTGACGAACACGCTCGTTAGATACGTTTAATAACAGGCCTATTTCCGACAAGGTTTTCACTCTCTGGTCAAATAATCCGAATCGATGGATTAAGACTTTCTGCAACTTAGTTGGCAAGGTTTTAATAATATTTTCAATAGCTTGAGTAAAGCACTGGTTTTCACAGTCTTGTTGTGGATCTGGCGTATACTCACTTTCACACAGTTCAAGAACAAATGGAACACGATGAAGGTCCGCAGTGGTCGATACATCAATAAAACCACTAAGAGCAACAAGTTCATCTATACGCTCTGCTTTCACCCCTGAGCAGCGTGAGAGTTCAGAAATAGACAACTCCTTGCTCTCACTTTTTGACGCATCGAGCTTTTTTAAAGCCAGGCTATTTATCTCTTTGCACACATGAGCAGGTAAACGTACCGTGCGGCCATTGTTCATTAATGCCGCTTCTATATTCTCGCGAATCCACCATACCGCATAAGTAGAAAAACGGTAGCCTGGCTCAGGATCGAACTTATCGACCGCTTTTATCAAACCAATGTTACCTTCTTCTATTAAATCGAGCAGAGTAAAGTTATTGCCTGGCCGTTTGAGGTAGCCTTTTGCGATTTTCACAACAAGTCGAAGATTAGACTCAATCAACATTTCGCGCGCTTCTTCATCACCAGCTCGATTAAGTTTGGCGTAATGCAACTCCTCTTCACGAGACAACAAATCAATCCCCACAATATCTTTGAGATAGTGAGCATAAGGGTCTTTCCCAACTGACAACGATTCTTTCATTGACAGTTCATCCGTGACAGCTCGGAACCTAGCAAAGCATTCGTTGTTCATTCCCCGTCCTTCTCAAGCCAACTTATTTCTTATCTTCTTTAATTGTTTTTGTACAACACCGTATGCATCATGCTTTATATGCATTACTTTACACTGAGTGTAGACAGGGGTTCTGATCTTTACCAAGAAATCGCTTATCACTTTAAAACAATTACTGCTTCTATGATAAAAACGTGAGCAGGTGGGGGGTTATATATATGAAAGTGCGAATATTTGTACGCAAATTGGCCTCAAAGAAAACAACGCAACGTAATCGTCAACGCTTACCACGTTACTCTGACTAAACCTTTGAGGCTTGAGGATGGTTTGAAGTATCAGTTGAATTAGCGAGACCTAATTCACTTGACGAAGCGCAGGTTGAAGCTGACAGTCTGTTATAACTTGGAAAACTGCACGATTCTTTCCTTCAGACTTACCTTGATACATCAACTCGTCAGCATCTTGCAAGCTCACGATGTGGGTAAACTCAGGATAGTAAGCACAGCCCAAACTGATACTCAAATGAATTGCTTGTCCGCCCAGTATAACAGGCTGATCGTAAACGGCTTTACAAAGCATATTGGCAAAATTGAGCGCTTCTCGCTCTGACAGAGAAGACGTAACGAGTGCGAACTCTTCTCCTCCAATTCTCGCCAATGTCATTCGGTCATCAGTCATCGACTTAGCGGCTTCTGCGATGGCAACTATTGCTCGGTCTCCAGCAAGGTGGCCATATCGATCATTGATTGATTTAAAATCATCAATATCAAACACCATCACCGTTAAGTTTCGCTTCAAATGATTCAGTAGCGCCAATTGCTCAATCAGGTGTCTACGGTTGTATAGCTTTGTGAGAGAATCCGTCAACGTCATCTCTAGCAATTGCTGATTGGCAATCGTTAACTGCCTTGTCCGAAGAGCAACCATACGTTTGAGGGCAAAAATATGATAAAGCGTTGCAACCGCCATAATGAAAATAGCAATAGGGAAAAGATAAAGTGGATAAACCGTTTTCACCACACTCCAACGGGTGAGGATCCGCTCACGATCCGTATCGATGACTTTTTCAAACGCTCTTGATACCTCTAAAATGGAAGTTGCACTGTGCATTCCTGCTGCAATCCGAAGATCTTTACTATATAAGCTAATTGTCGGGACAAACATACCCGCTCCCGGCGTGGTTGCCATATAAAAGTTAGCAACTTGCAGGTCTGCAACAAAGTACAGCACCTTTTTATCGACGGCGGCTTGTATCATCGAATCATTGTTAATGTATTCTGCGATAGGTGCATTCGGATAATTCGTCTGAACAAACTCAGACTCGTAACTTCCTTTAACAACGCCAATTGGCAGCGTCATTTCGCCAGTTAAAACACTCCTGATATCAACCGAAAGTACATCTTTATTTACGTACAGTTTGGTTTGGATAGGCATTATGACTGCGCCAAAGTCCATATACTTCGCTCTTTCGGGCGAGTAGACAAGTCCTCCGTGAAAGTCAGCCTTACCCTCTTTTACGGCTTGTAAAGAAGCATCCCAATCCAAAAGGAGAAACTGAACGTCGATTTGGTTGTTCGCCGCGTACTCTTTCCAAAAGTCGATTAAAATACCTTTAGGTTCACCATCTGGGCTAAGGTAAGAGAACGGCTTCCACGCTTTGGAGTTAGCAACAATTAAAGAATGAGACTCTGACTTGTGTGCATGCGCCATCGGACAAATGGACAGCCACAGTAGTAATAAAGAAGCACACGCTTTTTTACATTTGCAACCATAAGTACCATAACTCGTCGATGACATACCTACTTCTCACCAGTCTTTTTAAACCATAATCTCGGCTGTTTGATTAGACTAAAGATATAGTAGAGTTGCATAAGACAGGAAGTGACGCTTATTGATATGAATCTAACTTAGTAAGTTTTAGTACTTAATTGGTACTTTCAACGCCTAGCTCGCTGAAGCAGTTGAAGCAGTTGAAGCAGTTGAAGCAGTTGAAGCAGTTGAAGCAGTACATGATAAATTAGGAAAACTTATCTGGTACTAAAAATTGAATATCATCAGTTTTGCAAACACCTAGTACCAACAAAAAAGCCCTATGCAAAATCCACCTTGGGGAGAACTTTGAATAGGGCTCTTTGCCTCTATGCTTCATTTTACGGCTGAAGCTACCTTTACCTTTTTTCGCTTTAACGACTCGTGTTTGGAACAGCTGACTGGTAACAACCGCTTTTAACGCGTTGTCTTTGATTTCACCTCTGCCGAAGTCGGTCTCATGTTGTGAGCCACTCGGTTGAGGACTGATTTTACGCTTTGCCATAAATCCTCCTTAATGGTCGAACCAGATTGGACAATAATTATATAAATAAGTCAAATTTATAGATTTAGTTGAATTTTATGCTAAAAAACTTCACATCACCGTCATTTATTTGAAATTTAATCAAAAACATGCTGGTTAAATAGTGACTAAATACAAATATTTGTCCATAAAGCACTAATATATGTTGACTCTTCGTGGAATTAACCTAGACTCAAACACGGCTAGAAAGAAAGTTCTTTGTTTTCACATTTCGTTGGATTACTTGTAACCCGTCGTCCTGTGGTACGCAATAGCAATTTATTTTTCCACGCTATAAGCGCCGTTGAGGCGAAAGATTACATTATTTAGATATTTAGGAAATAGACATGTCTAACACAGCTACTGGCACAGTTAAGTGGTTCAACGAAACTAAAGGCTTCGGTTTCATTCAACAAGAAAACGGTCCTGACGTATTTGCTCACTTCTCTGCAATCACTGGTGACGGCTTCCGTACTCTAGTTGAAGGCCAGAAAGTAGAATTTGTTATCTCTCAAGGTCAAAAAGGCCCTCAAGCAGAGCAAATCAAAGTACTTTAATTCTTAAAGAATTTGATACGATAGCCAGCTTTTAAAGCTGGCTATTTTTTTGCCTAAAACTTATTTTGCCAACAAAACGATATAAATCTATGGCTCTTAAACCAACCATTTACAAATTTCGTATCGCCATTTCCGATATGAATAATGACTATTACGATTCTAAAAATCTAACTATCGCCCTTCATCCTTCTGAAAAGCCGCAACGAATGTTGGCTCGCATTCTAGCTTACTGTTTAAATGCTCAAAGCAATCTGGAGTTTACAAAAGGACTCTCTACGATTGAAGAGCCTGATTTATGGCATGTTGGCGATGATCAAAGCATTACTCACTGGATTGAAATTGGCGAACCAGAACCAGACAGAATTAAGAAAGCTTCTCGCCTCGCAAAGCATGTAAAAGTTTACACTTATAACACCAAAGCGGCTGTCTGGTGGGACAAAATGTCAGGAAAGTTCTCAATGCTTCCCGTCAACGTAGAGAGCTTTGACTATGACGCTATCGACTTGATTTGTCAGCATCTTGACCGAGGTACTAGCCTTTCTGTTATGATTACTGGCAGCTCAATTTTTGTTGATATCAATGATCAACATATCGAAGTAACGGTGAAGGAACTAAAAAACCATGACGTCTCTTAGTGAACTGAGTCAAGAGATGGGATTTGAAGAAATCCCCTTTGTTAAAGAACATAAAGCAGCAAAGCGGCGTTGGTTAAAAGAACAGTCACAACTATTTACAAAAGTTTGTGAGAACAAACCCACAACAGCACCTACTCTTCACCTGCTTGGCCTTTTGACCAAATCACATATTGAAGCAAGTGCTAACTACGAGCAACATGCTCACTCTACCCAGCGTATGCAGCAAGTTCTGACTGACTCCTTGGGTAATGAGCTCGCGGATAAGTTTACTAACCAATCTGCTGAAGACCTAATCTTAGTCACCCACCTTTGGTTATACACGCAAGGCTATTTAAATATGGATTTCAGCTTGGCGCACGATCATGCCGAGCAGACTCAAAATACATTGCAGCATGAGCTTGTCATAAAACGCATGGACGTTGATGCATTCAGAACCGAACTCATGCAAAGTTTTTATCAAGGTAAAGAAGCCCGTCCGGCTTCAGCAAGTGGCTTTTGGGGTTGGTTTAAACGTCTATTTTCCGCATAAAATACATGGTTTTATCCATTTCAAACAACTGATAGACTTCACGCTCAGTGCAACAAGCATCATGATTGCATTCTTAAAGGACAGTTACCCAATGAACATCAAGGGATCATTATGAAGTTTATCCGTTGGATTTTAGGCAAGGTTATCTTATTGCTGAACGCGGTGTTCTCACCTCGTGGTATTAAGCGCACCGCAGAAGAACAGCAACGTATTGATGAAAAAGCGAAACAATACGCACTTTACCAATTTGAAGCCTGCCCTTTTTGCGTAAAGGTCCGCCGTGCAATGAAGCGTCAATCGGTGAACATTGAGCTACGTGATGCAAAAAATAATCCTACTCATCGAGCTGAACTAGAGCAAGGTGGTGGGCGAGTTAAAGTCCCTTGCCTTCGTATCGAAAAAGATGGCGAAACACAGTGGTTATACGAGTCATCTGACATCGTCGCTTACGTTGAAAAAGAATTTGCCTAAGTTCCCCCTATGAACATTGGCGGATGTAAAAGAGGCACCTAACGGTGCCTCTTTTCTATTTTTTCTAGCTAAATGTTGCCGTGCGAGCTTTCCTTATTCAGTCTTCTTACTCAACTCCGAACTTAAACTCCACTAAGCAAATAACGGGTATGCGAGAACAACACAACGAAGATTACCGCCTAACGTCTGCGTTATTCATCCACGATCAATGTTAGCTCTACGCGCCGATTGCAAGCTTTACCACTCGCTGTCGCATTGCTGCACTTCGGTACATACTCTCCGAAGCCTCTAGAAAACACTCGTTGACGTGGAATACTCGTCGCCAATAGTTGTTTTTCTACTTCACTAGCTCGCTTTTCAGATAGCGTGTCATTGAAGCTTTCAGCTCCCGTGCTATCCGCATGACCATCAATCACGACATCAACATCAGTTCTTCCAGCCAGATAGTGACCAATGTTTCGAATCCAGTCTTGAGATTGAGCAGATAACCGTGCAGAGCCCGTTTGAAAATGCACTTGCTCTTTCAAACGTATCATCAGGTGACCACCACTGAGCGTCTCGTGAGGAATGTTATGCCTGCTCAGGAACATTTCCAGAGAGGTCACGTTTTGCGACTTTTTTACTGACGCCCTCGCCGTTTGATATGAACGAGGGGAAGAAGCCACATTGGATACGCTCGGGTATCCCCATTCTGGGTGTCTCAGCTCAGTGTTTGATTTAGGAGCTGTATCTAAAATGTTCCCACTTGGGACCATATCTTGATCGAGGCTACTGCACCCGGCCAGAATGCCACAAACAATTAATAACCAATGCTTCATACCATTACCAACGTAGAAAAACTCTTGTTCATTGTGTCGACAAAACACGCCGAATCTTTAGCGCTTTTGTCCACCGATTGGTTTGTCTATGCAGCGTTCATGCCACTGGAGTCAATGCAAAATCATCTCTCAAATAAAAAGCAACACTAAAATACCCTACCCTTACAGCCCATACGTCAGGCAAAGTCTGTTACCAATGGTCTCACTTTATTGTTATTTAATGGTTTTAGTCACTATCGTTAACCGATAAACTAACGCAAATTTCTCATTTAGAGCACTACTATGTTAAAAACCATATCGAAAGGCTTTGCTGTTGTTGTTGCCGTAATGGCTTTGTCGGCATGCGATAGCGGCAAGAGTCAGCCTCAGCAAGGCAAACAATACGAAGTTTTGCCAGTATCCCTTGAAGAATATGATTTAGCTCCCCTGACTGAAGCATTCTCTTTAACTTGTGGCCACTGCCGCTCAATGGAAGAGTTTGTCCCTCAAATTGAATCATTGACCGATCAAAGCGTTGAAAAAATGCATGTAACGTTCAATGAAAGTGCACAAGTGAGCGCCATCATCTTTTATACTGCCGTAATGCAGCTTGAATCAACACCAGATAAAGCGTTTATGGCAGATCTTTTTACTGCTGTGCAAATGGGTGCCGATGCAACGGCTGAGGAACGCCAAATCGCTGTTGAGAAAGCCTTTGAGTCTCGCAACCTTATCAGCCCTTACCATTTAGATGAAGCACAGCAAAAAGCGCTGTTTGAGTACATCACTAAGGCAGAAGCGATCACCACGCGAGGCCAAATTAACTCCGTTCCAGCCTTTATCGTAAACGGAAAATATCAAGTAATTACTGGTGGTCATGACAGCGTTGAAGCCATGGCAGAAACCATCAACTTTTTGCTAAAACAACCTAAATAGACAAGGAGATTACGTGTCTAAATTTTTGTTTCCTCTTATTATTTTTATTTTGGCGGGCTTTTTCATTTACCGTACTTGGACAAACCATAAAGTAGCAGATGAAAACTTTGCCAAAGGCCAAGCATTCTTACTAGAAAATGCGAAAAAAGAAGGCGTCATCACAACAGAAAGTGGCCTTCAATACATGGTTCTTGAAAAAGGCGAAGGTGAGGTTCACCCAACGGCAACAAGTAAAGTAAAAGTACACTACCACGGCACCTTGATTGATGGCACGGTATTCGATAGCTCTGTTAATCGTGGTGAGCCTATTTCATTTGGTCTTAACCAAGTCATTAAAGGCTGGCAAGAAGGTCTACAATACATGGTAGAAGGTGAGAAAATCCGCCTTTTCGTACCAAGCACGCTTGGCTATGGTAAGAGTGGCTCTGGCCCAATTCCACCAGCAAGTGTTTTGATCTTTGATGTTGAACTGCTAGAAATTCAATAAATCTAGAAAGCTTTGTCTTAAAGCCAAAGTATCAAAACCAAAAACGCCGCGAACCACGCGGCGTTTTCTGTTTTAAGAGAGGTTAAAAACCAATATAGTGATCCGAAAGCAATGCAATGAACAACGCCAAAAGATGATAGATAGAGAATTTAAACGTCTCCATCGCGGTATTTGGCTCTGGTGCATATTTTAGCTTCCATGCATGGTACATAAAGCCAGCATTGAGTAGTAGGGAGGCAAAAAGATACACCACGCCGACCATGCCAACCAAAACCGGTAGAACACAAACCAAAGTCAATAGCACCGTATACAACAGAATAGAAGTTTTGGTGTACTCAATGCCGTGTGTCACTGGCAGCATGGGAATATCTACCTTGCGGTAATCCTCGACACGATGAATAGCGAGAGCCCAAAAATGTGGTGGCGTCCAGATAAAAATGATCATCACGAGCAGCCAAGCATTCGCATGTAATTGCCCTGTTACAGCAGTCCAACCGAGAAGAGGCGGCATCGCACCGGCAATCCCTGCAATGACGATATTTTGGGGCGTAGCACGTTTGAGGTACATTGTGTATACCATCGCATAGCCGAGCAAACTCATCAAAGTCAACCATGCCGTCAGCGGGTTGACCATCGCATAGAGAAGTACAAACCCTAAGACACCTAAAACTGTAGCGAAGGCTATCACCGATGATGGCTTTGTCTCACCCGATGGCAATGGTCGTTTGTGTGTGCGTGCCATTCTCGCATCAATTCGGCGGTCAATTAGATGATTAAACGCTGCCGCAGACCCTGCCATCAGACCAATCCCCGTTAGGCCAACTACCGCATGAAACCAGGGGAAATCATCAACTGGGGCTAAGCTCATCCCTACTACTGCCGTCACCAACATTAACGCCACCACTTTAGGTTTCGTTAACTTCAAATAAACGGAACTTAGTCGCTTTCGCCCATTTAACGACAGCGCGATTTCTTTACTCATAGCGAACTCCTTTCGCGGTGTAATTCCAAGCCGTTTTACCCTGCCACAAGTAAAACTGGCTAACACAAACGAGACTCAACATAACAGCGGCACCAAGGTTGTGTGCCACCGCGACATAAATAGGAAGTTGAAATACTACGTTGCTTACACCCAGCATAATTTGGCACACCAGCGTGAATAACAACCACCCTCCGATTCTCTGTGAATGATGAGAATCTTGCCTCATAAGCCCAATACTATAAGCCAATACCACGGTGGCGGTAACAATAGCGCCTATACGATGAGTGACGTGTATAGTCATTCTTGCCGGATACTCCAAGACACCAAATTCATAATTCTCGAATCCAGTTTGCCAGAAAGAAAACGCTTCTTTCCATGAGAGATGGCTCATCCAGTCTCCCTCACAAATCGGCAGTGTGGTACACATCAGCGCAGCATAATTTGACGAAGTCCATCCTCCAAGGAGCACTTGCACCAAAACGACCAGAAAAACCAACAATGAAAAGCCTCTCAGAGAGCGAGAAGATGGAGAGAAATAGAGATTGTTTTGCGCTTTTAATTGGCAGTAAAAAATCGCCTGTAACGCCAATAAAACAAAACCACCGAGCAAGTGAAGCATCACGATGACGGGCATTAATTTAAGAGTAACTGTCCACATTCCCAAAAGTGCCTGCCCAATCACCAATACGCTTAGCAACATCGGAATGGTTGAATTTACACGCTCAGACCTTACTGATATCGCTGCCATCGCAAAAATGACTAAACCTAACGTTCCTGCAAAATAGCGATGAATCATCTCAAGCCATGCTTTCTCATGCTCTACTGCCCGCTCGGGGAAGTTCAGGTTAGCACGTATGACGTCTTCTTCTTGATGCGGCACAGAAAAGTGCCCATAACAACCAGGCCAATCCGGGCAACCTAACCCTGCATCTGAAAGGCGAGTATATGCCCCTAACATGATCACCACGAGAGTTAGCAGCAAACTGAATCTAACCAACTGAATTAATTTCATATGCACTTCCTCTAACCGACTCGTGACAGTTTTAAGAGCTTGCGTAAGTCCGCCAACATACCTTTATTCAATAGGACTAAGTCCTCATTTGGTTTCGGCGAGTAAGACATCACCAGTTGCCCAAGAGGATCAACGATCAACATTTGCCCAGGTTTCACTTTTGCGGTAACCAATTCATTCATTTGCATCGCTAACATCGATACTTCCATGGGATCTGAATGCTCAGTCTGCCAAACGACTGGCACTACTCGCTCTTGATACTTACCTAAAGCAACATGACTTTGCTGAAGCAGGTAAAGCTGCTGTTTACACTGTTCAGTGCATTCGTTAGGCAATACATAAGCGAGTTGCCAACCATGGTCTTTGAGAGGTGACTCTTGACCAAGCTGCTCTAACGTCGTGTATGGTTCGACTAACTCGCCTCTATTGGTCACTCCGCTTTGATACCACCCTTGTGTGAGAATGACTTTTGCAATGACAGCGGGAAGCGCGAACGTACAAACCAGCGCAATCAACATTAGTCGCCCTTTGGTTACTTTAGATGTCATGCTTCACCTCCATGTGACGCAACTTTTTTTGCCAACGAACAAAAACAATTAAAGTCAGTATTAAGAAAACACCTGCCATCGAAAACCATTGAATCGAATAGCCAAAATGTTTGGCACTATTGAGTGGTAATGGATTCCAAGGAAAGTCATAGGGCCAACGAGTTAAATTGTCTGGCTGCAAGACTGCGGGCATAAGTTCAATATTCAGTAGCTGATTCAATTGCGCGATGTTTAGGTTTTGCACGCGAATAACATCGCCAACTTCCGGCATTAACTCTGAGCTCAGTGGATTAGTAGATTTTCGGTACAGGCGTCCTGTGATGAAAATCGAATTATCGAGTTTGGTGACCGTTGGTAACATTGAGCGATCTGCTCTTCCCTCGACAAAACCAAGCTCCAATAACGCATAGGTACTAGGCTCATCGCTCGTCAATACAATCTGAAATGCTAAATATCCCACACTGCCTTGATTCGTTTGGTTGTCTAACAAAATTACGGGAAACGCCTGAGGAACAACATTAACTTCCACTTTTTTCCCGAGGATACTTTCCTCTCGCCAGTCGTTGTCTTCAAGAACGACGCTTAGTGCTTGGTACGCACTATCCGCACGCGCGAGAATGGCTTGTTCCAATGCTTGTTTTTCTTGCCCTCTCTCAAACTGCCAAAAACCCAGTTTGACCAAAAGAGAAAACACAACCACAGTTAAACCAACTGCAACCCAAAACCGTTTCGATAGCCATAATTGTCTTGATAACAACAATGATGAAACCGGAGGTGCCATGTCCACCGTATTTCTATTCAAACTGACGCTTGTCCTTTTGCTGCTTTTCATTATCTTCAACCTCGCAAAAGCGCTTATCGAAATGGTTCGTGAAGACCCAGATAATCCTGAAAAAAGAGACAAACCCATGAGTCATTACTTAGGCCGTCGAGTCATGTTCTCCGCTTTGGTGGTCGTCCTTTTGCTTATTGCGCTCAGCTCGGGTTGGCTAGCACCAAACCCTCGCCCTTATTAGTCGAACCAAGAGTTCACACTGAGCCTAAAGTACGTAAACAAACACAAACAGACATAACCAAACCACATCCACGAAATGCCAATACCAGCTGCCCGCTTGAAAGGCAAAATGGTTCTTTGGCGAAAAGTGATCTTTAGCGATTCTGAACAGCAGCACGATTAAGAAGATAGTCCCAAGACAAACGTGTAAACCGTGGAATCCCGTCAACATGAAGAACGTGTTACCGTAAATACCGGACTGCAACGTGAGCCCTATGTCTTGATAAGCATGAACATACTCAACCGCTTGGTAATATAGGAAAAAGCCAGCAAGTACGATGGTTATCTCTAACCAAACAATCAGTGCCGTTCTTTTGTCTTGTTCAAGGCTTATATGCGCCATATGTAGCGTAATAGACGACAATAGCAGCAAGATAGTGTTGGTAAGGGGTATGCCCTGCCACGGCATAGCTTGTGTTGTTTCTCCCCCCGGTGTCAGTGTGAGTGGCCACATCGCTTCGAAGGTTGGCCACAGGACTTCGTTAGTCATGAAGTTATTATCTGCCCCACCTAACCAAGGCACAGAAATCATTCTGGCGTAAAATAAGGCACCAAAAAAGGCACCAAAAAACATCACTTCAGAAAAGATAAACCAGCTCATTCCTTGGCGAAAAGAACGAGTAATTTGCGAGCTGTATTTTCCACTCAGTGATTCAGTAATCACATTACTAAACCAACCAGCCAACATGTAAAGCAAGAACAAGAAACCCACCGCTAGCACAATGCCACCAATGGTTCCCACTGCACCGTCACTTTGTGTCCCTTGGACGGTCATGCCTGCGCCAACAGCAACCAAAAACAGAGCAAATGCACCGATGATCGGCCAGCTACTTTGAGCGGGAACATAATATGTTCCTGGCTTGTTACTCATAATTTCTCTCCTTACTGACCAACCTTGGTCTGTATCTCTCTCCCTGAGTGGCTAAGAGCCTGTAGGAGGGGGAAGTTTATAGAGTGTGTAAGACAGCGTTAACGTGTGTATAGACTCCGGCAAGTCCGGTTCGATATAAAAAATCAACGGCATTTGAGCTTGCTGTTTACCATCCAGAGGCTGCTGGTTAAAGCAAAAACACTCAATCTTATTGAAGTAAGCAGCTCCAGTCCCGGGAGAAACAGAAGGAACGGCTTGCCCCACCAACTTCTGCCCACTTTCATTAAATGCAAGGTATTCAGTTCGCACAACTTCACCTGGGTGAACATCCATCGAAATCACTTTGGGTCTAAACTCCCAAGGCATATCTGGGCTTACATGCGCCATAAACTCCACGCGAATAGTTCGGCTCATGTCCGGCTGCATACCTGTCGGTTGAATGGCGGCCACTTCACTTGTCTTTCCATTGATTCCCAATGCGTCGCACATCACGTCATAAAGTGGGACCAGTGCATAGCCGAAGCCAAACATTAACAGGGTCGCCAAAAGCAACTTCACTGTGAGCTTCTTGTTTGATGGATTCGGTTTCATGTCACTCACCCCACTCTTTGCTAGTCAATCTTAGGCGGTGTAGTAAACGTATGATGCGGCGCAGGGCTTGGCACTGTCCACTCTAAGCCTTCCGCACGTTCCCACGGTTTTGCAGAAGCCTTTTCCCCGCCACGAATACACTTGATCACCAACCATAAGAAGATCAGTTGTGACAACCCGAATGCAAACCCACCAATTGATACTATTTGATTAACATCAGCAAACTGAATGGCGTAATCCGGTATGCGTCTTGGCATGCCCGCTAAGCCTAGGAAGTGCATTGGGAAAAACAGGACATTGACGGAAATAATTGAGCACCAGAAATGCCATAAACTCAGCTTGTGGTCGTACATATTGCCCGTCCACTTAGGTAGCCAGTAGTATGCCGCTGCCATGATCGAGAATACCGCACCAGATACCAACACATAATGGAAATGGGCAACTACGAAGTAAGTGTCATGATATTGGAAGTCCGCCGGCACAATCGCCAACATTAGTCCCGAGAAGCCACCAATGGTAAAAAGCACAATAAAGGCAATGGCAAACAACATTGGCGTTTCAAATGTCAGAGCTCCACGCCACATGGTGGCAACCCAGTTAAAGACTTTCACCCCCGTTGGTACCGCAATCAGCATAGTGCAATACATAAAGAAGAGCTCAGCAAAAACTGGCATCCCCGTGGTAAACATGTGGTGCGCCCACACAAGGAAAGATAACAATGCAATGCTGCACGTCGCGTAAACCATCGAATGATAACCAAACAGCTTCTTACCACTGAAAGCAGGCAGAATGGCGGAGATGATTCCAAACGACGGTAAAATCATGATGTACACTTCTGGGTGACCAAAGAACCAAAAGATGTGTTGGAACATTACCGGGTCACCACCACCAGCTGCGTCAAAAAAGCTAGTCCCGAAATATTTGTCAGTAAGAACCATGGTCACCGCACCCGCTAATACCGGCATAACCGCGATCAACAAGAAAGCGGTAATTAACCAAGTCCAAACAAACATTGGTAACTTGAACCAAGTCATTCCCGGAGCTCGCATATTTACGATCGTCACGATAACGTTGATCGCGCCCATAATGGAGCTGATACCCATGATATGAACAGAGAATACAAACAGCGCAGTGCTATCCGGGCCATAAGTCGTGGACAGCGGAGCATAAAACGTCCAACCAAAATCAGGACCGCCGCCAGGTAAAAACAACGAGCTCAACAAGATGAGAAATGCAAAAGGTAAGATCCAAAAGCTCAAGTTGTTCATGCGTGGTAGCGCCATATCTGGAGCGCCGATCATCATCGGGATCATCCAGTTAGCAAGACCCGTAAATGCTGGCATCACCGCACCAAATACCATTACTAAACCGTGTACCGTGGTCATTTGATTAAAAAACTGCGGATCGACTAGCTGTAGCCCTGGCTGGAACAGTTCGGCACGAATGATCATAGCCATCGCACCACCTGTTAGAAACATCGCAAAGCTAAACCAAAGGTAGAGGGTGCCTATGTCTTTATGACTTGTAGAATACAACCAACGAGTGATGCCCTGGGGGGCATGATGCTCGTAACCATCATCAATCGCAATGGTACTGTTCGCACTGGCTTCTGCTGGCGCAGACTTCACTGCCTTATCTATTGGCTTACTCATATTTCCTCCTTAGCACTGCCTTGTGCCTTAAAGGCATTCACATCGGATGCTTGCACTGTATCGCCAGTATCGTTGCCCCATGCATTTCGTTGATATGTGATAACCGCGCCAATTTCTTTGTCACTTAACTGATTAGAAAAAGCCTGCATTGCGGTGCCCGGGCGACCGTTGACAATAATATCTATGTGCTCTGTAACATCTCCGGTTGCAATAGGACTGCCTTTAATCGCGGGAAATGCACCCGGAATCCCCTCACCATTTGCCTGATGACACACAGCGCAACGCGCCGTGTATATCGATTCGCCTTGCGCCATCAATTCGTCCATAGATAAGTCTTGAGAGAGCGCTTCTTGTGCCGCCGCTTTTTGAAGCGCGAGTTCTTCCTTCTTACTCGCTAGCCATTCATCGAACTTTTCTTCTTCCATCGCATGCACCACCACTGGCATAAATCCGTGTGCACGACCACATAGCTCCGCACATTGGCCGCGATATACGCCTGGCTCATCAATTCTTGTCCATGCTTCATTAATAAAACCTGGAATGGTGTCTTTCTTGACGGCAAAGTCCGGTACCCACCAAGAGTGAATGACATCATCAGAAGTCATCAAAAAACGCACTTTGCGATTCACAGGCAACACCAAAGGGTTGTCTACTTCCAGTAAGTAATGTGCGCCTTTAGCTTCGATTCCATCAATTTGTTTTTGGCTGGTGGCAAGCAAACTAAAAAACTCAACATCTTCGCCAAAATAGCTGTAATGCCATTTCCATTGCGAACCTGTGATCTTGACCGTGATATCCGATTGGCTTGTGTCTTCCATTGCTACTAGAGTTTTTGTTGCGGGAATCGCCATAGCGACAAGAATGATGATGGGTATGACCGTCCAAATAATTTCCACTTTTGTGCTTTCATGGAAATGTGCGGCAACTGCTCCTTTTGACTTGCGATGACGGAAGATGGAATAGAACATCACACCAAAAACAATCAAAGCAATTACACAGCAGATATAGAAAATCAGCATATGTAATTCATACACTTGCCCACTTATCTCTGTGACCCCTTTTGTCATGTTGTAGTCATTTTCCTTTGACCAACCAAAAGAGGAAAATGTGATTAAAATCACATTCAGTGATAAGGCTAGAGTAGTCGTTAATCTTTTCAAAAGATCTCTCCTCTGCTCAGCCGCTACGCCTACGCGAGCTTCCTTGCGTCCCGATGCAAATATCGAACAACTTTACGAAAAATCACAAAAACTACGATTTCGACACGGTTTGTTATATTTATGTTAAAAGGCTAGTTATAGTTCCAAGGTTCTTCAAGAAATTAAATATGATTAAATTTTGTTCGGATAAGAAAAATTAATTCGGTTTATCGATTGCCCTCTTTGAAATGTAATTGAGAACCATTTACATTGATTTAAAAGAAAACATTGAGATACTTACCAAACGAAGTGTCCAAGAAAGTAGGCTCCCCCTACTAAGGAATGACTGATATGACAGCACTAATTACGCAATGGCTAGAACGAGACCCTGATCCTAAGACTCGTGAAGAGCTACAACACCTCGTCGATACGAACAATGAACAAGAACTTACTGATCGCTTTGGCTCACGCCTTGCCTTTGGTACTGCAGGCTTACGTGGCAAAGTGGGCGCAGGTCCAAACCGAATGAACCGCTTGGTGATTCAAGAGACCGCCACTGGTTTAGGGCACTATTTGCTTGAGCAAGTCAAAGATGCCGCGAGTCGTGGTGTCGTTATTGGCTACGACGGTCGTCCCGATTCAAAACAATTCGCGCATGATACCGCATCCGTACTGACGGCCCTTGGTATCAAGGTTTACCTAACGTATGACGTTGCAGCAACCCCAATTGTCGCGTTTGGTGTCCGTACATTGAATGCAGCGGCCGCTGTTGTTGTTACTGCCAGTCACAATCCACCAGAATACAATGGCTTTAAAGTATATTGGGAGAATGGCGCACAGATTATTCCTCCACACGACTCTGGAATCGCAGCGAAAATTGATGACGCAACAACGAAGCCATTACCTTTAATGTCTCTCGATGATGCAAAACAGCACGGTTTGTTAGTTTGGTTGGAAGACGACTACTACCAAACTTACCGTAAGACAATGAATGAAAACGCGCTGCTTACTCCTGACAACAATACCGATATATCTATTGCTTACACCGCAATGCATGGCGTTGGCGCGAATATGGCGGAAACGCTACTTGCCGACGCAGGCTTCCAAAAAGTGGCAAGTGTTAAGGAACAGCGCGAACCTGACGGAAGCTTCCCAACCGTCAACTTCCCAAACCCTGAAGAAGCCGGTGCAATGGATATGGTGATGGCATTAGGTAAGTCCGTAGATGCAGATATCGCTTGCGCTAACGATCCAGATGCAGACCGTTTTGCCGTGGCAGTTAAACGCCCAGATGGCGAGTATCAGATGTTAACGGGTGATCAGGTGGGCTCACTATTTGGCGATTACTTGCTGGAACAGCAACCTAACGCTTTGGTTGGCAACACCATCGTATCCTCAAGAATGCTGAGCAGCATCGCTAAGGCGCATGGCGCACAATACTATCAAACATTAACTGGCTTTAAATGGCTTACTAATGTTGCCATGGAACAAGAGACAGAAGCCAACCCATTCTTGTTTGCTTATGAGGAAGCGCTCGGTTATACCGTGGGTAACAAGGTGTGGGATAAAGATGGTTTATCTGCAATCGTCGCGTTTTCACAGCTAACAGGCAAGCTTAAAGCGCAAGGCAAAACACTGTGGGATAAACTGGAAGAGCTGTACCGCGAGCACGGTTTCTACTTCAACGCGCAACGCAGCATCGCTCTCGACCCGAACTCTCCACCAATCGGCGACAAACTCCGAGCAAATCCACCAACAGAGATTGCTGGTAAAAAAGTTGCAGTAACCGAAGATCTTAAAACATCGGTTCGCATGTTTGACGACGGCTCTGAAGAATCCATTGACTTACCAGCAAGTGACGTATTGATTTATCACCTAGAAGATCAATCACGCGTGATTGTTCGTCCTTCTGGTACTGAGCCAAAACTAAAATGTTACTACGAAGTCATCAACCTCTTCCCTGCGGATATGAGCTATGAACAAGCACAGCAAGCAGCAGAAGCGAAGATGAACGAACTTATCGACGCGCACCAGCAAAGTTTGTAAGTCAAAGAGAAACATAGATATTTTATACAACAAGAGGCGCAAATTCGCGCCTCTTTTTTTGATTTTAACTAGAACAAGTCAAGCTAACCCGTGCTTTCCCTAGCCTACAATTTCCTTTTGTAGAAAGTACTTGTGGATGCCCTCTGCAGGATAGCCTGAGTACTGCCCCACTTTCTCAAAACCTAATTTGATATAGAACTCAAGAGCTTGAAAGCTGTAGGTATCCAAATAAACATGGGTAACCCCATGAGGCTTTACTTTTTGTTCTAGCATCGACATTAATTGGCTACCGAGACCAGAGGTTCGACTTTCAGCGTCTACCCACAAAAACTCAACAAACACCGTATTTTTAAACATTTCGCCAGTCAAGCCACCCATGATCTTGCCATTCTCATCTTTTGCGAAACAGCCTACAGCATGCACTTCCCCTTCTGGTAAATGCAATCGGTTATAAGATCGAATACCTTCACGAACAAAATCAAGGTCTGTTTGATCTGGATTTAAACAAAATTCAAGCTTCATATACCCTCTCCTTAGGAAACACCAATATCCTAAAACAAAAAGCCAGTAATTGCTGGCTTTCTGATGGAATATGATAACTTTACAAGGCGAAACTACTCAGCATCCACAACGCCAGAATAACAAACACTAACCCCATTAGTTTATGTTGATACGTGCGGAATTTTTCGTTCTCGAGCAGCCCTTTGCCCAATGTGCCTGCTAACCCAACAAGTAATAAATTGAATGACAAGCCAAGAACGTTCAACAATAACCCTAGCGCTAGCATCTGCTCACCAGAAGATGCCGTGATATTGCTTGAGACAAACTGCGGCAAAAACATCACAAAAAAGACCAAGGCTTTAGGGTTGAGCAAATTACTCATCAAAGCACGTTGATAATAAGTTGATGCCATTTTGTTTTGACCATCAAGCTCTGGAGCCGAAGATGCCTCAGCTCGTAAGCAGTCCCAACCCATTTTTAACAAGTAAGCGCCACCTAGTAGATGAAGGACTTTAAGGGCTATTGGGCTCATGGCAATCAGGGTAGATACGCCCATCGCAGCAAGCAAAGTAAGAATAACACCAGACGTCGCATTGCCTAAGCTAGCAAAAAGACCGACCTTCTTACCGTAACTCATACTAGAACTCGCTATCAGCAACATATCGGGCCCTGGTAACAGCAACAAAGCCACTACTGCGGTGAGATAAACAGGAAGTACAGATAAATCAATCATGATGGAACCGCTTTTCTACAACAAGGCGGCGAATGTTATACCAACAAAATAACATCATCCAGCCCAAAATAGCCAAGATAAATCAAAAAATAAAAATCATAGTTTGCCCAGCTGAAAAATAGCAATCAATTCGCCTGTTTATCAAAATCGAATAGCAATTTTGTACAAAAATAAGCACGATGGATCCGTTACACTTCTAAAATGATTTTCTTGAGCAGACCGGATAAAGATGAAAGAAAAGAATAAGGAAATCGCTACCTTCAAGATAGCTCAAGAGCTCGGCGGTTTAGAACTTCTCGATGCAAAGTATGAGAAGCAGAATTTTTCACGCCATAGCCACGAAGGTTACACTATTGGTGTCATCGAAAAAGGGGCACAACAATTTTTTAGGACGGGCGGGAATCATATCGCGCCACAGGACAGCATCATCCTTGTTAATGCAGATGAAGTACACAACGGGCATTCAGCCTCGGAAGGCGGCTGGGAATACAAAGCAATGTACCCCGTACCTCAGCAGTTTCAAACTTTAGGACAAGAGCTTGGTTCACCAAATGTAGCTCTGCCCTATTTCCCTCAACCTGTGGTTTACGATCCTGAGCTGGCTAGTCAGTTACGATTGGTATTTGAAACACTAGAAAAATCAGACAACCGTTTATTGAGAGAAACTTTGGTTTACGGCACGTTGATCAAGCTAGCCAGTAAACACAGCACTCATCGGGCACCACTGAAAGAATCAACCAGAGCTCAACGACAAGTGCAGCTAGTCAGAGAATTTTTGGAAGACTTTCCACAAACGGACGTCTCACTAGAAGAACTCGCGAAACTGTCTGGATTAAGCCCTTTTCATCTGCTGAGAGAGTTTCAAAAGCAATTTGGCTTTCCGCCTCATGCCTATCAAATTCAGCAACGTTTACGTATGGCGAAGAAGCTATTAAAAATGGGACAAAAAATTTCAGACGTGGCACAAGAATGTGGCTTCCATGATCAGAGCCATCTGCATCGACACTTTAAAAAAGCCATGGGCGTCACTCCCGGCCAATACGTCCGTCACAGCTAAAGCAGCAATATTGTACAAGGCGTTATGCGACTACCGAGCTATCTTGGTAATCTGATTTAGGAATAAATAAGAAGAAACTATGGACCACACTTTGCCGTTACAAAAAGAATCAAAAGCCACGCTATTTTGGCAAGGTACACTTGCGATGATGCCTCTGAGTATCGCAGTGCTCCCTTGGGGCTTACTCGCAGGCTCATTCGCAATTGATACTGGGCTTCACCCTTTGGAAGGACAAGCACTATCCGCCATTTTGTTCGCAGGTTCTGCACAGCTCGTCGCGATGGGAATGATTAAAACGGGAGCAGGTCTAGTGACCATGTTACTGACAACGTTTTTTATCACCTCTCGACACTTCCTCTACAGTGTATCGATGCGCAGTAAAATTTCACCGCTCCCTCTAAAATGGCGATTATCACTCGGCTTCTTACTTACTGACGAGCTGTTTGCGATTGTAGGCCACCATTCCGATAAACAATTTAATCGCTGGTATGCACTTGGGGCTGGTCTGAGTTTTTACCTGTTTTGGAATGTCGCGACATTGACGGGCATTATTGCGGGAAGTCTAATCCCTGAACTGAACGAAATGGGTTTGGAATTTGCTGTAGCCGCAACTTTTATCGCGATAGTAGTACCCACCATTAAAAATGCAGCGGTGCTCGCGAGTGTTATTGTGGCTTTGGTGAGCTCGGTTGCCCTAACCTATTATCAAATTGAGGGAAGTTTGATGATTTCGAGCATTTTAGCCATGCTTACTGGTTACTTTGTGGAACAAGTAAAGGAGAAACGCTAATGATCATGTTGGCTATTTTACTGATGACGGTACTTGTTTTCACCAGCCGCTACTTGTTTTTAGAACCCAAGCTGCCATTGCGATTAGGGACGCGCACTCAAAAAGTACTCAATTACGCTAGCCCCGCAGTACTGACTGCGATCTGGGCACCTATCGTTTTCATTCCCGATGGGGAGCTCAGCGTCAATGTGCAAAACCCATTTTTACTGGCTGCCGTACTGGCTGCTTTAATCGCGTATTTTACTAAAAATGTTCTTTTAACGACGGTTATCAGTATGGTGGTATTTCTCGTTCTGCGAATTTGGCTTTAATCCGCCAACCACTCAATCTCCAACAAGGTGACATCGCCACACTTTAATCGACCAAGGAAGATGTCACCTTCATGTACCTCACCAACGCCCTTTGGTGTACCAGTCATCACTACATCGCCATCTTGAAGTGTTGTGTAACTGGTTAATTCATCCAGGATAGTTAGCGGCGGATAGAGCATTTGGTTAACGTGACCTTTTTGTACACGAACACAGTTGATTAAGAGCTCAAGGTTAAGATCATTGATATCAATGTTATCCAAAGAGACAAACCGACTAAACACAGCAGAGCCATCAAATGCCTTAGCTCGCTCCCACGGCAACCCCTGATTTTTAAGCGAGGATTGCAAACCACGCTTGGTCAGATCCAATCCCAAACCAACCGCTGAATAACGTCCATCCTTGATCAAAAAGCAGATTTCAGCCTCATAATGAAGGGGCTCTTGATGGAATGAACGCAGAGTTGTTGATACAGAAGTTGCGGGTTTATTAAATACCACCATTTGCTCAGGCATTGCATTATTAAGCTCATGAATATGTTCAACGTAATTTCGTCCAACACAAAGCACTTTACCCACTTCTACTTTCTTTTCTTCAACTTGAATAACACTCATCATTCTTCCCTGCAAAACAAAAATCTCATCATAATCTAACCTATTGACTTAACGACACTAAATAGCAACCTCTAGTGTAAAAAATAAGACATTCACCCCGTTTTGAGTTTTGTATCATCTAATTGAAACAGCAAAGTATTTGTAAAACAAATAGACAAAAAAGCCAGCACGAGGCTGGCTTTAGATCAATGAGCTTGAATAATAGTTCTCGCTAAACCCTATTATAGGTAGTAACGAGCACCTAACGCCCATTTGTCATCAGTTTCACGACCATTGTCGTCATTTAGGTCAAACTGGTAACCCGCGTAACCAACAAATTTAGGCGTGAAGTTGTATTCTGCTTGTAGTGCCATTTCTTCACGAGCAGTTTCTGTTTTAGAGCTCTTAAACTCTTTACCTTCCACCATCTCATAGTTAACACTCAAGTTTAGGCTGTTTGCTAGAGCGTATGCGATGATCGCTTCGTATGCATCACTTTCTTCTAAACGGTCGCCTTTTGCACTGAAGTTCATGTTTTCGTTTGAACCATAAACCGCAGCAAGGAATAGGCCTTGGCCGTACGCACCGTAAGATGCTGATACAACGTGTGATTCCGCCGTGTGCTTACCTGCATATGCAGGGTGCTGGAAATCGCCGCCATTGTAAGAGTAACCGATTTTAGCGCCCATGATTGAGTAAGAAAGCGCAGCTTGCACACGGTCATCGTATTTAGCACCGCCAGTTATAACTCCAGCATCGTTGCGCGTGTAATCATCGTTTGCACCCTGCCAACCAAGACCAAAGTTGATCACACCCGCTTCACCCAGCTCGATGGCATTACGGTAAGAAAGCATTTTATCCGCACGGCCAGTGCCAAGGTTTCCATGATCGTCATAGATGAAGTCGTTGGCAAACGCGATTGGCATATCTGCAATACCTGCGACATCGTAGTAAGGTGACCATTGCGTACCACCTACTGCACGACCATAAACCTCATGAGTTATACCTAAGTAACCTAGACGAGTTTTAAACGACTCTTCACCACCGTCTAAGTAGTTTAGCGCCCATTCACCACGTGCGTCTGCGGTGAAGCCATTACCCAAATCCTGTGTCGCAGAGATATTGATACGAGGAGAGTTAGTACCCACATCCGTGTCACCTTGCTCTGATCCATTTAAATTAACAGAAACGTGGCCGCCCATCGAAAATGTTGTGCCATCGTTATTATATAGTTCCACTGCAACTGCTTGAGTACCGAAGGTTGCTGCCGCGATTGCCGCTGCTAATAATTTTTTATTCATTTCTAAATCCATTACTTATTAGTTGGTTAGTCAGTTTTAGACCCGGCTTTGGTTCACTTTCGTAAAAACGAAATGATGAACAAAGAGAGGAATACAAAGGCTATCCGAGGCATCGTTTCCACCAGATTAGTTTTACCTTTGTGTAACAACTGCCGACACTTTATTTGATTAGTTCCTGACAACCGAGTGAAAAGATCTCAGACAAAACCTAAAAAGCAATCGTTTACTTAGCCTTCAAGAAATCGAGAAATAAAAACCTTACAATAAGAAATGCTTTAGAGAGAGTGAGCTCACAAATAGCTGATGATTCGCTATTTTTAGGCCAAACTTCTCTGCCAAATTGAAATGTTTACTTACATTTAGGGTCAAGAAACAATTCAGGAACTTTTTGAAAAAAACACAGTCTTCAACGGAGAGGAAAAAACCTCAAAAAAGATAAACCTTTCTTTTTATAAGTGGTATGAGAAGGGGCACTTATTCTCGCCAGCAATAAAAGTGCAATCAAATCATAACTTAACAGAAATCTATCTTTCATTTTCAGCCTTTACCTTAGCGTCATCAACACATCGGGCAAGAAAGCCCATCGATTACAACTAGGGTAATAAGAAAATGAAAAAGGCAGCACTAACTACTGCAATTCTTACAGCATTGGTATCAGCACCATCATTCGCAGCAACTGTATACAAAAACGACGGTACTGAATTAAAAGTTGGCGGCCGCGTTGAGTTTCGTGGTGACTTCATCGGTTCAGACGGTGCTGAAGTTGAAGGTTCTATGGAAGATAAAAGCCGTGCTCGTCTTAACCTAAAAGGTAAAACAGACATCGGCAACGGCCTTTCTGCTTTCGGTGTTTACGAAGCCGAACAAAAAACGGGCAAGAGTGAATTCAAAAACCGCTACATGTATGCAGGCGTCGACTCTGATATCGGTGCTTTCTCTGTAGGTCGTCAAGACATGGCTGCAGTCATCATCTCTGACATGACGGATATCACTGAATTCTCTGGTGTTCAGCAAGTTATTGATTCGTCTTCTGATAAGCAAGACAGCGTTTTCGCATACCGTGGTGCGTTTGATGCACTACAACTTCAAGCAACCTACCAAGCAAACTCTAGCGATAACGAAGATAAATACGGCATCTCTGGAATGTACTCACTACCAATGGGCCTCGACTTTGGTCTTGCATACTCTGGTGGCGATGTAGATAAAGATAACTCTGAAGATCAAATTCTAGGTGGTATCGCTTACTCGATGGACAACCTTTACCTAGCAGGTACTTATTCTCAAGGTTCCCTGACTGACTCTGAAGACTTTACGGCTTACGAGCTAGTCGCAAGCTACAAAGTAGCAAGCAAAGTGACACTTGCAGCTCTATACACAGCTCAAGAGAATGATCCAGACAACGGTTCAAAGTACGACACCGTTGAAGGTATCGAGCTTGTTGGTTACTACAAACTAAACAGCAACTTCCGTACTTACCTGTCTTACTACATCAACCAACTTGATGAAGCAAAAGATGCAACAACAGGTCTAGTAACAGAAGGCGAAGATACACTGCGCCTAGGCGTACGTTACGATTTCTAATTCACTCTTGTCCTAAGAGCGAGTCCACTTGGCCAGCACCTTTGCTGGCCATTTTTTATTTAACCCAACACAACTCGATAAGTTTTCACACTATCCAAGCATCGCTCAGCAATGAAAAACGAGCGTAACGACGCCTACTTCTGCCCTCTTTTAATGCGATTGATCACTAAGTTAGTGCATTTCATCTAATCGACAACATAGAAAAACCAAAAAACCATTTAAAATCAAATGTATAAAAGTTGGCACGTGTTCTGCAATATTATTTATGCAAATGCATGGCAGCGTTTGTGCTTCTCGTTCTTTGTACCTGTTATAACAGGCACGTCCTTTGAATTGGTAATGTCGCCTCCCTCTGGGAGGCATTTTTTTATTGGCGCGAAAAACAATAGGACGTATGATCCCGCCACCTCTATCAAACTGGAATTTTTCAATTGAATCATCATCCTGTTCAAGGTGCGTCCTGGATGCTAACAGCTGGCTTGGCATTCGCCATAGTGAACAGCTTCGCCCAAATTGCTAGCATCAACTTTGGTGTCTCCTCCACCACATTTGCGTTATTCCAATATGCAATCGCCTTATTTGTTATTCTGCCCTACCTACGTACACTTGGGATTAGACGTTCTTTAAGAACCCAACACTTTGGCTGGCATGCATTCCGCATTTTTCTCTCTGTTATCGGGATTCAACTTTGGTTATGGGCTCTCGCTTACCCAGTTCCAATTTGGCAAGGTATTGCACTTCTCATGACCTCCCCGTTATTTGCCACAGTTGGTTCTGGCTTGTTACTCAAAGAGAAAGTAGGTACTGCACGCTGGCTCGCTACATTGACGGGGTTTGTTGGTGCCATGATCATTCTTGAGCCTTGGGCAGACTCATTTACATGGGCGACCCTGCTCCCTGTTGGCGCCGCATTTTTCTGGGCAGCGTATTCATTAATGGTTAAAAAAATGTCGGTAAACGATCCGCCTTCAACCATGGTTGTCTATTTATTACTGCTGATAACGCCATTTAATATCTTGTTAGCGATACCGACGTTTACTATGCCAGATACGTGGACGATATGGGGTGTGCTTTTAGCCGCAGGTGCACTTACAGCACTCGCTCAATGGGCTATCGTTAAAGCATATGCAGTAGCAGACGCCTCATTTGTGCAACCATTTGATCACGCCAAACTGCCTTTGAATGTTGTTGCTGGTTGGTTGGTGTTTGGTTGGGTGCCTCCTGGTCGTTTATGGTTAGGTGCTGCGATTATTATTGCATCTATTGCGTTTATTACGCATTGGGAAGCGAAAAAGACAAAGTTAGTTGAAAGAAAAATCTAATTTAAAAGTTCTATATTTTCAGGAAAGGAAATGAGGAACCCATATGAGTCAACCAATCAAAATTACACTGTATCGCTGGGCTGGTAGTTGGGGCCCATTCAAAGTCAATATTCCTTGTGGTGAATGTACATTAACCAAAGATATTTTAAAGGATACTTTTGAAAACGAACTAGCCGATGTGCCCGTTGAACTTGAAGTAAAAGATTGGTTATCGCACTGGTGGGAACCATTAAAAGCTGGTGCTTGGCATGCACCCATTCTTCTTGTCGAAGGGAAAGTTATCAGCCAAGGAGAAGCATTGAATCGGGGTGTGCTTGTACAGTCTGTTATTGCTGAGTGGGTAAAACGCGATGAGCTAAAAGGCAACATTGTTTATGGTAAAGCAACTTGCCCTTACTGTGTCAAAGCCAAACAATTACTTGACGAGGCTGGCGTTCAGTATGAGTACCATGATGTAGTTAAAGACAGCGCCGCCTTATACCGCATGATTCCTGAAGTAAAAGCCATCATTGGCGAAAAAACACCGGTAACAGTGCCGCAAATTTGGTTAGATGGAAAATATGTTGGAGGCGCTGACGATTTAGAAAAGTGGTTATCAGCAAAGGGGCTAGATAAAGTGCCTAACAATGTTGTGGAGATACCAAGCCAATCCGCGTAATTCTAGATTTAAATGTCATCAATCTTTGAGTAGCGTTTTGCCAATGTTGTGCAATATGTTGGCTACTTACTAACAACAAAACAGAGAAAAGCAAAAAGCCCTGATTTTTCAATCAGGGCTTTTTAAATTATTTCGCCAGTTTTTTAATAACACGAGCAAAAACAGAAGCTTTTTTCTTCTTCGCTTTACCGTAAAGCGCTTTGTGCATCGCGTCTTTTGCAATCATCTGGCCAATATAAGCACCACCAAGTTCGTTACCCATGACCTTCTCCTGAATGTATTGACTTAACTATGTTGTAATTTTACACCACAATTAGATAAAAACAAGACTCCAGTCACATTTATTTTGTAATTAACTTTCAGTTTGATTTTCGTGGATTTCTTGAAATGAGCGTCTATCGCTTAGGTTGTTGGTATGTTTTACCCGCTGCGACGTACGTATCTTTCTGTTTGATTTCAAAGAATGTTTCAAAGAACCACGCAGCAAACTTGATCAAGTGATCGCCTTCATTCATGACGTGCTCTACGTATTCTTGCTCTTCTCCGGACTCATCTTCTTGAGTGGTAATATGGTAAATACGTTTCTCACCATCAACTTCTGCAAGGCCAAACTGACCCGTTAGGGATTGCGCCGCTTGTGCAACTTCTTCTTCCTCACACGCCTTCAAGATTTCAAGTGCCTTTGGCATGCTTTCTTGCTGAGTAATTTCTTTTACCAGTGTTTCAAATTCGTTTTGTTGCATTCTTTCACCTAACGATTAGAGATCGGATAGCCATTGGGCAGAAATGTATTCCAAGCTTGAGAGAAGTATCAAGGTTCGCCCTCTTCCTTTCAAACCAAGTCATTCAGTATACACAACAAGCCAGACTTAATTTAGCTGCGCATTTTAGAAAGCCGACCTTCTGGTTGCAAGTATATTCAGATGGAAGTTTCTGCTTGAACCGTCCCTTCTGGCACTTTACGAAATTGGCTTAGTACAAGAACAAAGCAAGAAAGTAACGCAATAAACAAATAAAACACCCCAAGCTGCTGCTGATTCGTAACCCATGAGTCTACTAAGTACCCACCAAACAAACCTGCTAAACACATTTGAATAGAGCCAGATAACGCAGAAACCGCGCCTGCCTGTTGCTTATGTGGCGAGAGTAGCAAACTAATCGATACTGGGAATGACATGCCTTGGGCAAAACTTAAACACGTGAATGCCGTCAGCAATGAAAATACACTGAAGGGGGTAACCAACAACATGAAGCCAGCAACAGCAACAATCGCGAAACTCATCAGCAAGATTTGCTGAGCTTTGTAACGAGCATTGATCAAATTCAGCACTAAGCTACCCGTCAGCAAACCAACTGACGGTATGATCATCAAAGAGCCGTAATCTGCCGCCGTTAATCCTAACTCTTGTTGCATTAAAAATGGATACAAGGAGAGCGTAACCAGAGCCGATAAATAACTAAGCCAGTTGTAGCTCGCACTACCAATCACTTGTGTATTCGTTAACAGACGCAAATAGTTCGCGCTTACTTCGCCTACTTTAAATTTTCTCTTCGGATAAGGCAGCGTTTCTGGCAGCACCAATAAACCAAGTGTAAAAATTGCCATTAAGTAAATCAGTACAAACACGAAGACAGCATGCCAACTCAGGTGAAAAGCAATCCAGCCACCAAACAGCGGAGCAATAATTGGCATCACTGAAGCAGTGACTGAAATATAAGATAGCGCTTTGGTTAATTGCATACCGTCATAACTATCACGCAGTACTGACCGACCAAGTACCGAAGCGCTGCCCGCTCCTAGGCCTTGCAGTAACCGTCCCGCTTCAAGGGCAACAATGTTGTCCGAAAACGCGATGCAAATAACCGTACCAACTAGATATACACTTTGCCCCAGAATAAACACTGGCCGACGACCAATCGCATCAGACAATGGGCCGTAAAAAAGCTGAGAGATACCGAAGCCAACGAGAAATAGCGTGACGAGATTCTGAATCGAATGTTGCGGCAAATTCAAGTCATGACCAATCAATGGCAAAGAAGGAAGATAAATACTAACGCCAACTTGGCCTGTGGCAATGATCATCATCGCTAATAACAATGGTGTTTTACGCAAACGTTCCTCCTACTTTGTGACAGATTGATGGCAAACAGTGTATATTTGATACTCAAAGATGATAATCAGCTAAGTTGGAAAGGAATTAATTCCCAAGGAGATACAATGGACTGGATTCAAAGCGTGAAGAGTTATATTCGTGTGGTCGAAGAAGGTAGCTTTAATGCAGCAGCGCGGAAACTCAATACCACCAGCTCAGCTATCAGTAAGCGAGTTCAATGGCTAGAAGATAAAATTGGCGTTCAACTACTCAAACGTACGACCCGCTCAATTAGCCAAACTGAAGCTGGTGCGCTGTTTTATCAACGAGCAAAAAGTCAGCTTGATTCATGGCAATCGGTATTAGATGAAACTCGCTCAGTCAACCAATCACCAGCGGGGCTATTAAAAATTGGCGCGACACTGGCCGTTGGTTCCAAGTTTCTAGTTCATTATCTCGATGATTTTCTTGAGAAATATCCAGACATCACACTTCAATTAACAACAACGCTACCAGGCCAATTGCCAGAGCTAAGCTTAGACCTGTTTATTAGCCGGGAATTAGAGCAACTGAACTCTCTGAGTTTCAAAGCCACTGCGCTTTTCGAACATAAAGCCCAGTTTTACGCTGCGCCTAGTTACCTAAAAAAATATGGAACACCGCAATGCGTTGAGGATCTGACAGAGCATAATGTCCTGATTTGGGGAGAAAAACCCTCACGAGAAATCAAAACAAATCGAGGTAAGCGTATCAGCTTGTCCGGTAACTTTGCCACGACCAACCCAGAAGCGCTGTTTCATGGTGCCAAAAGAGGCATGGGTATTTTGATGACGAACAACGTCATGATCAAAGATGATCTCAAATCCGGCGCGTTAGTCCCTATCCTGCCCGATATCACAGCGGATAAAGCCACTGTATATGCCTACTATCCAAAGCTGGATTATCAGCATACCCGGACTAAGCTATTCCTCGATTATCTCAAATCACGATTAGAAGAGGAGAAGCGCGCCTAGCTTAGCGTTTTTATCGCTATACCTTTAAAAGGTTCAAGCATAAAAACATGAAAATAATGATTTGTTCGTTCACAAAATTTGAAAAATCTGCCTTAGTAACCGATAGTTTATTTGATGCATATCAAATAATAATTCGTCGTGTCTTACACGATATGTTAATAACAACGCTAGGTGAAATGCTCGATGGGTCAGGTACAAATCAGTTTCCACAAAATTGATGAGATATTGAAGCTAAACGGCACGGCTCAGCTAAACCGAGTCACGTTAGATATTCATCAACACTTGCAGAGCCATTGCACTTGCGTTGTAGAAGTTGCGCATCTTCAGCATTCGGCTCATACCATTTCCTTCGCCAGCAATGGAAAAATTACAGACAACCTAAGCTACCACCTTTCAGGCACCCCCTGTGAAAAAGTGGCGAAAGACATTGGCGAACATATTTTCTATCAAGACCAGGTATACAAGCGTTTTCCTGAAGATCAGATGTTTCAAGAAGATGGCATTCAAGCTTACATTGGCCTGCCATTGAAGACACAAAATGGCGAAGTTCTGGGAATTTTACTGTCTACCTTTACCCGAAGCATCCACGCGAAAGAAGCGCAAGATATCCTCGACTTCCACCGATTTTATGCCAATGTCATTATTCATAGCTTACGTGAAAAGTGGGTCAGTGAACGTTCAGATAAGCTTCTTAATCAGCTTAGCTATGAGGTATCGCATGATAACCTAACTGGACTGCTCAACCGTAGCTGTTTAGCTGATACCTTGGAGACATTAACGCAGCAAGCGACTCGTCCATTCAGTTTGGCGTATCTTGATATCGATAATTTCAAATCGATCAATGATATCAACGGAAACTATATCGGCGACCAAATCATTAAGTTCACAGCTAACGCCATTCAACAGAGCTTGTCGTCGCCAAACAATGCGTTCCGTGTTGCAGGAGATGAATTCGCCTTCATCACGTACGACGAAGATCCTGTCGCCGTGTGTCAGGAAGTACTCGACAAAATTGAAAGCGGCTACAGCGACAAATCTAACCGGATTTCTTTCACCGTTAGTATTGGTATTGCACGTGCCCCAGTACATATGTTGAACAGCGATGAGCTGATTTTGAATGCCAGTCTCGCTCTCAAAGATTGTAAAAAACACCGCGATACACGGATTCAGCATTACGACACACACCTTAGTGCGTTATACCACCGTAGGACGCAGCTTATTGAGGCAATGCGAATCCAGCTAAGTACTGATATACAAGACAGCGATGAGTTGTATGTAGTGGTTCAACCGATCGTCGATATCACGAGCGACCGCTGGAATTACTTTGAAATTTTGACTCGTTGGAATAGCAATATCTATGGAAATATCTCTCCAGCGGAGTTCATTGAAGCTGCCGAACAATCAGGCCTGATTATCGAGTTAGGTGAACGGATTATTGAACTCGCGTGTATCGCAAAGCAAGAACTCGAAGCGAACCTAGGCTATAAAGTCAAACTCTCCATCAATTGCTCAGCGTATGAGCTGGTTGATTCCAACCGTTATATTAATCACTTAACCAACATGGTTGAAAAGTATCAGCACGAAGCAAAAGACTTTGTTATAGAGCTCACCGAGACCGTCTTACTCTCACAAAGTGGCCGTGAACAGATGGTACTTAACTCGTTGCGATACTTGGGTTTTAAAGTCGCACTGGATGATTTTGGTACGGGATACTCAAGCTTGAACTATATACACAATTATCCGATTGATAGCATCAAAATCGATGCTACCTTTGTGCAGAACATGCTCTCAAATACAACCTCTGAACAAGTAGTGTTTTTGATAGCGCAATTGGCAGAGCTGCTCGATGTGGATTTGATTGCCGAAGGAGTAGAAGACGATAGAGCACTACAAAAGTTAATTGAAATGGGCTGCCACTACATCCAAGGTTATTTTTACTCTCGTCCACACAGTGTTGAAGAAATCGTACACCTGATAAATGAACGTGAAGTGCGGAGTGCCTAACGTACTGAACAGACTGCTGTCATAGAATTCAAATCTAGTTAATGCACAAAGTAAAAGAGACCAAGCTATGCTTAGTCTCTTTTTGTTTTTTGAGCGAAGTACTTTATTACAGCACTGCTTTCTCTTTATCGCGTAATAGTCTATCCATTTCATCTCTGTTCGCGACAAAAGTAGCCATCTCTTTCTTAGGAACAGAACTCGCCATTGGGATATTTGCTCGCATAGCGTTAACTGGACGGCCGTATTCAATCAACTCATAGTGAAGGTGTGGCCCAGTCACTCGACCTGTTTTACCAGAAAGACCGATACGCTGGCCTCGAGAAACCTTTTGCCCTTTCTTCACCAAAATCTTACTTAGGTGTAAGTAACGGGTTTTGTATTTGCTGCCGTGCTCAACAACCACGTAGTTACCCGCATAAGGGTGTTTACGAGTCATGATCACTGTACCATCACCAGTAGAAACGACTGGTGTACCGGTTGGTACAGCAAAGTCAGTGCCGTTGTGCGGCGCAACACGCCCCGTTACTGGATGTAAACGATTAGGGTTGAAGCCAGAACTGATACGCCAACGGCTACTTACAGGGTAACGCTGGAATGCGCGCTGTAAGCTTTCACCTTTGGCATTGTAGAATTGACCATCAGTATGAAGGTAAGCGGTGATCTCGCGGCCGCGATTATAAATCTTAATCGCCTCAATTTCGTTCTTACCTGTTGGTACACCATTGATGCTTTGTGAGCGGCGAACAACTTCAAATCGATCACCTGCACGAAGATCACGTCCAAAGTTAAGTTGTTCTTTGAGTAAGCTTACGACTTGACTCACTTCCGCCGACGTTAAACCTAAACGACTCGCAGAAGAAGAAAAACTGCCTTGAATAACGCCAACTAAAGGTTCTTGGCTCCACACGCCAGGAATGGAAATATCAGTAAAGTCATAGCTACCATCACTATTCAGCTTGTAGACCACTTTATCTGCAATAGAAAATTGCAGTTCCATTTTCGCTAACTCGCCTGTCGCATCATCACGCCAGAAACGGAGCGTATTGCCCGGCTTAAGTGTATCAAGTGCCAAGTAGTTCAAATCCGTTTCCATTACTTTCATTAACGAGCTGTAACCGAAACCGAGCTGACTAAAAATAGTGCTTAGGTTGTCACCTGCTTGGATTTGATATTCGAAGTTCGGGGGAGTGACAACTTCGGCAGTTGTCGCATCAAGAATTTTTTCAACGACCTGAGATTCAGGTAGGTTCAATGCGATGGTTTTGGTTAAAGATGACTCTTTGAGAGAGTGAGAAACACCAATCGCAACTAAAACTGGCAAGGAGTATAACAGCAGCGCTCTACGACTTGTCAGATTCGGCAACCGTCTTGTAATTTCATTTGTAGACACGGGAATTACTATCTCCTTTCAAACAAGGCTCATAGCTTATGCATTCCCGAATAAGAAATCACTAGGAAATTTCGAGATCTAGCGCAGAAAATACTGAATTTTTACAGAACTCAAAAAAAATTCATCACTGTTGCATATGTAAGTTATTCCCTACACGCTGTAATGTGGATGAATTGAATTGATTTGGCGTGTCTGCCATTGCTTGATCGTCACCGTGCGCTAAATATGAAAGAGTGATAGTTGTATCACTTTTCCATTCGAGCTGAGTAAATTTCACGCGGTCACCAACAAAAATACTGTCTAAAAGGACAACTCGGCTCGGCACGGGGTCAAACTTGAACAAGCCAACATAGTTAAACGAACCGCTACCTTGTGTCGTTACAATCATCGGTGCAACAACCCATGAAACACCTTCAATCTCACGCTGACTAATCGACGCAGTTGGAACAAGTACCTGACCTTTTGTCGCACCTGCATCATAGTCACCGATCAAATAGCCGTTTTCTTTATCCCACTCATCAAGAAAAGTGACCGCACCCTGCTCGGGTACTTGGATCGTCCAAGGGTTACGTGCAGTGATGCCAAGCGTCTCTTGCACAATAACGTTCGTTTCTACTTCTGTTTGAGGAAACTTAGCCATGATCTCGTCATCAGACAAACTAAAACGATAAACACCTGCGATCACAACCACAACCAATAAAACGATTGGAATAAGTAGAATAAGTGGTATCGGCAGGATTTTTTTGTGAGTCATGAAGAGTTCCTTGTTTCAAGGTATAAACGAAAAGCGAGTATACCATTGTATACCCAAATGATTTCACCTCTTCAAGTGTTTCAAAATTAAACTAAACTGATTGTATCCAAATAGTTTCAAGTCCAGAGCTCATAACGAGCTAGTGACACAAGCTCTGTGCTCTAGGTCTATTGGTGTATTGGGACAAATAGGTAATCACGATGACAAAAACCATTCATACATGCGAGTGCGCCTGCGGTTTAGTTGAGATCCGTTGTAAGGGAGAGCCCACCCACACGTCTGTCTGCCATTGCTTCGAATGCCAAAAACGAACTGGCAGTGTTTTTGGGGTACAAGCTCGCTTTGAAAAAGAGCACGTCACTTTAAACGGTGAAGTCACTAGCTATACCCGAATTGGCGATGATGGCAGTGAGGTTCAGTATGACTTTTGTCCATCCTGCGGCACGACAATGAGGTTGTTCGTTTCTGCATACCCGGAAATCATGATCATTCCCGTCGGTCTATTTACCGATAAAGAGTTCCACCAACCTACCGTTTCAGTCTATGAACAAATGAAACACGGGTGGGTGAGTTTCGAATGCACAACGGAACACATCTGCTAGCGAGCAATCCGCGTTCACGTATTTACTTTGGCTCGGACAAACGACCTATAAGTGAGATTTTTTTGAGAATGATCAATCGAGTTTTACTGTAAAGGGTTTCGTAACTCGGTGTGAGCGTTATAATCGGCTCCTAATATTTGGTTGGGGTTTATTGTGATTTCCAGACTTCCTCGTTGGGTGGAATATGGCGCGTTTCTACTAGCTCTTCTCGCGGGCTGCGTCAACGCCGTTGGTCTTCTCGGCTTTCAACACCAAGCGATAACTCATCTTTCGGGAACCGTAACTCAGCTAGGGAACAGCTTGCTAACAGGTGTGGATAGCTCCATTCACCTGCTCTTCATCGTATTTAGCTTTTTGATTGGCGCTGCCTTTAGCGGCTTTTTTATTGAAAGCAGTGCGTTAAAACTAGGGCGAAGATATGGTGTTGCACTGTGCATAGAAGGGAGCTTGCTCTTACTCAGCTTGGGCTTTTTGGTGCAATGGGATTTGTACGGCCAATATCTAGCATCAGCAGCATGTGGATTACAAAACGCAATGATCACCACGTTTAGCGGCGCAGTAGTCAGAACCACACATATGACCGGAATCATCACCGATCTAGGGATTATGATTGGAGAGAGCTTGAGAGGTCGTCAATTTGACCGACGTAAAGCAAAATTATTCCTATTCATTTTCTTTGGCTTTTTGTTTGGCGGCGTCGCGGGAGCGGCTCTATTTACGGTATATGGTTTATATACGCTGGTTTTCCCAGCAATATTGGCTTTTTCTACAGCTCTGATTTACTGGAGTTACCTATACATACTTAGCCGTCAACAAAAAGCATAAAATTTCGGTCCGATTGAAGCGACATGCTTCAATCGGATTTGGCTCAATAGGTTCACACTGCAACGGTACAAGAAACGCTGAACGGTATTTTGACACCACTAAAAACCTTAAAATAGATAAGGCTAACTGAATTTCTGGCAAAGAAGTTAGTTAGATCAAAATCACATTTGTTTACCATTTTATTATTCCAGTCACAATGCGCCCCATAATTCACTGCGCAATTCACCTCTCGTGCTACAATTTTCTAACACAAGCAACATATTCGCATACACTTAGACGTTATTTGACCAATTACCCGACAAATCGGCTGAATAACTAGATGTATTTAATGAATAGTATTGCAATGGATGCAGTTTGCGGGTACCCTCCGCAAAACTGTGATTAAATACGGATGTTTAGTGAATATTTATGTCATGGAAATGGCAAGTATTGACTAGTAGTAACACGAGACAACTATGCATAACACCACTAATGCTACTGAAGCTCCTAAGGGCAACTTTTGGATGTTTTTCATCCCTTCCCTAATTGGTCTTCTACTCTTTATGGCTCCGATCTCTTACGATGGTGGCCTAACCATTCCCGTTGCCGTGATGGCAAAAGTCATCCCAGCGGTGTTAGGCGATACCTTGATTGCTATCGTCACCAGTATCATCGCTTTCATGGCCGTTGCTTCTGTTCTTTGCAAAATTTTTAAGCCAGCTGCAATTTTACGTAATGGTTTTTTAAACGGTCTCTTCAACCCATCTCCACTTTGGCTCGTTGTTCGTTTAATCGGCGGCGCTGCCGTGTTAATGACGTTCTTCCAAGTGGGTCCAAAAGCAATTTGGGAAGAGAACACTGGCGGGCTTGTTCTTACTGGTCTTCTACCTACTCTGTTTGCCGTTTTCATTTTCGCGGGTTTACTGCTTCCGCTTCTTTTGAACTTCGGTCTTCTGGAGCTATTTGGTGCGTTACTCAGTAAAATAATGCGTCCGGTATTCAACCTACCTGGCCGCAGTGCAATTGACTGTATGGCATCTTGGTTAGGCGACGGAAGTGTTGGTATCTTGCTAACCAGCAAGCAATACGAAAATAAGTTTTATACTCAGCGTGAAGCGGCTGTTGTCGGGACCACTTTCTCAGCAGTATCGATCACGTTTAGCTTAGTTGTTATCGCTCAGGTAAAACTAGAGCACTTATTTTTGCCTTTCTACGGCGCTATCTGTCTAGCTGGTATCGTAGCTGCGATTATCATTCCTCGCCTGCCTCCGCTTAGTCTGAAGAAAGATCGCTACATTGACGGCAGCAACCCAGATAAAGACGCAGATGCAGTGCCAGAAGGCCACACCACATTCTCTTGGGGTATGGATCTAGCTCTTAAGCGTGCTGGTCAAGTCACATCAGTTCAGTCTGTATTTAAAGAAGGCGTACACAACGCAGTCGACATGGTATTTGGCGTACTACCTGTAGTTATGGGTCTTGGTACCGTTGCATTGGTGATTGCAGAATACACGCCTGTATTTGCAATTCTGGGTCAACCGTTTATCCCATACCTAGAGCTACTGCAAGTCCCTGAAGCTGTTGCAGCATCACAGACAATCGTTGTTGGCTTTGCAGATATGTTTATTCCAGCAATTTTAGCGGCCTCAATCGATAACGAAATGACACGTTTTGTTATTGCAGCAATGTCAGTAACTCAGCTTATCTACATGTCGGAAGTAGGTGCCCTACTGTTAGGCAGCAAAATTCCAGTAAACATTGTAGAGCTCTTCGTAATCTTCATTTTACGTACGCTAATCACGTTACCTGTGATTGCTGGCGTTGCTCATCTTATTTTCTAAAATCGAGACGTCAATTAACAAAGGCTCCGCATCGTCGGGGCCTTTTTTATACCTAAAACTCCGTCCACATTAGGCTTTTAGTAAAAAGCTCATAATTTACAAAGACAAAACTTCAACAAAACACCTTTCAGCACCAACAAAATTTTCATCACCTCACCTGTAAAGCCAGTTGATGCCACTGTTTGTTAAGCAATTATTTTCATTATGACGATTTCATTAATTGAGCTCGCAAACATGATCACACTCACAAGTTTTAACGTAAATTGTCGGTTTGTTTAAATTTAGTTAAAAAAGACGACAAATGAGTTCATGTTTTTGACAAAGATGTCGATAAAAATATAACCAAACACAATAGGTTTCTCTTTATGCCCAATTCGCTCGGTTTAAAAGAGGCGAAAGCAAAGTGGAACCAACCGGGAGAATCAGAGGAAAGCTCATGAAATTCAGACATAAGGTTGTCACAGCCTCTTCATTTTTGCTGCTAATTACCGTGTCGTTATTGTCGACACAACAAGTTATGACCATCCGCTCCCAAACTCAGGAGCAAATCGACTCAAGTGTAAACGAGATATTGACCAGTGTTGGTAACACTGTGCAATCAGAAATGAATGCAAAGAAGGATCTCGCTCGCTCCATTACTGAAGTGATTGAGCTTGATCCCAGTTCACATAGCTATGTTCAAAACATACTTGAAAGACCGACGCCAAAAAGCAGCTTCCTTGCCATCGGTTTTGGTTATGAAAGTAATGGCTTTGTGATTGAAAATGACGACGGCTGGGATGCGGGTCCAGACTACGACCCACGTCAGCGTCCTTGGTTTATTGCAGCTAAGAGCAAAGGCGATTTGGTCGTAACCGATCCGTACGTCGATGCGTCTTCGAAAAACGTTATCATCTCTGTTGGTACGCCAGTAAAAGAAAATGGCCAGTTTTTAGCCGGTATGTTTTATGACCTCGAATTAACTACCCTTTCTGATCTGGTCAACCAAGTGAATCTGTTTGATGCTGGTTACTTATTTCTTATCACCGCTGATGGCACAACTATTGCTCACCCTCAAAGTAAGTATAACGGCGAGAAGGTCGGTAGCTACCTCCCGCAAATCGAACTTACGCAATCAGCACAACATGTTGAGATTGATGGCAACCGCTACATGGTTAACCTGACTCACATTCCTGGCGAGAACTGGTACGTAGGTTCGGTGATCGATGAAGCTGTTGCCTATTCTGCCGTAGGAGAGCTTCGTAACAACGCTATTATTTATTCAATCATTGCCGTGATTGCATCTATTATCGCCCTAACTCTGTTGATTCGCACTCTCATGCGTCCTTTGGACACGCTAAACAATGCGATTAAAGATGTAGCATCAGGGAAAGGCGACCTTACACAACGCCTCGAAACAGATACTGACCAAGAGTTTTCTGAGCTTGCCACAAACTTCAATACGTTCATGGAGAACTTACAACAGCAAATCATTGAGTCGAAACGTATTTCTGATCAAATTTTAAACGGAACTCAAATCACCGCTGAGGGCGCAAAAGACTCGGCAGGCGCAATTCACACTCAGCTGCAAGAGCTAGAACAACTTGCTACCGCGATGCATGAGATGTCTGTCACCGCGACAGAGGTTGCTAATAATGCGCAAGGTGCGGCAAGTGCAGCCAAAGAAGCCGACCAAGCAACGGTTGAGGGGTCTTCTATCGTTGGTGAATCGACACAAACGATAAACATGCTTTCCGATAGCATTGACCTTGCAGTCGAAGAAGTACAAGTGTTGGAATCTGCTACCGCCAATATCGAAACGATTCTAAAAGTCATCAACGATATTGCGGACCAAACGAACTTACTCGCGTTGAATGCCGCAATCGAGGCTGCACGTGCGGGAGAATCTGGCCGAGGCTTCGCCGTTGTTGCAGATGAAGTACGTACACTGGCACAACGAACTCAAGAGTCGACAACAGAGATTCGTACTATGATTGAGCAACTACAATCTGGCGCTTCATCTGTGGCAAATGCCATGCATCAAAGCAAAGGTAGTGCTATAGAGGCCGTTGAAAAAGCGGGTTTAGCAAATAGTGCGTTACAACGCATTCGTGACGCGATTCAGCGTATTTCCGATATGAACTTGCAAATTGCCTCAGCAGCGGAAGAGCAAAGCCTTGTCGCTGAAGAGATCAACAACAATACGGTGAATATTAAAGACCTATCGACTCAAGTCGCCGAATCAGCAAATCGAACCAACGACGCGATGCAGGCGCAACAAGAAGATGTACATAAACAAGATCAAATCTTAAATAGATTTACTGTCTAACACTCATCTAAGCAAAAACAGCGAGCACCGGCTCGCTGTTTTTGTTTTTAACCCTAGTATTGGTCGATGTTACATGTGCCATGTTGGTGCTATTAAGCTTCAACATTACAAGAACGCCGACTATGTACCCTTTCAAGTTTAATTGAACTCGACATGGATATAGCGATCATTAGAACGACGATAATAACGGTCGTCCACTTTTAGATAAGTGAAATCTCCAATCTTTATGTAGGTACTATTCCGAGGAATTCGGTCATGGTAATAGTAACTGCGCCTTGGTCGTCGGGTCTCCACATAAATAACGTCACGATGTTTGTGTTTATGCTTGCGCTTGTGTTTATGATGGTGGTGATGCGCATGATGGTGATCGTACCGATGTCCATGCTTATGCTTCGGGTCAGCCACCGCTTCTGTACTCAACACACCTAAAGACAACATAACGCCAACCATGGCAAAAGATAATTGCTTTGACACAACAGAGCCTCTTATTCATATCAACATCGATATAATAGAAGGGTGAATCACTGTACATGTCAGCCTTTCGCTAAGGAGTTTTACTAAAAAGTCAGCGCTAACCGTGATTATCAGAGAAACGTCAAACACCACAAATGCTGATGACTTCGAGTGGCCTGGGTTCGGCTATGAATACAAAAAAGCCGCCCGTTTGACTACGAGCGGCTCAGTTTTTAAATAAGCTAGCGTGATTTTATACTGCTTGGGCAAACAGCAAGAAACAGCCGAATAGGAAGATCATGCTCATTCCCATTGCGCCGCCACCAGCTTCATAAATATTGTCATCTTCTACCGGCACTCGGCGCACTTTCATGGTCATTGATAATGGAACAAAGACCGCGAGAAACACAAGAATAATCCCCGCGTAGCTAAGAATAGCTAGGAAGTGTTCTGGCGCAAATACAGCACCTAATAGTGGTAGCACAAAAGTAGTAACAAAAATCACTGGCCTACTTGCTTTCAGTAGGTCTGCATTTTGATCGTATAGCGCCATTGCAACACCTAAGAACGACGTTAGTAGTGCCAAACCAGTAAACATGGATAGGATGAACTCTAAGCCCTCGTATTGCTGACCTAGTACCGAGATCAACTCTGTTACGTTGGAGTATTGAACAAGCTCATGAGGTGGTAGATTGCCGACAACCGCTAACAACCATAATAGGTAACAAACAAGCGGAATAGTTGAGCCCACGATAATCATATTACGCAGCTGTGTTTTACTCGCTTCTTTGTTGTAAGTTACAAGCGATGGGATCACGACCATAAAACCGAAACTGGTGAAAAGCACCGAACTGGTTTTGATAAGTGCCATTTTATCGTCGCTCACAACCTCATCAAGTCCTTCAAACGAGACGCTTGGTGCAAGCGCAAAAAGTGTCAGGATCAGCGCTACGATCATGCCTAGGAACAAACCGCGATTCAGCTTATCTACTACCCCTGTACCTGCCGAAACAATGATACCAACTAAAAGAGTAAAACCGACTTGGCTTGAGATCGTAGATGTTGGAAGCCCAATTGAGGCTGTTACTTTTTGTACCAGATCACCCGCACCAATGATGTAAGCCATTAATAGACAAACTAACAGGGCGTAAAGCAAGCTGTTGGTTACCAACTGGCCTCCTTTACCAAGCGTTTCGCGAGCAATTGCATTCATGCTCACACCACCACCTACTTTGCAACTGGCTTCAAGAAGGAGCAGCGCAGCATAAGTCGTTCCAGCCCAGATGAACAACATAAGAAGAGTGCCCCAAAGGAGGCCAAATTGAGCAAGCACCATTGGTATAGCAAGCATACCAGCGCCAAGAGCAGTACCTGCAACGATCAGGGAGCTGCCGACAAGTTTTAGGTTCACGATTAATACCTCTAAATTCAATCCGTTAATTTCTCGCCAGTTGTGCTTTATCTAAAGCACACAACAAAACGCTCCGACTTAGTCAAAATTTGGTTACAAGAGCACTATGTTACAAGAGCCCTGTATGGCTAAGAAAACACGCAACAAAAGGTGGTTAATCATTTGCACATGAACACTTGAGAGTCGTTTTTGGCGATGTCATCGTTGATGAAATGTGCGCAACTTTGGGTTCGAAGCAAAATTGTTCATCTTAATTCATCAACCCCATTCGTTATGAATGGATTTGGTTCGAAAAGATTGTAAGGCATAAGCAGGACGATTGAAAAGCAAAAGGTCAATCTTATAGCGATATATTTTAACAACTCTTATCTTTTACCTAAGATGTGTTGTTTTTTTCGTCACTAATTAGTCTTTTATCGCTTAAAGAGAAGGCAGAACGTGCTCAATGGCTCAATTTGGCTGGGTGTACAGATTAATTTACAGTTTAAGTGAAGGTGTTAGATTCCAAGGACGTAGCCTAGATCGGACAATATCGCTATTATTCGCTGCGTACCGACACGTTCGGTTCACATACCTCTAAACACTGATTTACGGTTCGAAAATATAGGTAAATGAGTGTCCGAATGCTGGGTGTGGTTCCCCAGCATTTGCATCCTTTCTTTTAGATGTCATCAATTGATCGAAATTGCATAAATCTTGTATCGCCCGACTTTACGGCTGTGTTAATACGCTTTATCTAGCGCACCAATGATATAAGTTAACACTGGAATACCCATATCGGCGACCTGCTTCTCAGTCTCACTCATATTTTCATGCGCCACCCGCAGCTCTACTTCACTTATCGACTCTTTGTGAAGGTAAAGCTCTTTGTAGTTCATCAATCGCTGTTGTGACTGTTGAATCAGTGTCACAACATTCTCTTTAGTCTCACGATGTTGCTGATCAATTTCACTAAGTAAATGATCTAAAATGCGTTGCATTTTGCGAATAGAAGCTTTCGTTTCTATTGATTTGTATGATTGATACTTTTCCATTGAGTTAATAACTGACTAAAATATTTACGTTTTTATAAGACAGTTATTTTTATACTGATTGCAAAGCAGGTAAATATGTGGTGGTTAAACTGGTCCACTTCTTGCTCCGTTTAGGTCAAAACTGTCCTTTCAGGAGAGCACATGCAGGTAGACCCTATAATTCAAGCACTGATCGCAAGACGAAAATCGAATGGCCTCTCCCGTGAGCAAATGGCAAACATCGCTGGAATGAGCGTAAAAACATATCAAAGGATCGAGCGCGGAGAGTCCGATCTTAAACTCTCACAATATCGTGCCATATTGCGTTCGCTTCATTTGACTGACCTAGATATTGCTTTAGATGTACGTGATGTTCAGCATGTCACAGCAAATGACCTAACGGCCGTGGCGAGATTGCTCTCACCGGAAGCTCAGTCCCTGCTCGTTCGCCTATTATCGTTAGTCCTTGAACAAAAGAACAAGAAAGGTGATTAACGACATTGCTCATACCCAAACGATGAATGCCCTGTTGAGCGTTGAAACATGAATCGTTTAGACAAAAATAAAACTCGTCAAATGACGAGTTTTATTCTTTATATCAGTCCGTTACTCTAGGCTTTTCAATTCCGATGTATCAACGCCTTTTATTGCATCTTTCGCCACTTTATCAGGATCAAAGACATCACGTTCTTCATATGAATTATCAATCATGCCTTGTCCTATCGCGGTCGCCTGCTTTTGTAACTTGTTACCCTCTACCTCACCAGCATCCCAGCCTTGTCGATAATCTGAGTCGGTTTGATACCTTGTTTCGTCCTTAATATAGTGTTCAAAATCATTCCCTGCCTCTTGCATACCACTATGCCGACCGTCATGAAAGCCTTGGATATAAGCTTCATCATAACCGCTCTCTTTTAACGCGCTGTCACTCGTACCACAGCCTGAGAGGAGAACAAAAAATAGCGAAACGAATACCCTATGAAACATATTTAGGCCTCAAAGCTTTCAAATAAATTAATCATAGTTCGCGATTTCAACTTCTGCTTACTTCAGGCTATTAGATAGCATTGTGACTCGACGAAGCCTGTGAACTTGAGTCCCTACAGTGAGTACAAAGCTGGACAAAGCATCACACCTACTGATAAACGTTATACTCACGCGCGTTTAATACTTCCATCGCCAGTGCTTCATCATCTTGCTCAGCTAAACCGCTAATGCCAATTGCACCGACGACTTTCTCCTCTTGTTCTACAGGTACACCACCCATAAAGCCAGTGATCTTTGGGTCAGTCCAATAACTCAACTGCTTACCTGTCTCACGAGCCCAAGCGCCCAGATTGCCACTAGGCTGACGGTCTCTAGCCGAGGTGTAAGCTTTGTTCTGTGCCAACAAACCTGCTTGCACACTCACATCATCCATTCGGGCAAAACCGAGCAATTCTCCATGTGTATCAACCACGGCAACCGCAATGTTTTGCTTGCGAGCAGTCGCAATTTCCAATGCCGTTTGAATTAGAGTTTGAACTTGTACGTATTTCATTTTTCTCTCCTACGGGATCTCATGACCAAGGGTTTTCTCGAACAAGCCATACCAATGGCTACGTGATAGCGTGACGTTCTCTACTTGAGCACAAGCGCGAATACGCTGTGGGTTTGCAGTACCAATAACAGGCTGAATTTGGTTTGGATGACGCGTCAGGAAGGCTAAAACAATCGCCTCAGACGACACGCCATATTCAGCTGCTAGCGCCATTACCATCTCCGCCGTCTGTCTGGTGTTGTGATCATCAGAATGTAAACCACGCTCTGAGAATCTTCCTTGCGCCATACTGCCCCACGCTTGCAGTTGGATATTATGCTTACGGGCATGTTCCAGTGTTCCCGCAACGTAGTCAGATTCCGACGAAGGAAGCCCCATGCCTTGCTTAATAAACTCAGACTTAGCCAGACTCATTTCCAACTGGTTCGCCACAACAACTTCGCCCGTTGCTTGTTGAAGAAGGTCAATTTGAGCACTGTTCATGTTAGAAACACCGAAGTGGTTAACTTTGCCAGCTTGTTTCAGGGCTTTTAGCGTTGTGCCCAGTTCTTCAAATTCAACCAAAGGATCAGGACGATGCAGCATCAAAACATCAAGATTTTCCACGCCAAGGCGTTCAAGAATGCCCTCAACAGAAGCCGTCACCCATTTGGCAGAGAAGTCATACTGCTTAACACCTTGCTCATCTCCTAGACGGATGCCGCACTTTGATTGCAGATACATTCGTTCTCGTAAGGTTGAGTCATTGGCTAAGATGCACCCAAACGCTTCTTCAGCCTTACCGAATTTGTAGATATCCGCATGATCAAAGAGATTGATGCCAACCTCTAATGCTGCCTCTACAGCGGCATAAGCTTGGTTTTCATCTTGGGCGGTTAATGGGTTGCGATTCCACTCCCCTCCAAGTCCCATACAGCCGAAGACCAAGCGGCTAACGTTAGGTAAGGTTTTGGCGAGCGGTAGTGTTGGATTGTTCATCGTTATTCTCACTTTTCCGATTTCTGCATCTTCAATTTCTTAAATTAACTCGAACCATCTTACCGTTCGTAAAAATTAGTTTAATACCGTAAAATCGAATTCATTATCCTCGTTACCGAACAATTAAAGCGAGCAATAAAGATGGCAGATTATAAGAGAATCGAAAAACTGATGCTGTTTGCTGAAGTGGCTCAAACACTCAACTTTTCTAGAGCAGCAGAGCAACTTGGTATCTCTAAAAGTTACCTGTCGGAACAAATCAAGCGATTGGAATCGGAACTCGCCACGCCTTTGATTGTTCGAACCACACGCAGCGTGAGATTGACGGCAGAAGGTGAATCGATCTTTGCACAAGCGGAAGATCTCAAACGCCGCGTAATGGAAATGGAAAAGAGTTTAAGTCAGCAATCTGAGCAAGTAGACGGTCTGATTCGGCTTACTGCTCCCAAGATGTTTGCCGAAGCGGTGCTGCATGATTTGTGTGTGGCGTTTCGCGCTTTACATCCAAACGTAGAGTTCGAGATTCTTTCTAGCTATCAAGCGTTTAATCTGACGGAAACCAGCGTCGACTTTGCGTTTCGAGCAACAAGAACGCCGCCCGAGAATATGATTGCGCATCACCTTTTGGACTACCACCACTGGCTGGTTGCCTCACCTCTGTATCTGCAAGAAGAAGGTACGCCAGAGACGTTAGCGGATTTAAAACAGCATCAATGCTTAACCACATTGCATCAAAAAGAGTGGCCGTTAAAAACGGGAACAGTTCAAGCCCAAGGTTGGCTTTCAAGCAATGAAAACCGCTTACTCAAAGAATCAGCCCTGTCTGGCAATGGCATTGCTCGGTTAGCAAGTTACTTTGTCGAACAAGACGTTGAGCACGACCGTCTAGTGCAGGTTCTATCGGAAGAAACTTACCACCAGCACAACGCGGTTTACTTGGTGTACCCACAACTTATCTATCAATCGGCGAAAACCAGAGCCTTCATTGAATTTGTGAAGCAGCACTTTGCTCAATAACTAAAGCAGTTAATCCGCCGACCACACCGAGCGAATATCTGGCCAACCCCAGTTAGTAAGAGCGACGTCTTCTAAAACACCTTGGAAACGCAAAGTTTGTGTATGGTGGAACATGGGTGCAATCCAGTATTCGCTGATCAACGTCGATGCAATTGGCTCCAATGCATTAAGGTAGTCCTCAAGTGGAACGAAAGATCTGACTCTCTGTAGTTGTTCATCTAACCATTGTGCGTTCTTCTCTCCCAAAGTGTGGAATAGCACAGCGTTGCTGAAGAAGTTCGTGAACGCAGAGGCATGACGATTATCATCTAGGTTTATGTTCGTTACGACCATTGTCTCATTTAGCTCACCGTTCTTAGCCTTCTCGTTCAGCTCACGGTAGGAATACATAACAATTTCTACTTTACTGCCAACACTCGCCAAACGATTAGAAATAGCCCGCGCACAGCGACGCAACGCGGTATAGTTATATCCTGCTATGGTAATGTGTTTAGGTAACTTAAGCGGCTCACTAAACGGACGGAGCACTGGCTTCCAACCTGGTAGCAGGTTATAAGCGGGTATACTCCCAAATACAATATTCTCGCGGCGCATCACTTCGGCCAAGTGCTCAGGTTGAATTAGCTCACTAATATAACGGCGCTGCGCTAAAGAGAGTTTGTGCTTAGCGTGCTGATTAAATAAGGCGAACAAGCAACCATCTTCTATTCGACTACGCTTGCTCGCCGATGAGTTTTCTCGGTTTTGCGTCGACATATAGTGTCCACACAAATCCTCCTCGGGCGAAGTATCCCTTTGCAACGTATTTGCTGCCAATGACGGGTTCTCCATTTGCTCGTCATTAACAATCCAGATAGTCACCAAATCCGTTAGAACTCTACATGCATAGTAACCATTAAATGCTTGCAGTTTTAAACGACTTTCATTGTGCTCGACAACAGAGAATGGGCCACTTCCGACCACCAGCTTGTTATTCGCTACGTTAACTTGGCTTACTGGTTGAATGCCGTATTTCACACCAGAAATAAGTCCAGCAAAGCCCAAGTCAGCTCGATTAAGCTTAAAAACAACCTTCAATGGCGTTGGCGCAGTAATGTTAGCAACATGTGCCAACTCTTTTTCGTAATACTGTAGTGAACTCAATTTTGCAAACAAGCTAACCACTGTTTCTGCATCAATGGAATTACCATTATGAAAAGTCAGACCTGGACGAAGGTAGAAAGTCCATTCGTAGGTGTCTTCGTCATAACGCCAGTGATGTGCGAGTTCTGGTTGCACTTTCCCATTGTGATCACTCGAAACTAAGCAACAATAGATTTGCCTTAATAAGAAACGTTCGCTGCTACGCTGAAGTTGATGTGGAACGACGCGCTCAAACATTCGCTTATAGGTTAATTGAATATTGAGCTGTCCTTCTTGAACAGAAGCACCAGACGTTGTTTTTAACAAACGGCCAAATGCCATTTCGTCTTCATCTAATATCGCCAGTGCTTTTTCATACTTGCCTAACTTGATACGTTCAAGAGCCAAGCTCTCTTTTAAAACGTCTAACTCCATATTCAGAATAAGAGTCGATCGTTGGTTCCGCCCAGCTTTCGGGTGCCAGCTCAACCACGCCTTCTGCTGCATCTGCGTTAGCAGGCTACGAGCATGCCGAGAAGAAGTGAACATGATGTCGGCAATGTCCTGTAACGTGGTTTTTGTTTCATCACCAACGCTAAACGAGAGTAATCGTTGGTAATAGCGAAACAAATTGAGATCAGACACTGAATCAACCTTAGATCTGTGAAGTTTGTGGATAGGAATAGTTTACTTAAGTTGGCGGTAATAAAATAAGAAAACTTCCTAATTATCTGTTCCCCTTTTCCACAATTAACCTCTAAATTCGGCTTTAAAGCCCCATATATTTACGTTATTAGGAAAAAAGCCAACAAAAGCACTCTCTTTTTTATATCCCCTTTTATACACATAATTTACTCGTCAGCTAAAGGAGGAAAAAATGAAGAAGCCAATGATGGCGTACTTTTTTCAGCAACGCCTAGCTCAATCGAGTAATAAAATAGAAGTGATGACTCTGGTTTATCTTAACGATATGTTCCAGTGGTCATAGCCTAACCTCAAGCAGAACTTAGCTCCTGATACTACACCCCCACTTCGTTGTATCTTAAGTTCTGCTTTTTCATCTTTTGCACTCTACTACCTTATTGCAGGTTACTAAAAGTTAACTAGTTGAAACACAGCAAAACAGAGTCTACATTGAAGTCTCATCCCCCAATCGCTTTGTTGAGAAAGGGGCATTCATGGATATACACCACCAATTCGGGAGTCAATATGGCAACTTCAGTGAAACTTAAAGCGGGCGACAGCTTCCCTCATCTTCAAGCCACTTTGCTAGATGGTTCAAGCGTAACGTTGGGTCAGCCGCAAGGTGATGCGACTTGGCAAGCAGTATTCGTTTATCGTGGTAAACACTGCCCTCTTTGTACTAAGTACCTCAACGAGCTTGAGAGTTACAAACAGGCTTTCGCTGATGCTGGCGTCGATATTCTTGCCGTTTCTGGCGATTCAAAAGCACAGCTAGAGGGGCATCTAGAGAAACTCGAAATCAGCTTCCCTATCGCTTACGGCCTGACCGAAGAACAAATGAAAACGCTAGGCTTGTATGTATCTATTCCTCGATCTGAACAGGAAACCGATCATAATTTCGCAGAACCAGGTCTGTTTGTGGTGAATGAACACGGCGACTTACACGTGGTGGATATTTCAAACAACCCGTTTGTTCGCCCTGAGCTTGGCGCACTATCACGCGGATTGGCATGGATTCGCGATCCAAACAATAACTACCCTATCCGTGGCACATTGGATTACTAATATCTTCTACACCCAAGTAAACTTTCTATCCTTAAATAAGCTAGGATTCTTGCCTTGGTGAGAATAACTTAGAATGCATATCAGATCCGTGAGATCTGATATGTATCAACAAGTTGGAAATAGAGTCCTTGTTCATTATACAACGCCTTGATGAAAAACAAGATCAGTGAAGCCCAGGCTCCCCTCAAACAACGTTAGTTATTTACTTCTAAGTCACTTTCACGACAAATACATGAAATTAAGACTAAAAACTTAGACTTAACGGATATATAAATCATAACGGTACCTACACAAGTAGTTGGCTAGCGATTATTATCCTATTGCAACTCAAAATTGTGCAATTCTAATAATTCATACCATAAATGAAAACATAGATACCGTAAGAGACAAAATAAAAGCAAACGATTAAATTACCAATAAAACACCGTTCAATTAAAATAAAAAAAATTTCACTTTATAAAAATGTAATTAATCGTTATTTGCAATCACACATCTTAATTGAGAAATACAGTATGAATAAAATCTCTTTGCTTTATATGGCCGTTTGTATCGGATTAGTTGGATGCGGTTCAGGAGGAAGCGACAACGATCCAGCAAAAGATATACATCCCACCATTTCAAATCCGGAACAAGTCAACGCAATGACGGTGGACAAAGGTCATTTCTATTGTTCTGTAAACCAACAAAAACTGGAACACGGAGGGACATCTGCAACTATGTCCTACCTGATTGAAAAGAAAAGAAATTCTACGGTTGTCGACGATTATGAATGTACCGAATACGGTTTAAAGAAAGGTGAGTCAATTATCGTCACTAAAAGTGCAATTGAAAACTTTTCATACTCAAAACATTATAGAAGCACGAAGAAGAATGACATTAATAGGTTTAAAATCATCTACCCTACAGGGCTTACGACTCCGATTAATAAAGATTATGAAAAAATTACGATCACGTATAATACGGAGAGACCTGACGTTAACATTAAGATAATTCAATATTTTGACGAAAAGTCTAAATTATATACCATCAAAAAATATGAAAGCCACGTTAACGACAACTCACCAATAGGTTTAGTTGAGAAAGAGGAATTCGATAAATATTCCGATTTTGAAAAGAAACTGGAATTAAATAGTGCTTTTTTAAATTCAACTGAAGTGAGTGATTTATTCTACAACTTATTAAGTATGATAAAATAATAACTAAAAATCAAAAACTTAAAAAGTACGATTATGCTCAAGTAGCTTCGATATGCCTGACTCGAAAGAGTACGTTGTTTTACGAAACAAATTACGATTTAAATGAAGCACATCTAAGTTACTTGGGTATAAACGGCGATGTATTGTTAATCAGCTTTCAAAAGAGAGTAACGTTTGCGATTAACTACTTTGGTCTTAACGAAGCTCAATTTGATGCTTTTCAGACCAAATTCGCAAATCATCAAGAATCTTAAGTGCGGTACGGCCGAACTCTGTTAGTTCATAGCTGACTGCAATTGGGCGGTCGCTGATCACTTTACGCACCACCATACCTTCCGCTTCTAGCTCTTTAAGACGTTGGTCGATCATCTTTTTACTTGCACCGCCTAGCATGCGTGCTAAGTCATTGAAACGAACTGGGCCGTCTTTCAAATGATAAATCAGAGAACCTTTCCATTTACCACCAATTAAACGCATCCCTTTCTCGATAGCACATGGCTCCGCACATACGTTCGCCACTGACTTACGACCTTTGCTATCTACACTGATTCTGCTTTCCACAATACACCTCAAGATACGCACCTAATCTAGGTAACGAAAAGTAAGCTAGATACATTTAGTGCTTTAGAGTAATAAAAACGTCACCTCGCCGCAAACAAATAAAAATGGACCGCATGTAGCAGTCCATCTCAATTCATCATTCAGTTCGCACTATCTTTCTAAAAGGATTAGAAGTTTTCGTTAATGTGCGCTTCGAAACGAACAAAATCGTTTTCGATATCTGCGTTCTTCATCACGTCGTAACAAGCGAATGTAGGCAGTGCTGACATACCAAAGAAGCGGAAGTTAGCGTGCATGTGGAACATCAAATCGTCCACGCCTTTACCTTGGAATAGGTATTCGCTCTCATCATCAAACGATTCTTCTGGCGCGTTGAATGTCAGTGAAAGCATGTATTTGCTGTTGGTTTGAGTACCGCCTGTACCATAGTTTTTCTTTGGTTCTTCTGCGCTACGGCCATCAAATGCACACAGTGCGCCGCCCATACCCGCAGTAAACACGTCGTCCATGTATTTTTTGAATGACCAAGGCACAGACATCCAGTTGATTGGGCTTTGGATGATCACGCGATCAGCCCATTCAAAGTGTGCGAGTTGCTCATCTACGTTGATCTCATCTTGCATTGTCACAACGCGAACTTCATGGCCTTTTGCTTGCAGAAGCGTCTGTGCTTTGTCGACAAGAGAAGCATTTAGACGACCTTCTGAATATGGTGATGGTTCGTGTGCATTGATGATCAGTACGTTGCTCATGGGATTACCTTTAAATAAGTTCACAAGATGACGCAGTAACCATTGTGCGTCGGATGTGGTTTATTATGGTAACCTAGAAATATAGTGCAATTAGTTAACTTTTAGTAACCTACTTAATTTTTAATTATATCACTGTTTTTAAAAGATATATTTTTTCAACTTTTTATCCATCGTTATTTCACGATTAATTTTTTCTTCGACTTGTTGCATCTTCCACAGAGCAGGCGTACACTTTATCGCAATTCGACGATTAACTATTAAGGCCAGCGAATGAGTGATAAGTGCAAGGACACGTGCGAAGTCGTTTTTCAGACAACGCAACAACAGCTCGAGAAAGAACAAACTCTAGCAGCGCAAGCAAAAGCTTTGTCGCATCCAGCACGTTTGCGCATTCTGCATATCCTGCACACGCTCGATACCATGGGCGGTTGTTTGAACAGTGATTTGGTTTCTGAACTGGGTCTTGCGCAATCTACTGTTTCCGAGCACTTGCGTATTCTAAAGCAAGCAGGCTTTATCAGCGCCGAGCCAAACCCACCTAAGGTGTGTTACCGCATTCAACGCGACGCGTTTGATCAGTTCAATCTAGGATTTTCCAAGTTATTTGATTAATGCCCTTTGCACGCTGTTCAGGCGTGCAGAGATAAACTATACCTTTAACTATCGCCTTTCGACGATAAACGAATAAGAGAACACTATGACTACTCAAGTTTTAAATAGTGCCAGCGACAAAATGAGCTTCTTGGACCGTTACCTAACGGTGTGGATTTTTGTGGCAATGGCAATCGGTGTAGGTATTGGCGCAGCATTCCCTCAAGTTGCTGAGTGGAACGAGTCAATGTCAGTTGGTAGCACAAACGTACCGCTAGCGATTGGTTTGATTTTGATGATGTACCCGCCACTCGCAAAGGTGAACTACAACTTGCTAGGCACAGTGACGAAAGATAAAAAAGCGATCACGCTGTCTTTGGTCATGAACTGGATTGTCGGCCCTATTTTGATGTTCATCCTTGCATTGACTTTCCTAGGTGATCATCCGGGTTACATGGTTGGTATCATTCTGATTGGTCTTGCTCGTTGTATTGCCATGGTATTGGTATGGAACGATATCGGTGGCGGTAACAAAGAATACGGTGCAGCCCTAGTTGCACTAAACAGCGCTTTCCAAATCGTGACTTACAGTGTGATGGCATGGTTATTCATCACTGTGTTGCCACCAGTCTTTGGTTACGAAGGTTTCGTGGTTGATATCTCGATGATGGACATCGCGGAAAGCGTTCTGATTTACCTTGGTATCCCATTCCTAGCGGGCTTCCTAAGCCGTAAATGGCTGGTCGCTGCGAAAGGTGAGCAATGGTACAACGACGTATTCATCCCACGCATTTCACCAATTACGCTTATCGCCCTGCTTGCGACCATCGTACTGATGTTCAGCTTGAAAGGTGAAATGATTCTTGAACTGCCAATGGATGTATTCCGTGTAGCAATTCCACTGGCTATCTACTTTGTGTTGATGTTCTTTGTCAGCTTCTTCGTTGGTAAGAAAATGGGCATCGACTACGACAAAAACGCGTCAATTGCTTTCACGGCAACAGGCAACAACTTTGAATTGGCAATTGCGGTTTCTATCGCGGTGTTTGGCCTAAACTCAGACCAAGCTTTTGCTGGTGTCATTGGTCCACTGATCGAAGTGCCTGTATTGATTGCTTTGGTGAATGTAGCATTGCGAATGAAAGCCAAATATTATGGCTAACCTAAAAAGCACAAAAAATACAAAAGCGGTAAAACATTAACTCACTACCGTTTTAATATACTCGCTGGGCGTTAGGCCGAACTTACTTTTAAAGCGTTGGCTAAAACGCCCCTCTGACTGATAACCACACAACTGTGCGAGCATAGCAACGTTATACGAGCCATTTTGCATCAAGTAAAGTGCGTGATTTAAGCGCACTTCTGCCAATACTTCACGATACTGGGTACCTTCTTGTTTCAGTTTGCGTATCAATGTTGCTCGGCTCATAGCAAAGTGCCCCGCGACCATGTCTAATGGATGCTCCTCCCCTGGAGAGCGCGATAAGTAACGACTAAGTTTCTGACTAAAAGAGATATGTGAACTCGAGAACAACCGATGCAATAACCCTCTCTCAGCTAGCTGCTGATATAGGCCCATAATCCAATAGCGTTGTGTCGCTTCACTTAAGCTTTCCCGCTCAAACGAAAACAAAGCATTTAACGTCGCTTTCAATGCTTTATCTGTCTCAACAACGGGTACATAGTTTCCTAATGCGTTGCTCATGCTTAGCTCCAACATTTCATCGCTAGGCACACAGTGAAAACTGAACATTCGAGAAAGAAATCGCCCTTGTAGAGGAAGGTTTTCAAAATTTAGGGATGCATTTGCTTCACAAAGCATGATATTTGGATCATGGATGTCGAGTACTTCATCTTTCCAGAAAAGATGTTTACTCCCCTTAACAATCTGAATAAGGCTTGGGGAGTGAATCCTGACATTACGAAGCTTCTGCTGCTGCTCCGCACGAAACAGCGTAACCTGATATTGGTGACCCATTCTCTCCCCTTATATTCAATTATCGCGTGTAAGTCGTGGTTAATGTCGCTTTACCCAAAGCAACACTATTCAAAGTAAACCCTACAATGGCTGGAGGCGTGTTTTCAGCCAAATTCAGTTCTTCAGTTGGCAATGACCACACCGTAAACTGGTAACGATGCATCCCATCATTCTTTGGAGGACACGCGCCGCCGAACCCCGTTGTGCCGTAGTCAATACGAGATTCTTTGCCGCCTAACTTGTTCATATCAATGCCTCGAGGCAGCTCGCTAACGGTGGATGGAATATTAAACGCTATCCAATGCCAAAAACCACTGCCTGTTGGCGCATCGGGGTCATACACGGTGATCGCAAAACTTTTTGTGCCCTTTGGAGCTTCTTTCCACATCAATTGTGGTGATTGATTCCCGCCATCACATCCCCAACCAGAGTATTCAAATGTCTTCGCCATCGGGTGGCCTTCTTGAATATCTCTACTCACGAGTTCAAATGCATGGGCAGAACCGACCGCAAAAACACTCAATGCCAAAACTGATTTGTAGATCGCTTTCATGTTTTTCTTCCTTTCAATGAATTCAACACTAGTGTAAGTACCCAGCAGTCCGAACCCTTGTCAGTAAGTATCAAAAAACACAAAATAATCTATAATTTTGACACTTTAAGATTCTAACACAAATTTCTTACTCTCTTAATTGCACTTGGTTTATGCTAATTAATCGCTCACGGAACAAGGAAGGAAAATGGAATTGGATATCTACGTGGTGGACGCCTTCACCGATACGCAATTCAAAGGCAACTCAGCAGCGGTGATACCATTAGAGGAATGGCTAGCCCCAGAATTGATGCAAAATATCGCGACAGAAAACAACTTATCAGAGACGGCTTTCCTAAAGTCCATTGGCGCAAACCAATATGAGATTCGTTGGTTCTCTCCGATTACTGAAATCGATTTCTGTGGACACGCAACACTGGCCTCTTCGTTAGTTCTGTTTGATGAGTTTGGCATTAATGGCACGATTGAATTTCATACTCTGGAAGTAGGGACCCTCACCGTAGAGAAGAATGCGCAAGGTAAGATCGAGATGACGTTCCCTGCTCGTCCTCCAAAAGCCGTTTCTGATATTCCCTCGGCATTGATTGAAGGCCTAAGTTGCGATGTGGAACGCGTACTGCTTAGCCCTCAAGCGTATTTCGTGGTGGTCGGCAACCAGCAGGAGGTACTTGAGGTTCAATACCGTTCAGAGCACCTCAAGACACTCGCTCCTTACGATGTGGTCGTTACCGCAAAAGGCGATCAACAAGACTTTGTATCTCGTTACTTTTGGCCTGCAAATGGTGGTGACGAAGACCCCGTAACTGGCTCGATTCACGCTGGGTTAGCACCGTTCTGGGCAGAAGCGTTAGGCAAAACATCACTGGTCGCTTACCAAGCTTCTCAGCGCGGAGGCATTTTGCACTGTGAAGTTACTGGCGAACAAGTAAGAGTATCTGGCGACGGCGTGCTCTACATGAAAGGCAAGATTTTTGTTTAAATGATTTTCATGTAATCAACTTAAAAGAGCCAAGTAAAGCACGGCTTCCGCAGGATCAAGCCAGCTTCAATAATTAATCAATTGATGAATATTGAAGGAATTAACTTCCTAGCCGGACAAAACTGACTCACGTTACACTGAATGCAGTCCCATACTCTTCTATAGCTTGATACGAGTTCGAGCTCACCTTCTTAGAGGAAGCGTCGCATGATGAAGCGAATCATTCTTGGCACCCTAGCCCTGACTCTTTTAACTGCCTGTTCCAAAGATGACGGACAGCAAGCCCTTGGCACATTAGAACGTGACCGCGTAACCTTCACTGCCACCTCTAGCGAGATAATTCGTGCCCTACCCATTAAGGAAGGCAGCCAAGTCACCGAAGGAGAAGTGCTGGTTCAGCTCGATACAAAGAACCAAGAAGCCGTTTTAGCTCACGCAGTTGCCGAACAAGCCAAGGCTGACGCCTATCTTTTGAAATTGACCAATGGTGAGCGACCAGAAGACATTGCCGCAGCGCAAGCACGCGTTGCCAGAGCGGAAGCTCAATTGGTTGAAGCGCAAAAGAACTACCAACGTAAAGCGGAGTTAGTCCGCAAGAAACTCATCAGCCAATCAGAAAAAGACACCGCTTTAGCAGCCAGAGATTCTGCCCGCGCTGAATTGGACTCCTCACAAGAAGAGTTCAGTAAACTGACGGCTGGCTCTCGCCCTGAAGATATTGAACAAGCGAAAGCCGCACTCATGGCTGCAAAAGCCGATGTAGCACTGCAAGAACAAAAGCTGGCAGAACTCACCATCACGGCCACGCGAGATGGCTTGTTAGATAACCTACCGTTTAACCTTGGTGAACGCGTTCCTGTTAATGGTATTGTTGCCGTAATTCAAGCCAGCCGCGTCCCATACGCTCGCGTTTATGTTCCTGCTAACTATCGAGTCGACTTTGTGCCGGGTAAAACGGTTAACGTGCATGTAGATGGCGTTGAGCAACCGTATAGCGGCACCGTTCGTTGGGTAGCAACTGAGCCTTCATTCACGCCCTATTTCGCGCTTACCGAGGAAGAACGCTCGCGTTTGATGTACCTAGCAGAAGTCGACCTACAAGACTCCGCACAATCCTTGCCTTCAGGTATCCCAGCGCAAGTGGATTTGGTGGAGTAAGCCAATGACCGAATACGCGATTCAAGCTGAAAATGTAGTGAAGAAGTTTGGTGACTTCACCGCCATCAACAACATCACGCTTAATGTGCCCAAAGGCAGTATTTATGGTTTTCTTGGCCCCAACGGCTGCGGTAAATCGACAACCATTCGTGTGTTAACAGGCCTACTCAGCCCAAGTGAGGGCAATGTTGATGTACTAGGACTCGAGATCCCAAAACAATCGGAATTGCTGCGCCTCAAGATTGGCTACATGACACAAAAGTTTTCCCTCTATGATGACCTGACGGTTCAAGAGAATCTTGAGTTTATTGGACAAATCTTTGGTATGGAAACCAAGGCCCTAAAGGCTCGCATCGAAGAACAACTAGCCACCTACGGTCTCGACCAACTGCGTAAACAGCGCGTCGGAGGAATGAGCGGCGGCCAGAAACAACGCTTGTCTCTCGCCGCAGCCACCATGCATAAACCAGAACTGTTGTTTCTCGATGAACCCACGTCTGCGGTTGACCCAGAGAACCGACGCGATTTCTGGGAGCAGTTGTTTGATCTCTCTGACCAAGGTACGACGATTTTGGTCACAACGCACTACATGGATGAAGCGGAGCGTTGCCATCGTCTGGCTATCATGGAAGCTGGGGAAATCCGCGCCGATGGTGAGCCAGAAGAACTCATGACGCAAATGGGCGTTAACATCGTCGAAGTCAAAGCGGATAACTTACGCGAGCTAAAAGAGAAAGTCATTCGACGCGAAGAAGTCCGTTCTGCCGCACAGCTCGGCATTCGCTTACGCATTTTGATCCACCAGCACATCGAACAACCGATCGAATGGTTAACCCAAACCTTTCCAGAGCTTGAGGGCTGCGAGATGAACATTGCTCGCCCGAGCTTGGAAGATGTGTTTGTCAGTGTTACGGGAGAAGGTCGCCAATGATGAAATCTATTGCCCGTATGAAAGCGGTAATGATCAAAGAGATCCGTCAGCTTTCACGTGACCGCATTACCTTTGGCATGGTCGTGATGATCCCGTTGATTCAGCTCCTGCTGTTCGGCTTTGCCATTAATACCGATATTCGCAACATTCCCGTTGGCGTCGTCGATCAAAGTGGCAGTACTGCCGGGCGCGTGATTACCGAGTCCGTCAAAGTCACACAAGTGGTCGATGTGGTCGAAACCTTCGCTACCGCATCAGAAGCCGAGCAAGCCATTCAAGACGGCTTGGTACGAGCGGCTTTGATTCTGCCTAGCGACTTAACCCAACGTATGGTGCAAGGTCGAGAACTTGGACAGTGGATTGTGGATGGTTCAGACACCATGATCAGCTCTGCGATTCTCTCGCTACAAACCATGCCGTTAACGGATTTTGATTTTGAGATACGCCCTGCCCCAACCAAAACCTTTGAAGTTGCGCTGTATTACAACCCGAGTCGGCGCTCGGCGGTGAACATTGTCCCCGGTTTATTGGGCGTGATTCTGACTATGACGATGATCTTGTTCACTAGTGCAGCCATTGTTCGTGAGCGGGAACGCGGCAATTTAGAGTTACTGATTACTACGCCAATCCACTCCATCGAACTCATGGTGGCGAAGATCATTCCCTACATCTTTGTTGGTCTGATACAGGTGTTTATCATTTTAGGCTTGGGGCACTGGATATTTGGCGTGCCAATAAACGGCGCCATTAGTCAGATACTGTTTGGCACGCTGCTGTTTATCGCCGCGAGTTTAACCTTAGGTTTGGTGATATCCACCATTGCGACGACACAGCTTCAGGCCATGCAGATGACGGTGTTTATTCTTTTGCCATCGATTCTTCTGTCCGGATTTATGTTCCCTTATGAAGGAATGCCCGTCGCGGCACAATGGATCTCAGAAGCCCTGCCTGCCACTCACTTTATGCGCATTATTCGTGGTGTGGTGTTGCGTGGTGCAGATTTAATGGAGCTATGGCGAGATACAGTCTGGTTACTTGGATTCACTGTTATCGGCCTTATTGTCGCTTCATTTCGCTTCAAAAAATCACTCGACTAATCCCACGATATTGCGTTCATTCCTTAAAAACAAAAATAGCCCCAACGAAGGGCTATTTTTTGTTTGTGTATTCATACACTGTGCTATCGAGCTCAACTCTCAGACAATATTAATAGTACTCACCGTAGGAACAATCTCGTAAATCGGAAATATTGTAGTTTTTCAAAGAGTTTATTTTAAAGTTGAACACTACCTGTTTACAGACAACGCCTTCGCGATCCGTGTACGTGATAATACCTTCACTGTACGCTCGCTGACCATCAGAGGATGTCACGTCAGCAACAAGTTCCAAATGGCCCTTATGCGCGTCTACGCGATTCATCATCTCAAACACATCTACCCACTCTTCGCGATTTGCCATTTGTATTAGCATCGATTTCGCCTGTGTTTCCAACTGCTGGGGGTATACATAATAACGGTTGTAACCAAAGTATGCGCACATAAGTAATAAAACGAGTGCAAATGAGGTTGTTCTTGTCATACAAGCTTCCTCTTGTTGTTATAAAAATCTTGCTTCGTTAATTCAGTATAGGAAGCGAGCAAAGTTTAGGTTATAGAACTTGCCCAAATAACAGGGGACAGTCAGAGACAGTCAATTCTATGACAAGCTCAACAACAAACTTTATTGCACTCTCATCATGGGCTTGAACAAAAATACGCCACAGAGACAGCAAGAAGTAAGAAGTAAGAAGTAAGAAAGGAAAACTAACCGGAGCGCGGTGATAACAGAAAAGTAAAAGGAGTTTGAAGAAAAAGACAATCCGAGTGAATGTAGTGAGAGCGGAAATCAAGAGTAGATTATCCGCCCATCAACTAGGCTCAAATTGTCAGTGCCCACAACAACGTGACTCGCCGAATTTAAACGTGTTGGTAACTATCTTCGAGAGACTCTGTCTGCGTTGTCTTTTCGCTCACTTCCACTTTAACCGCAGCGACCTTGAACTCAGGGATCTTCGCATGCGGGTCAGTCGCCGTTGTCGTTAAACGGTTCACCGGCGATTCAACAAAGTGGAATGGAATGAACACCACTCCTTTTTGAATACGCTTAGTCACAAAAGCATCAATCTCAATGCTGCCGCGACGTGTAGACACCGTCAGACGCTGACCATTACTGATGCCAAGCGCTTCTGCGTCTTCCACGCTCACCATCGCACGAGGGCCAGCAAGATTATCCAACCCTTTGGTTTTGCGCGTCATGGTGCCGGTGTGGAACTGCTCAAGCACACGACCAGTCGTTAACACAAGCGGATACTCCTCATCTGGCAGTTCAGCCGCATAACGGAACGGTACGCCCACCATTTGCCCTTTACCACGAGTAAACTGGGTTTGGTGCATGATGCGAGTACCGGCAGGGTTGTTCTTGTTGCTCGGCCATTGCACACCGTTTGGCGTAATGGCATCCCAACGAAGACCCGCGTATTGAGGCGTCACTCGTGCGATTTCATTGGTGATATCAGACACGCAATGGTAATCCCAATCACTGCCCATGGCATTGGCGATTTCTTGAACAATCCACCAATCCTCTTTCGCTTCACCCGGCGCCGTTACGACCGGATTCACACGCTGAACACGACGCTCCGTATTGGTGAAGTGGCCCGCTTTCTCTGCAAACGAGCAAGAAGGCAGAACTACATCCGCGTATTGCGCAGTTTCCGTTAGGAAGATGTCTTGAACCACCAAGAAATCGAGTGCTTCTAAACCTTCAATCACATGCGCTTGGTTCGGGTCGCTCAATACTGGGTTCTCACCCATGATGTACATACCACGAACGTCACGATGGCAAGCCGCATCAATGATTTCTGTCAGGGTTAGACCTTGTTCAGAAGGCAGATTTGGTGCGTTCCATTCAATCGCAAACTTCTGACGCACAATTGGGTTATATACCTTTTGGTAGCCCGGGAAGCTGTTTGGCAAAGCACCCATATCACACGCGCCTTGCACGTTTGATTGACCACGCAACGGGTTGATACCACCACCTTCAATACCGATGTTGCCACACAGTAATTGCAGGTTAGCGATAGAACGCACGTTGTCATGACCTGTCGTATGCTGAGTGATACCCATCGAATAGTAAACAGCCGTACGATCTGCCGTACCGATCATGCGCGCCATTGCTTGAATGTCTTCGGCTTTTACGCCCGTAACCAACTCCACTTTATCGAGGTTGTAAGCTGGCGACATCACCTCTTGCAACAAGGTATCAAAGCCGTCGACACGTTCTTCGATGTACTCTTGATCGTACCAACCGTTCTTGATGATCTGCTGCATGACACCATTTAGGAGCATCACATCCGTACCCGGGCGGTGCGCCATATACAGCTCTGCATGCTCTGCCATATCGACACGTTTCGGGTCAGCCACAATCAAACGAGCGCCGTGGTGACGAATTGCTTGTTTGATATGTGAAGCGATAATCGGGTGCGCCGATGTGGTATCCGAACCAATAATAAAGATCACATCAGAGTGCTTAATGCTTGGAATGTCGTTGGTCATTGCACCACTACCCAGTGACGCCTCAAGACCGGTTACACTCGATGCGTGACACAAACGCGCACAGTGGTCGACGTTGTTAGTGCCCAGTTCACGACGGACAAATTTTTGGAACGCGTAGTTGTCTTCGTTGGTGGTTTTCGCTGAAGAGAAACCCGCTAATGCGTTGCTGCCAAAATCTTGCTTGATGCCAGAGAACTTGCTCGCAATCAGTTGAATCGCCTCTTCCCAGCTTGCAGGCTGCAACCAACCGTCTTTGCGGATCAAAGGCGTGGTAAGACGCTCTTCACTGCCTATGAAATCAAAACCAAAGCGCCCTTTCACACACAGCATGCCTTGGTTCACTGGCGAGTCACCGCCTTTCACGTAACGAATCGTATTGGTTGCTTCGTCCACGAACATAGTCAACTTACAACCCACACCACAGTACGTACAAATGGTGTCGACCGCTTTCAGATCTTCAGTACGACCTTGTGAACGGTCACGACTATCGACCATCGCGCCCGTTGGACACACTTGAACGCACGCGCCACATTGCACGCAGTTCGAATCGCCCATTAGGGTTAAGCCATTCTTGTTACTTCCAAAGTGTGGACGGTCGTCAGGACGTAATGCAGGACGACCTTGTTTGTCGCACACAAAGTTCAGTACGCCGTGCACGGCTTTGTCACGACACGCTTGGATACACTGACCACAGCTAATACAGCGGTTAGCATCAAACTCAATAAACTCAGAACTGCGGTCAACTTCGTACTTATGACGCAAATCTTTCGCACGAAGATCTAACCAATCTTGATGTGATTTAATCTGTAAGGAGAATTCAAAGCTTTGCTCAGCTTCATATTCGGTGGAGTAATCACGCAGCGCACAATCGGTATTTGCCTGACAGCCACATTCTAGACAGCGCGCCACTTCTTTCATCGCTTCTTCGTTATCAAAGCCTAACTCCACTTCAGCGAAGCTTTGCTCGCGTTGTGCTGGAGTCAGCTCAGGCATGATAGATCGAGCGACTTTCTGGATGTTCTCGAAGTGAAGCGGATCAACTTGAGAGAGTTTCTTCTCTTTGCGCGAGTTGAACGCTGCCTTTGGCATATCGGCCATATCGCCATTCAAAAACAGGTCAATGGCTTTTGCCGCAACGCGACCATCACCCACGGCTTCAACTGCCGTTGCTGGACCACGGCGGAAATCACCGATACTGAAGATGTTACCCGTGCCGGTGTGCATGGTCTTTTCATCGGCATCAGAGGTGTTCCAGCGCGTAAGCGGAATCGACAAATCTTCGCCTTCGAGGAAGCTCAGATCTGGCTTTTGCGATACTGCCGCAATCACGGTGTCGAACTCTTCGGTAAAGAACTCGCCGGTTGGTTTTGGGCTTCGACGACCAGATGCATCCGGCTCACCCAACGCCATGCGCTCTAGACGAATCGCATTCACGCGTCCGGTTTCATCGGCAAGGTTTTCTGCAGGGTTGGTCAAGAAGTGGAATTTCACCCCTTCGTGTTCCGCTTCGACAATCTCGTAGTCTTCTGCCGGCATTTCGTCACGTGTACGACGATAAATCAACGTGGTGTCTGCACCAGCACGACGCGCAGTACGAGCACAGTCAATTGCTGTGTTACCACCACCGATCACCGCGACTTTATGACCCGTTACATAGTTTTGCTCAGTAACGTAATCTTTAAGGTAATCAACGCCTAAGTAGCAACCTTCAAGGTCGCTGCCTGTGTAATGCATTTCAACCGCTTGAGACGCGCCAACAGCCAAACACACTGCGTCGTATTCTTCACTCAATTGAGAAAGCGTGAAATCCACACCCAGCTTTTGATTGGTGTGAACTTGCATGCCATTGCGGCACATCAGTTCGATTTCTTTATCGAGAATGTCTTTTGGTAAACGGTATTCTGGAATGCCATAACGCAACCAACCGCCCGCTTTTGGCATGGATTCAAAAACCGTAACGTCGTAGCCTTCGTTCGATAGGTAGTAGCCAGCTGTCAGACCACCAGGACCACTGCCGACGACGGCAATGTTCAACCCTTTACTTGGTTTCTTTTCTGGCACATAGGCTTCATGCGCAGACAAATCCGCATCCGCGGCATGACGTTTAAGCTGACGAATTGCAATAGGCTCATCGACTAACGAACGGCGACATTCGCTCTCACAAAATGCCGGGCATACGCGGCCAATCGATAACGGCATAGGAAGCGTACGCTTAATCACTTCAATCGCTTTTTGATGATCGTTCTGTGCGATGTGATAAAGGTACGATTGGATATCCACGCCCGCAGGACACGCGGTTTTACATGGCGCTTCACAATCGGCGTAATGGTCCGTCATGATGCGGTTGAGTGCTTTTCTGCGGTGCTCGCTTAATTGCTCTGATTGCGTGACCACATTAAGGCCGCGGTAAACTTCGAGTTCACACGCACGCTTAGTACCGCCACTTTCGACTTCAACCACACACAAGTCACACGGTACTTTTTCATTGCTTTTGTTCATTCCGCACAGCGATGGGATCTCGACCCCACACACTTTTGCTGCTTCTAAAAGGGTTAGACCCTCTTCTACAATTCTATATTTTCCATCGATGACAATTTCTATCATGCAACCCCCGCAGCAAAGCAAATCCAAATCTGCACAAGTAAAACCATGCATTCCATAAGGATAATCATTTGTAAGACAAGTTAGTGTGATGTAAAACTTATAAACCACATTTTTCACGTGTCATAAAAAGCGAGGGCTTCTTTCGCTAACTTTCAACACTCGGTGTTTAACAAACGTTTTACTCCCTCGAAAGTGCGAAAACTGAAGGGGTGGACTATTTTGATAATAAGAGTAATAAATGATTGACCTTACCCTTAGGTTAACCTTTAGAATCGAAGGGTTTTCATCATTTTCATCAAACACATGGGAAAGGGTATGCAATTAAAATCGCTGCATACAATCTGGTTAACTCTCTTCACGACACTAGTGCTATTAGTATCTAGTGTGGCGAACAGTGAGCCGTTGATGAATATTCAAATGATGTCTACTGGCATGGCTCATCATCCTTCTATGATGAGTGACAGCGAACACTGCGGTATGCCTCGCATGATGGACGTCTCCATGACTGACGCTTCTATGTCCGAAGATGGCGATGCAAGAGAAACCAGCATGAACTGTGGTGGAGGCTCCGGCATGGTTCATACCTGCTGTACTGCCGCGTGTACGATAGTTTTCGTCCCCCTACCGAATCCTATCAATAGCCCAATGCCCGTCGTCTATCGCGCAACTATTACTCCTGAAGTTGCTTCCCCTGTCGTACACGTAAGCCGCGACCTATACCGACCTCCTATAGCCTAAATCCGTCCTAGCATTCGACCCTGCGCGTGTATCGCAGGCTGTTTTAATGCGCCTGAACGATGAGGTAACAAGGCTTTACTGTTCCCGCAATAAAATCCGCACCTCCATCGATCCGGCGAACACTGGATTTAGATTATGGATATCAAACCATACCGCTTAGCTGCACCTATTTTTATGGTGGCTCTGGTCGCTGCGCCAACCTTGGTTAACGCCGCTGGTAAAGAGACGCACGCAGCACAAAATTCCGCATCAAGTGAGCGAGCTTCGACGACCAAGCTTGCCCAACTGATCAACGTCGCTTTGAGTAACGATGGCAATCGTAAGCAATACTCAGCGCAATCTGCTGCCATGCGTGAAACGGGCGTCGCGAGTTCGACCTTAATGGACCCAAAACTGAAAGTGGGTTTTGGTGGCTTGCCTGTCGACAGCTTCAAATTCGATGAAGACCCAATGACCAACATCTCCGTTGGTTTAATGCAACAATTTGAGCGTGGCTCGACGCTTGATTTACAACAGAAGAAAGCCAATCAACAAGCTGACGGCCTTGGGCTTCAAGTCCATGCTCGTGAGCTTGAGGTAGCCAACAGCATGACTCAACTTTGGTTAGAACTTGGTTACCAGCAACGCGCGGAGCAAATCATGCTTGAGAACCGCAAGTTGATGAAGGAGATGGAAAGCTTTATTCAAACCAACTATTCGATTGGTAAGAGTGAAGCGCAAGACCTACTCAACGCTCAATTACAAGTCAGCAAGTTGGATGAGAAACTGCAAGCCAATGCACAAATGCAACGTCGTCTTATCTCTCAACTCTCCGAATGGTTGGGTTCAGATTGGTTGGCGAATGAACAGGCTCTGCACGCGAGCAACCAACTTAATTGGGACACACTGAACGGCAAACTTGCTGCTAGTCAGGGTTCCACCAAGCATTATCAACAACTCAGCCAACACCCGATGGTCAAGATGGCCGACGTCAGCATCTCTGCCAATAAAACTCAGGTGGAAATTGCTGAGCAAGCCTACAACCCACAATTTGGCGTCGAAGTAATGTACGCCTACCGCCAAGCCGACAATATGATGGGTGAGCCAGCATCAGACTTGGTCAGCGCTTACCTCACCATGGACATTCCGTTGTTTACGGGTGACCGCCAAGATCGCAATCTCGCGGCCGCTCAATACCAAGTTGGCGCGGCACAATCACAAAAGGACACCTTACTAACGCAGATGAATGCCAAGGTGAACACTTTGCTGGTTGATCGCGGCAACTTAACCCAACGCTTAGAACGTTATCAATCCACCTTATTGCCTCAAGCGAAAGCGCGCATCCAAGCCGTTGAGCGGGGTTATCAAAACAACACAGCGCAGTTTAACGATGTGATTTCCGCCACGACTGACGAGTTGGCTCTGCAATTGGAGCAACAACGTCTACTGACCGATCTCAACATCGCAAACAGCAATTTAGCCACCCTACTCGGTGGTTTCGACTATCAAGTGGCTTCACCGGAAGCTCGCTCTATTTCGACATATTAATTTGTGATTCCCCAAGACAGTTGGGGCTACAGCTAGGCGGCAAACGAGAGAATCCCATGAGCACTTTCCCTAACAAACTAAGGGATCTGCTATGTGATTTGGGTGAACGAGAGCAGGCAACAACGCTGTAGCGTCAAATGTGAAGGGGAAAATAAGGTAAAACAATGAAAACATTTAAAATTGCAACCATCGCGCTGATTGTTGGTGGTGCTTTAGGGTTTGGTGCTAATCATTTTCTTACGGGCTCGACTCACGACATGAGTGCTATGGGTGGCGAATCTGCTGCAAGCTCTAATGATCCGCTTTACTGGGTTGCCCCAATGGATCCGAATTACAAACGCGACAAGCCGGGTAAGTCCCCAATGGGCATGGATTTGATTCCGGTTTACGCAGAAGACCTATCCGGTGAACAAGACGCACCGGGTACAGTGACTATTGACCCTTCAGTAGAGAACAACCTCGGGGTTAAAACCGCAAACGCGACACTACAACAGCTATCACCACGCATCGAAACGGTTGGCTATATTGCCTTTGATGAAAGTCTGTTATGGCAAACCAACGTTCGTGTGGCGGGTTGGGTAGAAAAACTCTACATCAATGCCGTGGGTGAGAAAGTGAAGAAAGGCGATGTGCTTTTCACTCTCTACTCTCCTGAACTGGTTAAAGCACAAGAAGAATTGCTGAATGCGTACCGCACTGGCCGCAAAGGTCTTGTAAAAGGCGCGACCGAACGCTTGGTAACGCTTGGTGTTGACCGCGCTCAAATCAAATCCATTACTCGTAGTGGTAAAGCATCGCAAACCATTGAAATCAAAGCGCCTGCTGATGGCGTTATCGCGAGCTTAAACGTGCGTGAAGGTGGCTATTTATCCCCTGCTCAAGCGGTGATCAGTGCAGGTCCTTTGGACAATGTTTGGGTTGATGCAGAAGTCTTTGAGCGTCAAGCACACTGGATGAAAGCGGGCTCTCAAGCCACGATGACCCTTGACGCGATTCCGGGCAATGAATGGCAAGGTGTCGTAGATTACGTGTACCCAATCCTCGATCCGAAAACACGTACGTTGCGTGTGCGTCTTAAATTCCCTAACCCAGATGGCGCATTGAAGCCAAACATGTTCGCCAATATTGCCTTGCAGCCTGTCACTGACGACGCAGTGTTAACGATTCCTAAGTCATCTGTTATCCGCTCTGGCGGTATGACTCGCGTTGTTCTGGCGGAAGGTGATGGCAAATACCGTTCTGCTCGAATTGAAGTTGGCCGCGAAGCTGGCGAACAAATCGAAGTATTACAAGGACTTAAACAAGGCGATAAGATCGTTACTTCATCTCACTTCATGCTCGATTCTGAATCAAGCCAGTCTGCGGATCTGTCTCGCATCAATGGTGTAGAAGCAGCGGCAGAAACAGCATGGGCCAAAGGTGAGGTCACAGACGTAATGAAAGATCACCGCATGCTGACCATCAACCACCAGCCTGTACCAGAATGGGATTGGCCGGGCATGGTAATGAACTTCACTTTCGCAGATGGCGTTGAGATGGGTGACTTGAAAAAAGGTCAGGCTATCGAATTTGAAATGCAAAAGACGGAGTCCGGTCAGTACCAAATCGTTGACTATAAGGCAGACAACAGCGTCATTGCAGCAGAAGTTTGGCTAACTGGTGACATTAGCATGCTGATGGCTGATTTTGGCATGATCACCTTAAACCACCTACCGGTTGCAGAATGGAACTGGGATGCAGGTGAGATGAACTTCTCTGTGGGAGAAGACGTTGATCTATCGGGTTTTGAAGAAGGACAGAAAGTTCGGTTTCTAGTTGAAAAACAAGGATCTGACTACGTTCTTAAACAGCTAGTTCCTGCAACAACAGCCGTCGAGGGTTAATTATGATCAATGCTATTATTCGTTGGTCACTGAGCAACCGATTCCTAGTGTTGGTCGCGACCTTAGCCCTTGTATTAGGCGGACTTTACAGTGTAAAGAATACGCCTGTTGATGCGATTCCGGATCTTTCTGATGTGCAAGTGATCATTAAGACAAGCTATCCGGGTCAAGCTCCTCAAGTCGTCGAGGATCAAGTTACTTACCCTCTCACCACCGCCATGCTTGCCGTGCCGGGTGCTGAGACGGTTCGTGGCTACTCTTTCTTTGGTGACTCTTACGTTTATATCATTTTCAACGATGATACCGACATGTACTGGGCACGTTCACGCGTGTTGGAGTACTTAAGCCAAGTAGCACCAAAGCTGCCACCGAACGCAAAACCAACCTTAGGTCCTGATGCAACGGGCGTGGGCTGGGTTTACAGCTACGTATTACAAGACAAAACCGGCAAGCATGATTTGGCCGATCTTCGCAGCCTGCAAGACTGGTTTTTGAAGTACGAATTGCAAACCGTTGATGGCGTTTCTGAAGTCGCTACCGTGGGGGGTATGGTGAAGCAGTATCAAGTGCAGATTGATCCTGCCAAGCTGCGTGCTTACAACCTCACTCTGCAACAAGTGAACATGGCAATCCAAAACGGTAACCAAGAAACCGGCGCGTCTGTTATCGAAGTGGCTGAAGCCGAGCACATGGTTCGTACCACGGGTTACCTAACCAGCATTGAAGACATAAAATCGCTGCCGCTAAAAGTCACCGAGAAAGGCACGCCGTTGCTATTAGGTGATATCGCAGACATTAACCTTGGCCCACAAATGCGCCGTGGTATCTCAGAGCTGAATGGCGAAGGTGAAGCGGTAGGTGGCGTTATCGTGATGCGCTTTGGTGAAAACGCCAGTGAAGTGATTGCGAAAGTCAAAGACAAACTCGCAGACCTACAACGCAGCCTGCCAGAAGGCGTGGAAATTGTTGCAACCTACGACCGCTCTACCCTTATCGATTCAGCGGTAGAAAACCTATGGAAGAAGCTTGCAGAAGAGTTCATCGTCGTTGCGATTGTGTGCGCGTTGTTCTTATTCCACATTCGTTCTTCCTTGGTTATCGCTCTGAGCCTACCGGTCGGCATTCTCACTGCGTTTATCGTAATGCATTGGCAAGGCATCAACGCCAACATCATGTCCCTTGGTGGTATCGCGATTGCCATCGGTGCCATGGTGGATGGTGCAATCGTGATGATTGAAAACGTTCATAAGCACATTGAACGAACGCCACTGACCGACAAAAACCGCTGGCAAGTAATAGGTAAAGCCGCAGAAGAGGTCGGCGCACCGCTGTTCTTCTCGTTGCTGATCATTACTCTTAGCTTCGTACCGGTGTTCGCCTTAGAAGGCCAAGAAGGCAAGATGTTCTCGCCGCTTGCGTTCACTAAGACGTACGCCATGGCTGCGGCAGCAGGTTTGGCAATCACACTCGTCCCTGTGCTTATGGGCTACTTCATTAGCGGTAAGGTGTTACCGGAACACAAAAACCCGGTTAACCGTGGCTTGGTCGCATTGTACCGTCCGCTGTTGAACACCAGCTTAAAATACCCTAAGACCATGATTGTTATCGCATTAGGTCTGATGGCTTCGGCTTACTACCCTACCAGTAAACTGGGTAGCGAGTTCATCCCGCCACTGGATGAAGGCGACTTGATGTACATGCCAACGACCTATCCGGGTATCTCAATTGGTAAGGCGCGTGAGCTTCTACAACAAACCAACAAGCTGATCAAAACCGTTCCAGAAGTGAAAACCGTATGGGGCAAAATTGGCCGAGCTGAGACCGCAACCGATCCAGCGCCACTCACCATGATTGAAACCGTGATTCAGTTGAAGCCACGCGGTCAATGGCGCGAAGGCGTAACAACCGAATCACTACGCAAAGAGTTCGACAAGTTGGTTCAGTTCCCTGGTCTTACTAACGCTTGGGTAATGCCGATCAAAACGCGTATCGACATGCTGGCAACGGGCATCAAAACCCCTATCGGCATTAAGATCGCCGGACCTGATCTGAAAGTGATTGAGAAGATCGGTTCCCAGCTTGAGCCAATTCTTAATGGCGTACAAGGCACGGCATCAGTTTACGCAGAACGTGTAGCAGGAGGCCGCTATGTCACGATCGACATTAAACGTCGTGCCGCAGCGCGTTACGGCTTGAGCATCAAAGACGTTCAGCAAGTGATCTCCACTGCGGTGGGCGGTATGAATGTGGGTGAAACCATCGAAGGCTTGGAGCGTTACCCAATCAACGTTCGTTACCCACAAGACTACCGTGACTCAGTGGTAAAATTGCAAAACTTACCGTTAGTGACACCAAATGGCGCTCGTATTGCACTGGCTGACGTAGCGGACATTCGTTACGAAGACGGTCCTCCAATGATCAAGACAGAGAACGCACGCCCGAACGGCTGGGTGTTTGTCGACATCGATGGTCGTGACCTTGGCTCTTACGTCGTGGAAGCACAGCAAGTCGTGGCCGATCAGTTGGAGCTTCCTGCGGGTTACTCGTTGGCTTGGTCTGGTCAATACGAATACATGGAACGTGCGAAAGACCGCTTGAGTGTCGTGGTACCAATTACCATCGCCATCATTATGCTGCTGCTTTACTTCAGTTTCCGTCGTGTCGGCGAAGTAATGATCATCATGCTTACCCTACCACTCGCTATGGTTGGTGGTTTGTGGCTCATGCATATCCTCAACTACAACTTCTCGATTGCCGTTGGGGTCGGCTTTATTGCCCTAGCAGGCGTCGCGGTTGAGATTGGGGTCATCATGCTCGTCTACCTCAACCAAGCATGGCACTACAAAAAGCTGGATGCGGAAGAGAGCCAACAGAAGCTTGAGGCGAAAGACCTAACCGATGCCATTCGTGAAGGTGCAGGCCTGCGTGTTCGCCCAGTAATGATGACGGTACTGACGGTCATTATTGGTCTGATTCCGATCATGTACGGCGAAGGTACAGGGTCAGAAGTGATGCAACGTATCGCTGCACCAATGATTGGCGGTATGGCCTCAGCACTGCTGCTGACGCTGTTAGTGCTTCCAGCCATCTTCAAGCTGTGGAAACAACGTGAGTTGCGCCCAAACAACTCAACTCCGAGCCAAACAAGCACGCAAACTGGCAACCAAATCGAAAACGCCGACAGCACAGATCGCACTGATAACAAGGCTTAATCCTTACCTTCCTCTCAAACATGCCGTTTGAGGGGAAGCAACCAAGTTATTAATGAATTAAAACAAGGATATAAAAATGAAAAAGACACTAATCACTCTTGCTCTAGCCCTAACAACAACGACTGCGTTTGCCCAAATGGATCATTCAAACATGGACCATGGCAACATGAAGCATGAAAACATGGACCACGGCAGCATGAAGATGGACCACAGTAAAATGGACCATTCAAACATGATGGATATGCCGGGCATGTCGGCAGTAGGTATGCCAGCGAAAGGGGCAAAGCCAGACAAGGTGGTACACGTAATCTTGGGTGATGACATGACCATCAAGTTCAAGAAAGACGTCAAGATTGAGCCAAACGATGTGGTGCAGTTTGTAGTCATGAACACCGGCAAGATCAACCACGAGTTTACGATTGGTTCGGCTAAAGAGCAGCTAGAACATCGCGAAATGATGAAGACAATGAGCGGTGATCACATGCACGACTCGGGCAACTCTGTGACGGTAGAACCGGGTAAAGCGAAGCAATTACTGTGGCACTTCCACGGTGACAACAAGGTTGAGTTCGCGTGCAACATTCCAGGCCATGCAGAATCGGGCATGGTTAAAAAGATTGAACTGTAAGTAATTATCCAACTAGACAAAGGAGCTGATGATTCAGCTCCTTTTATTTCTGGATCAAACTATTCGTTAGCTCATGATAAGAAATTCTGAGCCAGTGTCTCACGCTAAGATATTTTTGTGACCGAATCACCGACGTAATATATAAGCCAAACTACAGGCCTTGATAGCAACACTCTTCTCCCCATATTGAGACCGTTTAAGCGTATTGCAAAGAATCCTACATAAAATAGACATAGATTTAACAGTGTTTAGAGTATTGGCTCGTTATAGTTTACGTGACATCGCTACCGTGCGAACTAAAACTAAAATTGAAGAACACGATCCATGAAAAAGTTATTTTTGTTGGCTGGGCTAATGGTTTGCTCAACCCTAAGTTACGCGTCCCAACTGAATGAGGACATTTCTCTCCTCGAGCAACAAACCTCAAGCAGAATTGGGGTGTCAGTTTGGGATACCCAAGCAGACGAGCGTTGGGATTACCGTGGCGATGAACGCTTCCCACTCATGAGCACATTCAAAACCCTAGCTTGTGCCAAAATGTTAAGTGATATGGACAGCGGTAAGCTAAGTAAAAATGCGACCGCAAAAGTCGATGAGCGCAGTATCGTTGTATGGTCTCCAGTGATGGATAAGCTCGCAGGCCAAAACACACGCATAGAGCACGCGTGTGAAGCCGCTATGTTAATGAGTGATAATACCGCAGCCAACTTAGTATTAAATGAAATTGGCGGCCCTAAGGCCGTAACAATGTTTCTGCGAACAATTGGAGATAAAGCAACGCGCCTAGACAGAATAGAACCTCGCTTGAACGAAGCCACACCAGGCGACAGCCGCGACACAACTACACCTAACGCCATACTAAACACTCTTCGAACTTTGGTCGAAGGCGAAACGTTGTCTTATGAGTCTCGTGTACAATTAAAAATCTGGATGCAGGACAACAAAGTTTCAGACTCGTTAATGCGTTCTGTATTACCAACAGGTTGGTCTATTGCAGACCGTTCTGGTGCGGGAGGTCATGGTTCGCGTGGCATTAACGCGATTATATGGAAGGAAAATCATCGACCTGTTTACATTAGTATTTATGTCACAGAAACTGAGCTCTCACTTCAAGCTAGGGACCAACTCGTTGCGCAGATAAGTCAGTTGATTTTACAAAAGTACAAAGACAATTAAGTCACCACTCACCTGACCCTATTTGTATCCTTTTCTAGCCCTTCTCTTCCAGAAGGGCTCATTCTGTACTTCCATCTTAAAAACACCACTTATTGAGTAATGACTTACTTATAAATAGGTATAAGATTTACTTATTTAGGGTGAGTTAACGCCCACATTAAGCAACCAAATGCACACAAACGGCGATAATTGAACCATACTCTTACCAAGAAGCACATTTTCTACAAAATAGCTTCACGTAATTTATTGTTGGTATTTGCAACATTGCCAAGGAGATGTCTATTGAGACTTGAAAGAACTTTTAACCCTGATGACTTATCGATGCAAAACATGGAAAGTCCGATATGTATGCCGATAGGGTTTGTTCACTTTTTAGCTCAATCGGAAACACTACAGCAAGTACTTGATACGGTGGCAGAATGGATAAATCGCATATTTAATTCTGACCGTGCGAGTATCACACTTTATGAAAACAATGATCATTTAAAGGTCTACTCTTTCTCTGGTAGTAAAGCGATTCCCGCTGAATTTTTAGTGCCCATTCATCAAGCGTTTGTTGGCCGAGTGTTCAAAAAGCAACAACTGATGATCTGCGACGATGTTACTCAATCTGATGAGATCGATTGTGTGATGCTCGCATCCAATGGTATGGGTACGTGTATGGACGCGCCTTTAATGCACGGTAAAGTCTGCCTAGGAACGCTTAATGTTGCGCATCATCAAACGCACATTTACACAAACGAACAAGCGGCACAGCTTCAGTGCATCGCTAATTGGATTGCTTTAAACATTGCCCTTCATATACAGATCATGAAAATGGAGCACCTCGCCACGACGGATGATCTAACAGGTATTCCAAACCGCAGAGAGTTCATGCGACAAATCGAAAGCCGCCTAAATGAATACCGAACCCAGGGCATTGACTTCCATGTTGCTATTTTAGATCTCGACAATTTTAAAAGCCTCAATGACCGATTTGGTCATGACGCAGGCGATAAATCACTGATCCATGCAGTTAATACTATTAAAAGTCATCTACTTGATTGTGACTTACTTGCCAGAGTTGGCGGTGAAGAGTTTGCCATCGTATTAAGAAGTCGCTCATCACAGCAAGCTCTAGACACATTAGAAACGATTCGTAATGCACTAGAAACGACGACCGTTCAACATTCAGGTTGTGATATGAGCTTCACCGCGAGTATTGGGGTAACTCAAGTCTGTCGTCTCGACGACTCATTTGAACCACTCGTTAAACGCGCCGACTTAGCGCTTTACAAGGCAAAAGAAACCGGAAGAAATCGCGTTGAGTTTCATATTGGTGAAGAAAGGTAGAAAAAATAAAAAAAGGTAGCGACTCATTGCGCTACCTTTTATCGATTCTAACCCGCTTAAAATAACTAATACGAACTTTAAGCCAGTTAAAAATAAGAATGAGCAAATTTAATTATGCTTTCTTAAGATCTTTAGCTGGGTAAGTTAGTGTTTTTTCGCCTGCTTTTACATGTGTGTAAAAACCGCCACTGCTTAAACCTGTAACAACCATTTCGCCAAGATCGATACCTTTAGTCGCTACTACTACGTCACCGATTGAAAACATATTGAATACCTTGTTTGTTTAGATTAAGACACTAAGTCGTTGCGCGGTATTTAATACGATATTAGGCAAAGCACCTAATCGAGTTTTTTATCGTAAAGATTAATTTATATTTGTCGTGAACTCTAAGTTTCCACATTGAAAATCACAGGATATTTTCCAAAAAAGATGCGCTATTCTTGTGAAATACGGTAATATTTTCTAGCATCAAGTGCGGAGGTATTCTCCGCCCTCATTGGAGAAAAATGATGAAGAAAGGCCTAAAAATGCGTGCATTAGAGCGTTCTGATTTGCGCTTTATTCATGAACTGAATAACAACCGAAATATCATGGCCTACTGGTTCGAAGAACCTTACGAGTCTTATGACGAGCTCGAAGAACTTTATCGAAAACATATACATGATGACGCTGAAAGGCGTTTTGTCGTCGAAGATGAAGACGGCATCGTAATTGGCTTAGTTGAGCTGATCGAGATTAACTACATTCACCGCAGCGCGGAATTTCAGATAATCATCGCCCCAGAGCATCAAGGCCGAGGTTATGCGACAGAGATGATTAATCGTGCGTTAGATTACTCATTCTCAATTCTTAATCTACGTAAAATCTACTTATTAGTCGCAGTGGATAACGAAGTCGCTATTCACTTATACAAAAAATGCGGCTTTATTGAAGAAGGTCACCTTGTAGAAGAATACTTTATTAACGGCGCTTACAGCGATGTTAAGCGCATGTATATATTAAAACACCAGTACCAGAAAAAGATCGAAGAAAACAACTCAATTCACTAGTTCATTCTATCAAAGTAAAAACGCAGCTATTTGGGCTGCGTTTTTATTTATTCAAATTGATATTGATATGATAATACGATGCGCTTGTCTGCTTCATCCAAATAGGTGTTGTTGTCCATGACAAACGTCATTACGTTAAACGAGTGGCGTCTGTTCACAAGGTAACCAAGACCGATCCCACCAAAGAAGCCTTTGTAATTCTCTCCTTCACTGTTTTCTGAGCCGTAAGTGCCCGCTGCGAAGCTGATTAACGTCAGCTCTTTGGTAAACGATTTCAGCGCAAATACACCAACGTAACCGCTACTGCCTGAAGAGCTCATCATATTGAAGCCATTCTCTGCACTTGGCGTGCCCGTAAAGTTAGGCTCGCTACAGTGGCTACTTTCTGCACCGTCACAAACAGGAACATCACCAGTGTTGTACGTATAGCCTGCCATTGGGAAAATTTGGAAGCCTGCTGGCTCAATCCCGAAATAACTTAGCGGCATAAAGGTACCAACGCTGTAGTTGGTTTGATCCGCGCCGTTTACGTATTCATTTTTACCGAAGTTGAAGTTCACGATACCGACCGGAAACAACCACGAGCCACCAATACGCCACTCGCTCGCATCATCATTGATACGCAGGTTAATTTTGCGCGCTTGGTCAAGCGCAAGTGAGCCCGAGAATGAGATGTTTTGATCATCAAAATCGTAGTTGTTTGCGTACGACGCGCCAAATTTCGTGATGACTTTTGTTGGGTCATCCGCCAACTTGTTTTTATTGTCCTTTACTCGATGCTCGGCACCATGAGCCAGCGTACTGACCAACAAAGTCGTACACACTAACGCTAGTTTGTTTTTCATTTTTTAGTCCTTTGAGATGTTGAATACCCGCACTTAGCTGCGCAGATATTTTTTGAATCATCACTCACTGGATGTGACAAAAGCGCCCTAACTACCTTAGATGGCGTGACAGCATCCAGTGCAGGTAGTTAGGGTAGAATGGCCTGTAAGGAAGGCGTTTTAGCGATTAGGAATGATTAGTTTTTCCAGTTGTAGCTCATGCTCATGAAGTACAGCGCAGGCTCATCAAAGCCAGCTTGTAAGCGTGGCGTTTCTGACGATTCCATCAAGATCGCTTCAAACGCGAAACCAATTGAGTTTTCTGAATCCAATTTGTAATCAATGCCTGTACCAATGCGGTACGCCTTGCCAGTAGGAACGGTAATGTCACCGTTTGATTGGCTTTCATACATGCTGGTATCGAATGCAAAACCTGCATTCCACATCATTTTTTCATTCAGTTTGTACTGAGTACCCAATGCGATTTGGTAAGTGTCTTGTGTCTCTACGCCCAGCGTGGTTGTGTATTCGCTCCAGTCTTGCCAGTTCACGTTCCACATCACCGCTAGGTCATCATTCACTTCATGGTAAGCACTGAAGATCAGTTGTTGTGGAGCAATGGAGTTACTATTGTCGAATTCAAATTCGGTTTCAGAAGAGTAAGACAACCCAAGACGCGTGCCTGGTGTTGCCTCATAAAGCACACCTACTCGGCCGTTGAGCTGAGTATCTTGGTCTTCGTCATTGAAGTTCAGGGCTCCCTTCGTTTCCACTTCATACATACCGTACTGAATGCTAAGCGCCGCACCCACAGACCAGTGATCATTGATGCGGTAAGAAGCGGAAGGTTGAATGGTTAAGGCTTGCGTCGTTGCTGTAGGAATATCTAAATGATTATTCAAAAGACCTTCGTACTCGAGGCCAAGACCGTAGTTGCCATACAGACCAATACCCAGCGTCCATTTGTCGTTTACTTGTTGGGTGTAAAATGCCGACGCCATAGGAACAAAACCAATCACGTTGCCCGCATCGCCAGTCATCGTGTCTAGTTGCGCGTCACCGTAAAGGCCAATCAGGTTACCAGAGAAAGATTTACCAGAAACATTCGCCAGACCAGCCGGGTTTGCTGCCATTACTGAGGCATCTTGCGCACGAGCCGCCATACCAGCGGATGCCAAACCAATATCCGATGCTGTTGTTTCGTAAAGGTATAACCCACCCGCTTGCGCAGCAGCACACGTCAGTAGAGAGCTCGCTACGACGATTTTTGAAAGATTTTTCATGCTAAAACCTATTATTTTTTGGGGAACCCACGCTGCGACGGTGGTTGTATATCAATGAAAGGCATTGGCCAATCGCACACAGCGTGGGGGTGTTGTGGAGTCAGTCAGTTGAAATCAGCGTTATTGCTCGTTCACCTTAAGTTCAGAGGGTTTCTTTCGCTTAAACTTCTCGCGCAGAGATTGCATCATCACGAAGAACACTGGCGTCAGCAACGTGCCTACAAACGTAGAAAGAATCATGCCGCCGAATACCGCAAAGCCCAGTGAGTGACGAGATGCCGCACCGGCACCCGATGCAATCACCAACGGGAATACCCCCCAGATGAAGGCGAACGCAGTCATCTGTACTGCACGGAAACGGATTCGAGCAGCTTCTTTGGCAGCATCAATGATTGATAAGCCCTTTTCTTCTCGCAGAACTTTGGCAAATTCCACGATAAGAATCGCCACTTTGGCGGACATACCGATCAAGATGACCACACCAATCTGCACGTACAAATCGAACGGTTGTCCCACCAGCAGTAGCGTGCCCATTGCGCCGAGAATCGCGACTGGAACCGCCATCATTACCGCAGCAGGAATAGTCCAACTTTCGTACTGAGCCACCAAGAACAAGTAGGTGAACAGCAAAGACAATGCGAACGCGATTGGCGCCATGTTGCCTGCTTTCATCTCTTGGTAAGTCATGCCTGACCACTCGTACGAGTAACCACTTGGCAAAGATTCCGCAGCCAGTTTTTCAATGGCTTTTACAACATCACCCGAGCTGTAACCTGGCGCTGACGCACCGTTCACGGTTGCAGAACTGAACATGTTGTAGTTCGATAAGGTATCAGGGCCGAAGATCGGCTTCACTTTCACTAGCGTTGCCAGTGACACCATTTTTCCAGAGCTTGAGCGAACAAACAGATGGTCGATGTCGTCGATGTTGTCACGGTATTGCGCTTCTGCTTGCACTTTCACTTGGTACGAACGACCAAACAAGTTGAAGTCAGAAATGTAGGCACCGCCCAACTGTGCTTGCAGTGTGCTGAAGATTTCATTCAACGGTACGCCCATCGAAATCGCTTTATCGCGATCAATATCGATGTAGCGTTGCGGAATGTTCGCACGGAAAATCGAGAACGCACGCGCCACTTCAGGCAGTTGATTGATTTGGGCAACAAAATCAGCGGTTGTTTTTGCCAACTCTTGTGGAGAACGGCCCAAGTTGTCCTGCAGCACAAGGTTGAAACCATCCACCGCACCCATGCCTTTGATTGCCGGCGTCGCGAAAACGAACGAAGCGGCATCTGGCGTTGAGTTCAGCATTTGGTTAACTTTGTTCATCAACGCACGTTGGTGTAGTTCAGGGTCTTTACGTTTGCTCCAGTTATCCAGTTTGATGATCAACATGCCCGAGTTTGGAATCGACGCCATGTTAATTACCGAGAAGCCCGCAACCGAAACCACGTTCTCCACACCTTCCATCTGTTTTAGCTCATCAACGTACTTCTTCATTAATGGTGCAGTACGCTGCAATGCTGCTGCGTCTGGCAAACGCATTTCGACCATGAACACGCCTTTATCTTCGTTCGGAACGAAAGAAGAAGGTACGGTCATGAACGCAAATGCCAGCACCGCAATAAGCGCGCCATAAACACCGATACTCAGCACAATGCGGCGGCTCAAGAAGCCAACTAAACCTTGGTATTTGCGCGTTATTGCTTCAAAACCTCGGTTAAACGCACGCAAAGGCGCAATAGGTTGCGAGTGAGTAGATTTCAACATCAACGCACAAAGCGCTGGCGTTAACGTTAATGCGTTGATCGCAGAGAGCAGCACCGATACACAGATGGTGACCGCGAACTGGTTGAACATTCGACCAGAAATCCCCGGCAATAGCGCAACCGGTACAAATACCGCCAACAAAATAAGCGTTGTTGCCAATACTGGCCCTGTCACTTCTTTCATAGCTTGGATCGTGGCCGGAATCGGGTCTAAATGCTCTTCATGGATAACCCGCTCCACGTTCTCTACCACGATGATCGCATCGTCCACCACGATACCGATGGCGAGGATCAAGCCAAACAACGAGATCGTGTTAATGGTCATGCCCATCACGCCTATGATTGCGAACGTCGCAATGATGGAAACCGGAATCGCTAAGGTTGGAATGATGGTCGCTCGCCAGTTCTGCAAGAAAACGTACACAACGAAGGTGACAAGAAGTACTGCAATCACCAGCGTCTCGTACACTTCATCAATCGATGTCTCTACGTATTCGGTAGAGTCATACGCGATGTCGTAGACCAAATCATCTGGGAACGATTTCTCGTACTCTTTCATGGCCTCTTTCACGCGTTCCATCACGTCTAGCGCGTTCGCGGTCGGCAACTGGTACAAGGCCAGAACGGCGGCTGGTTCGTTATTCATACGACCATCAGCTTCGTAACCTTGTGCACCAACTTCCACACGAGCCACATCTTTCAAGCGAATCAAAGAACCTTTCTTGCTCGCACGAATGATGATGTTCTCGAACTCTTCCGCAGAAGTGAGGCGGCCTTTGGTTTGCAAAACATATTGATATTGCTGGTCACCTGGAGCTGGCATACCACCGATCTTACCCGCCGCCACTTGGATGTTTTGCGTTTTAATTGCGCCAATAACATCGCTAGCAGAAAGCTTCAAGGTAGCCAGTTTATTTGGGTTCAACCAAATACGCATTGAGTAGTCTTTCTTACCCAGCAGCGTAATGTCACTCATACCTTCGATACGTTTTAGACGCTCGACAATATTGAGATCCGCGTAGTTAGAAAGGTAGATACTGTCGTGAGACTGTTTCGGAGAACGCAGTGTGATAACGCCCAGCATGTCGGAAGATTTCTTCTTAACCGTCACACCGATTTGGTTTACTTCTTGTGGTAGAGACGACGTCGCCTGTGCCACCAAGTTGTTCACACGAACCTGCGCCATATCGCCATCTGCGCCCACTCGGAAGTAAATACGCAATGTGTATGAGCCATCGTTACCAATCACAGAAGACATGTAAATCATGTCTTCAACGCCGTTGACTTTGGCTTCTATCGGTTGTGCTACGGTCTTTTTAACCACGTCCGCGTTTGCACCCGGATACATGGTGCTCACCGTAATTACCGTTGGAGAGATTTGAGGATACTCAGAAATTGGCAAGACTTTCAGGGCGATCATACCCATCAATGTCATCGCCAGTGAGATCACCAAAGCAAACTTCGGCCGGTGAATGAAAAATTTACTTAACATCAGTACTCACTCAGCCTTGTTCACTCTGTAGCTCAACGTCTTTCACCGTTGCACCCGGACGCACTTTTTGTAGACCATTGACGATGACTTTTTCGTTAGCCGCCAAACCAGTCAGCACAGCACGTTTCACACCGTAGGTCTGACCGAGTTCAACGTTACGACGTGACACCACGTGATCATCACCAACCACCATGACGTAGTCACCCGCTTGGTCTTGCTGAACAGCCGCCGATGGGATAAGCAAACCATCAATGGTTTTGTTGCGCAGCTTGATGGTCAAGTTGCCATATTCACCCGGCATAAGCGCGTAAGTTGGGTTATCGAATTGTGCTTCTGCTCGAATTGAGCCTGTTTCTAAATCGATCTTGTTGCCAACGGCGTAGATCTTGCCATCAAGCGGATACAATGAACCGTCTGAAAGCGTCAGTGTTAAATCAACATCCAGTTTATCATCGTTACGATGAGCCACATCAATCGCGCTTCTTACGCGGCGGTAGAGCTTCTCATCAACATCAAAGCCAAAGCGAATTGGGTCGATTTGAGTGATCGAAACAAGAGGAACGAGTTGAATTTTCGAAATACGGTCACCCACTCGGAAGTTGCTGAAACCCACGCGGCCAGAGAAAGGAGCACGCACAGAGCTAAATTCAAGATCGAGCCTTGCTGAAACCAGCGTCGCTTTCGCCTCTTCTACCGAGGCAATCGCTGCGGCGTGCGCAGCAATGGCGTCATCGTATTGCTGCTCACTGATGCTTTTATCTTTGATAAGTTTCTTCACACGTTCTGCATCACGCGTAGTTTGAACGAGTTGTGCTTTTGCTTTTTGCAACGACGCTTTTGCATACGCCAGTGCCGCTTTGTAAGGACGGTCGTCGATTTCAAACAGCAATTGGCCTTTTTCGACCATATCGCCATCTTTAAAATGAATCGCGGTTAATTCGCCACCGACTCGAGGCATAATATCAACGTCATTTACCGCTTCAGTTCGACCGATAAAAGTATGATAAGGAGTGATTTTTGTTTCGGTTAGGGTAACGGTTTCAACAGAGGGTGCTTGGGCAGTTTTCGTTGCGATATCGCCAGTTTTGCATCCTGATAGTAATGCAGAAGATATAGCAATAGATACCAACGCAAATTTATATTTGGCTTTCATGATAAACCTACTTTATTTAGAAAGTGCCCTAGCCTAAATATTTAAATATATGGATAAACACACTTTCTATTCTGGAAATAAACGAGGGAGTTAGAATTGGTAGTTAAATTCGATACGGTGATCACCATCACCGAAATTAACGTGCTCATTCCAGTTTGCAAAGTAACGAATATTTGCGCGAGGATTAATTTGATAAGACAACGCAAACTCATGAGTCAAGATATTATCTTCACCCGCGTAATAAGTATCTTTATATTGACCAGACCCTGACAACGTATGCATATACATTGGGTTGTAGTTAATCCAGATTTTATCGGTTAATTCAATTTTTGAGTACATACCCACAACAGTGAAAGTACCTGGAATTTCATAACCTTTGTCATCACCACTAAAATCATTAGCAATAGTGACACCCGCACCAGCTAAAGGAAATAGCTGCAACATACCAAACTTAGGTAGACCTTGAATAAAGCTATAAGATGCATCTAATTTATCGTTATCAACGTCGTAGTTTACATCTAATTGACGGCCTAGACCTTTTGCGACTTCTACTTGGAAATTACGTAGTCGGAAAGAGTCAATGCTGTCATCAACGTTGGCATATATTGGATCGTCATTGTCGCGAATGCCAAATAGCTCACCACCAATGCCTTTCATTTCAATGATGTTCATCGCCATGGTACCAGGCTGGCTAGATTGGTAAGTTTGACCGATTTTGATGTTCGCGCCTTTATCAGTAATACCAAAGCCAGCTTGGGTGTATACCGCAAGTGGGTCAGACATATCTTGTAGTTCTTCGTTATTGTTTGTCTGCGCATAGGCAGAAGACGCGAGTTGTAGGGCTGCAACCATAATGGCAACAGACGGTTTCACTAAATTCATAAAACTGTATCCATTTTAATGATTATAAAATTATTCACGTCATGAGGTCATCATAAATAGCAAGCAACACAACTCGCTTTGGATAACATAAATTATCAAAGCAAATTCAATAATGACGAAACATTCGACGTTTTAATTAAAATAAAATAAAGCATCGTAAAAGTTCAATCACCGCTACTTATATCTTATATAACTTGAAATTTGGTAATACCAATGAAGAAGGAAATATTAAAACTTATGAAAATTCAATTATCATTATAACAAATGATTAATTAATTTTACCATATAAATAGAGAGTGCAATGTATTTAGGTGATCGCGATCAATGTTTCATTTCGATCGTACAACACTCTTCAGATTAATTAGAACATTATAATAATTTAAAAACCTTAGTTTGATTAGCCTAGTATCAGATTAGAATAGTAGGCCTATAATAAATAAAAAGGGAATCACTCTCTGTGATTCCCTTTTATTATCGAGCGATAAATCGCCGATGCGTTTCGATAACTAAAACGCAAACAATTCGCACTATTGCAGTTTCTCTATTCCCATATTGAACAGTGCAAAACTATAAATATCTGCATTTGTCTCAATTATTTTACGCGTTGGTGTGCCTGCACCATGTCCTGCATTGGTTTCGATGCGAATTAAGGTCGGATTTGAACCCGCTTGCTTCGATTGCAACTCAGCAGCAAATTTGTATGAGTGAGCAGGAACAACACGGTCATCATGATCACCGGTTGTAATCAATGTTGCTGGGTATTCCACCCCTGCTTTTACATTGTGCACCGGCGAATAACTTTTCAGATATTGGAACATCTCTTTACTTTGCTCTGCCGTGCCGTAGTCATACGCCCAACCAGCACCTGCGGTAAAAGTATGGTAACGCAGCATATCCAGTACGCCGACTGCTGGCAGCGCCACTTTAAACAGCTCTGGACGTTGCGTCATAACGGCCCCTACTAACAAGCCACCATTCGATCCACCGTTAATGGCTAACTTGTTTGATGACGTTACCTTTTCATCAATTAGGAATTCAGCCGCAGCAATAAAGTCATCAAACACATTTTGCTTTTGCATTTGAATGCCAGCGTTGTGCCATTCTTTGCCATATTCCCCACCACCACGAATGTTCGCTACCGCGTAAACACCACCAAGCTCTAACCAAGCCGCACGTGTCGGGCTAAAAGATGGCGTGAGGCTAATGTTGAAACCGCCATAACCATATAGGATGGTTGGTGCACTGCCGTCCATCGGTGTCCCTTTTTTATAGGTGATGATCATCGGCACTTTTGTTCCGTCTTTTGAGGTGTAAAACACCTGGCGAGATTCATACAAAGCTGGATCAAATGGCGCTTTAGATTTGTAGTACACCTCGCTATCACCATCTTTGATGTTCAGACGATACGTAGTGCTTGGCATCTTGTAGTTGGTGAAAGAATAGTAGACTTCGGTTTCATCTTTTTTACCCGAGAAACCGTATGCGCTGCCAATATCAGGCAATTTGATTTCTCGGATGAGTTTGCCGTTCATGTCGTATTGCTTCACCATCGAGATCGCATCAACAATATAACTCGCAAACAAATTGCCACCCGCGGTAGAAACGCGTAACACATTCTTTGTTTCAGGAATCAAATCTTTCCAGTTTTTGGGCTGCGGCTGACTCGCATCCACCGTCACGACGCGTTTGTTCGGCGCGTTAAGGTTCGTAACCAAGTACAGCTTCGTGCCTTGGTTGTCTATCACCCAAGTATCAGAACTGGTGTTATCTAAAATGGTTTTCAGCGGGCTATTTGGCTTACTCAGGTCTTTGAAGAACAGTTTGTTGCCCGACGTCGATACGCTGGCTGAGATAAACAAGTAGCGTTCATCTTCCGACGTGTAACCCCCAACGTAGCGATACTTTTCGTCCTTTACACCACCGAAAATTAATTGGTCTTCACTTTGTTTCGTTCCAAGTTTATGAAAGTAGAGCTTGTGTTGGTCTGTCTTCGCGGAAAGTTCACTCCCTTTTGGCTTGTCATAACTTGAGTAATAGAAACCTTGATTGCCGAGCCAACTGATGCCGCTGAACTTAATATCCACCAGCGTTTCGCCGACGGGCTTTTTGGTTTCTGTGTCTAACACAATGACTTTGCGCCAATCGCTACCGCCTTCCGAAATGCTGTATGCAACCAAAGAACCATCACGTGAAAAGCTCACTCCCGCTAACGATGTGGTGCCATCTTCACTAAAAGTATTTGGATCGAGGAAAATTTCTGCTTCGCCATCACCTAACTGCCGATAAAGCACATCTTGGTTTTGTAGCCCGTCATTTTTGTAGAAATAAGTGAACTTACCCTCTTTGAACGGTTGGCTTTGCTTTTCGTAGTCCATGAGCTTAGTGATGCGCTCTTCAATCTGCTCGCGGTAAGGGATTTTCGACAGATAATCAAACGTCACTGCATTTTGTGCCTTAACCCATTCTGCGGTTTCTGGGCTGAGATCGTCTTCCAACCAGCGATAAGGATCACTCACTTTTGTACCAAAGTAGTCATCGACAACATCCACTTTTTGTGTGGTTGGATACGTGATGGTTTTCGGGGTTACCTGTTCAACCGACGATTGCGCCGCTTCATTTGCATACGCCACAGACAACACACTTCCGAGTACGAGAGCCGTTGTGAGTGCTAGGGTGTTCTTTTTCATGAAATTCCTTTTTATTTTTCTGTTGTCTTTTTGTGCAATACATCAGAACTCTACTATATATCGACAAAATGAATCTAATTTCATTAAACGAGTTGTGAAAGCCATCCTAACTCCCTCATTTCCTTCCAGTTCTACAAACTAGTAAGTGGAAGTGTAGAACTTGGGAACAATACTGAAGAGCCACGATGGCGTTTACTCTCTTTCGTCTAAGTCAGCTCGATTTGGCGCAAAACCCCAGACTCAGAAGCGAAATCTTGGTCGTGACTAATCAGAACAAATCCACCTTTGTATACATTTAACGCCTGACTAAGCATTATTTTTGACTCGAGGTCGAGATGGTTATCTGGTTCATCAAGCAGCAGCAAAGGCTGAGAATTTTGGTGGCTGACTATCAGCATCGCGAGCTTCATCTTCTCGCCACCGCTCAGTAGGCGCCCCAATCGAAACACTGCATCTCGACGAAAACCGATCCCGGCCAATAAGGTCCTCGCTTCACTTTCCGTCATCTCTTGGCAGCTCTCCATTACGTTCTCAAGTAACGAAAGATTTGGATTCACTGCACCAAAATGTTGGTCGAGATAATACAAAGGCGTATTCACTTGCAACTCACCACTCTGCAATGATAACTCGCCAAGCAACGTCTTTAACAAGGTTGACTTTCCGCAGCCATTTTTCCCTTTGAGATGGACTTTATCGTTCGCAAAAATCTGCAAAGTGATAGGAGTAGAATCCCCAAAAGGCAATATACCTTCTTGTATCGACAACACTTTTCTCGAACGGTTCGGATTATCTGCAAGATAAAACTTTTGCGCTTTGAGCTGCTCATGTCGCGATTGCAACGCCCGCTCTTTGGCTTGTAAATGCGCTTGTCTGAGTTGCTCATTCTTATTGCGATTTGAGGCGCTGGCGGTCGCGCTATCCTTTTTGCCATCAAGCAAAATTTTGGGCTGACTGCCGTCTTTGCGCAGTTTGTTCCCTTGCGCGGCGCGTTGGTCTGCTTTTTCGCGATTTTTCTGGGCTTGCTCAGCTAACCGTTTTTTGTGTTTATCGACCTGCGCTAACTGCCTTTCGACCGCTTGTAACTCAGTGCGTTTTTGCTCGGCATACACATCGTAATTTCCACCAAAAACCTGTAAGCCTAGGCCCGAGAGTTCCCAAATTTCCTCCATTGCTCGAAGCAGATCGCGATCGTGACTGATGAGTAAAATCGCGCCACCGAAATGCCTCATAGACTCTATCAACCATTGTTTCGCCTCGGTATCGAGGTGATTGGATGGCTCATCGAGAATCAAAAGCTCCGCTTCGTTTTCAAACAATTGCCATAACTGCAAACGCGCCAACTGCCCCCCACTGAGCCGAGCACAAGAGAAATCAGGGTCTTGCGGCAAGCCCATCGCAGCAAGCTGCTGTTTGAGTTTCTGTTCAATATCCCACTGTTCGCCAACCAGTTCGAACCAATGCTCAGAAACATCACCTTGTTCAATCTGCTTCAAAGCATGTAAGACCGAGTCTGTTCCCAGAAACTGGGCGATCGATTGCTGACCTGAAAGCAAATCAGACGGCTGCTGGCGATACATCATGAAAGAAGAGGGAGAAGTCACAACACCGCTGGCAGGCTGAGTTTCGCCCGCCAAAATGGAAGCCAAAAGCGACTTACCGATGCCATTGCGCCCAACCAAACCAACACGTCGTTTAGTCATGGAACAAGAAATAGACTGGAATAGCGTCTCGCCATTATCAAACTGATGGCTAACATTAAAAGCTTGTAAAACTGGCATAATTTGCCTCCTGTATGACAGGGACAACAGCCGTAGCTATGATTTGAGATTGCAACAAAACGCGTGCACAAACGCATTAAGCTCTATGTAAAGCTCGACGATAAACGTCAAATCAAAAGGTCGTCTTGTTGCAAAGAAATATCGGAAAGTGAGCTACGCCTACTAACCCTGCAGATCCAAAAAATAAGTAAAAATATGGATGACAGGTTTAGTTCTTCATGTTGGCGTAATCTCCTAGAGAAATGATGCGCAGAGTGTAGCGGCTTTTTTGTTCAAAAAGCAAGCTTTCTAACCAAATGAGTACAAAGAGAAAGTTTCACAGCAAGTTGTTATATCGTATTAACTTTTTAACAAAACTTTGAACAATTTCGAGATCTTATCAACACAATTTTTGCCCAAGCCATACTATGCTTAGGGTAAAGATAATCCACATAAGGGCGTGGTTATGAAATACAAACATATCCTTGTTGCACTCGAACTGTCAGATGAAAGCACCGTGCTTATCGACAGAGCGGTATCAATGGCAAACTATCTCGACTCCGATATCTCCTTTATCCATATTGATGGTACGCACGGAGAAATCTATCGCGAGCTTGTAGACATTAAAGAGAACCCGGATCAAAGGCCGTTGAATGAGCATTCAATGGAATGTTTAAAAACATTTAGTGATTACATGGATTACCCACTTAAACATTTCTTCGTAGGTACTGGCGACTTGGCTGATAAATTAGAGGTCACCATTAAAGAGCAAGAAGTGGATCTTCTGATTTGTGGTCACCACCAAGATTTCTGGAGCAAGATTATTTCTTACTCCAGACACTTAATTAACAAGTCACCGGTGGATATTCTAGTCGTCCCTATTCATGATTAGTAAAACGTAACACTTCCCAAAACCACCAATTTATTTGGTGGTTTTTTATTGATATTGAAACAGCTTAAACAGTTTTCCAAACTAGCTTGGCGATCATTTATGAGTTACATTTTCTAACCAACCCGCGCTCCTACTGGGCATGGTTATTTAGATAGCAAGGATCCCTATGGCAAATAAAAAAGTACTCATTCTCTTTGCTCATCCTTCCCAGCATCGTTCAGAAGTGAATACTCCACTTTTCAAAGAAGCTCAAAAAATTGAAGGCGTGACATGTGTTGATCTCTATGGCGAATACCCTCGTTTCGATATTAATATCGACCGTGAGCAGCAACGCTTACGTGAGCATGACGTGGTGATTTTCCAATTCCCACTATATTGGTATTCAACGCCTGCGATTTTAAAAGAGTGGCAAGATCTGGTTTTGGAATATGGCTTTGCTTACGGTACAGATGGCACAGCACTGCAAGGCAAAACCATGCTTTGTGTGCTGTCTGCAGGGGGCAAAGAAGAAGCTTATAAGGCAGAGGGCTACAACCACTTTACGATTCGTCAACTGCTTGCGCCCATTGAACAAATGTCCGCACTGACCGGCATGAACTACATTGCCCCTCTCGCGATGTTTGGCGCACGTACAGCAGATGAAGAAGGGCGAATCCCTCGTCATGTTGAGCGGTACAAGAGCCTGCTAACAGCTTTAGTCGAAGATAGGTTGGATGTTGAAGCTGCGGCGTCATTAATCAAGCTTAACAGCGCATTGCCAGAGCTCATTAAGGAGGCTTCATGACAGGAATATTCTTACAAGCCTTCATATATTTGATTGCTGCTGTAATTGCAGTCCCACTTGCTAAGCGTTTGGGACTTGGGTCCGTTTTAGGCTATCTCATCGCAGGTGTGGTCATTGGCCCAATTATCGGTTTAGTCGGTGAAGAAACAACAACAATCCAGCACTTTGCCGAGTTTGGCGTGGTGATGATGCTGTTTCTCGTTGGTTTAGAGCTCGAACCCAAAATGTTGTGGGCGATGCGCAATCGCTTAATGGGTTTAGGAGGTCTGCAAGTCGGCGGTACCGTCGCGGCGATTATGGGTATTGCCTTATACTTTGACCAGCCTTGGACCATAGCCTTAGCCATAGGTTTGATCTTCGCCCTCTCTTCTACTGCGATTGTTTTGCAAACTTTTAGCGAAAAAGGATTAACGAAGACGGAAGGTGGACAAAACGCTTTCTCCGTGTTGCTTTTTCAAGATATTGCAGTGATACCAATGTTGGCGTTCATTCCCCTATTGGCCTTACCTGAATTAATTGAACAGGCACAGTCCGCAGCACAAACAGCCGCAGCGCACCATGAAGAATTAAGCCTCGTTGCGGGGTTGCCAGGCTGGGCATACGGCATCGTAATCACAGCATCGATAGCAATCGTCGTCGTTGGTGGACACTTTTTAAGTCGACCTCTGCTCAATTATGTGGCTAGCTCTGGTTTGCGAGAAATCTTTACCGCAACTGCACTCATGCTTGTCATTGGTATCGCTGCACTGATGAGTTTAGTGGGCTTATCTCCTGCCTTAGGAACCTTCTTGGCTGGCGTTGTATTGGCGAACAGTGAATTCCGCCACGAGTTAGAATCCAATATCGAACCATTTAAAGGTCTATTGTTAGGTCTGTTCTTTATTACCGTTGGCGCAGGGATCAACTTCTCGGTCCTTTTTGGTGATTTCTGGTTGGTCATGGCATTGACCATTGGCGTGATGGTTTTGAAAGCCTTGGTGCTGTTTATTCTTGCACTGATATTTAGGGTGAAAGGCAGCAACCGCTGGCTGTTTACCCTAAGCTTGGCTCAAGCAGGTGAATTCGGCTTTGTGCTTCTAAGCTTTTCAGTGCAAAACCACGTCATCCCATTTGAACTTTCACAAACTCTTGCGTTAGTGGTTGCGATTTCGATGTTCCTGACACCAGGTTTGTTTATTCTGTTTGATAGAGTGATTCTGCCGCGCTTTGAAAGCCAGTCAAATGAACGCGAAAGCGATACGATTGAGGAAACAGGCACGGTGATCATCGCCGGCATCGGCCGCTTTGGACAAATAGTGAATCGCCTATTGGTATCAAACGGCGTGACTACCGTGGTACTTGACCATCAATCTGACCAAGTCGATAACATGCGCCAGATTGGCACTCGCGCCTATTTTGGCGACGCGACTCGACCAGATATGCTACATACAGCCGGCATTGAGCACGCCGCTGCGTTGGTTGTGGCGATTGATAACCAAGAATCGAGTGTAGAACTGGTGAAGTACGTTAAGCACACGTACCCAAAAGTAACAGTGATTGCACGTGCCTTTGACCGTGGACATGGCTATCTTTTGCGTCAAGCGGGGGCTGATATTATTGAATCAGAGACCTACCATTCTGCATTGGAGATGGGCGGTCACACAATGAAAGCCCTTGGCATTCACCCCTTCTTTGTTGAACAACAGAAGGCGACATATAAGCGTGTTGAAGCACGTAAGTCAGAAATACTTTACAAAGCTTGGGAGGATGATTCTGAAGGTGAACGCTATGACAACAATTTCCGACAACTGTTTATTCAGTTAGAGGAGAAAATGGCGGAAGAGATGCAAAAAGATCGTCATGACAAACTATCGCGGTCAGAACGTGGTTGGACACCGCCACCTAAAGGTTACGCCGATGATTTTAATGAAGATAACGTCCAAGAGCTAACACCACCAAGAGAAGAGCCTATCCAACGATAACGCACTCCATATTAAAACCTCCCACTTGGGAGGTTTTTATTTTTTCAGTACAGAGCCACACGCCGTGCAGGATAAAATGATCTTCTCGATATTACATAAGATCATTCATTAAAATCTCATACTCTTCGTTTGCTTCTTCCACTAAATGAGAAAGCTCTAACGCATCAGTAACTGCAAGATTGAACTGCCACGGAGTTGTGTCTTCTTTACCACAGATTCGAGTTTCACACCCACGACTCTCAAAAGACAAATCATCAAACTCTGTGGTGTGGCGCTCTTGAAGTTCAACAATCTCAACTTCTAATTTACCAACAGGGTTGACTTTAACGTGGGCATGTAAATCCGAACTGTTAGACAAACAATAATCTCTATGAACCGCAATCATGGCCGCCTCCTTGGTCTGCCAACTGACAACTCAACATTGAGTGTAGACGAGGGATTTTGAACGTGGCGTGAAATAATAATGAAGATTGATCTGTCTCATTAGAACAGACAATTGTTGTCATGAAGGCATTAGCCAGCATGAATCTCATCTGATTTAAATTGTTCTGAGATCGTAATAGTTGGCATTTACCGAGACTTTCCCTATTATCGAAACAAAATTACTGTGGTCATTCTTTAGAGGTCAGTATGGAGCTTGAAGCCGTTGCTAAAGCACTAAAAGAGTTAGGGCATCCGACTCGTTTAAGTATTTACAAAGAAGTCGTCAAAGCGGGATACAAAGGTATCGCGGTAGGCGGCGTACAAGAAAAGCTTGGCATTCCAGCATCCACTCTCTCTCATCATATCTCGAGCCTTGCTTCAGCTGGTCTTCTCACCCAGCGCCGCGAGGGTAGAACCCTTTTTTGTGTTGCAGAGTATCAGTGCTTAGATGACGTAATTGGTTTTTTAAAAGCAGAATGTTGCGTTAACGAGTGCTCATAAATTTCTAGCAAAAACGAGAGAGTTTGAGTTTCTATTGAACTTCAGCAGAACGTGAATGACGATGAAAAACATACACACCGAAGTTGCTAAGCTCGGTGTGTACATCTTCTAGTTCGCGACAAGTAACATCGACGACTTAGATGGTACGATTAACTTACCGTCAGTTGGAATGATTTGTTCTGTCATCAAATCAACCCAATTGCCATCCGTTTTTAATGTCAAAGACTGTTGACGCTGTGATTTATTAAGCACCACAATACCTTTGTCACCTCGCTTAAGTACGAGCATGTCATCGTTACCTTCAAGAACACTCATCGGCTCGCCATGCGTCATATTATGGAACTGGATCATTTTTGCCATTCTCGGGTCGCTCCATGCACCTTGCCACCTTGGCTGACCATTTTTACCTTTAATACCGCTGGTGTTTAAGTCGGTATAAATCAACGGCACACCGCCATCTCGGCCTAGAATATAGGCATAAGCTAACCATTCGTTTTCCTCGTCCATGATGAGATCAAGAAAGACATCATTGTTAGGAATATCATGTGTGATAGCAAATGTAATCGCACGACCGGGGGACAAAGCCTGACCAAAACAATAGGGATCAATCAGAGACTTGAAGCTGCCCTTTTTAGCAAACGCCTTAAACATGGTTGAGAACAAAGGGAAATCGTACGCACCTAGGCGAGTTTCCTGTAGATACGGCTCAAGAAACAGCTGATACTCTTCTTCCGTCGCACCGCCATCGGTAATAATTTCACCAAATATATGCACATCCCGCGTGATGTCGTCTGTCCAAACACGCTTAAGATGCTCTAACGTCATGTGTTTCGCAGCGTCAATACGAAAACCTTTCACACCAATAGCTTTCAGCGCCTTTAGGTACGCTCGCTGCTGCTCAACGACATGGTCACAAACACGAAGAGTTGGCAAGCCAGGATCGGTTGGTCCACCTGTGATACGTCCGTTTTGAACCTGCCACTTATCTTTCCAGTCTTTGATGCCGAATGCTTCAACAAAGTCCTCTTCATCAAAAAGTGGTTGAGATAGATCGCCAAACAACGCTAGCGACTGATATTTCTGCTTGTTGTTCTGGTATTCCTCCAAGACCTCTTGTCTTGGGTACTGAAGGTCTCTGCGAAGGTGGGCCTCATTTGCCATATGGTTAAACACTACGTCGGCATAAACCCACACACCAACTTGCTCCAGTTCACGAACCATATGAATAAAATCTTTGGTATCACCCAAGGCATTGTCGATAACACGATAATCTTGTGGTTGATAACGCTGCCACCAGCGCTCATCGTGTGCGCTTTTCATTGGTGGCGAAACCAACACAGAGCCATAACCAAGCTTGCGGATTTCTTTTGCTCGTTGGGCAATGTCAGCATACTTCCAATCAAACGCATGTAAGATAACGTTTGCACCGAATGATTGTGTTTCCTGTGAGCCACTCATGTTGTTCTCCTGCTCGTTTCCACTCACGATTACTTGTTTGCATTTTTTTGTGAGTGAATTCAATAATCGAAATTATAAAAGCTATTCATCAGAGGCACTCACCCTTTTAGCACTAACTCAAGGCTGAAATCGAAGGCGTAGCGACTCATCCATTGCACAGCGATAAATCGTTCTGAGTGAATAACGGGCACACAACATACACCCCAAACAGCCCAGAACAAACCTAAGACATTGTTTTATTTAGCAAAAATATCAATCAAAAAAGATGCAACATAAGACCTACGTACGCCCTAAAATAGGCCCAAAGGATAAAAATAGCCAAGCCAACCCGTTGAGTAATCAATTGTTAATAAAACGAAACTGGCAGATGGATCACGTTTGGCGCGTTTCAAAAATCCAGTAAATCACCATACCTAGCGTTAAAAGACTAAAGATTTCTGTTTGTATCTGTCCCGAAATGACTTCAAAATGCGAAACTTAGCTTGTCTCTATGGGGTATGCTCTACCTTGGAGGATGATAATGAATATCAAAGAATTTTCTGACCTCGTCGGGCTATCTGCTCATACACTTCGATACTATGAAAAAATCGGTTTACTTAAACATGTCCATAGAAACGCGAGTGGACATCGAATGTATAGTTCGAAAGATCTAAACTGGATAAGCTTTGTTAAGCGTTTAAAAGAAACTGCAATGCCACTTGAAGAGATTCTAGAGTATGCCAAATTAAGGGAAGTCGGCTCTCAATCTGTACCACAACGTCAAGCCCTGTTAGAACAACACCAAGAAAACCTCAAACGCCACATTGAGCAACAGAAAAAGCACTTATCGGCTCTAGAAGAAAAAATTGCCTTGTATAAAAGCGGAAAAGTTCGTTGACTTAGAGTTAACTCTAACGATTAAGGTGTGTTTACGTTTATTCACTAGGAACATACCGATGGAACAATCACGCTTTAACAAAGGATTAGAACTACTCTCTCAAATTGATGGCGACGCTGGTCATAATGTCATCGAAACCTTACAAGATATTTGTCCAGATTTAGCTCAGTACACCATTGAGTATCCGTTTGGCGATATTTATGCTCGCCCGGGCTTAGACCTAAAATCGAGAGAAATCGCAACCGTCGCCGCGCTAACGGCAATGGGGAATTGCGCGCCGCAACTAAAAGTGCACTTAAATGCAGCGCTGAATGTAGGCTGTAGCGAGGATGAGATTAAAGAGATCATTTTGCAGATGTCCGTCTACGCAGGTTTTCCCGCGGCATTAAACGGCATGTTTGCATTCAAAGAAGTGCTAGCGGAAAGAGCAGAGTAATAACGACGTTGAAATCAATTTAACCGCAATTAAAAACGGCCCTTGGGGTTCGGGCCGTGATTAAAACAACGAGTGAATTAGCGCTCAGGAGTTTCAAGCAGTTTAACCGCGCAATCTACCGCGTTGTTAATCCCTTGACTGCTCTCCAACTTGCCTGAACTTGCAGGACCAAGGGCACAAGAATACAAAGCCAGCTGCTTATCGAACGGCAGATCCAACTGTTCATAGAGATTTTGTCGGATTCTTGCATGTTGTTCTGGTTCTTGGTTAGCAAGGCTAATCAACGTTTCATAAATAAGCGTTTTCATGTCTTTCCCTTTTCACTTTATTGCACGGGGTGCATATATATTGTATCCATTTGGGAAGCACAAATCAGAAGCTAGGTCACAGAACGCGTCGCTAAAAAAGTTTATGTGCGCGGTAAATTGCAATACAAATCTAAAGCCGTTTAGAAAAAGGGCAACTGATAACTCGATAAACCAGCCGATTAACTAGCATTCGCCGCTGTTTGTTTATAATCGTGTCCGATATAAACAAAAACGTCGCTGTATCAGCGACGTTTTATCTCGACTTTAGTTAATCGAACCTGTTTAGTTGAAGTGCACTAGCATTTCAACGTCATCGCCTTGCTCTGGAGCCTGAAGAGCGAAGTGCACGTACCCTGCTTCAGTAACAGGAATCGCAAGGTATTCATTGCTGCCTGCATAGTTGGACGCATACTCGTGCTGCTCTACTGTAGGCCAATGCTCCCTACTCGCGTATAGATCGACATTACCAGTTTGAGAGTGAGCCGTTAGCCATACACGAACCTCTTCAACACCTTCAGGCACATAAACTGCTGCATAACGCTGCTTGTGAACGGTAAGCATTTTGGCTTCACCAGACTCTAATACCACAGGTGCTAAATCATCTTGCACTTGGGTTGGCGGTGTTTGCGCTTCCACTTCTAACGCAGCCACAAGATTCACTGAGTCATAGCTATCACGTCCAGTTAAGCTGATGTAGTAACGACCCGCTTTAACGTAACCATCTTGCTCTGGTTCAAACACAATCTCTTCATTGCTGCCATCAGCATAATGACTCATTTCGAAATCATAGTAATGCGCGACTTTGTTGTAGCTCATGTAAAGATCCGCATCACCCGCACCCTCAATAGATACATTGAAGTTAACGGTGTTGGCTGGAACATCAACGTAGAACAGTTTTTCGCTGTATGCTTCGCCACTGAGCTGAAGGCTTTGGTTCGCCGTCAATTCAGTCACTTGTGCTTCAGGGCTTGTTGGTTCTGTTGGCTCTTCTGGGTCTGTATCAGGTTGCTCAGGTTCCACTTTTAATGTGTCCAACCAACGTTCAAACTCAGCATCGTATTGTTGACCTAAAGACGTCACCTGCTGTGCCCATTGTTCGAACTGGCCAGAGCGCGACAATGCCAACAAGCTTTCGACGTCTTGTGGATGATTTTCTAACATGAATCGAACAGCTAGATAACCCCAACGATAGATACGATTGGTATCGTGAGAGTACGTGGTATCAAACACAGTGGAAAGGCTCAGTTTACCATCTGCAATCAGCTCAATCGCAGCTTGGTAACCTTGCTTGTAATGCATGTATTCAGCAAAACCTTCTAGCCACCAAACAATATGACCATGAGCCAAGTTATCGCTGAACGAACCGTATTGGTTAAATCGTGCATCTAAATAGTGCGTGTATTCATGTTCTAGGTTCAAGATAGAGAGATCTTCACCATTCGCGTAGCGATAAGCGACGAAACGCGCAGTATTGTCCGCTTTTGAAGGGTCACCTTCTAGGTACTGACCACCGTTGTCCGTTGTATTACCAAATAGGAATGAAGAGTAATCAACGTAACTAGTGTTACTCGCGAATACCGCCACTTCAACACGATCATTCAAATCATCAGCGACAGGTTGATTACCCGTATTCGCAACTCGATGGAAGTCGGCTTCTTTTGCCGCTAGCACTTCACACGCTTTCGCTGCTTGAGCATCGGTCAGATCCTCAGAGCGAATAATGGCAGGTCCCTGACATTCAAAACGATTTGGCATTACACGTGCAGCTAAATCTTGCTTGGCTTGCTCAATATTCAGACCATTTAGGCCTTCTGGTGCGTAGTAGCTCATCATTTCAACGGCAGCAAGCCATAGTTTGTCATGCTCACTACCCAGTGGATAACGCTGCATCACCTGTTGCATTACTGCCAATGCTTTGCGTTTGGTCTCCTGATCTGGGCTCGCGAGCAAACGACCAGTTTCACGTAATGCATTGAAAACGATAAAGCTTGCATCCGTATCTAATGCCCAAGCATTATCAGATGCGAATTTCACCAACGTATCAATATGGTGTGTATTGTTTGCCATGTATCGGTAGAACGCATCGTTCGCCGCATGGCCTGCCATAGAGCGGAACAAGTTGTTTAAACCATCGACCCATTGCGTGTCCTGCGCGGTTTCACGATTAAAGTGCATCAACGCGGCCATCATGCTATCCATGGTCAGCGGCAACTGCTTAACGTTATCAACCATCAAAGTCAGGCTCTTCATTGCACCAACTTGTTCACGACCTTGATCCAAAGCATGAGGGTTGTTTAGGAATAGGTTCGTCGACTGAGCAAAACGCTGACTCAACGCTTGCGAAAACTCGGGTGTACCAGTACCAGCGTTGTAGCGAACGTAGTAGGCCGCTCGAATAAATTCGCCTAGGTTCTCTAGAATACGAGCTTGATCTGCTTCACCACGATAGCGAGCGATTTCTTGATCCAGCGCGACTTGGATACGGCTTAGGCTCGCTTCACTATAGATATCATTCAGCGTTTCTGAAGGTGCTGAAAACCAAGCGTGGTAGCAATCATACTCAGCACCAGAAACGGCAGTAGCCAGATCTCGCGATTGTTGTAAATCAGCAACAGCACACTGATTTTGTGCAAAAGAGAAGCCAGACACACTCGCTAGCATACAAGCAAGCGCCAAACGATGGCGCGGGAAAAAACGGATATGAGACATAACAACACTCATTGATTATTAACATACATTGAGTGGGGGTTTATATTCTTTACAGCTCAAACAGTGAAATCAGTGTCATAAAATTTATGAAACCGCTCCCAAAAATAGGTCTTTTACTCTAATTAAATGGGAGCAATCCCACTCCCAAAAAACTCACAATTATCAATAAAAACATTAATTTACCTTTTTCTAAATAACGACTTTATGAGGAAAATTGCCCTTAAACGCCCCCCTTAACTCTTCCAGATAGAGTTCACGACAATCAAAGGTTCTAAATTAAATTTTGATGCTTGATACCATCTATTTTTATTTGTGACTCATTCCCAATAAGTCATAGAGTGCATATCAAAAGGTTGGCATTAATGGTAAATTCTCCGCCAAATCAAACACATTTACTCCTCCAGTCATTGATGAGTGAATAAAGCAGATATTTGGCTAGGGATAATACATGTCACTTTGGGGATTTTTGGGAGCGGGGATTGCCTACTTCATGACAACGTTTGCCTTTGTTTTTGGCGGCATTTTTTGGTTATGTGCTGAAGGTAATACATTAAGAGAAACAAAGCGCCAATCATCAATAATGTCCGGGGTTATTGCTTGTACTATTGGAACTTGGGTGCTTGCTTTTGGTGTTTACGTTTACGGTTACTTTTGGGATAACTCTTCTCACTATTATTTTTATTTGCTCGCTCCATGGGGACTTGCCATTTTTGGGGTAAAACTTCGTAACCGCTGGGTTAAGCAATACGCGCGTGTAAAACACGCAAAAGAAGAACAGTGGCAAAAGCGCTGGCGAGAATTATTAGGGGAAGATACTGAAGAGCTTCAACCATATACACATGATTACGAGCTCTACTCGGGCATTTGGCAAGCCAATGAAGCGCTCCAAGAACAGTGTTTTGCAGCCCTTCCTCACGGGAAAGCAGTCTACGAGAGAGTGAAAGCCTTCCAAACGATGGCCTCCCCCGCTGGTGACATAAACAATCAAGTTTTGCTGAGTAAACTCGATCAACTAGAGGATGAAATCATTCAAGTTCTTGAGCAACACTCGCAAAAGAAAGTAAGCATTGAAACTGGCGCAGGTACTTTACACAAAGAGTCAAAACGCAATGTTTATCACCATGAGAATGGCCCAACAGAAGAGCAACTGTACGACTCAATCAACCTCCAACATGATTTGGATCGAGAGCTACGCAACATTATCTATGATCGGCTCGGTTACGATGGCGAAGATGAGTACTTTTTCCTCCAAGCGCCACTCGAAGAGCTTACCGAGAATGAAACCGCAATCAACTGGATGCTCTGGGGGTTAGTAAGCGACCATTTTGCTGTTGACCCATACCAAACGGCGTTGGATCTCAGCCTAATGAATGCGGAACCAAGATGGGGGCAAAATGAACGGTTTGTAATGATTACGGCTCAATAAACGCAAGTACTAAGTCTAACTTTAATATAACCTATTCTGAGACCACCCTCGCGTTGGTTAACTTAGCCAGTAAGCGGCCAACGCGATCGCGCATTTCACGTCTATCGACAATCATATCTAGCGCACCATGCGCTAGTAAAAATTCACTTCGCTGAAACTCGTCTGGTAACTTTTCACGTACCGTTTGCTCAATGACACGTCTTCCCGCAAAGCCAATACTTGCTTTAGGTTCACCAATATTGATGTCTCCTAACATGGCTAAACTCGCCGAGACGCCACCATAAGTTTGGTCCGTCAATACTGAGATATAGGGTAATCTGTGCTCAGATAAGTGGTTTAACGCGGCGCTGGTTTTTGACATTTGCATTAGTGCCACCAAAGACTCTTGCATGCGCGCCCCTCCGCAAGCGGAAAAACATACTAACCCAGATTTTGTATTAATTGCGCTTTCAATTGCTCGGACAAACTTCTCGCCAACCACTGCGCCCATCGAGCCTGCCATGAAAGAGAATTCGAATGCACACGCAACAACAGGCAGCCCCAATAACTTGCCCTGCATCACCACCAACGCATCTTTTTCTCCAGTCGTTTTCTGCGCTAAAGCAATTCGCTCTTTATATCGCTTTAAGTCTTTAAAACCCAAAATATCTTGTGGCTCCAACTCACTTGCCAACTCTTGTTGTGTTCCATGGTCCAGAAAAGAGATCAACCTTTGACGCGCAGCCATTCTCATGTGATATGAGCATTTAGGGCATACTTCCAAATTTTCTTTTAACGCGGCACGATAAAGTATTTGTTCACACTCAGGACACTTTGTCCAAACGCCCTCAGGGATAGACGCTTTGCGCGAACCTATTATATTTTTATTCTCAAATAACCGTTCTAACCAGCTCATAAATTCACCACTATTGATTACGTTCTAGCGCGATATCTCGTTGTTTGTTCGCTTAAACTTGTAAATAAAATTGTATGTAACTTAGTACAGGGATAAAGTGCGATATGCTGGCTTGATAATCCAATAAAATGGGATAATGAAATGTTTGATAACGTTGACCAAATCTGGTTAAAAAGTTTTCACTGTGTTTATGAGAACAACAGCTTTAAGCGAGCCGCTGAGTGTTTGAATATACCAACATCAAATGTCAGCCGACACATTGCCCTGCTTGAAGAAAAGTTAAACATTAGGTTGTTCAATAGAACAACAAGGCGAATGACGCCTACCGAGGCTGGAGAAGAGCTCTATAGCAGCACTCGTCCGTTATTGGAGCAACTCAACGCCGCACTAGAAACGGTAACGCGCCACTCACACACGGTAACAGGGGAACTGCGAATTCTTATGCCAGACACACCTGTACTGGCCAAAGCGGTTGTCACCTTTTGCACGCAATACCCGTCAATCTCTTTGTCTTGCGATACAACGCTAAACCCTAAAGATGATGTTATTGATAGCTTTGATGTCATTTTGAGTTTTCATAGAGGGACTTTGTCAGACAGTAACTGGGTGGCGAGAGAGATAAAACGCTGGCCCAGTGCCATTTTAGCCGCGCCTCAACTAATTGAGAAATACGCCACCCCTTACAAAATTACGGATCTAAGTCATGTTCCCTGCATCACGACGCTTACCGCAGTAAATGGTGCACCATGGGTATTCAGAAACCCTGTTGGGGGCCATATTACTCAAACTGTGCAATCTTCATTCAAAGTAAACAGCGGTCATCTCGCCAGATATGGCGCGTTATCAGGGCTTGGATACGCAATATTGCCAATTGAGTCATGCCAAAATGAGATCAAAAATGGTGAGCTAGAAATCGTCACTCTAGAGTACGAACCTGAGGATTTAGTGCTTTACGCCTTTTACTCGTCTAGAAAACATGTAGCTAAGAAAATATCTATGTTTGTTGAACATTTAAAGCAAAACGCAAAACTTAACGCCTAGCTAAGCTTTACTCAACTAATTTATCGTATTCTGTTTTATCGTCTAGAAAGGACAAACACCGCTAAGCGATTTGAGACTCGATTTCTCAAATAAAAAAGCCAGCAATTAACATTTACTGGCTTTTATTAAAGAGGGTCAGTTGGCGTTTAGATTCTAAACGCTCCTACGTGACGATCGAGTGTTCGCGATAGCTCCGCGAGTTGTTGACTTGATTCTTCTAGTTGCTCACTCGCTGTTAGCGCACTTTTCACTGAGTGGCTGACGGTATCCATGTTCATATTAATTTCGTTTGCTACCGTTGATTGCTGTTCTGTTGCGGTTGCTACTTGAGTATTGATATCTGAAATAGTCGTCACTTGTGCAGCTATTGCTTCTAAAGCCTGTCGAGCTAACTCAGTTTCTGCCGTTCCTTCTTCAATAAGAGTCTTACTATTACTCATTGAATTCACCGCACTTTGAGCTTCAGTTTGTAGCTGGTGAATCATATTGTCAATTTCATCGGTAGAATGAGCCGTTTTAGTCGCTAGGTTGCGAACTTCATCAGCAACTACTGCAAAACCTCGGCCGGCATCACCAGCGCGTGCCGCTTCGATAGCCGCATTGAGAGCCAATAGATTGGTTTGCTCCGAAATACCTCTAATCACCTCTAGAATACTACCAATCGACTGAGTATTTTCAGCAAGACTCACGATAATGTTGGAAGTGCTGTTCATCTCGTTTTCAAGATTAGTCATCGCCGTTTTGGTTCTTTCTAGCGTCGTGTAGCCATCTTGCGCTTCATTACTTGCTGCACTCGCAGCATTTGCCGCTCCGGCAGCATTGGAGGCAATTTCATTGACCGTCGCAATCATTTCGTTCATGGATGTGACAACCAGCATGGTTTGCTCGTTCTGCTCTTGCCCTCTTGTGAGCGCTTGTTGAGATTGCCCACGCAAAGCGACAGCTGAACTATTAAGCTCCACACCAGTATTTACAACTTGTGTAATAATCTCATGTACTTTCCCAACAAAAACGTTGAAAGCAGAAGAAATTTGCGCGACTTCGTCATTACCTTTCGCTGGCAAACGAACGGTTAAGTCTCCGTCTCCTTTTGAGATGTCTTGTAGAGCGTCTTTAAGCGCAGAAAGCGGTCTCATCAGTTTATTTAGCAGAAGTGACAGAATCAAAACACACATAACGAAGATCGCCACCATAGAGATCAACTGGTAAGTAATAATTCCATTCGTCGCTTGGCTCACTTCGGTAATAGGAATACCAATATCAAAAGTACCGTATAACTGACCATCCACATAAATTGGTGCCATGATGTCAAACACCCATACTTTCTGGACATCGGCATACCACTTTGAGTACTGTTGAACACCTCTCGTCGCGCCTTCAACAGTATATTCATCGTTATAGGTTTTGTTCAGCTTGTGCTTATCACTGTGGGCTACTGCCGTTACGTTACGGTCAATTACAACGGCATAACTCACGTCTGAACGTTGTTTCAGCCCCTCAACAAGCGATTGTAAATCTTGCATTGGATTGGCTGAGTTCTCCAAAATATAACTCGCATTTCCCGCTAGAAACTCAGCTTGAACTTGGGATTTGTTTAAGATGATGTCATCGATTTTCTGACTCGAAATTAGGTACGTTGATGCCATACTCGCCACGACAGCAATACCAAACATGGCGCAGACTGCTAATAAGATGATTCTTTTCATTATAATTGTCTCAATACAATTCAATTGATGCTCATTAATCGAGCGCTAAGCCTTTCTTCTCCAAAACCAACCAAACTGCATTTTGGGTCTGTTTGGCAGAGCAAGACATAACTTTATAACTATGTATCTGCTTGGTTCCCGATTACTTTAGACAGAAGGAAAAAAAGTCTTCAAAACGTCACATTTCTACGAGGTTTGGCGAAGGGACGAGTACGCAAAAGGAAACGTTTGCATAGTTAAATTTAACTATGCGACCAAATTGGTATCGAACATTAAAGAAAAGAGTTCTAATTAGCGTTTTGCCGTCGGGAGCGCTGTGGTCAGTGCTCCCGTTTTATCATTTAGTATCTCAGGTTCAGATATTAGAGCCACAATTGCAGCGGTTGTAATCCGAGATGCTTGGTGAAGCGAGAATGACTTGGTTTGTAGATATGGCAGCGATGTCAGATCGAGTGATTCTCAATCAAGAATCGGCAGAAAAATAGGCAAACCAAGGCATGAAGCCATTACCCATGCAAAAAGAAAGGAAAAGAATCTTTACCACAGAGTTTAACTCGTCAGCGATATGTATCCATGCATACCCATGTATAAACCAACTGCACTGATCAAGACGCCCGATAAGTAGGGAGCTCGACGTGCAACATCATTCAAACCGCTCCATTTAGATGTCGCTTTTTGCACGCCCACTGCTGCCACAACGCCAACAGCAACCAGAGTCAAGGCTAAGCCAATACTGAATGACACAACTAAAGTCGCACCAAGAGTCATTGCCTTAAGCTGCAAACAGATAAGCAAAACCGTTACCGCAGCAGGGCATGGAATCAAACCGCCCGTTAATCCAAACAGCAGAATTTGCCCATTCGTCACGTCTCGATTCTCAAAGCGCTTTTGAATGTCTAAAGCGTGAGCGCGCTCGTGAGCATCTTGATATTCCTTATCTTCGCTTTCTAAATGAGAACCAGGACGGAAATGCACATCAAAGTCATGGGTATGATCATGGTGCCCGATGATCAAAGTGACAGAAAGTCCATTAGAGACTTCAATGCAAGACGCCGATTCCAAGTATCCATCACGCTCTATAAAGTGATAGATATCAGAAGGTTGATAACCATCACTCGATACCGAAACCTTGATACCTTCAGCAGTTAAAGGTTTACCGCTGAGTGTTCGCAACTGGAAACGGTGATGCTCCCCTTCCTCTGTAATCGAAAGCGAAACATGCCCATGTCCTGTATCCACAACTTGCGTCGTCCAATCGCGAGCATGATCCTGAGCTTTGTTCCAAGCTCGCTCATCGCTCCATGTCCGCCAAAACATCCATACGCCGGTTGTCACGATAATGACCCCAGAGATAAGTTGCATCCATGGTTCAGCCGCTTCAGCGGTGAATTTCTGGCTAATATACATCCCGCCAACAGCGATTAACCATACAATTGCAGTGTGAGAAAGTGTGGCAGCTAAACCCAGCATCACGGCTTGTTTGACCGTTCCTTTCACAGCGACAATGAACGCCGCCATCATCGTTTTAGAGTGCCCAGGTTCTAAACCATGCAAAGCGCCAAGCAAAATGGCACTGGGAATAAAGAACCACCCATTACCTTGTTGTAGTAACGCGACAAAATCCATTGTTGTTCTCTGTTGTTGATTCTAATTTATCGCAAACTATACTCCCCCCTAGTATTAAATACTACCCCCCAGTATAAATTGAGTGCTACATTATCAGTTAGAATAACTCGGCCCGTAACTTAAAGAAGATAAGACATGTCGCATACAACCAGAGATCAAAAGAAGCTCAACACTCGAGTCAGTAAAATACAGGGTCAGGTGAATGGACTTAAAAAAATGCTGGAAGAAGAGCATGAATGCCAAGATGTGTTGCAGCAGATTGCCGCTATTCGGGGAGCAGTAAATGGTTTGATGCGAGAAGTAATTAAAGGTCACTTAATTGAGCACGTTGTACTTGAGGAAGACAAAACTCAACGTGAAAAAGATATGGAAGTCGTATTAAAAGTACTGGACTCTTATATAAAGTAACCCTACTTCGCTAGAGTAAAGTCACTAGGGTTAAACTCGAATAGATCCTTTATAGGTAATCGCTTACTAAGCGGGAAATAACAATTCCATTTCATATTGATTAAGTTGAAAATGGAACCTATATCGGTTCGAGTTAAATAGTTTATTTATAAGAACTAAAACGGCCCAAACATAGGGCCGTTCATATTATTAACAATCTCTAAACCATCTGATAAAAATACATGTTGTGATAGGCTTTTACTTTATGGAAGAGTACAAATAAACCTTTATACCTCTTGTAATTCGACGTGCTTAGCGCTGTAAGATTTTGTAAATGCGACACATCCCAAAAGTACAGCAAGTGGTAACACGGGATCAAAGATTGAACCATGAGATCCGAAGAATAAGTTAAGAATCATGACTAATGAACCACCAATAGCCCAAGCAATTGTTGTTGGAATAGTCCAAATAATGAGTTGTTTCTTAACCTCAGTCACCCCCATTAATCGATTAACAATATGGAATAGCGAGTCATTAAAGTAGCCAGCAAATAGAGATCCCATCGTAGCTGCCGTCGCTGCGAATAAAAGGTTAACGTCAGGAATATTCACTAAAACTGGGGCAGATATAGAAGCAGCGGTTATCATGGAGACTGTACCAGAGCCCTGAATAATACGAACTAACGTCGCAATAATAAATGGAATCATAACCGCAGAAATAGGAAGCCCTGCAACTTGGTTGGCAATCTCTGCGCCCGCACCCGTTTCACGCAATACGGCACCTAACGCGCCACCAGCTCCTGTTACTAACAAAATGATGCCACAAGTGGAGATTCCTTGTTCCATCTTTTCATTCGCTTCTTCTTTGGTAAGGTTATTACCCAATGTGTAAACCGCTAGTAACGTCGCTATTGATAGTGCAATAGTAGGGCTGCCGATAAAAGCGATAAATTGACCAAATGTTGTTGCAGTCAGCCCTTCGAAACCGAAAGTCCCCTCTAATAAACCCATCACTGATTTCGCAAGTATAAGTAAAATAGGGATAATAATTGGAGCGATAGATTTACTTAAAGATGGTAGGTCTTTCGCTTCTTTACTTGCAATGTACTCTTTGTGATCATTAATCAGTTGCTCACTAGACTTCGAGAAATGTTCGGTTGGAATGAATTCAGGAAACTGCTTTTCTAACCATCTTGCATACCAAACAATACCCATGACACAAGGCGCTGCGATCATCAAACCAAAACCTAACATGCTGGCAAGATCGACACCAAAGATACCAGCAACGCCCAAAGGTCCTGGAGTCGGCGGAATAGCGTGATGCGCTACGACCAAGCCGCCCGCCAGAGCAACCGTAAGCGTTAAAATCGAGCGATTGGACGTTTTTGACAAAGACTTCGCAATTGGATAAAGAATGATAAGCGCGCTATCCACAAAGATTGGGATGCTAACAATATAGCCAGTTACAGCAAGAGCGGCCTCTTCTTTCTTTTTTCCTAACCACTTTATAAAATTATAGGCAATACTTTCTCCTGCTCCAGAAGCCTCTAAAATAGCCCCCATCATAACGCCGAGACCGATGACAATCCCTATACCGCCTAATGTTCCACCAAATCCTTTGCTAACGGTCGCAATCGTGTCGTCAACACTTAACCCACCAATAATACCTGCGATACATGCCGCAATTAACATCGCAATTAACACATGTACTTTTGTACGTAATACAAGAAAAACAAGGACTGATACGGCTACTATTAGTCCAATTACTGAGGTTGGTAACATTAGACAATCTCCATATTGTTAACAGGAATAAATTGTTGTAATACATCCTTGAAATTACTGTCTGATTTAAATCCAAGCTCCAGTTCTTTAGTACAATCAATTTTTTGTGGCCAACTACTCACAATACGATCAATACCCGCATCATGCTCATAGGTAATATAATTAGAAAGTTGTTTACCCATTAGAGTGTCCATTGTTTGAATCATCTCAGCTGGTGTAGTTTGAATACCAGGTAAATTAAGCGTTCTATAGGACAGATTATTTAACTGCTCATAAGGCATTAGCCCTGCATATTGAATATTGTCCACCACTCTAGACGGGCTCGATATCCAAAGTTTTAGCGTAGGGTCTACAGGACAATTTGATTCTTGAGCATTCAAAGGCTCACGAATAATTCCGCTTACGAAAGAGCTAGCGGCAAGGTTTGGTTTCCCAGGGCGAATACAAATAGTCGGTAAACGTACGGATACAGCTTTAACAAAGCCTTTACGGGCATAGTCGTTCACCAATAACTCACCTATAGCTTTTTGCGTCCCGTAGGATGACTGAGGATGAAGTGCTGTTATTGGTGTAATCGTTTCCGGAAGATCACCACCAAATACAGCTAAAGATGAAGCAAACGTAAAACGAATATTAGGGTTTACTTTACGGCAACGCTCAAGCAATAACTGTGTGGTCGTCAGATTTACAGCTACGCCTAAATCAAAATCTTGCTCAGCATGGCTCGATACAATTGCCGCTAAATGAAAAATGTGTGTCGTTTCGGCAGTAATAACTTGGTCTATATTTTCTCGTTTTGTCATATCCATGACTAAAGAAACGACTCGGTCATCAATGCCCTCTAAGCGCGACTTTTGAATGTCGACAATAGTAATACTTTCAGCTTTGTTTTCTTTTAGTAGTGATTTGGCAAGTAGGGTTCCGAGAAAACCCGCCCCTCCAGTTATGATAATATTCATAGTCACGACCCTTTGTTTTTGTAATTAGTTTCAAGTTATTTATGGATAGAAATTAAAATTGTTATAGGTATGGTTTAACCCAACTAAGGCCCAGCTGCGTGCTATGCCTTGGGTTGTATTCACAACCGATCCAGCCTTGGTAACCAGAGTCATCCAAAACATTGAATAGGTGTGGGTAATTCAGTTCGCCTTCCGATGGTTCGTGCCTTTCAGGCACAGAAGCAATTTGAATATGGCCTGTGTATGGCGCCACATCGCGAATCAACGTACTCAGATCACCGTCCATAATTTGTGCGTGATAGAGATCGAGCTGCAATTTCACGTTTGGACGAGCCACTTGTTTGATGAGTTCAACCGCTTCACGTTGATGTGCAACAAAGTAGTTCGGTACATCGCGATTGTTGAGTGGCTCAATCATCAGCTCAACACCATGTTCGGCAAACTTATCCGCTGCATAACGAATGTTTGAGATAAAGGTTTCAATATGCTGATCACGAGTGAAGCGTGAATCAACAATGCCAGACATAGCGTGAACCTTTTTACAGTTCAGTGCCTTGGCGTACATCAACGCAGTCTCGACGCTCGTTTTAAATTCATCCTCACGCCCCGGAATAGCTGCAAAACCTCGTTCACCTGCATCCCAATCACCTGGAGGCATGTTGAATAACGCTTGCTCAAAACCAAACTGCTGTATCTTGCTTGCTAGTTCTTGCGCTTCGAATGCGTATGGGAAAAGGTATTCCACCGCTTTGAAGCCCGCTTGGTGTGCTTTTTCGAAACGATCTAGAAAAGGAACTTCTGCGAATAACATTGTCAGATTTGCCGCGAATTTAGCCATTACTTACCTCTCCCTTTTAGGTCTTGAATCTCAGTATCCGTTAAGTAGCGGATGTTGCTATCTTTAAGAATGAACGCTAGCTTCGCTGTCTCTTCTAGCTCTTCTGCGTTATCCACTGCATCTTCAAAGTCCGTACCCGTGATCACTGGACCATGGTTCGCCAGGAGGAAAGCTCGGTAGTCACTAGCCCGCTGCGCAAGTTCTTCAGCAATCTGAGGGTCGCCCGGGCGCAGGTACGGAATCACTGGCAGTTCGCCAATGCGCATTACAAAGTAAGGTGTGAAAGCTTTGATGGCATTCTCGCGATCTAAACCTTCAAGACAAGAAAGCGCCGTCAAGTAAGTAGAATGTAGATGCACAATCGCATTACACTTTGAGTTATTTCGATAAATCGCCAGATGAAAAGCCACTTCTTTTGATGGCTTTTCACCAGAGATATGGTTGCCATCAATATCCACAACCGAAAGCTCTTCAGCAATCAAGCGGCCGAACGAAGAACCAGTTGGCGTTGCCAGAAAGTGTCCATTAGGCAGTTTTAGAGAAAGGTTGCCAGCGCCGCCAGTCGCATAGCCACGTTCAAACATAGAGCGCGCCATAGTGACCATTTGCTCTCGCAGTTGTTGTTCTGTCATCAATTCTTTATTCATCACAACCTCACCTATTCAAAAAACGACTGTGCTTTGGCAAAGAAGTGTTCATCGCCGAAGTTGCCCGATTTCAGAGCCAAAGAAAGCTCGCCTTCAAGTGACTTCACCCAAGGTACACCTGGTGCGATTTGAGGACCGATATGAAAACCTTTTACGGCTAGGCTTTGGGTTACAACCCCTGAGGTTTCCCCACCCGCAACGATGAAATTTTTCACACCGTGCTGCTGAAGTTTGATTGCAAGTTGGCTAAAGAATTGTTCAACCGCGTGACTTGAAGAATGCGCGCCAAACTCTTGTTGAATCGCTTTTAACGCCGCTGCATCTGCGGTTGCGTAAACCAGTGGTGCGAACTCGCTTTCGATGTTGGTCATGACCCAATCAAACACTTGATTTGAGTAATCTTCTTCCGTCAGACACGCCTTCACATCAATAGCAAAGTGTGGCGCTTTTTCTTTGTAAACAGCGACCTGTTGGTTGGTCATGACAGAACAAGATCCAGATAACACAACGGTTGGTGCCTTTTTAGGGTTCCCCTCTTGCTTCGCATCACTTTGATCTTCAAGGTTCTCTATCCAGTTCTTAGCAATACCCGCAGCCAAACCAGAACCACCAGTTACCAGTTTTAGAGACTTCGCTGCTTGGCCAAGTGTGACGAGATGCTCTGCATTGAATGCATCAACCACTGCGTAGCGGTTGCCTTGTACTTTTAGCTCTTCAAAGCGCTCAATTACCGCTTTTGGACCTTGTTCAATTATTTGGAAGTTCACCAGGCCAGATTTGCCTTGAGATTGAGCATCCATCATACGAACTAGGCTTGAATCAGTCATTGGTGTCACAGGGTGATTACGCATACCTGAGTCGCTTAGCAAGTCTTGGAATACAAATAGATGGCCGTTGAAAACTGTGCGACCATTCACTGGTAATGATGGGCATACAATGGTGAACGCTTCACCTAGCTCTGCAAGCAGTGCATCCGTTACAGGACCAATGTTACCTTCTGCTGTGCTGTCAAACGTTGAGCAGTACTTGAAGTAAAACTGCTGACAGCCATTTGCTTGCAGCCACTTAAGCGCTGCTACTGAATCCTCGATTGCCTCATCTACAGGACAAGAGCGAGATTTAAGACTGATCACGACCGCATCTGCGTTTACATCAATCTCTTCTTTTGGAATACCGTTAAGCTGAACTGTGCGCATGCCGTTTTCTACAAGAAAACCTGCGATGTCTGTTGCGCCAGTAAAGTCGTCTGCGATAACGCCTAATAACATCATTTTTTCTCCGTTTTACGTGCGCTTATTTCTGTTTGTTTTCTACACCTGGAAGCTCAATACCATCAAAAATCTTGATAACGGCACTGTCGTCCTCCTGCCCAAAACCAGCATTGCTTGCACTCAAAAACATGTTTAGTGCTGTGCTTGATAGAGGAAGTGGAAATTTGAGATCTTTTGCTGTGTCCGATACGAGGTTTAAATCTTTCACAAAGATGTCGACCATAGATTTAGGGGAGTAGTCACCATCAACTACATGCTTCATGCGGTTCTCAAACATCCAAGAGTTACCCGCTGCATTCGTCACCACGTCGTACATCAGGTCAAGAGGAATGTTTGCACGTGCCGCTAATGCCATTGCTTCAGCACCAGCTGCGATATGAACACCTGCTAGCAATTGGTGGATAATCTTCACAGTTGCGCCTAGGCCAATCGCTTCACCGATGTTGTAGACTTTAGCTGCCGTTGCGTTGAGTACTGGTTCAAGTGCATCAAATGTGCTTTGCGCTCCCGACGCCATAATAGTCATCTCACCTAATTCTGCTTTTGCAGCACCACCAGATACCGGTGCATCAAGCATCACAAGATTGTGTTCTGCCAATTTCGCTTCAATTTGTTTTGCGTCTTCTGCTGAGATGGTTGCTGAAACCATTACTGGCGTATTCGGCTTAAGCGCTGTAGCAAGACCGGTTTTGAACAAGACCGTGTTAACTTGAGCTGCGTTCACAACAAGAACTAGAACCGAATCAAGCTTATCTGCAAACTCAACTGCATTTGTAGAAACAGCTTTTGCACCGAATGAACCTAACTCTTCAAGCGCTTGAGAATTTAAATCGAAACCATAGACATCTAGGCCTGCACGCACACATGACTTTGCGGCGCCCATTCCCATAGAGCCTAAACCGATAACACCTACAGATTGAACTTCACTCATAAAAACAATGCCTTCTGGTCTATTAAACTTTGTTAATTCTTGTTTGGTTGATGTGATTATATGTGAAGATTAATACTAAGACCTCGCTTTGAATCACATTTTTTCACACAAATTAACAATGTCGTGATATATACCTCTTTATGGGCAGAGATATTCCGAGCAGTTAACACAAGCGAAGGCTGTTCTTACAACGTTGAGAACATAATTCACAGATATTCACAACAAATGAAAAGATTGGTAGGATACTGAAAAACAAGAATATAGAAGTGAAACTATGATCCCAGCAGAACGTCAAAGAACCATATTATCCCTGTTATCACATCAAGAAGTGTTAAGCATTTCAGATTTAACCGACCACCTTGGCGTATCACATATGACCATTCGTCGTGATATCGTGAAGCTTGAATCCTCAGGTAAAGTCGTTTCTGTTTCTGGTGGAGTGCAACTCGCTCAAGCTCTACATTCCGAACTTTCCCATGATGCGAAGGTCGAGCAACAAGCGGATGAAAAGATTCAAATTGGTAAGCTGGCGGCTACGTTAATTGGTCAAGACGCTACGATTTACTTGGATGCGGGAACAACCTCTCTAGAAATCGCCCATCAAATAGCAAATCGTAATGATCTTTTAGTGATCACCAATGACTTCTCTATTGCTGCTTTCCTTATGACGCACAGTGAATGTGAGCTTTACCACACAGGGGGAAAAATTGACCGCGAGAACCAATCCACCATTGGTGGAAAAGTCGCAGAGTTCTTGAATGGGCTAAATATTGATATCGCCTTTATTTCGACTTCATCTTGGAGCTTGAAAGGCTTATCAACACCTAATGAAAATAAAGTTCTCGTTAAAAAAGCAATCATCAAGGCGGCACAAACCAATTATCTGATCTCAGACTCAACTAAATACGGTCAGATAGCGAGCTTTCATGCATTAGACATCGAGCAATTGGACGGAATTATTACCGATCGAAACCTATCCGAAGTGGTCACTCAAGAATTAACGGATAAAGGATTACGTGTGTATAAAGAGTAACACTACCTAAACATCTGAGTTCCCGTAACTTTTATACTCGTTAATTTATAGGTGCTTCCAATATACATAGACCGTGCTGTGTACTTTCTGGCAGAAAACACATCCTTTTATTTTCTAAATTACCAAATTACTGATTACATCTGGATATGGAAGCTCACTTCGCTTTATCGCTGCTCTTCACTTGTCATCAAAAATCAAATTCACCGCAATTGCCATCAAAACTAAGCCTGAGATTGGTAGCAAGACACCCAATGGTGAGCGCTCTATGTAAGGCAAGTTTTCAGCAATCAATAAGCCCCACTCAGGTTCTGGCGGCTTAACGCCAAGTCCGATAAAACTCAGAGAAGTCAGGCTGAGCGTAATGTAAGGCAAACGCAGAAACGCATGACGAATCAATGGCGGCAGCACATAAGGCAACAAGTAGTAACGGAGTACTCGCCACTGACTGGTTCCCCAAATGGGCGCAAGATGAGTGTAAGGCTGCGCTTTGGCTTCCATCAACAAACTTGCACAGTGCGCCGCTAATGGTGCCCATGACACCATAACAATCGCAATCAAGGCACTGTTTGGGTTCATCCCCGTTAGACCAGCAATCAGCAGACCCGCCACAATGTATGGCACACCTTTGGTGATCTCAATTAAGCCTTGGCTATAACGAGTCACGAAGCCGAGCAACAAACCAATCACCAAACTTAGGAACGTTGCGATGATGCCCATTTTGATTGTCGACATCATACCGCCGCCAACACGAGCAAGCAGATCTCGCCCGACCGCATCGGCACCAAACGGTGCTGCTAAGCTTGGCGATTCAAGGCGGGTAAATTGGATGGTGTAAGGATCGCGCATTAAGGCCCATCCCGCACAACCAATCAGCAAGGCAAAGATTGTCGCACTGACAATACGTTTGGTGGTGCTTTGGGTAAAACGGAACGTGCTGTGACTGCTGATCAACTTGCCACTCGTGACACTGTGCCCGAGTAACCAGCGTTGCAATAAGATGCTCGCACTGCTGATCAACATCGAGAACACCAGCAACACCAACAAACCACCTTGCAGCATCGGCAGATCTTGTGATTTCGCTGCGCCTAAGATTAGTCGTCCGATACCCGGAATGGAGAACACTTGCTCCACAGCAACCGCGCCGCCGGTCAAACCAATCACCGTCATTGCGATTTGAGGAATCAAGTTACTAACGGCGCGCCACAAGGCAAAGCGTAAGATTTGAAACTTACTGACATTCGCCGATAGCCAAGTGATCACCCAAGGCTCATCTAATACACGCTTGAGGCTGTCATTGAGCAAGCGCCCGAACAAGCCAGCAGCAGGTAATGCCATTGCCAAACTGGGTAGCCAGAGGTTTTGCACGCCTTGCCAACCATAAGGTGGGAACCAACCCAACCAGATGGAAAACACCATGATCAGCAACGAAGCAATCACGTATTCAGGCAATGAAACTAACACCGAACTGAGCGTGTCATGATGCTTGTCTAAACGATTCTGTTGCCAACGACGCACGGTGTAAAGCACGCTCGCCATGCACATTACAAATGCCATACCTAACGCTGTAAGCATCAGTAATAGTGACGTTTTTGCGGTTTGTTGAACGCTCTCCATCACGGATGCGCCACTCACCCAAGAGACACCTAAGTCTCCTTGCATGGCAAGCGTCAGCCAATCCCACAATCGCTCAGCAGCGCTGCGGTCAAGTTGAAGATCTTCTCGAATTGCTTGCAGAGCTTCTGCCGTCAGCAATTGTTGAGCACCCGCACGAGCACGCAGGATTGATTGGCTTGGGTCAATACCTGCAATATCCGGCATCAAACCCACCAGCACAACCACTACCCCGAGTGACAGGAAGCGCGACAAAAAACGCGTAAACCATTCAGGCATACAAGCGCTCCAACGAGAGCGCATGTTGGCAACAGACGACATCGAGTTAGTTCACCTCAGTAAACTGGTCGATCAGGCGACGCTCACGTGGGTCACGTTGTGCATTCTTCACGCGATCACTCTCACCTTGGATTACACGCTCGTGAAGCAGTGGAATCACAGCGTATTGCTCAAGGATTTTGCTTTCTGCTTCGATGATCGCTTGTTGGCGTTTCTCACCCAATGGCTGACGATCAGCGTGTTTCAATGCTGCGTCCACTTCTTCAGAGCAGAATTGTCCTAGGTTGTAAGAACCTTTACAGCTAAAGTCACTTTGCATGTACGCCACTGGGTCACCAGAATCCAGCACTGTTGCACGTGACAACAAGAACGCATCGAACTTACCTGCTAGTGCATCGTTTTCGATTTGTGCATATTCACGAACGTCTAGCTCAACCACAAAGCCAGCCGCTTCAAGTTGTTGCTTTAGCAGCACCGCTACTTCTGGCAACTCAGCACGGTCGGTAAATGTACCGATGGTGATCTTCTCACCATTCGCGTGGCGCATTTCCATGGTTTCCATACGAGGGTTCGCATCACGAATTGGTTGAGCCCATGCCAATGCTGGACCTAACAGACCTTTCGCTGAATCGGCGTGGTTCTCGTAAACCGTTTTGATGATTTGCTCACGGTTAACCGCTTGAGCCGCTGCTTTACGCAAACCGAACTGGCTAAACACATCTGATTTGTTGTTTAGGTAAAGCGTATTGGTACGTGGCATTGCGACTTCGTGCAGTTGTGAAGATTCCATCATCGCGATTTGCGAAACAGGAACGGCTTCAACGACATCCGCCTCACCGGTACGTAGTGCAGCAGCACGAGCAAAACCGTTTGGTACGTATTCAGCAAAAATGCTGTCTACTTTCGCTTTTTCGCCCCAGTAACCATCAAAACGCTTCAGTTTCGCGCTGGTTGTCCCGTTGATTTCTGTCAGAACAAATGGACCCGTACCCGCATTGATTGGCACAACACGACCGTTTTCTTGGTATGCAGCACCAGAAAGGATCGCTAGCTGTGGGCTAGATAGACGGCTTGGCAACAATGGATCGTTAAAGGTCGTTTTGATTTCAACAGTGAAGTCGTCCAATGCGCGAACTTGCCATTCGATACCATCCAAAATGCGTGGCTTAGGTGCGGCATCTAATGCTTTTTGTAGAGAGTTCACAACCGCGTTGGCATCAAGGTCAGAACCATCGTGGAATTTCACGCCCTTACGTACCGTAAATTGCCACGTCATCGGGTCAACTTGTTCCCATTCCGTTGCCAGCATAGGCTCTGCTACCGACTGATCGTTTAGGTTTACCAACGTTTCTGCCGTGCTCCAACGTGATAGTTTGAACGCGTCATCTGAAAGTGGTGACAAACCTGTGCGTGGTGGCTGCATCATGGCAACGCGAATTTCCGTTGCTTGCGGTGCAGCTGCTTTTTCCGCTTCTGGCTTGCTTTCGCCAGAGTCAAAACAACCCGTCAGCAGTGCGCTTAAAGCCAGCGACAAAGCTAACTTGGGAGTACTAAGGTGCATAAGAAACCTCTCCAATGGTTTTTGTGAATTCATTACTTTTGTGTTGAGCGCTCATCAAGGCTCTCGTGATCAAGTGCGATGGGTTATTTGCCACGTTTTGTGCCGTGCCGTGCTCGACAACACGTCCTTTGTCTAACACCAGGATTTCATCGCATAGGGTTTGTGCCGCATCGAGGTCATGTGTCACCAAAATCAGGCGCATCTGACGGCTCTTTTGAATGCCTGCCAACAAGTCGAGAACCTGTTTACGACTGACGGGGTCTAGGCTGCTGGTTGGCTCATCGGCAACCAACACGCAAGGTTCGACAATCAAAGCTCTGGCAATAGCCGCACGTTGCGCTTGCCCAACTGATAATTGCTGCGGGTTGCGATCCAGCAATGTGAGATCCAAACCGACATCCGCCAAAACCTTTTCCACCTTCTCATTGAGCTCTTGCGTCAAACCAATGTTGCTTAACGGCTCCAGTAAGATCTGGCGAACGGTGTAATACGGATTCAAGCTAGACTGCGGCTCTTGCGGAATCAGTTGAATGTGCTGACACAACTCTTGTCGCTGCTTAGCCGAGCTACGCGATAGCGGATAGCCACACACATACACTTCACCAGATGTGGGCTTACGAAGACCGAACAAAAGCTCAATCAAGGTCGATTTACCCGCACCAGAAGGACCAACAATCGCAATATTCTTTGTGTCGATGGCAAGATCCAATTGTTCGAGCGCTTTAAACGGTTTGCCCCCCAACCAACTTGGTTTGGAGTAATAGTGAACACTGGCTTGCTCAAAGCGAACTTCCGCCGATTTAGGCTGCGTGTGCCCGCTCAAGTTGTGCTTAGTCAAAATAGGCTCCAGAGATGAAGTTAAGGCAGCAGTTGCGCAAGTTGTTGGCAGAAAAGATGCGAACTTTGCTGAATGGCTTGCCATGGTGCGCCATAAGCCACCATGGTGTTGTCCGCAATCACCAAGACTTTGTCACACGCCAAAGCCGCAGAGAGATCGTGCGTGATCAACAAACCACTGATGTTGCGTTGCTGAACACTACTGCGGAACAACTCAAGGATCTCCGCTTCGGTGATTGGATCGAGCGCACTGGTAGGCTCATCAGCGATGATCAAGTTGGCACTACCAAGCAACGCAATCGCAATACAAATACGCTGGCGCTGACCACCAGATAACTGGCTTGGATGCTGCGCTAATGTTGCTTTTGGATCCGCAAATCCGAGTTGAGACAACAAGGTCGTCACCGTTTCTCGGTTTGCTGAAGACAAGCGCGTTTTGTTGCCCGTCAATGCCAAACACAGTTGTTGTTCGACAGACGTCAATGGATTCAGCGCTTTAAGTGCATCTTGGAAAATGACCGCGGGACGCTGCGATTGACTGCGTTGCAGCATGGTAGTTTGTGCGACTTCACTGCTGTTAAGCTGGATACTTCCGTCTACCCAAATATCAGACGGCAAAAAACCTGCGACGGCTTTCGACAACATGGATTTACCAATGCCGGAAGGTCCCATAATGGCAAGAACTTCACCTTGAAACAGCTCAAAAGAAATGTCTTTGAAGAGTGTGCGCTCTGAGTCTGTAAGGCTGAGATTATTAACGGAGAGTATTGGTTGAGAAATCACGGCATAAAACTAAATGTAATAATATAACATCACAAATAATATCATGCGGGTTAAAGCAAGGAAACCAGTCGGAAAGGTTATTTCATCACCTTTTTCAGATTTATCAGCAAGGGCAGATGAGTCCACCCTTGTTATAAGAACATCTAAATTAGGTCGTTTGTGACAGTGTGAATTACTGACACTTTTGTTTGACTTGTTCGAGGTATGGGAACAAGAAGACAAAGCGCCCAACGTAGAACAAGGTGAATGCCAGCCACAAACCGTGGTTGCCCCAATATTGCACCGCAATAAATTGAGTCACTAAGAACAACACCATGGTTAGGAAGGTAGAGTTACGTACTGGTCGTGTCGTCCCTGTGCCGGTAAAGATGCCGTAAAACGTAAGACCAAAACTAGCAACAAACGGGAATGCCAATAACCAAGGGCTCATGTCTAGATACAGCTCAACAAGGTTTGGCAAAGTGGTAAACAACGTCACTAATTGGTGTTTGAACTGCACCAACAGCAAGGTCAATACAACAACGAACGCCGCGGTCCATTGCGTGTTTAGCTTAATCACGTTATCAAGCAATGTCGGATTCTTCTGGCCTACCGCTTTACCTGCAAAGACGCTCGACGCATTCGCTACACCATCGAACATGTAGCTGACGATGAAGGTCACTTGCATCAAAATTGCGTTCGCAGCGAGCACATCAGAGCCAAGCTGAGAGCCTACACGCGCCATCATGTTGAAGAACACCAATAGACACACAGTACGAAGCAGCAGATCCATATTGGAAGACGCGATAACTTTGAGATCTTTACGCGTCATTTTCGCGGTCTGAATGTAATCAAACAGCGGGAAGCGACAGGTTTTCAACACCAGCACCGCACCAATAACAAACGTCGAGATTTGCGCGATAAGTGTCGCCACCGCAACACCAGCAATGCCCATATCGAAGTACAACACAAAAACGATATCCAGCACGATGTTCAGCACATTACCGAATACTTGCGTGAACAAGGTTTCTTTGGCTTTCGCCTGCCCCATCAACCAACCAATCACGGTGTAGTTCAGCAGTACAAACGGCGCACCAAAGATCATGATATCGAAGTAAGTCTTAGCGTTTTCTGCCACGACGGCATCAGGGGAGATAATCAGCTCTGCCCCCATCCAAATCACGGACTGCAACGCAATGAAAATCAAGCCAAGGCAGAGTGAAAGCACGAAAGGACGCAATAAGCTACTCGCTTGATCTTCTGGGCTATTTTTACCTAATGCGATTGCACTTTGCCCGGTAGTACTGACGCGGAAAAAGCCAAACAGCCAATACAAAGTATTCATGATGACGGTGCCGATCGCCACGCCACCAATCATCTCAGCCACACCAAGTTTACCGATCACCGCGGTGTCCACCGCCCCCAATAATGGCTGGGTAACAGTAGAAACGATGAAAGGAAATGCGATTTTAAAATAGTCTTTATGAGTCAGGGACATCTTAAATTATGAACGGGGTTAATTTTTATAAGGTCGCTATCATATGCGAATGGCGCCCGAACATGAACCAAAGTTCACCAGCAAGGAATAGCATTGATAATTGATACAACCAGCCAACGTATTCTCATACCAAAGCTTGAAATAGGATAACGACTTATGAGAAAAGCCAAGTTAACTGCATATAAATGAGTTTCTAGTTTGGAAAGATTGGCGTTTGGTGGAGCATGGCAGATCAGAATGTATCTGCCATGTCATAACGGTAGTGATTGGTGAAAAGAGACCGTACAGATGATATTTAATGCTTGTGGGTTTCATCTGACAATGTTTAGGTCGATACCAAGCCTTATGTTCTATAAAGCACCTTGGTTCTATGCTTATTCTACTAAGTTTTGATAACTTGCTCAATCTAATCAGTTTGGTAATCAATAATTTCTAGACTATAAGTACCTTTTCGCAACTGCGCTATCTTTACTGCAACATCAGGATTAGCTGAACGAGCAGTGTCTAAAACTAACTTTCTTTGGTCTAGCGGCATCTTTTCACCCAACACGATTTCTATCAGTGCTTGAGAAGGATAAGAGTGTAAGTTGCTATCTTCTAAGCTAAGCATTCTAAATTCTTTTTCGTAAGACCATGCCGTGGACTTTGTACCAATAGTCTGTGTTACATCGCTGATAATGTCAGCATCGGGGTTCTCATTAAGAATGTGATTAGACGTAGCAAAGTCCTCTAGATTGAGACAAACAGGTTCATCTTGATAGTCAACGACAATCGGACGCACCGACAGCTCTCTCTCATAGAAATCACTTTGTAGCAGTTCACCATCAAATATCATGCAGAACCCTCTCAAGCCATCAGCATAATGAGACCACATCAAATTTTCATATAATGGGTCTTTGCTTGGGTCACTATCTTCCATAGACATGCAGACAGCCTTAGACCGATGAACTGTAGCTACTAACGCTCTTTCAAAATCACGCTTGACCATTTTTGGAAAGAAAGACTCTAAATCTGCCCCTCCATCGGTCACACCTGCTTCCTCAAAGAGTCGGTTACGCTTTTCTAAGTCCACTTCATCATCAGGTTTAGGAACAACCCTTGTGATTAACTCACGCATAACTCTGTCGGATAACTCTTCATTGAGCACATAGCTCCCCTCAAAAGGGTCATTGAAATCATCCAAATTAGAAAACCATAATGTGTTATTTGAAAGTGAGCTAAGGCTAAACGTATCAACTTGCCGAAACTTATATAACTTCATAAATCACCATTAAAAACAACTTCAAACACTATACCTTACAGGCATAAAAAAGCCGACTAAGTAGCCGGCTTTCTTCTGAATTCGTTCGTTTAGAACACAACACATTGATTGGACATTTGACCACCTCCCGAGAAGACTACCTCCCCTCCTTGAGTAGACACGCTGTTCATAGTGAGTACTTTGCCTTGTAGTTCATACACGTTCTTGCTCACTGAATCATAACCCTTTTCTTCCGTCACAAATCTTAGATAGTTAGGCTTATGCTCAATGCTAATTACTTTCGACGTACCCTTTGTAACCTGACCATTATGATTTTCATTGTAAGTTAGTAATGTATCAGTCACTGTCGCACCATAAGTGTATGGGTCAGAGCCATACTCTGCGCAAGAGATAGTCAGATTGGTGCTTGCTAACGCTGGAAAGCTAAGGAGAGCTGAAGCAAGTAATGTGTATTTCATGGCAACCTCTAAACAAAAGAAGTCATGCTAACACCAGTGACAAGGTAAATTTCGAATACTGACTATTCCATATGGAATAATTGAGCTTTTTCAAGCTCTTTAATAGCAGCTCTAGCAGGCATCATTTTAATCGTTTCAATCAACTCAATAGGGTCTACAGACCTCATTACAAGCTCTCTATACCTAGCTCTCTGTTTATCAGTTGCACAACTTCTATCAGATAGCTCATTACCCTTTATGTGATAAAGAAAGCTCTGAGCTAATCTGTCTATTGAAGTAAAATCGTTGTAGCACTCATACAACTCTTCATCTGGTCGAGCACGTTTAAAAAAGTTATCTACATACTTCATGAAACAAAGCCTCGAAGGAAGTTAAGGTCATCTAGCGATACCCTCTCACTATCAATTAAGCCAGATTGCAGAGCTTGTTTAATCGAGAGCTTTTCACCAGCTCTATTGATACTAATATCCTGCTTACTCGGACTCTCTTTCAATAATTCATCTAGCTCAAACTTGGTAAACAATTGCTCTATCTTGAAACGGTGTTTAGCTTTCTCTGTTACCTCAACGTCAATTAGAGCTTTAAGTAGATAAGCATGAACTTCTTGCTTAACTTCATTACCGATATTCACGTTGATTTTTAGTTCTTCCACCAGCTCCGTGAGCGTCTTAGACTTAATCAACTCAAGCACTTCTAGCTTTCGTCGCTCTCTTTCCTTCGCTCGCTCACGTCTGACCTCGAGACCTTTTAATCGAGCTTTCTCAGCCGTCTCGCTATTAAATTCATGTTTCATACTCCCTCCATGAGTAAAAAGTAGTTTACTGAATGTTTACTGATTACAGACGGTTCTAGCTTTAGGCACACGTAGCTCAAAGACAAATTCCTTGTCCGTTTCTTCTTTAGCAAACAGCTTCGCAAGCTTCGGTAGCCTTATACCGATTCGCTTCATTTCGCGTCTATCAAGTTGGATTTGCTTCATTTTGTTCCTGCTGAAGGTCAAAGTATTGTTTTTGAAGTGTCGTGAACATATTCAATCGAGCTTCATACATTTTCTTGTACTTCTCGGAATCGTAGCTCACAGCTTGTAGCTCTTTTTCCAACTTGGAAATCTCATCACTTTGAGACTTATCATCTTCTTCGTACCACTGAAGACGTTGCTCCAAATCTTCGTTATCACGCAATGCTTCCTCTGCTTGAACAATCTTTTGCTCAATAGCTTCGAGCTTGTTGTCACGTTCAGACAAAAGCTTGATGAACTTATTCTTTACTGATTCTAATTGCTCGATATGCTCAACAAGATTTCTTTCTGTCTCTAGCTTCGCTTCTGTAGATTCAAGCGATACCGATTTTTTGCTAAGCTCATGATTCAGTTTTGCTATCCGCTTTTCTTGCTCATCAAGTAGAGATTTTTGCTTATCTATCTGCTCATTCAGATTAGTTAGAACACGTTTACTTGATTCAAGCTCTTTATCGCGTTGAGTGATTTCAGATTCAAGCTTCTTCTGATTCTTCTGGTTCGAGTTCAACGAAGCTTGAATGTGATAGAACTGATTAAACTCAGCATCAAAACTCTCAAGCTTCTCAAAAAGCTCATGTATCGTTTCAAAGTCAGAGTTCCTCACTTGGTGTAGAAGGCTCTGTAACTCTGTTTGTGATTTGGTAATCTGGTCTAAGTTCATAGCTCAACCACCTCATATAGCGCTCTTTCACGACCCAGTGTGAGTGTGTCAAGAAGCAAAATATCAGTCGGTAGTAAGTCTTTCTTGATACATGCTTGTACCTGTTCTGGTAACTGACTTAGTTCGTCATGACTGAACCTCGTAAAAACAGTGTTCGTTTTGAAAGAAAGCCCACCTAATGAGTACGCTTTGTTATTAGTTTGGTTGATTATGTATCTGTGTTTAATAGACATAACTAACTCCTGTTTCTTGTTGTCCTTTCATTGAAACACCATCTTGCTCAAGAATGTTCATAGTCAGTCTTGCGATATCAGCTTCACGTTTTAGTTTTTCAGACAGACTTTCTTTAGGGTTTTGGTTGTCCATGCTTTTACGTAGTGCTGATTTCGTTGAACTCTTTGCACTTGAACCAACTTTCTTGGCTGTCTTTTTGAACTTGTTTCTGAGTCTTTTCGACTGCTCAGTAACACTAACCAACTGGTTTAACTCATCTTCTACTTCATCTACGCCTTCAGCTGGTGGATTTGCTGAACCATATTGTGAAATTAGTTCGCGTAGAGATTCCTCTGCTTCTTCTGCCTTCTCAAAATCACCATGCTTTTGGTGAACGGTGACTGAATTTAGTAGACGTTTAACTGATTCCATTGCACCGAAGTTAACAGATTCAGACTCTTCCAGTTCCTCTTCGTCGTCATCGTTCAGATATTCCATTAGCTCAACGAGGTTTGTACCTTTCACCGAACCGTTATCTACCAGCTTAAACGGCTCTTCCTCTTCGTCTATCTCATCAGTCACTTCAAACTCATTTAGTAAATCAGCAATTTCAGGTCGAGTAGTGAATACGTTGTGAGTTTCGTTTATTAAGCCGACTTGGTGATAATGCTTCATTTTCGGTGTTGTAAATCGAATAGATTGAGCCGAATCTATGTACTGTTCCATGAACTCATCGTGCTCTACGTATTCGGTTAACTTAGTATCGAACTCAGTTGATTCAATCTCATCAGACTCTTGAATCTGACCAGTGGCATGCTTGATAGCATCTACGATTTGATTGATATAAAAATTGTTTCGTTCATCCTGCGTCAGAAATAGCTTAAATCCACTATTATGTAGGGCGCTGTATTTGTCGCCTTGTGGCGTACCTTTTAGAAACGCGATAGACCTTCGTGGTGCATCAAAGCGACCAATGGCCTTTTGAAGATTCTGACTATCTGCGTCTTGCTTGCTCGCGAAAACAACAGCATCGTGTCCAGGTGTCATCTCTGGTGTTTGGTGTTCTACTTTTATCATTCTTCTTTCTCCAGTGGCTCATTTGTCACAACACCACCTAAAACTTGCTCTATAAAATCAATCAGGTTCTTAGCGTGTAAGTCACCGATTTTGTATTTGCCATTTGAGCAAACTGCTATGCGCTCTTTTCCTAAGTGAATCACTGTCAGTAAACCTTTTTGAGTTTGAATCTCTACGAACTGGTGACTCTTGAACCGCACATCTACGCTGTAACGCTCACTTAATCGGCGTAGTAAATTGCTTGAGTTCATTTCACCCTCTTATCAATCGTTTGATTCATATGTTGTTCCAATGCTTTTAAGAACATCTGCCAACGCTGAACCAGTCGTTTGTTTTTTCTAATCTGAAGAGTTTCCGACTCATTGAGGTTCTGTTGCTCAATGAATAGATTGAATGCGTTAGCTAGTTGAGGTCTGAGTTCATCATCTTTTAGATACTCAGCCGGAGTGTGCTCCATCAAGAACTTCGCTTTTGCTTTCTGAGTAGCTGTCGAAAGCTGTTCCATTAGTTCACTAAAAGTTTTTTGCTTTTTAGCTTCTGCACGCCTTGTGCGTGCTTTTTCCTTTAGCACCGTCTTGTGTTTCTCATAGTGCTTTTTATTAATAACTGACTTTGCTTGAGTCATATCTACCTCGTGTAAGTCCGACTTTAGCGTTATGTAAACTGCTCGAAGCATGCAACGTGTCGGTAACGTGTGGAATGATTGCGTGTTTAAAGTCTCGCCAGACTGCACTTGTTATTTGCAAAAGAACTAGTGCTGAGTTCGACGATTAACGCCTAAGGAATTGATGCTCAGTTTCGGTGCGAGCTACACCACTTAGAAACACCTAAGCTCTGGAAATAACGCGTGTTTAACGTGTCGCCACACATACAGTTAGCTTTTAAGTCGCTAGACTCGGATAGTTATCTATCAAAGAAAGATGCGTGTTTTGAGTCTCGCCAGACTGACAACTTGTATCGCTTTCGCTTCATACAACTCTATTTAGTGTCGTTAATCTGAACGTTCAGATATGAGGTGATTAAATGGGTCAAAACAAATGGATAAACAGATGTGTAATCAATGCCCTGATTTGTTTATCAAGCCATTTTCTCGGGTTATCCTGATTACTCATATATCTACTAAGGAGAATTGATGGATAAGAAAAAACTTGCTGAAGATTTTTATCGTTGCATCACTGATAGAAAAGCAAAACTAGAAGTGTTTGAGCACATCTCCGACGAACAGTTTGAAGCCATAAAAGCTTCCTTCACGTCAGAGACAAGACTTAGAAATGAAAAACGATATTATAGATACGAAAACATTCTCACCAATCAAATTGAATGGTGCGTAGAAAGCAAGCTAGGCAGCAACTTAAAAAGCGCCAGTTTCAAAGACTATTTGTTGCGACTAGGACGTAATCGAAGAGCTGACCGTAACAATAACCCAAGTGTTTACGTTCACCCCGAGCCCGTGAAGAAAAACAAAGCGAAGTATCAGTACCAAACTTCTGAAGAGCTTGAGCAGTTCTTCCTAAATGACCCGAACGGAAAACGAGCGCAACCCACAGCTCTCACTCCTCGCCCGACAGAGTTAAGACCACTTCAGAATTAACCGTGAACCAGCCGCGTAGAGCGAACCAAATAACGTTCCATTAGCTTCGCTAACCAAAGGCCAATCACGTTGATAAGATTTCGCATTAGAGTAATGACGCGCGTAGCGCGTAACGGCGCAGCCGTCTAAGTTCCACTTGGTTGTTCAGTTAGATAACCAAATTGAACGTCGTATAATCTACGTAGTGATTAAGTTCGCTTCGCTCACTCAGTATCAAATAACCTAGCACTATCTAACGTAGAACGAGCGAAGCGCGTTGCGAACGCAGTGAGCTAATCCATATCTAACGTGAAGAGTATTGTTTACGTTTATGCTGCTACGCAGCAACTCGCTTCGCTCGTCATCTTGTTTGAGTTAAATTAGTCAGCGATGAGCCTTATATATATTACTTACACAACAGAGCATTGATATCACTGACCTGAGAGCTATCAAAGTGTCGTCTTTTTGATAGCAAAGTGTCGTCTTTTTTGTAGAAACGTCGTCTTTTTCTTCAGACACAAAAAAAGCAGCCCTAGGCTGCTTTTTGTTTGAGAGTCTCTATTTCTTCTCTAAGACGCTTATTTTCATCTATAACTTCTTGCGTGATTTCTGTATTGTGATTCATAACCTCTACGATTTCTCGCTTAGTCGCATTTTCTTTCAGATAGCGTAATCCACCGCGCATTTCTTGCTTCTCCATTTCTAAGTGATGAGTAAAAGACTTGTAGCCACCAGCTTTTGAAAAGTCATGATATCGACCATCTTCTTTACCAAACCTTGTTGTTATTGAGTCAGCATAAAGAACAAGTTCTACTTGATTCTTTTCACTCTCCCTAAAAAACGCGATATCCCCATACACTCGCTTTTCATGTCTATCGTAGTAAGTGTTAGTTAGCCAGATTTTGAGCATACCGCCAGTAGTATCGACAATATGCTTCCAGTCCGACTTTTTACTTTTAGTTTGCTCATAAAACTTCGACAGCCTTCGACGAATAGAGTCATATCTATTCTTGTTTGCTTTCTTGCTATAGCCATGCTCAGCCAAGCTTTTCATCAGCTTCTTATCTTGTTCAGAGATAAACAGACAGTCTTTGCTTGTGTTGTTGTTTTTCAGTCGAATGTCGTCGATTGAGTAGAATGATGACCAGTCGCCACTTGAATGCTGGAAACGACAAAGCGCACCATTCACGAATAGTGTGTGTTGCTTTATTAGATTCATTTTTATTATTCTTCTATGTAACCCATTGAGTAGCCTACTAGGTAGGCAACCCAGCACTGTAGTCTGAATCTAATAAACTACTCAATGGATTACGTTGAACTTGAGAGCTGAGCGAACGCGCAGCCGAGTGAGTGCTAATCACTGGTTTATTTTATCATCGGCCTTAACCGTGATAAACAAACTGTATTTAGTGTTCAAATCAGGGAAAGTAAACACTACTTCTTAGACAATACATTGCGTAGAAAGTTCAATCTAGAGCCCTCACGAACAACGCTAACCTGTTAATATGATTGGAATTTTACTAGCGCGTCATTTCGCTAAAGGAGATAGCATGCCATCTATTACTCTAAATGAGATAAAGCCTGCATTTGAACTCGGTATCGAAGCATATGAAAAGAAAATTAGCGCAAACAAGTTAAAAGACCAGGTAGTTGCATTAGGCATGACACCAAGCTCCGCAATTGGCTATATAGATAATGTAGGACACCTATTTGACGGCCGTTGCTTTACGAGAACCATAAATGCACTCGCCGCGGATTACTACTTCAACCAGATTTATCAAAGATACGGAATAGATAAGTTAAAGCTTGCTGTCGAAGCTCTACGAAAACACATAGATTATTATCAAAGTAAGTCCGGCAGTAATCCCAAATCGATGCGTGAGATTTATCAAAAGTATGCTGAAATTTGCGATAAGAACTTTTCTTTCAACGACCTTCAGTTACAAGTATCCATTTCCCTTACAGACAGTTCAGAAGAGCGTCAATTCAGATTAGAATCAGCTAACAAAACACCAGAGGTCATAGATTCAAAAACCAAGCTCTACAGACGGAATCCCGATGTCATAGCGGAGACTCTATTCAGAGCAAAAGGAAAGTGTGAAAACTGCGGTAATGATGCCCCATTTCTAAGGAAGAGTGACAACACTCCTTACCTTGAAGTTCATCATAAGATAATGCTTAGTGCAGGTGGGCTTGACTGTATATCGAACACAGAAGCCCTATGCCCTAACTGTCACCGAGAAAGACATTACGGCTAGGGAGTCTCGCGACTCCCTATTTGCAATATTAAGCGGTAACTACAGCTTCCATCTCTGTGTAGTGCGCCTCATCGATAGTTTTTATCATTTCTAATATGATGTTAAGAATCGCAGGAGACTCACCGAGCAAGTTGTCAGCGTTATCCTCAAGCTCAATCTCTTGATTATGAGAGTACTTGTTGATAAAGCGATACACTTTCTCAACGTCTTCAGGCTTGATTGCAGGATAGTGCCTTACCCCATCATCAACTAATTGTCTAAAGTCACTTCTCTTTTTAGGGAACTTAAAGCACAAGAACGACTCCAGCAGTTTTCTCGACAAGTTTGCGCACAAGTAAACTTCATCAAGGTTAAGCTCTGCTTTGTCTTTGAGAGAGTAAAGCTTGAAGAACAAGTAATGATACTCAGAATTGTAATCTGTCAAAGAACCACCAGCGTTAACTAGTTTCGATTGACGAACGCCTTCGCATTTGCTTTCAATCGTATAAGCCTTTGCCTTGATAACTGGTGGTTGCCTACGCATTTTAT
>Ga0056111_1000008_pt1 | contig 182656 bp, 171 predicted proteins | sample WorMetloBBELIZE2_FD_83874 | JGI IMG/M metagenome (GOLD analysis project Ga0056111, IMG submission 83874) | Marine gutless worms symbiont microbial communities from Max Planck institute for Marine Microbiology, Germany - Olavius longissimus B... ... | reverse complement strand
TTAGTTTTGGACTCATCGAACGCAATAATTCGTCTAGTTTTGTGATACCTGACATATCTTTTTCCTCTTATATTGTTGTGTACCCCACAAAAAGTAGACAGTACATAACTGTCTACTTTTTGTGGGGTACACCACAATATAAGAGGAAACCGATATGTCAGGTATCACAGACCTAGACGAATTATTGCGTTCGATGAGTCCAAAACTAATGGAATCAGAGTTTGTGTTTTGTACAGTTTCTGGTGTGCTAGCAGACTATGTTGACCTAAATCCAGTTGCCACGTTTATTGAATCTGAGGGTTTAACTTTGGTTCTAGAGAAATCAGCGGCAGAAAAGGCAGGTTTGTCGTTTGATGGTACATATAGTCAAATAACTCTGACGGTGCACTCCAGTTTGGAAGCTGTAGGTCTTACAGCAGCAGTGGCTAGCAAGTTAGCATCAAAGGGTATTAGTGCTAATGTCATTGCAGCTTATTATCACGACCATATCTTTGTTCAAAGTGGTAAAGCAGAAGCGGCAGTTTCAGCATTAGAAGAGTTCAGTGCATAGGGTTAAGCCATATTGCTAACAAAGCATTTAAGACGGATTCCCAACGCTCGGCATTTTTGGTTTACTTTGAATTTAGTGTTTACGGTACAATACTTTAAGTGCGGTGGTCTGCGTTGCTCACCACTTAATGCGGCGTTAGGTGCTAGAGGGAAAAGGTAGATATGGAAATCGCTTTTCGGCAAATAAGTATCGATGATTTAGACTTATGTGTTGATGCTAGAAAAGATGCATACTTTTGTAGTTTCGGTCATTACGACGGATTCGATGATTTCATTAGTGGTTATCGCGAGCGAGTTATTGAGCGTTTGGTGACTCCAGAGTGGTTCTACATTCATATTTTTGTTTCTGGTCAGTTCGCAGGACAGTTGGAGTTTCGCAGTTTTTCACCAGAGCCTGAAACTGGTTATGTGCATCTGATTTATTTAAAATCAAATTTCCGTGGCTTAGGGCTAGCTCCTAAGTTGCAGGATTACATCGCAAATGTCTTGTTTAGAGCAGGTTGTAAGCGTGCAGTACTTTCAGTAAGTCGAACTAACACTAGGGCTCTTACTTTTTACAAGCGCCATAATTGGGAGTTTGTGCGTAAGAATCCAAAGCACGATGAAACTGACTTTTATCAGCTGTGGTTACGCACCTAACAAATTGCTTAAGCGTGATTCAGCACGCGTGGCATTTTTAGTATGCGGTGCTTTTGGTGTTGAAGTGCCATGCGGCGGCTTGGTCATTGCGTACTTCACACCTTAGCAAGGCGTTATGGCGCAGGGCAAAATTCAGCTAAGGGAACTAGATGAGTGATAAAGTTAAAGTAGCCTTGCAGTGGCTCAAAGAAATCTTGGATGCAGAGGATGTGGAGTATCAAATAGTCGGTGGGTTAGCGGCAACCATTCATGGTGGTAGTCGGGAAATCGCAGATATAGATCTTTATATTCATAACTCTGACGCAGACAAGGTGTTATCGCATGTAGCAAAATACATATCAAAGCCGTTAGATCATTATGCCGAATATGGTTGGGATTTAGAGTATTTCCAGTTGGTTTACCAAAGTCAAAAAATTGAAATCGGTTTGTCTCAACATACGAAGATACAATCACGTCAAGATGGTTCTTGGCACCAGCTTGAAATCTACTTTTCAGAATCAGTTCTTAAAGATTATCAAGGTATCGAGTTGCCAGTCATCCCAGTTAATCGTTTAGTCGAGTACAAGCGGATATTGGGTAGGGAAGTAGACCAAATTGATATACAAGAGCTAACTTTGAGTTCATCGCCATAACAAAGCATTTAAGAGGGATTCTGGTTTTTTGTTCAAGTTTTTGTTTTATATGAATAAAATAAATTTTGCCCTAGGTTGGGGTGACATTTGGGGTTACACCGGAAAATAACTTTTAAATGTGATTTGTATCACGTTATTTTTGTAGGTGATTCCTGTGGAATGGTCTTGTTCCATGCTCAGCCACTTTAGGTGGGCAGTGGTATTTTGCTGACCGAAACTTGCTTCATCTGGGAACCTACATTTACCACTTCAAGTTCCATGTGTTCTGGGATCTTGATGACTTCAATTTCGATTTTTTTTAAAGTCGTCTTGGGGGCTCTGGGATTGATTGGGATGTTTGTTTGGGGCGTGAAGTTATCTAGGAAAAACCATGTGATTGAGCAATTAGTAGATTGGATCCGGATAATAGTGCTTACCAAACCTTCCTTAACAATATAAGCATGAATATCGCGATCAGTTAATCGCCCACCGGATGAATCCATCGCTCGGGTCATAATATACGGGCGTAACTGCTTACGCTCCCCCTGCGCTAAGAGAAGCTGGTTGATCATTCATGTAATCCTTCAGCCTCCTCAGCTAGGAGTATTTGTACCTATTTGTTCAATCTGCTTCAGCTGATTTCGAGGAGCCTAGTGATTTGGATTCGAGACTGCGCGTCTTTGAAATGTGCTAATGCGAGCAAGCGCATAAACCTGCAAATCACCCGCAGCCCCACAATACATAATCTGCTGAGTTCCTAGTGATGCAATTCTTAGACAACCAAATCCTGTTTGAACTCTACCACAGCAAGTTAGAGCAGGAGAAAGAAGAGTAATGATATTTGAAGAACTAAGGTATAAAAGCGATAAACAAACCGAGCAAGACGCAGTTCAATCAGTACGCAATGGGAACTGAACTGGTGGTTAGTGTTGTTTAAGATCCACAAAACCTAGGCTAACACTTGAGAAAAGTGATCAAAATACAGCTGATTCGTCGAACGCATTTTCGACCGCGTCTATGGTTGGAGTAAAGGAGCCGGATGAAGTCACTAAAGACTGGTTTGTTTCCCCCCGACTTCATGACCTTACACCATAGTAGCGAATTGGGAATTTTGACAAATGACAAACCAAGATAGAATTGAGTAGTTTTCCACTATTTGCAGTATTTTTTTTCTAGAGAGCAGGCTGTTTTACGATCCTTATAAGCCTGCTCCGACTTCCCTAGATGGTCAGCTGCGATAGCACGAACATCAAAGTATACGGCTTTAGTCGGATCGAGTGCAATCGCCTTATTCAAATCAGCAAGAGAGGCATTATAGCGTTCTATAAGCCCTAAACCATATCCACGGGAAGCAAATAAGTTTGCCATTGTGATCTTGTCCTCGCTTCCGTCTTCTTTGATTGCTCCCAGATCGATCAGGTATCCACAAGCGCTGATTGATCTGATACCCGAGTGTATCCCAATAGGAAGGAGCGGACTCTGGGTTAGCTCTCTGAACCCGTTTGATGAGATCGGAAAGTAGTGCTTTAACTTGCCTGCAATTCGCTTGCCCCTTACAGAACAGTCCTGGTGGAATAAGTCCTCGTCGCGTTTCCTCTCCTGAAGCCTGATAGCTAAAAATGCCATCGTCAATACAATCGCGCCATCCTATTTTCTCTTTATCCTTAGTGTAGCCAAACTGAAGAATGGCTCCTTCACCTACAGAAATTGTTGAAGTCGGTTCAATAATATCAAGTGAGAATGGGTCTGCTTTTAAAAGATCGACCATTAGGTTTGAAACATTCCATTGTCGCAGGTCTTTCGGACATCCTTTAATAAGGCGCTCTCCTTTCGTAACAGGATGGAGGTCACTTTGAGGGCCATCGCTGACGCAAGTCACGTTAACGATCTGAAGATGACCTGATAGGGCGGGACGCAATGTCGCAGGGCTGGCTTTATATTCTATACGGTTCTTACCATACATGATCCACTTGCCACCACGTACAAGTTCTTTGATTTGGTGCAACAATGCTCGCTCTCCTTTTGCCTCCAGACGCGGTTTGAGGCGGTTGGAGGCAGAGATTCCCGATTGGTCGGCTAACGTAGGAATTCTGACCAGTTTTGACCTGAATTGTTTGAAGTCCTCTGGAGATTTTTCTTTAAATTCGATGAGACTGATATTTGCCTCATCCAGTTTTCCAGAATCTGCAAGCACGAGAATGAGAGCCTTGCGTGCTTCAACATTACTTGGTGCTATCGCAATCAATCTCCGGTAGTCCGTGATCGCTTCAGGAAATTGTCCAGCTTTTGTCAGAACTTGTGCACGATAAAGGAGATGACGATTATAGCTGTCACTTCCGGTATCTGACATTGAAAGAGCAGTTGTGTAGTCGGTTATTGATGAAGTTAAATTGCCTATACTGGCGTAACTGCTGGCGCGGTTGGCATAAAGCGCAGCCGATGGGATGACTCGGATAGCTTGGGTGTAATCTGAAATAGCGTCGTCATGTTTCCCTGCAAATGTGAATGCCATGCCTCGGTCAAAATGGGCACTAGCGCGTTCGTAATCGTTACGAGCGAGTATTAGGAATTTGCTTCGAACTTTTGCTGATTCATCGAACTTACTATTTGCGGAATAAGCTTGGGCGATGGTATCGAGTAAAACAACATTATTGGGCTGTTGGATTAGATCATAATTCGCGGCTTTGATGATGAGATCAGGGCAGTAAAACATCGCACCGGGATTTTCGGTGAGCTTATTGAGTTGTGGCAGCAATCTGAAGCCTCCTCTCACTGATTCAGTTTTGTTGACATCAGCGCTTCGAGCGTCGGAATATTTCTGGTGTCAGTTCAACGGCTTCGCACATGGCGGGAATGTCTAGCAGCGTGATATGACTTTCGCACTCAGTAATAAAACCATCGTTTTTCAGTTTTTTGAACGTTCTAGAAAGCGTCTCTGGCGTCATACCTAGCTGTGTTGCAAGCAGCTTTTTCGTCACGGGTAACGTAATTTTCCCTTCGCTTCTCGATTGAGCGCGATAGAAGTCAGCCAGCTTCATCACCAGTCTTTGATTCGCGTTTACTTGCGTCAAAATGTTCACGGTATCCATCAGCTGGTGGATGCGATTTGTCATGTAGTTCATTACTTTTAATGAAGTTTGTGGAGATTGAGTAAACACCGCTAACACATCTTGGTAGTGGAAAACAGACAGCTCGGTGTCCTGAACGACGCGGGCACTCATCGGATAGGTCCTTGGGGACATAAACATCGCCATTTCCGCAATCATTTCTCCCGCCATGAATACTCGAAACAGCTTTTCGTCGCCGTTTGGCATCAAACGAAACAATGAAACTTTTCCTCTCTCTACCAAATACATTTTTTCCGCAGGTTCGCCACGTTCAAACAGTTGATGCCCTGCATCGCAATGCAAAGGCGAGCGTTTTGAGAAGAGTTGTGTTTTTTCTTCTTCGTTAAGGAGCGAAACAATAGAGCCGGGCACGCTGTTTTCCTTAGCTTGATAATTATCAAGCAGCAAATTCGGACTTGGAGGATAAGATACAAATAATAATCATTATTGATTAATGTGCCAACTTATCCAACCTGAGAAAGGAGAACAGTTATGGACGGTATTAGCCACGTATTTCGATGGGTTGCCTTGTGCGGTCTGGTCGTTCTTTTTGTTCCCGTCGCCATCTTTGCTTAGGAGTCATTATGTCTAAACGATTAGCCATGCCTAATGAAGGGCGAGAAGTGACAAAAACACCGGGACACTGGGTACTCGCTCAACTGGGTAAGAAAGTGCTGCGTCCTGGTGGCAAAGAGCTGACACAAAAAATGTTGCAAGGGTTGGCAATTACCCGTGATGACCGCGTTGTCGAATTCGCGCCCGGTATGGGTTACACCGCACGTTTGTGCTTGGAAAAATCCCCAGCAAGCTACACCGCTATCGAACAAAATCAGCAGGCAGCCGAGATTGTTCGCTCTTACTTACAGGGTTCAAACCAACGTTGTCATGTCAGGAATGCACAAGAGACAGGGTTAGAGCCGGAATGCGCTTCTGTGGTTTACGGCGAAGCCATGCTGACGATGCAATCTGATGCGCGTAAAAACGAAATTATTGCCGAGGCTGCTCGAATCCTCGCGACTCATGGGCGTTACGGTATCCATGAGTTGTGCATTACGCCAGATACAATCGATGAAGATAAAAAGCGCGCGATTCAAAGAGAAGTTTCCGAGACCATTCAACACCCCGCCAAACTCATCACACCCGCTGAGTGGAAAGCTCTGATGGAAGAGAATGGCTTGGTCGTTGAATTTGAAGCCGTTGCTCCAATGCATTTACTCGAACCAAAACGTGTTATCGCCGATGAAGGCTTGAGTGGGTTCTTAAAAATCGTGAAAAACGTACTGACTAAACCGCAAGCGAGAAAGCGTGTGTTAGGCATGCGTAAGATTTTCCGCAAACACGAAAAGAACCTATCTGCGATAACGCTTGTCGCAAGAAAGAAGGAAAACTAAATCATGTTTGAATACACCTTGTATGAAGATCTCGCCAGCGAAGTGGATATCCCCAAAGCGGGCATTACGAGTTGTCCTATGTACAAAAGTGAGCGTTTGCGAGGCGTTATCTTCGGTTTCGCCGAAGGTGAAGAAATGAGCGAACATACTGCAGCAGTGTCAGCGATTGCACAAGTACTCGAAGGAGAATGTACGTTCACGTTAGAAGAAGAGGCGAAGGAACTAAAAGCTGGCGCTTGGTTGTTGATGGACGCGCATTTGCCTCACAGCATTATCGCGAAAACGCCATTGAAGCTGATGCTGTACCTGTTGCGCGAGCCTAAGTAACACGTAGTATTGAAATACAAATCAATGTAAATTCAGCCCCAACCAAGTGTTGGGGCTTTTGCGTTTATTGCTGGCGGTACTTATCTGACGAAGTTCTGCAATCCTGCCACGCTGGCAAAGTTATAGAGAATAAAACCCGATGCCACCATGGTGACTGCTAACACGAGGTTAAGCGTATTGCTCAAGTTGGCATTGGGTTTGGCGCTGTGATTTTTCATTTGGCGTTGAATCGTTAAAGCGTTGAACACCAATATCGAGTTGGTCATTGCCGTTCCTAAAGCCATCACGAATGTCGCGACCATGCCCCACATTAAGCTGCCTAGCATGTTAGAGAGAAACAGAACCAACACCGCACCAGTACAAGGGCGGAAGCCGATGAGTAGCAGTGCTTTCCATGAAATATTGTCATTAGAACCTGCGGAATCATCATCTTCTTGAGATCGTGTTTGCTTGATGCGGCGCTTGACCACCGACGCAAACTCTTTCAGCGCCAATAAAACAATAAACACCGCACAACCTTGCGTCAGCAGACGAACATTATCGGAAAGGCTGAAAGCAAACTGCTCTGCAATCTTGGCAGTAATCACGAAAAGAATGCACGCGCTCGCGGCTTGTAGGGCGGCAATAATCGCCATTAACACAAGTGCTTGTCGGCGACGGTAGCCATGAATCAAGCTCATTGACGTCACTGCCGTTTTACCGTGTCCAGGGGCAACCGAATGCAGTAAACCATACAGAAAGCTGAAGCCCAACAAGTACAACAGTTGCCCTTGGCTGATGAGCATCAGGTATTCACTGATATACCGTAGTTAATCATTTTAGCTTTGTGAAGAAAAAAATGGATTCCTTTGGAATCCATTGAGTTGACTAATTGCGATTCTTTATTTTGTCTTTGGTAGGGAGTAATACTATTCTCTATACATGCCGTACACACAAGTCACGATGTACTTAATAAATGTTACGAAAAAAGGCAGATTTATCTGCCTTAATAGACAATACATCCTTAAGTTACTATATAACAATAACATCGGAGCACTTTGTGTTGTTAGAATTGGTAATCAGCCACAAGACCGAATGTACGAGGTCCGCCCATTTCGATAAGATCATTCTTATGGCGAAGAACGTAATCTTCATCTGTTGCATTCTTAATGTAGGCCCGAATGGTGAGATCATTCATGGCATAACCTGCATTGAGATTCAATATGGTGTAGTCGCCTGCTGACGTACTTCGGGTGTTGGCGAGATCTGTAAAGTAATCCGTTACGTGATTAACACGAGCACCAAAGAAAATGCCCGAATCTAGCTGTTGGGTGAAGCCAAGACCAGCCGACACTTCAGGTGCATAGCTGAACTCATTCCCATTTAAGTTTTCAACAGTACCGCTTGGTCCTTCGGTGATTTCTGTTTTTAACAAGCCTACAAATGCGAATACGTCCAGACCTGAGTCAAACCAGTAATTGGTTTCAACTTCAGTACCGTATGTTTTTCCTTTAGGGATGTTTGCTATGTAATTGTCGAAACGATTTCCACTGTCACCATACACGACCGTTTGATAGTTTTCATAGTCGTTGTAGAAGACATTTGCAGTCAAACCAAGTCTATTTTCAAGGAAAGTTGAACGGGAACTTAGCTCATAAGTCCAGACTTCTTCCTGCTCAAACACAAAGACCTGTTGTTGGTACTCGTTGTATCCAAGTCCGCCAGCGTTGTATCCTTTACGAGCAGTAAGTCCAAGCATTGAATTGTCTGATACATTTAAAGTTACACCGACTTTTGGTAGCAAAATACCGTTACTTTCATCAGCATTGAAATCGAGTGGGAACCTTGCGTGGTCAAAATCACGCTTCAGCTCATCTTTTTCGTAACGAGCGCCAAGTAGCAAGCCCCAACGGTTATTGAGCTGGACTTTTGAATCGAAGTAAATTGAGTTGGTCAGAACTTTATCTTTACGCTTCATCGAGTCTGTTTGCGTATCCTGATCTTTGTAAAAACTGCTTACCCCGACAATGGCATTGTATTTGTCATCTAACGAGTTATAAGATAGCTTCGCTTCTGCGGTGTAGTTTTTTTCATCAACATCACCCCACCAGTCCGTACGAGGATAAGCTTTGAATTTCGTATTATAGTCTCGGCGCGCAAGCAATACATCAAGGGTTAATTCATCATTGATTAAGTAATTTATGTCAAAATTTGCATTCCAGCTTTCGGTTGTTTGACGTCGAGTACCGTTTTCATCAATGTATTCAAATTTACCTTTTTCAGAAACCAGATTTGTATATTGACCTTCTTCATTACGGCTAGCCAATGTTAGTTTTAGCGTAAGCTTATCGTTAGACATCGGTTTGAATAACAGCTTACCTCTCACATTATAGGATTCAACTTCAGAAGGGTCCCATGGATATTGGTCATTATCGGGCAGCGAGTAATCAATTGGTGTATTACCCTTTGTGCCCTCGGCGGCTAATCGAAATGCGAGCTTTTCAGACACGATTGGGGCAGAAACAACACCAGCTAAGTGATATTTGTCATCTTCGTTTTCGTAGCCACCACGAACTTTACTTTCAAAGTGGAACGTTGGATCTTTGGTTTTGATGACCACCGCGCCGCCAATACTATTTCGGCCTTGGTTGGTTGATTGAGGGCCTTTATAAATCTCTACTTGTTCTGTATCCCACAATCCGGCTTTACCAAAGGCTTCACCAGTCCATGACTCTGACACGCCATCAACGGTTGTATTCACCCTTGGTGTCGCTCCTGTCATGAAGGAAAGGAAGCCTTCACCAGGCCCACGACCATCGACACCTCGAATATGTGGAATACCAGAAGGGGCATTCAGTACATTCGGGACGCGATCGAGTAGATCGTAGTATGTTTGATCTTCGCCATTGTCTGCTTCATCAGTAAAAACGGTGACTGAGCTTGTGTTCTCAGCAAGTGTACCACCGAGTTTTTCACCAAGTACCACAATGGTTTCTAGGGTTGTTAGGGTTTCTTGGCCTTTCTTAGTATTGCTGTTGTCCACTTGCTCTGCTGAAAGAGTGGTGCTGGCTCCAAGGCAAATTACACCAATGAGCATGGCAAGTTTAGTCTTGCCAGTATTAGTGATGGTGATGCCACTGTTTAAATCCATGGGCTTCATGACCTGAGTATTCCTTAATAAAAAAAGAAGAAAACATTTGATGTTGTAACAACATTTATGTAAAAAAGTGTTGCGGCAATAATACTAATGATAATTATTATTATTTACAACAATGATGATATAAGTTTGTGCTATCTCATTACTAGAAGATATGCATGAAGTATCGACGTACAAGTTGGATTTGTGATGGATATAAAGGCTTTTCGAATAATAGAAAATAAGAATATCAATAGTGTTTTAAGTGGTTTGCTTGAAGATAATGAAGAAGTAGGAGCCCCATGTTGGTGGAACGAGGTGCAGACAAAAGGAACACCTTTTATCCTTTCCCAAGATAATACAAGCGTTGAGCTGCTATTTCTTTGGCGAAACACGGATGACAGTGTTAAGGAAATATACATTGATATCAATGGTATTACTGATCATCACAGCTTTGATATGGCAAGGCTTACTCATGTCAAAGGAACGGATGTTTGGTTTTATAAGGCAAGGGTAAACAGTACGTGGCGTGGGAGCTACACGTTTATTCCAGTGACACATGAACGCGTCCAACCAGCGTACCACGGAACATACCAAGAGAAACGCACCAAGCATCGGGAGTGGTTGAGAACCATTTTTCCTCTTAGTGTTCGCGATGATTTAAGTAAAAACAATTTGTCAGCCTGCGAATGGGGACGTTCGAAAACGCCGCTATCTATGCCAAAGGCAGTATCGCAAAGTGCTTGGTCAAGGTTCGATACAAAAAATGGCAATGTTCAGGCAGGAGCGGGCATGCAGCTGGCTTGGACTAGCCAGTGTTTAGGTAATGAGCGCTATGTTTGGTTGTATTCGACAGCCAGCGCTGACCAAATGGCTGAACTGCCATTGGTTTTAGTCTTAGATGGTCAATTTTGGTCTCAATCCATGCCTCTGTTCAGTGCGCTGACCGATGCGACGAGCAGCGGTCAGCTTCCACCTGCCTTGTATGTCTTCATTGATGAAGTCAATGGAGCGCTGCGTAGTGAAGAATTCAGTTGCAACCCTTTGTTTTGGCAGGCTATCACTCAAGAACTGCTGCCGTTGGTTGGTCATTATTTCCCAATTACTAATGAGGCTAATCGTACGGCTGTTGTTGGGCAAAGCCTTGGTGGTTTGAGTGCGATGTATGCCGGATTGAACCATCCGGACCGTTTTGGTGCGGTTGTTTGTCAGTCGGGTTCATTCTGGTGGCCTGATTTTTCGTTAGTGAAGCCACCTAGTGAATATTCTCCTCTTCAAACAAGCGAACCTTTAACTCAAATGAGTCAATTGGTTCATTCTGGCCTTGGTTCTAACGTAAAGCTAAGTGTTTTTATGGAAGTTGGGTTAGGGGAAGACATCATGGTGGACTTGAGCCAAGACCTATACCAGCAACTTAAGCAACAAAACCATCGGTTATCGTTTCGCACCTTTGATGGTGGACATGAACGCCTGTGTTGGCGCGGAGGCATCATTGATGGGTTGTCATATGTTTTTAATTTTGAATCCTGATTTTTCTATGATTGGAGTTAACTATGTCTGAGAAATACATTAATCCTTTTGACGAACCTGAAAACCAGTTCTTTGTGCTGATTAATCACAACAATCAATATAGTTTATGGCCTGAGTTCAAAGGGATCCCTCCTGGCTGGAAAAGCACATTTGGTCCGTCACTAAAGCAAGACTGCATTGATTATATCGAAGCGAATTGGCACGACATTCGTGTGTAAAAAACAAACAAATAGCCACGACGATAATAATTAAATTTCTAAGGAATAAACCAATGCGCACTCAACAAGTGCAAGATAATTTATGGCCTCTATTGGGCACACAACAAGGAATTTGGTTCGCTCAGCAAGTGATGCCAAACCCTGAAGAATTCAACGTCGCACATTATGTAGAAATTGAAGGTCAAGTTGATACGTCGGTTTTTAGGCAGGCAGTGGCCAAAGGGCTTAACACTGCAGATTCATTACATTGTCGTTATGTAGAAGTCGAAGGCGTAATCAAACAGCAATTGCTAGCCGGAACGGCTTTAGAAGATGTTCTGGAGGTTTTCGATTTTTCCCATTTAGAGCAGCCAAAAAATGCTGCATTGGAATGGATGGAAAAAGATCTGCAAACAGCCATTGATATTCAAGGCAATGTAAGACGCTACCGTCACTGTCTAATTCAAATTGGCTCCAAGCAAGCACCAAAGTGGCTTTGGTACCAGCGTTATCACCATATTGATGTTGATGGATTCAGTTTTAACGCAATTAGCCAAAATATCACCCGTCACTACAATCACATGACACTCGGAACGTCCGAGCCTGAAGGTTTTACACCAATGGCCAAGGTAGTCGCGGAACATGGTCAATTTATCGAATCAGAGCAATACGACAAAGCACGATATTTTTGGAAGGAGGCCGGAAGGTCGTTGCCCGCTCCGCCTTCTTTAACCACAGGTGGAACCGATAAGGCACGTTTTGGTGTTGTTAAGCAGCACATTAGTCTTCGTGGTGGCGATTGGCTACATGCGCAAGGCAATAATGTACTGCCTTCAGAGCTCGCAATGGCTCTTGTGTTTGCGTATTTACATTTACACAGTGGCAATGACGACGTCTGTGTCGGCTTCCCGTTTATGCGCCGAATGGGCAGTTCGGCAATGAGTGCCTCTGGTGCGGTTGTGAATGTACTACCTTTGGCATTTTCTGTTGATAAAACTATGAGTATTACTGATGTCGCTCGGGTGATGAATAAAGCCATCAGACAAGCTCGTCGTTACCAAATGTATGATGCAGAGCAAAACTCGCGTGATTTAGGCAAAGTAGGGCAATCCTTGTACGGCCCAATGCTCAACTTCAAGCCATTTGAAGATGAACTGCATGTTGGTAGCAATAAATCGAAAACGCATATCTTATCTGCAGGGCCGATCGATGATATTGAGTTTTCTCCTGCACTAAGTAACAGCAAGCTCGAAATTGAGCTCACTGCCAATGCGCAAAAGTACAATACGCAATCATTAGCGATTCATGCTGATCGATTTGCCAACATGGTGGAGCAAATCGCGCAAAACCCATCCATTACACTTGCTGAGATTGCACTTATTCCTCAAAGTGAGCAGCAAAATATCGCTGATTGGTCTGTTGGCAATCGCTGGCGAGATCCGCATCAAGATAAATCTGTTCTTGATGTTTTTGAACGCAATGCTGCACAACAACCAGATGAAACTGCGCTCGTTTATAAGCAACAAAAATGGAGTTTTCAGTCACTGCGTGAAGCCATTGAGCAGCGCGCTGCTCAGTTGCATACTTTGGGTATAAAGCCAAAGCATGTCGTAGGCGTGGCATTGCCTCGAAGTCCTGAAACCGTGGTTACTATGCTGGCTATCATGCGCTGCGGTGGGGCTTACTTGCCAATAGATCTTGATTATCCCCAAGAGCGTATAGAGACGATCCTTGAACAGGCTCAACCTCAAACAGTTATTGTTGAAGATAAAGAAAACCTGTCATGGGGGAGATTAGCAAACTGCACAACACTTGCTGAACTAACCACTCAACAGATTTCAACCCCGGAACAGATTGATATTTCCAAGCATGATGTCGCCTATATCGTATTTACCTCAGGCTCAACAGGTAAGCCGAAAGGGGTTATGAACACGCATGGTGCGTTACTTAATTTACTTCATTCTCATCAAAACTCTATCTTTGCGAAAGCGATATCAAGCCTAGCGACAAATCGTTCGACTGAGCCGGAAAAGATTACGGTCAGGGCCTCACATACGACTTCATTCTCGTTTGATGCTTCTTGGGAACAAGTTATTTGGATGTTATGCGGTCACACGCTTTATCTTTATGATGATGAACAGCGCAAAGATGCCTATGAATTAGTTGAATGTGTAGCAAACGACCACATCGATGCAATGGATTTACCCCCATCACTGTTTAATCAGATGCTTGATAGCGGGCTTATGGAGCAGGTTTATACGCCGACTCTGGTTCTTATCGGTAGTGAAGCGGTACCAGAAAAACTGTGGGAGCGTGTGGGGAATTACCCTCAGCTGTTGGTAGAAAACTTCTATGGCCCAACAGAGTTTACCGTAGATGCCGTGAGTGCTCCTCTAAATGCCGATACCACTCCTGTAATTGGCCGTCCGATACTCAACGCTAAAGCCTATGTTTTGAACAATGCATTGCAAGAAGTGCCTGTCGGCGTGGCCGGTGAGTTATACCTTGCAGGTGCAGGGCTGGCGAAAGGCTATTTGAATCAACCGGGAATGACAGCAGATCGATTTGTTGCCAATCCATTTGAGCACGGTCAGATCATGTACCGTACGGGTGACTTAGTAAAATGGCGCGAGAATGGGCAGTTAGACTTTATTGGTCGAACGGATGATCAGGTCAAAATTCGTGGTTTCCGTATCGAACTTGGTGACGTAGAAAGCGCAATCAACAATATCTCAGATGTGGATTCATCAGTGGTGATTGCAGAACGTTTTGGAGATTCACACCGTTTAATTGCGTATTGCACGTTAGTCAGTCATGCGAAGGGGCATACCTCTGAGCAGCAGTTACTCGATGAAATGAGTCAGGCATTACCAGAATATATGGTTCCGGCAGGTTTGATGATCCTTGACGCGTTCACGCTAAACGTCAACGGGAAAATCGACAGAAAGTCATTACCAAACATTGATCTTACCAATCGCGAAGAAGTGATCGCTCCGGTTACAGCAGAAGAAGTTGCTCTATGTAGTGCCATTGCAGAATTGCTTGGTGTTGCTGATGTTGGTATTTCAGATGATTTCTTTAACCTCGGTGGGGATAGTATCTCCGCAATGGGGCTTGGCACCATTTTGCGTAAAGTTGGTTTCGAACTCCGCCCTAAAGAAATCTTTGCCGCCCGTAGAGTCGGTGATATGGCGAAAGTGATGAAGCCACTTAACCAGCAAGAGCATGTGGCGCAAGAAGGGCAAATAAAGCCGTTGCCAATGTGGCAATGGTTTGAAGATACCTTCTCGGAGGACACCAGCTATGTTCAGAGCGTCTTTGTCGAAATCGAAGTTGATGTCACGTTGAGTGCGCTACAACGAGCGCTGGCGAAACTGGTATCGATGAATTCGGTGTGTCGCTTGATAAAGAAAGAATCGCAATATTATATCGAATCGATAGATCAACTTGATGTCGCATCGTGGGTGGAACATCTAACAGTCGACGAGCTACAACATACCGATATTGATGCCATATTTGATCAGTATGGTAAGACAATGAGCTTGGCTAATGGTCAGCTACTACGGTTAGTGATGCTAAGTGATAGTAAAGGACAATGTGGTCTGATGATCTTAGCCCATCACCTGTTGATTGATGGTGTCTCTTGGCGTGTGTTGTTGCCTCAGCTTAAATCACTAACTCGCGCGGAAGTTTCCGGTCATGACATCGTTATTCCAAATGAAGTCACGGGTATTAATACCTGGTCTCATGCGCTGCACAATTATTTGGATGTTGCTGCTCAGCAAATGGCGGATTGGCGAGTACGAGAAAGTCGTCCTGTCATACCGTTCAAACCTGCGCAAGAGGATTGCCGAGTTAAGCATTGCCGAAATAAACTGGCAGCCGCTACCACAGAGCGTGTGCTTGAGTTCGGTCAACTGTCAGAGTCGATTGATATTGAAGAAATCTTACTTTCATCCGTAAGTGCAGCCATTGCTAATGTGTTTGGCAACGAGGCGATTAAATTCAATCTTGAATCTCATGGGCGGGAAGAGTTTGACTCGTCCATCAACCTAAGCCAAACCATGGGTTGGTTTACCACAGAGTATCCTTTGGTTGTGGCGTTGCCGGAATCAGGGACAACGGTTGACTTGCTGCGTGAGGTAAAACAAGCCAAACGGAGTATCAAGGATAAAGGGTTGGGGTATATGGCCTTGCTCCATCTTGATAATCCGCATCGTAACGAGTTAAAAGGATTAGCAAGTCGTTATAAGTCGTCGGTACTCTTTAACTATTTGGGCCGATTTGAGCAATCGTCAGAGAAATGGTCGCCGCAAAGTCGAGCTGGAAAATTTGCTGATACCTTTGCTGTTCTGTTAGACAGTGAACAAGCACTACAGCACGATCTCGAACTGAATATCTTTGTCGATGAAAATGCAGCGGCGCCCGCATTTGCATTGAACTGGTCATGGAACGAATTCCAGTTTAGCCAAAATGAAATCGATGTTATTAGTGACAAAATTGAAGAGAATCTGAATTCTATTGCTGATTGGCTTTCTTCGAGAACAAGGTTGGCTGAAGAGCTAAAAGTGCCAGCAGAATTGACGGTTGCCGGTATTTCATTGCCACAAGCTTCAAGTCTTGAAAAGCGATATGGGGAGCTTTCAGATGTGCTTCCTGCCTTGCCTTTACAAGAAGGGTTGTTATTCCAGTCGCAACTGGGTGATGAGAACAGCAATTACAATTCAACAACGCGCTTAACCTTTAATGGTGAGATCAATATTGAACATGTTAAGCGTGCTCTTAATGTGGTGATAAGCCGTCATCCTCAATTAAAAGCTAAGTTTGATAGCGATATGTTGGGTAAAGCCGTTCAGCTTATTCCCAAGGTGCTCGGTGAGTGGCCAATCGAAAGTCATAGCATTACTTCGATGGAAGAAAGCGAGCAGCAAGCGTATCTGACTCGTTTTGAGAAAAGTGAACTGACGCGCCAGTTTGATCTCAGCAACCCTGAACAATCACTATTAAATGCGAGTGTGATTTATCATGGTGATAACCAAAGTACTTTGTACATCTCAGCTCATCACTTGGTGGTTGATGGTTGGTCGACGCCGATCTTGTTGAGAGATTTCCTAGCGGCATATGCATGTGGTGCTGATGTCTTAACGCCGATTAGTGCAAGTTATGCCAGTGTTGTTGAGCAGCTTACGGGAAGAGATAAAAAAGCCGCTCAGCAACGATGGGTGGATGTGTTACAGGGCGTGAACCCAGCCATTGCATTTGAAGATATCCCCGTCACAGATAAGCTCAACGAGCTCGAACTGTTTATCCCAGAAGACAAGACTCGAGCGATCAATCAGCTACTTCGCCACTATGGCCTTACCATGAACTCATTAATGCAAGGTGTTTGGTCGAGCATTCTTGGCAGCATGATGGGTAGAGAAGATGTGGTTTTTGGTACGCCGATATCTGGTCGCTTTGGTCATGTGGAAGGGATTGATGAACATATTGGTTTGTTCAGCAATACCATTCCGGTAAGGATGAAACTCAAACCAGAGCTAAGTTTGCTTGAGCAGCTAAAAGCGCATCAAGAAATTCAGATTCAACTACTAGAGCATGATGAGCTTGGTTTGGGGGAAATTCAGCAATTGGCTGGCGGCGAAACGCTATTTGATACGCTGCTGGTGGTTGAAAATTATCCAGATCATTCAGATTGGTTTAACAAAGACTATGCTGGAGCGCAGCTGTGCGATATTCATAACCGTGGCTACACTCATTACCCATTAACGATCTTAGTGTTACCCGGTGAGCAGATCCATATTCTGTTTGAATACCGCGATACAGCGGGTGTCGCTGAGCAAATAATGCAGCGCCTTGAACAAGTGTTAGATGCGATTATCGCGTCACCAGAGGCAAGCTTGACCCAGTTAGATTTACGTCTTGCTGATGAAGTTGAGTTACAGCTGCGTGTCAACCAGACCAAAGTTGCGTTACCAGAGCAAACCTTGCGTTCGTTGATGGTGCAACAAGCTGAGAAAACGCCCGAAAAATTTGCTTTGATTGATGAAGAACGAAGTTTCACTTATCGCGAAATGAGAGGGCAGGTAAAAGCGATAGCGGAGTTACTTTGGCAGCATAATGTGAGTGTTGGCGATATTGTTGCCGTTGCTTTGCCAAGAAGTACGAAGTTAAGTCTTGCGTTCAATAGTATTATTGAATGTGGGGCCGCTTACTTACCGCTTGATGTGGGTTATCCAGACGAAAGGTTGGCGTACATGGTCAATGATGCGAAACCTAAGCTGATCATCACGACATCTGAGCACCAAGCGCGCTTTTCTGCATTCGGAGAGTTGTTGATTTTGGATGACCTTCCTGAGCCAGTGGCTTCCACGCTGACTGAAGAGAAGGATGGACTTGCGCCTTATCATGGGGCCTACATCATCTATACCTCTGGCTCGACAGGGAATCCGAAAGGCGTGTTAGTTTCGCATCAGGCTATCGTAAACCGCCTGAAATGGATGCAGCATGAATACACACTCAATGCGCAAGATGTGGTCTTGCAAAAAACGCCATGCAGTTTTGATGTTTCCGTCTGGGAGTTCTTCTGGCCGCTGATTGAAGGTGCGAGCTTGGTCATGGCACCACCGGAATCGCATAAAGATCCGGAGTGGTTAATGCAGATCATCAATGACTACAAAGTGACAACCATGCACTTTGTACCGTCTATGCTTGCTGCGTTTATGGCATCGATAGAAAACAGTCATGAACAAGGTGAGCGTGTCGCTCGAAGTTTGCAGCGTGTTTTCTGTTCTGGTGAGGCATTATCGAAAGAACTGTCTAATCAATATGCACGCTGGATAGAGGCGCCATTACACAACTTATATGGTCCAACTGAGGCGGCGGTTGATGTGACGTATTGTCCGGCTTTTGGTTCTGCTTTAGCTGAAAGCTTAGGGACGAGTGTGCCGATCGGTCTACCCGTGTGGAATACGCAGGTGTATGTGCTAGATAGCTTCCTGAGAGAAACGCCAGTGGGTGTTCCCGGTGAGTTGTATTTAGCTGGTGATCAATTGGCTATCGGTTACTTGAACCGCAGTGGACTAACGGCAGACAGGTTTATTGCGAATCCGTTCTCGAGTGGAGATCGTATGTACCGTACTGGGGATGTTGTTCGTTGGCTGCCCTCTGGAAAAATCGAATACCTTGGTCGAAGTGATGATCAATTAAAAATTCGTGGTCAACGGATTGAACTGGGAGAAATCGAAACTGCGCTTCAATCGCTTGCAGGTGTTAAGCAGGCCCTTGTCTGTGCAAAATCCTTGAGTAATGAAAAGGCTATGGCGGGTGCGGATGATCGCCAGCTTGTGGGTTATGTGATCCTCAATGATGGTGTCGAAACGGAGAGCGAAACTCTGCGCAACAAACTGGCAGAGCATTTGCCAGCGCACATGGTTCCTGTTGCCATTATCCTGATGGAAGAATACCCGTTAAGTGCCAACGGCAAACTTGATCGCAAAGCATTGCCTCTCCCGAGTGACGTTGTCACTGGGTCTGGGCGAACAGCACGACCAGGGATGGAAACGCAACTTGTGAGCATATTTGCTGATGTGTTAGGGCTGGATACTCTGTCTGCAGAAGATGATTTCTTTGCCTTAGGTGGTCACTCATTAATGGCAATGAAGCTGGCAGCAGATATTCGCCGAATTCTTAATGTTCCTGTGACCATTGGTCAAATTATGGTGAATCCAACACCAGAGAAACTGACGGCATTATTGTTAGATGATGAAGCGCTAAACGATCCAACTCTTGCTGGCTTTGGTGAAGTTCTGCCAATAAGAGCGGGATCTGGTCCTGCGCTCTTCTGCATCAATTCCGCCTCTGGTTTCGCGTGGCAATATACAGGTTTACCTAAATATCTGGATGGTCATTATCCAGTGTTTGGCCTGCAATCACCACGTCCAAATGGTGCCATCTCTGCGGGGCGAGATATGGAAGATGCTTGTGATATTCATATGAAAGCATTGAAGCAATTACAGCCTGAAGGACCATACCATTTACTAGGCTATTCCTTTGGTGGAACAGTAGCTCAAGCATTGGCATCTAAACTGCAACGTCAAGGTGAAGAAGTTGCATTCCTAGGCTTGCTAGATACTTATCCACCTGAAGGTCAAGATTGGGAAGGGCCAATGAATGAAGAGGCGCAAGACGAGATCGAAAGAGAAAAGGATTTGTTCTTAGCAGCAAATGACATCACAGATGATGAGTTGGACAAGCAACGTATGGCGATGTTTAAAGATATTACCTCGAACTATGAAGATGCTGTCCGGCTATTATCTAGTGCAAAATCATCACTTTATGATGGTGAAGTGAACTTATTTGTGGCTCAACGTACCTTACCGGAGGGGTATGACATTGATGCGCATTGGAAGCCATTTATCACCAGCTTGCACAAGCATTATTTTGAGTGTTCACACGAAGATATTATCGCGCCTGAAAACGTTGGTGATGTTGGGGAGCAGCTAAATATGTTGCTTAGTGGGCTCCCAAGCTTGAAATAACAAAAATAAAACCGGCGAAATCGCCGGTTTTTTATTGGTGTTAATTCTTTATGTGAAACGCATGATATCGTCAGAAACGCTAATCGACTCTAGAATCTCGAGGAATGATCATTGGCGTCTTGGTGAGAGGGTCGGGCATTACTAAACAACGTAACCCATATACGTGTTGGATCAGTGTTTCTGTGATCACCGTATTGGGTGTCCCTTCTGCAATGACTTGTCCTGAATTCATCACGATTATGTGATCAGCATAACGACATGCATGATTGAGATCGTGCAGCACCGCAACGATGGTTGAACTGTTTTGCCGATTCAGTTTCCTGAATAGATCCAATAATTCGATTTGATGTGCAATGTCTAAATAAGTTGTCGGTTCATCTAACAACAAATAAGGTGTTTTTTGCGCCAGAACCATAGCAACCCAAACACGTTGTCGCTGTCCTCCGGATAATGCTTCAACGTTTTGGCCTAGTAATGGCTCAACCTGAGTTGCCTCTATTGCCTGTTGTACGGCCTGTTCGTCAGCTTGTGTCCAGCGTTTCAAAAATGATTGATGAGGGAAGCGCCCTCGACATATGAGATCGTGAACAGTTAAGCCAGATGGCGCAATTGCAGATTGGGGCAGTAGTCCCAGCTGCTTTGCCAGTTCTTGACGAGGAAAGTGGCAGAGATTTTTGCCGTCTAACAAAACAGATCCAGATTTGGGCATGAGCAGATTGCTTAATCCGCGTAGTAATGTTGATTTACCGCAGCCGTTTGGTCCTAAGATGACAGTGAATTTATTGTCTGGGATGCCAACTGACAAAGATTGAGATATGACGTTATCTTGGTAGGCGAGTGTGACTTGTTCCGCCTGCAATCGATAGCGCGAGTTTATTTTATGTTGTGTTGCGTTAGTCAAATTATGATCTCTCTGATTGGCGAATAAGTAAATACAGCAAGTAGATACCTCCAATACTTATGGTTATTACGCCGACGGGTAATTGGTTTGGTGCAAATAAATTAACGGCAGTGAAATCGGACAGAGTGAGTAACATCGCTCCCATCAATGCAGAGGCCATCAGTCCCACCGAGCCATCTTTGGTTAGCTTTCTAGCAAGTTGTGGGGCGACTAAAGCGATGAATGAAATCGGGCCCGTAGCGGCAGTGACTGCTGCTGTCAAAATGACGCCAGATAGCATCGCTAACCGCCGAGTGCGTTCACCACTTACGCCAAGCATTGCGGCATTGTCATCACCCATTTCTAAAATGTTCAACTTTCTGACAAGTGTTGCAGATATGACAAAAGCGACAGCAATAAAAACAAACGATGGCAAAATTTTACTCCATCCCAGTCCATTCAATGTTCCAGCACCCCATATGGCGGCTGTCATTGCTGTCTCCAACTTGCTTGTGAGCATCAGCCAGCTATTAAAAGCGCTTAACATGGCGCTGATGCCAATACCAATGATGATTAATCTAAATCCTTGGATTCCTTGTTTGTATGCCAGCAGGTATACAGCCGTTGCGGCAATTAAGCCGCCTGCGATTGCACCAAATGCAACCTCAAAATAGCTTCCCCCAAATACAATGATGACGACTAGTGCACCTGTGTATGCACCAGTGTTAAAGCCAATAATGTCAGGGCTTCCTAATGGATTACGGATGAGTGATTGAAAAAGTGCACCACTGACTCCGAGCGCTGCGCCAAAAACAAGCGATGCAAATAACCTCGGTAGTCGCCATTCAAGAATCACAATTGAAGTGAATTGTTCAGCGGTGCCGAATGCGACCTCAACAAGATCGGTCAGGCTTGTTCTTAGCTCTCCTTGAGACAAAGCGAAGGTGGCAATGATTGTTGTGGCTATCGTAAGCAAGATGCACCAAGCGACAGTTCGTTTGGATAATAGAAAATTGAAACGACCACTTTTGCGGCCAAGTAGGTAAGTACCTGATGGTTGCATTAGAGTTTACCAAAGGAGTTCAGTTTACGAGCGAGGTAGATTAGGACTGGAGCCCCGACAAATGCTGTCACAATAGAGACTCGGACTTCATTGACAGCAATAACACGGCCAATGATATCGGCGCTAATCAAAAGGAGAGGACCAAGAACCATTGCATAAAGCGTCAACCAGCGTTGGCTTGAAGAAGCCAGCTTTCGAGCTACGTGTGGGATCATCAAGCCAACAAAGCCAATTGGACCTGCAAGCGCTGTGGCACTGCCACATAAAATAGCGATCACTAGCAGGGCTAAAGCTTGCGTCTGTTTGACATTCGTCCCCAGTCCTTGCGCAACATCTTCACCAAGGGCTAAGTTATCCAACCCTGGTGCAATCAATAACGCGACGATCAATGCAAATGTAATGGGAGCGATGGCCGCAAAAGTCAAAGAGAGGTTTCTGATATCTAATGAGCCAGCGTCCCAGAAACGCATTTCGTCAAAGGCTTGTGGGTTTAAAAGCGTCACTGATGACGACACCCCCGCAAGAAGTGCACCTAGAGCCACACCGGCAAGCGTAATTTTTAATGGATTCACTCGGGCTTCTTTATATGTTCCTATGAAATAGACAAACAAACTCGTAGTGAGAGCACCGAGAAAAGCGAACCACAGGTGTTCACTCATCAAATGGTTACCGAAAATTGCGACACCAATAAGCACGAAAAAGCTGCTACCAGCATTCACACCGAGGATGCCGGGATCTGCAAGGGGATTTCGTGTCAAAGATTGTATTAAGGCTCCTGCCACAGCTAACGCCGCTCCGACCAGCAACCCAACGAGGGTTCGTGGGACTCTTGCTTCGAGGATTATTTGGCTTGCTGTTGATGTTACTGTGCCTCGCAAGCTCTCAAACACAATGCTTGGCGATATACTTTTGGCACCGATCACCAAACTTAAGATGCATGTGAACAGCAGTAGAACACATAAAGAAAATAACGTTAAAGAGTGGCGATAAGTACGTTTTTTACGGGAGTCTGGCGTTTGGGGGAGTGCCGTTTTACTTGGTAAGAGAGAAGAGATTGAAGGCAACTTATGAACACTCATAAATACAATTGTAAATAATTATCATTGCCATTATTGTAACTTGATGCGTAGAATGTTCAAGCAATAAGCATCCTCTTTCAACGTGTTGATTTCACGACTCACAATATTTGACGTAAGAAATAATGAAAATGCCCAAAATTATGCTGGATTTCAGCTTACTTAAAGAAAACCCGAATTTTAGAATGGTATTTATTGCAAGGATGATGTCGATTCTTGCTCTTGGCATGATGACCGTCGCTGTACCAATGCAGATACATCAAATGACTGGCTCGACCCTTCAAGTCGGAATGATCATGGCATTAGATGGCATCGGCATGTTTGTCGGGTTGCTCATCGGGGGCGTTTTGGCAGATAAATACGACCGACGCAAACTGATTCTATTCGCCAGAACAACGTGTGGCATAGGATTTGGGGCGTTAGCCTTAAACAGCCTATTGGCGGAATCTTCCTTGGTTGCACTTTATGTACTTTCTGTGTGGGATGGTTTTTTTGGCGCGATGGGAATGACGGCCTTGATGGCTTCGTTGCCCGTTATTGTTGGGCGAGAGAATTTGCCCTCAGCGGCGGCACTGAGCATGCTTACCGTTCGCATGGGAATGGTTTTGTCACCAGCGATTGGTGGGTTGCTCATCTCGTTTGGTGATGTCAGTTGGAACTACCTTGCTGCTTCAATTGGTACCTTGTGCACCTTATTCCCGTTGTTCAGACTTCCTTCCATGAAACCGAGTCATGACGCACCAGAAAATCCGTTGTTGTCATTGTATGAAGGCGTAAAGTTTCTCTTTTCGAACAAGGTTGTGGGGTGTGTGGTTGTTTTTGGTACCTTAGAAACACTCGCAACAGCGGTTAGAGTTATGTTTCCTGCGTTGGCTCTTGAAACATTTACCGGGAATGCCGCGAATGCTGGTTTGATGTACTCAGCGATCCCATTAGGTGCAATGGTCGGTGCATTAACATCAGGCTGGGTAAAGCAATCTCAACGGCCGGGAATGGTTATGATCTACGCAACCATGGGAACATTTTTAGCCATTGTGGCCATGGGATTGGCAGGAAACTACTGGTTATTCCTTGGTATATTGGTGATATACGGATACTTAGGTTCTGTGGCTTCGCTTATTCAATATTCTATTGTCCAAGGACATACACCGGATCATTTATTAGGCCGTGTAAGCAGTTTATGGACAGCGCAAGACGTAACTGGAGACTCAATGGGTGCTATTGGATTAGGTGCTTTAGGTAAGGTTATGGCGCCAGCAATGTCGATATTTTCATTTGGATTGGGGGCGACAGGGGTAGGGATGTTAATGGTTATTCTGTTCCGACCGCTGCGCCGAGCAAAGCTATTTGATCCTGCTTTGGCTCCGCCACCAGAGCCAACCGGTTCAGCAAAAGAAGCCACAGCGACAAGTTAGAATAAACCGCCCTATATGGGCGGTTTGTTTTCTATTGAGCACTGAAAAGTGTTTCAATGTTCTCAAGTAAATTCATGGAGCTGTAATAATCAAGTCTAAATGAATCATTACCCATTGCGTAAACATGGTGATCTCGAACCGCTTTCAAATGGGCGATGAACTTATTTTCTCGTAATTGCTGAATCACAGGTGCTTCTGCGGCGAACAAAAGTATGGATTGACCTGTTATCGCATCGGCAAAGTTCTCACCATTGACTGGAACAATATCTTTTCGTCGTCCCATTTGATGATTGTCTGTGAGTGGTTCTGGGATTTCACTTAACTCAAACCCTAAAGCTTGCAAAACTCTTCCTTGGGCGGAGTTTACTGTCCAAAAATTAGCGCCACGACCATCGCCATAATACACCATAGCAGTCGTTGGTTGAGGTGGCAGTTTAATGCGTTCTTTGATTTCTGCGACCCTATGATTGAAGCGTTGAATTGCGTTTTCCGCTTGCGTTTCCCGATCAGTAAAGGATGCCAATAGTCGGGCAAGCTCTTGCCAGCTCTTATCGTCATAATTAATAACCAGCGTCGGAGCGATAGCTGAGAACTGGTCATACATTTTTATTGCTGAGTCACCACCCGTTGCGGACACAATAATCAAATCTGGTCGTTCTTTGGCGACGGCTTCTGCATTAGCTAGGCCTTGATACAGTGGTTTAACGTTTCTTTCATTGGCAACGGAGCGCCATTGATAAAAATACCCGTCTTTATCTGCGACAGGACTGTTGGCAAGCGTCCCACCCGAAGCAATTACTGGAGCATCAATAGCCAAAAGTGTTCCTGTGATGGAAACACTGGTGGAAACGATTCGCTTGGGTGGCGATGTCAGTGTGATGTCACCATAGCTTGACGTTATTTTCTTCGGCCAACCGTCCGAAACAGTTAATGGCTTAGACTGCTGGTCTGAAATTGTAGCGTCATTGCATGCCGACAATAAGGTCAGAAAAAGCAGCCCTATAAAAATTCTCGCATAGTGGTGTCTCATCATCAGTTCCCGTGGTTAATCGCTCTATAACGAACGCGTATGACTTCATTATTGGTAGAAGGTAGCTACTTTATTGCGAATTACTATCATTATCAATTGATTTTGTCTTTGTTGCTGCTTACCATTGGTTAAATGATAATTGTTACCATTTATTTCTTTGTTCATAAACAACGTCAACCAATTCCTATATAGGAAATAACTTACTAAGGATTATAAAAAATGGCGATTCCCAAGATTGCTGGCTACGAAATACCAGAAGTTGATACTTTCCCTGATAACAAAGTCAACTGGAGTATTGAGCCAGACAAAGCGGTGTTATTGGTTCACGACATGCAGGAATACTTTATTAACTTCTTTGATAAAGCCAAGCAACCTATCCCACATTTACTTCGCAATGTACAAAATATCGCACAGACAGCTCGTCATGCGAATATCCCCGTGGTTTATACGGCGCAACCTGCGAATCAAGATCCTAAGGAACGTGCTTTACTAACGGATTTCTGGGGAACTGGGCTCACGCAAGAAACAGAAATCATTGCAGAAGTTGCTCCAGAACAAGGTGATATTCAGTATAAAAAATGGCGCTATAGCGCGTTTAAGAAGACGCCTCTGTTAGATTGGATGAGAGAAACGGGGCGTGACCAACTGATTATTGTCGGGGTTTACGGTCATATCGGTATTTTGTCCACTGCGCTAGATGCATTTATGCTAGACGTTAAGCCCTTCATTGTCGGGGATGCGATTGCAGACTTTTCTTTGGAAGATCACCAGTACGCGTTGAAATACGTTGCAGGCAGAGCGGGTTGCATTAAATCAATGTCGCAGGTTATCAATGAAATAGCACAGGGTGGGCAACTGAAGTCAGAGCTGAGCCTAGCTTCCATGCGCGTTGATGTCGCAGAGATTCTAGATATGGATCTTGAAGACGTTGATGTTGATGAGAACCTAATGTTTTTAGGCCTAGACTCCATAAGAGCAATGACGTTATTTGAAGCTTGGAGAAAGCAGGGCATTGATATTGCCTTTTCGGACATCATGCAAAAAACCACCTTAAGAGAATGGTGGCAAATGATTGAATCGAATTTGGAAGTTGCCGCTTAGAGCTAAAGTAAAAACCGATTTCTAATGAAATCGGTTTTTTTATTATGAAGAGAATTGTTCTCTTAACACTTTCTTGTTTATTTTGCCCACCGGAGTTTTCGGTAAGGCTTCAGCAAAATGGATTTGGTCAGGAATCTTGAATTGAGCAAGTCCTTGACTGTGCAAGAAGCGTTTTAGTTCAACAGGCTTTGGTTTCTGGTTGTTTTCAGGAACAATAATCGCACAGCTTCTCTCGCCCAGAAACTCATCAGGTATGGCGACTAAAGCGACATCATGTACGCTGTCATGTTGAAGTATTAGGTTTTCTACTTCTTCTGCGGCGATTTTTTCTCCTCCTCGGTTGATTTGGTCTTTATCACGTCCAGTAACAATGATGTTGCCGTCAGAGGTTAGTCGAACGAGATCTCCCGTGGCGTAAAATCGTTCTGTGTTAAATGAACGTTGATTGTGTTCTTTGGCGCGGAAATAACCTTGGATCGTATATGGGCCTCGGGTTAATAGTGCACCTTCTTCACCAACAGGGACGGGTTTGCCTTCGTCATCAACCACGAGCACTTCATCGTCTGGCGACATTGGCCGCCCTTGTGTTTTTACGATGACATCAATCGGGTCATCTAAACGTGTATAGTTGACCAAACCTTCCGCCATTCCAAAGACTTGTTGTAATTGGCAGTTTAGCTTATTAGGTAGCTCTCTGGCTGCGGTTTCACTGAACTTGGCGCCGCCAACTTGCACAAATTTAAGACTAGAAATATCGTCACCGGCAGTCTCTGCATGTTTCATCCAAAGTAACGCGAGTGGTGGTACAAGAGCGGAGACAGTGATCCTATGTTGTTCAATCAGCTTGAACGCATTTTGTGGTGAGCTATCTTGTGCCAGTACCACACAGCCTCCAGCAAAGAAAACGCCTAGCGCACCCGGGGAACTTAATGGGAAGTTATGTGCTGCTGGTAATACGCACAGATAGCGTGTTTGTTCACTGAAGTCACAGATTGCATTACTTGCGATAACGCTATATGCATAGTCATTGTGTGTTCTTGGGATCAGCTTTGGAGTGCCTGTAGTGCCACCAGACAGCTGGAAGAAAGCGACATGGTCAGCATTGCTGTTTTGAGCAATACCTTGCGCTTCATAAAGCGTACTTAATTCGGTAATTTGAGAATCTACCGATTGGTCTGTGTGAATGAGGTATGACAATGATGCACATTCATCCTGCAAAATTAAGGCCGTCTTTTGGGCATCAAAACCCGGCGTGTCATCAGAGAAAATATACGCTTTTGCTTGTGCGTGACGACAGAAATAGCCGAGCTCAAGAGTTCGGTGGGCCGGCAGTGCAACAACTGGCTTTATCCCTTGTATGGTCAGAGCAAAGAAGCAGATATAAAACTCCGCTCGATTACTGATTTGCATGACAACATTGTCACCCGATTTCAGGCCTAATGTAATGAATCCTGCAGCGAGCTGGGTGATTTTGTCATGCAACTGTTGATAGGTGTATGAGCATTCACCACTGATGATGGCTAAAGCATCTGGATGAGTCTTAACCGAGTCCAGAAAATGGTCGAATAATGTTTTATCTTGCCAATATCCCTTTGCTCGATAGTACTGAGCGGACTCTTTTGGCCATGGTGTAAAATCTAGCGTGTGCTGTGTGTTCGTCATGCGTTCTATACCGTAAGTAATTCGTCAATTTGAATGCCAGCAGCACGTAAAATTGTTCCCATCTTTGCTCCTGTTTCATCTAGCTCACTCTGAGGTGAAGAGTCCGTGACGATACCTGCACCCGCAAACACGCACATTTCGTGCTGGCTTACTTCTGCGCAGCGAATGGTTACCACCCACTCACCATTACCCCTTGCATCACACCAACCAACCATGCCGGTAAAGTAGCCACGGTCGAAGTTCTCTATCTGCTTAATGGCTTGATAAGCCGAATGTCTCGGGAACCCACAAACCGCTGGAGTTGGGTGGAGCTCAGCCGCGATTTGCAGTGCATTTGTTGTTGGATCGTCTGCCTGACCTTCCAATACGGTCGACAAGTGCAGCATTGTTTCCGTTTCAATCACTGAAGGCACCATTGGAGTAAACAGGTTGTGGCAATAACGACTCAAGACTTTTTCGACTTCCTCGACTACAAAACTATGTTCATTCAGATCCTTTTGGGTATCTAACAAAGAAGCACGTAAATGAAGGTTTTCTTGAGTGTTTTGAGACTTGGGACGAGAGCCGGCTAACGGGTTAGAAATTACATGGCCACCTTTTTTGGCCAGTAGTAGTTCCGGACTGGCTCCCATCAACTTAACCCCACTTCCAATGTCTGAAGCAAAGGTGTAACCATTGGCATTGATGGACAATAAGTTACGCAGTAGCACTGTTTGGTCGATTGTGTGATCTGTTGCCAGCCTGAGTGAGCGTGAAAGTACGACCTTTGATAGCTCTGTGGTATCAAACAAATTCAAGAGAGTAGATACCCCTTGTTTATAATCGTTTCCGGTTGGAGCAGACACTATGGTCGCTTTATTTGAACTTTGTTTATCTTGTCCTCTTGCTCTGTGGCTACTGGAAACATAAAGCTTCTCTGGGATAACAAATCTTGTTGGCGTATTTTCATTAAAAGGAACGGTGGCAAACAAGACAGGGTTGTCGTTGTATTCAGACTTTGCTTTTTCCAACATTTCATTGGCTTGAACTGCCAGTTGTGAAAATGGAATGGCTTGCTCAAGTTGTTGTTCAATACCGACGCCTAGCATCGAACTATGGGGGGAAGCAAAGAAGAAAGGGGACTCATCTAATCGCGCATCCAAAATCTCATCAGTCATTTTGGAGAATCCAACAACTTCACGTTTCATAAACCTAACCTCTAAATATTACGTTACTCATATTTACAAATTGTTTCACATGCAAATGTAGTGCTAGAGTATAGGTGAGAATGATTATCAACATCAAACGATAATTAATTGCATTTTAATAAGGAGCGATAAATGACGTCAGATTTCTGCTACCACTTGAATGTTGGGGTAAGGTAAATGAATAGTACTTTTGAAACGGTACTCCTCACTGGATCAGGTAAAGGTATTGGTTATGCTGTGTTGGAACATCTGTTAGAAAATGGCTATCGAGTGGTAGCGACAGATAAGGATATTTCGTTGTTGAATCAAAGTATTGAAGCTCTTCGAGCTCGCTTTGATGAATCTAGGTTATGTTGTTTCGAATTGGATTTATTAAAACACGATGAGGTGAATGACAAAGTTTGCCAACTCGATCGTGAGTTTCAGTTTGACCATTTAGTGAGTTGTGCTGGAATATTGCATCTGGGTGCCGTGAACGATATGTCTTTGGATGAGATCAAACAAATGTTTGATGTAAATACCTTTGGTGCTTTGGCGTTAATCCAAGCGATTTCAAACAGCATGAAAGATAGACAGCAGGGAAACATTGTCGTAATTGGCTCAAATTCGGCAAATACACCTAGGTTGAATATAGGGGCATATGCAGCAACAAAATCAGCCTTACATATGCTAGTGAAGTGCGTTGGTTTGGAACTTGCTGAAAAGGGCATTCGCTGCAATCTTGTTAGCCCTGGTTCAACGAGAACAGACATGCAGACCCAGCTATGGAACGTCAACTACGGCGAGAATGAAGTCATAAAAGGCAACTTAGAGCAATATCGGCTGGGGATTCCATTGGGGCAAATGGCAGAACCAGAAGACATAGCTAAAGCAGTTCTCTTTCTGATGTCTGATGGTGCTAAGCAGATCACAATGCATGATCTTCGTGTGGACGGAGGGGCTACGTTAGACAACTAATGAAGCCGGGCGTTATGCCCGGCTAAATAGTTAAGCGATCTCAGAATGAAGGTATTCGTTTTGGTAAGCAATCTTAACAGCTTCATCGAGTTTAGATAAGAAGCTTACGGAATCATCCCAGTTCAAACACTCGTCGGTAATCGACTTGCCGTAACACAACTCTTCTGAATTCAATGCTTGGTTACCACCTTGCAAAAAGCTTTCACACATCACACCTGAAATGCTCGTTTCACCTGCGGTCAATTGATCGCAAATGTTATTGATAACATTGAGTTGGTTTTTTGCAATCTTACCACTGTTGCCATGACTGCAGTCGATAATGAGGCTAGGTGCTAACTTGTTGTACTCAAGGTCATAAGCAGTACTACGAACATTTGGACTAAAATAGTTTGGAGCCAATCCTCCACGAAGAATGACATGACAATGGGGGTTGCCTGGTGTCTGGAGTACGATTGGATGCCCATTGGAACCGAAAGTCACCAGTAAGTGAGAGTCTCCTGCCGCATGTATTGCGTCAATGGATATGGAGGTGTTTCCGTCTGTTCCATTTTTAAAGCCAATAGCACAATGAAGTGCTGATGCAAGTTGTCGATGAGGTTGTGACTCTGTTGTACGTGCTCCAATCGCCCCCCAGCAAACAAGGTCAGCAATATATGGAGCAATGTTTGTATCGAGAAATTCTGTTGCAGTAGGGACGCCTAGCTCTAGTATCGATTTCAATAATGAGCGGCTTTGATAGATACCTTGCTCTAAATTGAAATCGCCTGTTAACTCTGGGTCGACGATAAAACCTTTCCAACCTTTTCGTGTTCTCGGCTTTTCGAAATACGTTCGCATGACAATTTTTAACGTTTGACTAAATTGTTTTTGAACTTTGGCTAATCTATTCGCGTATTCCAAAGCTGCATTAGGGTCATGGATTGAACACGGGCCAATGATCACAAGCATACGCTGATCTTTTCCCGATAGAATATCTTTGATCTCGTCACGTTGAGTCTCTATAAAACGCTCTAAGCGCTCATCTACTCCAGATTTAGATAACACAGTGTGTAGTGTAGGGAATTGTATGGCTGACGCTGCGTTGATGGTGTTGTGTAAAGGTTGCATGACTAATATCCAAATAAACCAAAAGACAAAAATGTAATGATGTTTTATTAGAATTGATAATGGTTCTCATTTCGATTCCGGGGTAGATAGTGTGAAACATTTTGTAACTTGTCAATACTGGTGGTCGTAAATAAGAGCGAAATTGTATATTTAAATTATGCACTGGCTTTGTTGCGGAAATCGAATGGACTAAACCAAAATCTTACGATCAGATCAGGGAGATTCATTCACAGACTTTGATTTCATGCCTAAGCCTCGCTACAAAACTATTAACTAGAGCAAGTACAATAACTCCTTGGCTAACTGAGGTTCACTCACGTTTTGGATTGACGAAGAGGCGATAGCTGAGTGGAAGCAACCCAGACAGAATAGACGTGGTCGCCCCGGATTGTTTAGTGACCTTGCTATCACGACCACTCTCATTGTAAAGCGCGTCTTTTCCTTACCTTTAGCCTACAAGGCTTCATCGATTCTGTTTTTAGATTGGCAGAGTTCCCATTGGTTTGTCCCAATATTCTTGTATCAGTCGCCGAACTATGTATGATTTTGATGTTCATGCGTACAAATGGATCAACCTACGGGGCGTACATAGTGGTCAATCTAAAGCGGTGGCGTTATTGATTCAAAATGGTGCTGATGCATGTGCTCGTGACGAACGTGGTAACACCGAATCGATGGGGCATTAATTAAAGGTGAGCTATCAATCGCTAAACCCCTTTTTCAACAGACCTATTCTGACCGTCCCAATAAAGATCGGTAACATTATCTGAGTTTGCCAAGATGTCTGGGCAGGCTGATACGCTGAAAGAGTTTGTGAACAAAGATAAGTGACAACAGCTTTCAAAACGATCATCGATATAAGATAATAATTCTCATTATAAAATAATTTTTGTAAGTTTTATGAAGCTTTTTCCGTGGTCTGATAACTTGGTTTCCCTCTACCTAAGCGTGGATTACAGCCCTGATTTTATATCGAATATAGAGTTGCAAGGTATCCATTTACCAAGTAATTTTTGTAAAGCGGCACTTAAGCGCCGTTGTGAATTCTTGGCAGGACGAGCGTGTGCGCACCAAGCGTTAACCTATTTAGGTCATGAAACTGCCGGCAGTATTGGTATTGGTCGTGGGAATGAACCTGTTTGGCCTGAAAATATTGTTGGGTCTATTTCCCATTGTGTAGGACATGCTGTCGCATCTGTTGCTCACTGTAGTGAAGATGTCGTTGGGGTAGGGGTAGACATTGAGAAAGTGATGTCTCGTCAGTGGGCGAATCAACTATCATCACAAATTGTCTCGCTTAATGAACGGCATCACGCTGCTCACTTTGATGATATTTGTCAGTTTCTAACGCTAATATTTTCCGCAAAAGAGGCTATCTATAAAGCGATTTTCCCTACCGTTCAACAGATTTTAGATTTTGATTCAGTCGTTCTTGAGCAGATTGATTGCGATAGACAAGAACTGACTTTTGCGACAAGCCTTATTCTCGATGAATATTTGAACAGTGAGGTGAATATTAAAGTCCGCTATTCAATGATGGATGATACACATTACATTACATGGTGTGTGATTGGTGAACATCACCTGAAACACTAACTAATTAAATACTGGTAAATCCCCAGCTAAGCTGGGGTGACTCGCATAGGTTTGACCATGACAACGGTGTAACTTCTTTTCTCGACCAAAAGTAAAGAGGAAACAACCTATGCGAGGCTATAAGAGTCTGTCTCATACCCGTTGGGATTGTAAATACCATGTGGTTTTTATACCGAAAAAGAGACAAAGATTGATATATGGTGCACTGCGAAAACATCTAGGTTCAACGTTTCATGAGTTAGCGAAACGGAAAGGCGTGACTATTGAGGAAGGGCACTTGATGAAAGATCATGTTCACATGTGTATCAGCGTCCCCCCCCCCACACACAGACATAGAAGAGCTTTTGTGGGTGCGCCAGCGCTAGAGTGATGCCCACCAAGGGCTCGATAGATCCACCGAGATTGATCAGAAAATAGCGCATATTCAGCGCCAGTTCGCGGTCTTTTTTGTCGGGCAGAGAGTCGCTAATCACTGCCTTGGAGGGTGCCTCAATGGTCGGACGCATCAAGCCAGTGATCAGCAGCAAGGCAAAGAAGTGCCAGATTTGATCAGCCAGCCCAATGCCAGTATACGCCAGCGCAGCGATCACATTACCGCCGAGCATCATCACTTTGCGGCCAAATTTATTTGATAGGTAGCCGACATAGATCCCAGAGGTGCTGCCTACCAGCGCCGAAAGCGCCAACATGGTGCCGATGGCGATCTCGCTGGCAGCGTAATCTTGATAGAGGAAGACAATCAGAAACGGCCAGGCCAGAAACAAGCTAATGCGTGAGAATAGGGTACCAAACAATACGATCCAAACCGGACGAGAAAGCGCTGAATGCGCTGGTACGTAAATAGGCTCTGATGTTCCATATAAACCTTCTTATTGCACAGAATCTATTCAGTATATCTACTCTTAATTTCAGTGCTATAGGTCAGATTTAGAGCAGTGCAATTAGTTGAATTAGTTAATTTGGTAACATTTTTATTTGGATTTTTTCTAACGGAGAGGCTGGAGATTGGTGAATTGCTCTGTGCATCAAAATCACTGATAAAAAATCATATTAGCAGGATTAAATAAATTAACCCATTCGTTGCAACACTAGCTAGTGTTGACCTGAGGGGGCTAAGAAACTTTGGGGCGTGCGACATGAGGTCGTATGAAGCGCTGTTCACCGCTCAACGAGTAAACCTTCTATTGATATTAAATTTGTGGAGTACGCTGAAAAGTCTGTAGCGGTTTTGAGCATTAAAAATGAAAGGCTAAAGCCTTTCTACTTTACGAAAGAGCTTAAGCATCGTAATAAAATACTCAGAGCAGGTACGGTATATTCACGAATAAAGGACACAAATACACCAAAAGACTCTTGTGCAAACCCTCAAGATATTAAAGCAATGTGGCTGGAGCGTTTTGGGCTTGATTTACCTGCTGCAGCTCGCTTCAAACTGCTCCTAGAGGATACAGATAACTGGATTTACAATGGAGTTAATGGTGCATTTTATGCGTTGGATCCAGATTTTACTATATCGATATCTGAAGATGATTATCGAGGTAGTAATTTTTGGTGGCAGAATACTCTAATTGAAGAGCCCGTAAAGTACGATTATTTGCTCAAGTACAAAAATGCTGTTATGCATGAGTTGCCCGTCGTCCATTTCCAAAATGAAGGTTTATGCGTTCCATTTCCGGATGTTGAGTATGTAACTCACCCGGAAAAGAGAGATGGACTAGATGCAAAGTTTTATTGTGATCTATTTTACTATACCAAAGGCTCATTGTCGTATGCACTGTTCGAACATCTGCGCAAAATTCATACTGACAAGCCCGACTTAAGTACTCCTATTGTTACTCAGATAAAGTTTCCAATTATAAAGCTCCCATTTTTTATCTTAGATAAAAATGAGCAACTTGAAGAGCTTTGTAGTTCGTATCTGCTTGCATATAAGAAATTTGTTGAAAACCAAGATGACATTGTTGCGGATAGCCTTTATCAAGGAAAAAATATGGATCGGTACAAACTTGAGAGGGTCTTCTCAGAGTGGGCGTTTAGTGAGGTAACCGAAAAATGCATATAACAAACTGTTTAAGAGTGATTCGCAACGCGTGGCATTTTTACTATGCATGGGTTAAGTGATTAAGGTGGTGTGCGGTGACTTCGATATTGCGTTGCTCACCCCTTAACAGGGCGTTATACAACATGAGGATATATTGTAGTAAATGAGTGAATTTTATGATGTTCTTGATCAAGATATTGAAGAGCAATCCCAGGATGACAAACGCCTAGCGTATATATCGAAATATAGAAGGGAATTTGTTCTTTGCCCTAGCTTTATTCGTAAAAAAGACGAATTGCCGGACTTAGTGTGGAATACAATCAAGTTTAATGAGCCGTCCCCTAATCTACCAGATCATCAGGGTGTCTATGCATTCTCGATTAACGTTGAACATGGAAGTTTACCGAGTAATTCTTATATTCTTTACGTTGGTAAAGCGGGAGATACAACAAGCAATAATACAATTAAAAAGCGCTATAGAGATTATATTAGAGAAGCGAGAGTTCAATCTAGACCTAAAATTCATAGAATGTTAAATCTTTGGGCTGGACATTTGACATACCACTATGCTGAGGTACCAAATGGTGTATCTACGGGTGACATTGAAGAACAGTTGACTACAATTTTCATACCACCATATAACACGAATGATTTTTTTGGTAGAAGTAAGAGACTTGTTAAAAGGAGCAAGCATCCTATGAGTAAGAAGTTAGTAATCCCTTGTCGTAGGGGAAAAATGGGTACTTGGGACACTTACACTTGTCTAATGCAGCTAAAAGACATTAGTGAGCTAATAAACTTTGCAACAGATTTGCACACAAGTGAAAAGTTATCTGAGATGATTCAAAGGAACCTCGAAGATGAGCGAGCAGTCGAAATTGGAGATTATTTAATAAGCAATCCAGACCACTTTTTTAATTCTCTCGTTGTCGCAATATATGATGGTGATCCTCAATGGCATGACTTCACACGAATTGAGCCAAATAGCAAAGAAGCTGAGTTATTGGAAATGCCAGACTATGCTCGCGAATGCCTTGGTTTTCTTTCATTGACCAAAGAAGAAAAAATGTTTGCACTAGACGGTCAACACCGTTTGTCAGGCATAAAAAAGCTGTAGAGAACAACGAAGATATTGGCTTTGAGCAGCTCAGTGTCATTATTGTTACACATAGCAATACGAAGTCAGGTATTAAGAAGTCTCGTAGATTATTCACAACCCTAAGTAAAAAGGCCAAGCTGGTTAAAAAAGATGCAATCATAGCATTGGATGAGGATGATATAGCGGCTTGCATCACTCGACGAATAGTAGAAGAAAGTAAATGCCTAAATGAAAACAATGTGGCGTTTAGTGTTGGACCATTAAGAGATAAAACTAATGTAACATCGTTAGGTAATATTTTTGATTGTGTACAAAAGCTCTTATCCTTCAAATTAGACTGTAAGATTAGTGAGATTGAAAAAGTAAAAATCACAGACGAACAAGAGAATGAATTGTTCGAATTTATTAAATCATTTTATGAAATTACTTTTTCTAATGTTAAAAGTTTATCCGACTATAAGGAGGGTCAAGACATAGAAAAATACAGAAACAATCATGATGGCGGTCATCTACTGTTTAGACCAATTGGTTGGGATATATACACTGATACGGTAATTGAACTTTTATCCTCGGAGAAATCTTTGGAAAGCGCAGTTTTGATTGTTAGTAAAAATGATTTATATATGTCAGGTAAGATTCTGAAGAATAACCTTTGGTCGGCTCAAAGAAAACGAATCCTAAAGGTGAGTGCAACCAAACTAAAAAAAATAAAATCTGGACTAACAAAATCTGTTGTATAACAAAGCATTTAAGAGTGATTCCCAACGCATGAAATTTTTCATTCCATCGTTGGGTTTTGTGTTTACGGTGGTATGGTTTAGTTTTGTGGTAGCGTTGCTCACACCTTAATGCGGCGTTATGTGCTTTGGGAGAAAATGGAAATGGATATTCCCGACAGATTCAAAAATGTAAGATACGTTTCATCCCGCATTCCGGGTTGCAAAGATGATTCAGACTTAACGCTTGGAGCTAACTGTCAGGTCTTTGCTTATAACCTGCTCAGAGACTTCGGTTTAAATCCACCTAACTACCGTTCTAGTGAATGGTGGGATGAGTGAGGTGGTCACTGAGTTTAAGCCGCTAGATATCATGATGTACAACGACTCTACTGACTCATACGGAGCACACGTTGGGGTGTATGTCGGTAATGGACTCGTCTACCCCCTTTCTTTATCCAATGGCGTACCCATGTTTGAGCGCCATTTAGACTTACTTCAACAAAGTAAGTATCAGTTTTTATTGGCGCTAAGCGTATAAAACAGTTTGGTGCATAACGTAAGTACGCACATAACAAACTGTTCAAGAGGGATTCGCAACGCGTGTCATTTTCACCATGCGTTGATTTTAGTGATTAAGGCGGCTTGCGGCGGCTTTTGTATTGCGTTGCTCACCCCTTAGCTGGGCGTTAGCCTTATTACGGGGAATTGGAGCCCTCAGCAGAGGACTCCCGATATAAATCACTGTTTAAAAACGTGGTCTAAAACTGCAATATGATACGCATTTACTTGTCCCCAACGTTCATCAGGAACTTTATTGATCTTACCTCCAATTTTTTGGGTGTAAGCTCTAGCTTCCAAACCTTTAGCTTTTGCTAAGGTCAGAATGATTGGGATATTTTTAGAGTTACAATAAGCGATAACTGTGTAGTAATCCTTATCTCCAAATTTATGCTCTAATGCAGCATTTGCCGCTTTAAATGCATCGTCGGCTTTTTGATTGGCTTTTGTAACTTCGGCATTTGTTCTAGAAATGTGAGCTTGTGTATTTAACTGAGCCTTTTCTAAGTTGTTAATTCGTTGGTCATGTTGAACTAGCAAATTAGCTTGGTTTAATAGTTGCTCCGCCGATGATAGTACTCTCTGTGCTTCGAAATATGCATCTGCCAATTGTTCTTGGACTTGCCATGAAAAATCATCGGTAAATGCTTTTACCAACATTGAGTACCCACGTTGTGTAATTAAAATAATTCCAGATGGCGGAATAGGGTGTGGGTAAGAAGCTGCAAATGCTTGGTCCGTAGGCATTGCTATGAAGTAGTGTTTGTTCTTAAGCAACTTCGATTGGTTTGCAGTAAAAATGTTGTAAGTAGTGTTTTGAGAAACTCTATGTTATTTGTCAATGTCCCACAAGGTTAGGACACGCTCGGAGTTAAACTCAACGACAGGGATCGTAACCAAAAGGTCATTAATACTCAAAGGTCAAATATGGATATTTACCCAGAAATCGAATTATCTAAAGCGCAGCATAATGCAATTGAAGCTCTTAGAAACCAGTCGTTTCCTGAACACCAAGTTGCTCGCTCTTACTATAAGCAACTCCCGCATATGAGAGTTCTGAATTACGAAGGTGATCAGTTAGTTGGTTACATGGGATTAGACTACAGAGTTGTTCGCGTTGGTGATGAAATTTATAAAGTATTAGGTGTGAGTGACTTTTGTGTCGAGAGCACAGTTCAAAGACAAGATATTGGCACAAAAATGTTGTCTCAACTCAGCGAGTATGCGTCCACTAAAGATGTCGACTTCATCATTTTAGTCTCCGATTTGGAGCGTTTTTATGTGGCCAATGGTTATATGCGCCTTAACTCTCTAAGTTCTTGGTTGCGAGTTCACGAACATAAAAATTACGGTGTCGCTGTAGAGCAACTAGATGATTTATATGTTAAACCTATCAGCGGTAAAACTTGGGCTGTTGGTCATATAGATTAGTTAGGGTATATGTATTAGTCTGTAGTGGGCTAATAAATTGTTCAAAAAGAAATACTACACGTGGCATTTCCAATTAGCGTTTCTTATACCTTACGGGAGCGCTTTCCCACAAGGAGTAATATGTGATTGTAGTAGCAAGGTTTTCTTTTCCTCATGAAGCTCATATTGCGAGAGCAAGCCTAGATAGTGTCGGAATAGAAAGTTACATCGCTGACGAGCACACGGTAAATACTCAGTGGCTTTATTCAAATGCAATAGGCGGCGTCCGTCTGATGGTGGACGAAAGTGATGCAGAAGATGCGAAAAAAATACTTAGTAGCGATTTCTCAGAATCATTGGGAAATGAAGTTGACGTTGATGAAGAAAAAGACGTTTGCCCTAAATGTGGTAGTAAAGATCTATTTGCATTTACAAAAGGTAAACGCCCAGCTTTCTTAGTTTTTATTTTACTGGGTTTTCCACTGTTTTTTTACAAGCATGGTTATAAGTGTAAGCAGTGCGGGGAGTTTAGTGAAAAACTTTAAATCTTTAGATAACAAGGTATTAAAGAGATAATTTGTACTCGTAGTATTTTTACGATGAGTTATGTCGAGTGCCTATACAAGAAGTCAGAGTTACTGCTTGCTTACAAGCAAAGCATTATACGATAGTGAAGGAATAACATTGAATGAGTGAAATTAAAACAATAGAGCAGTTAAAAGAAATTTACGCAGAGCCAAGTGCGAGAGCTAAAAATAAAGCTCTGCCTGTGCTGGATGTTCATGCGATTACATTAATTAATAACTGCCATTTTGCAGTTCTAAGTACCGCTGATTCACAAGGGTATATCGATCTTTCTCCTAAAGGAGGGGAGCCTGGCTTCGTAAAAGTTTTAGATGAATCAACATTGTTGCTCCCTGATAGCTCGGGGAACAATCGTATCGATAGTCTAAAAAATATCATTAGTAACCCCAAGGTAGGGTTGTTATTGATGGTAAATGGTATTGATGAAGTGCTCCGTATTAAAGGAATCGCAAGTATTCACACCGACGCCAACTTGATATCTGCTTGCCCCGATGGAAGTAAAGATCCTAAGGTTGTTATCAAAATAGTCATAGAGAGTATGTACTTTCATTGTGCGAAAGCGGTGATGAGAGGGAAACTTTGGTCTGATGACTATAAAGTAAATCGCTCAATTCTCCCTTCATTAGCTCAAATCTTTAAAGATCAACAAAAGTTAGAAAGTAAAGCGCTTAATCAAGAAGAGATGTTGAAATATTACCAATCTAGCCTTTAGAACGAGCGTGGTAATATATTGAAAAGTCAGAAAAATCAGGTTCGACCGTACTCTGCGGAAGTATGGATTAGGTTTAGTGGGGATGTTACTGTCTCAATAGCGTTAGTTCACAAATAAATAATTGTTAGTCCAAATTTTAAAATGAAAAATGCAGGAAAATTTACTCTAGAAAATTACGTTTTGGCTAGTCCGGGAGTTAGGTGTGTTGGACAACTGATTGATCTTTTTGTCAGTTTTAGCATTTTTACTCTCGTTTTATGGGGCGGCTTAGAAATCGGTATTGAAAAAGAGCTTGTGCGCGCTACAGCAGTAACTGCGACTGTATCGTATTACCTTTTTTCTGATTGTTTACCAAATGGTCAAAGTGTGGGTAAAAAACTTTTGGGCATTGCAGTTATAAGTGCAAGAACGGGTAAAAAGTGCAATATTTTTCAGTCGCTCTTTCGAAATGTTATTACTCCATTCTTCGGTTTTATTGACTCAATTTTCATTCTTGGTAAAAAGAGGCAACGTCTCGGTGATAAGTTAGTGAGAACGGTGGTGGTAGTGCACTAAATTGATAGCGCTGAGGACTAGGGTTCAAGTCGGGCTTTGTTTTCGTGGTGGAACAGCCTCGCTTAGGAGGTAGCGTTACTCACATACTTAATGTAGCGTTGTAAGAAAATTGGTATTGGAGTCCAAGTTTTATGTCAGAAAAAGAGAAAATGTTAGCAGGTGAGCTTTATGACCCAAGTGATGAAGAGTTATTAAAGTTAAGGTTGAGCGCTAGGTTACTAACTGAAAAATTGAATGCTACCTCTGTTGAGCATAAACAAAAGCGAGTTGAAATAACTAAGCACTTGTTCGGCACAACAGGTGACGATATTCATGTTGAATCTTCTTTCAATTGCGACTACGGATCCAACATTCACGTTGGAGATAATTTCTACGCTAATTTTGGTTGTGTGATTTTGGATGTTGCGGAAGTTAAGTTTGGTGATAACTGTTTACTTGGGCCTCAAGTTGGAATTTATACTGCGACTCATCCCTTAGATCCTATCGAGAGGAACAGTGGTTTAGAGCTAGCAAAGCCCATAAACATTGGTGACAATTGTTGGATAGGTGGCCATGCCGTAATCAACCCTGGCGTAACACTTGGGAACAACGTGGTGGTAGCCTCTGGCGCAGTCGTTACAAAGAGTTTTGGAGACAATGTCGTTGTTGGTGGCAACCCAGCCAGAGTACTGAAGGAAATCGTCACTAAGCGATAATAAAGTATATGGACTATTTTGAGCCTGAGTTTAGGACTTATGATCAACTCACCCCAAGCTTTGATGCGTTCAGCGGTTACTTGTTGACGCACTTGAATGTCTAAAATTTGCTTCAATATAGAGTCGTTACACGTGGCGCTTTTACCGTGCGTTGAGCTTGTTTAAAAGTCTCATACGAAATCATTTGTATTACGTGTCTCATACTTTTATTGGATTTTCGTCACCAATAACAAACCAAAAGGCTGACTCCTAAATGTTAGTAACAAAGATTGAAACGGAACGATTAATTCTAAGAGAGCTAGTTGAAGATGATGCAAGCGAATTGTTTGACATCTTCTCAGACCATGAGGTCATGAAATATTGGAACACTGGCCCTTGGGTTTCAATTGAAGAAGCGCGGACATTTATAGCCAAGAGTACACAGGCCATGAATAGCAATACAGAAGTGACACTAGGCATCTTCCTAAAGAGCAATGGCCAACTTCTGGGTAAGATAATGCTGTTTAATCACGTGAAAGAGTCTAGGCGCGCAGAAATTGGCTTTGGCGTGAGTCGTCATTTCTGGGGTAAAGGCATGGTATTAGAGGCGGGAACTGCATTAATCGAACACGCATTCAAAACACTGAATCTACGTCGAATCGAGGCTGAGATAGATCCAGACAATACTTCTTCAGGTAAAGTCTTGGAACGGTTAGGTTTTATAAAGGAAGGTTTCCTAAGGCAGCGTTGGGAAGTGAATGGAGTAGTCTCAGATTCCGCAATTTACGGGTTGTTAGCTAAACCCCTAGACAGCGTTTAGTATCCGGCCTTAAACGCATCTAATAGGTCTAGCCCGCTCGTGCTCTATACACAGCCTTACATTTGACGGTGAGGTTTCTTGAATTGACTTGGTGGTCACTGAATGTACTATCAAAGATAGGACTTACTGCAAGGATAGCAGCATGAGCGAGAAATTATTTTGGGTTAATCCCTACCAAACAGAACTTAACTCAAGAGTGAGCAATGTAGACGGAAATAAGGTTGAATTGGACCAGACTATCTTCTTTGCAGAGTCTGGAGGCCAAGAGAGTGATAAAGGAACGATTAATGGTATTCCGGTTTTGATTGCTCAAAAGTTAGGTGTTCGACTTATTTACACATTGGAATCCTCTCCAAATTTTACTCTTGGTGACATTGTAACTACGAATATTGATTGGAAGCGTAGATACGCCTTAATGAAGCTACACTTTGCGGCTGAAGTGGTGCTCGAGATGTTTTATCAGCGTCGGGAAGGCATTGTTAAGATAGGCGCGCATATTTCTGAAAATAAGAGTCGCATAGATTTCGAGTGGTCTGAAAGTATTGGCCCGCTATTGAAAGAAATTGAAACTGATGTGCAAGATTTGATTAACTCTGATTCAGTTATTATTAGTGACTTTTCCGATCAAGAGAGTGAAAGAAGGTATTGGAGAGTGGATGGGTTTGCGCAAGTGCCTTGCGGTGGCACTCACTTAAAGCGCACATCAGAAGTCGGCCAAATTCAATTAAAACGCAAGAACATCGGTAAAGGCAAATAAAGGGTAGAGATAACCTTATGCTCGTAGGTCGATAGGGCATTAGAAATAGATTCCTAACACGTGGCATTTTAATTCATGGTGAGATTCACATTTGCGATATGATGGTTGAGATTGAGGGCGTGTTGGCTACTTCTTAACAGGGGCGAGAGGATGATATGTCGAAAGTAACATTGAAAGGCTTTATTTTAGTTCCGGAAAAGGATCTAGAATTAGTAAAACATGCGTTAATAACTCACAAAAGGCTTACGTTAGAAGAGCCGGGCTGCCTTACTTTTCTTGTGACTCAAAGCTCGACTAATCCGTTTCGTTTTGATGTCTATGAAGAGTTCGTCGACAAAGCCTCTTTTAAACAACATCAGGAAAGAGTTCAAGCCTCACATTGGGGAAAAGTAACAGCCAATGTTAAACGGCAATACGAAATCTTTGAATGTGTGCATGACTAATCGAATCGGAGTGATTTAGAGCGTTTACACTTTGCTTTTCAGGTTGCTCTACCTCTACTATGTTGCTTTATTCATCTATTAACCTAGCTTAGTGTTCCTGATACTTTGCCGTATTAAATCTAGAAATTTTAATGGAAGTGTTATGTTTAGAGTTGTGTATGAATGGCGTGTGCCAAGTGAAAAAATGGATGAGTTTCAAAATATATGGCGTTCGACGACAGATTCAATTCATCAGTCAGTAGAAGGGGCGCTTGGTAGTTTTATGCTTCGTTCTTACGATGTACCGGAAAAGGTTTTAACTATTGCCAAGTGGCGAACACGTGAAGACTGGGAGCGGTTTTGGGGAACTAGTAACCCAGAAAAAATGAAGAAGATGAGTGAAATTGCAGAGCGTATTTCAGTTGAACCATTCGATGAAATTGAAGATAGAACTAAGTAGGGCAATAGAAACGTTAAAGTGATGCCTAATGAACAGTTTGGCGGACAATATGAAAGACAACCTTAACCAAGGAATAGGGTTATGCAGATTTTAATCGTTGGAGGTAGTAAGGGTCTAGGAAGGTTCTTGGCTACGAACTTACAGGGTACAGAAATTTATGCGATTTCTAGATCAAAGCTAGTTGAGGAGGGAGTCGCTTCTGTTTGTATTGACGTTGATCCCGGTAAAAAGCCAGATTATACGTGCTTCAAAGGTGTAGAGTTTGACATCATCGTTTATTTGGCGTCGATGTGGGGAGAGTCTTCAGAATTGACAACAAACGAACTGATTGAGTTTATGAATGTTGGTCCGATTGGGTATCTTAATTTAGTCAATGAGCTTAACGCTTTAGGTTCACTTAACGATAAATGCAATATTGTATCTATTGGCTCTACAGCAGAGCTTTCAGAAAGTAGTGAATACCCTGCATTCGCCCTCAGTAAAAGATTACTCAAAGATATTTCTAGTCAGCTGCAAAACGTTTATCGTGATTACCGCTTTACTCACTTTACAATAGGTGGGATCGGGCATGCTGAAGAGGAACGTATTGAGTATTCGAGTGTTTTGGAGATTATAAATATGCTAACCAAGCTTGATCCAAACACATACCTTTCAAATATGCATATAAAGTCCAAGCTAGGAATGTAGCTCTCAAGCTGTATTACGTACCTGCTTCTATGGTTTGGCATCATGTGCATTCTTTTTATTGAGCTATGGTTATAACTCCAATGAAAGGAGTTTACTTATGTCATACATTGATGGGTTTGTCGCTGCAGTGCCGACAGCGAATAAAGAAAAGTATATCGCACACGCAAAAATAGCAGCAGAAATGTTCAGGGAGTTTGGGGCCTTAAAGGTTGTTGAGACGTGGGGGAGTGAAGTACCAGATGGTGAGATCACATCATTTCCCATGGCAGTTAACGCTGAAAGAAACGAAACCGTTGTGTTTTCGTGGGTAGTCTGGCCTTCAAAAGAAGTTCGAGACTCAGGGTGGCTGCGGATCATGGGTGATCCTCGAATGAGTCCAGACAATAACCCAATGCCCTTTGATGGAAAGCGTCTCATTTATGGCGGATTTGATGTTATTTTGGAGCAGTAAAATACCAAATAATCTCAACTCGATTCGTGACACTTGGTGTTTTAATCAGTATTACGCTTCTGATGTACGTTCAATAGAGTATTCCGCGATAAGTGTTGATAAAACTCCATTTGGAGGCTTAGAGTAAAAATGGAAGAGATAAATTATTCACTGATTGTCGTATCAGCTATCGCTGCCATCGCTAGCCCCGGACCTGCAACTCTTGCGATAGCAGGCACGTCAATGAACCACGGTCGACGCTTTGGAGGGTATTTGGCTGCAGGTGTTTTAACGGGGTCTTTATTTTGGTCAACCTCAGCCGCTTTTGGTCTCGCAACCATACTCTATAGCAATGTTTGGCTTTTTGAAATTCTTAGATATTGTGGGGCATTTTATCTTTTATATTTGGCTTTAAAGTCCGTACATTCTGCCTGCAACATCAAGCAGCTAAAGTTACCCAAAACATACGTAACGACAGAGAAGGGTAACTACTTAACCGGAGTGTTAATTCACTTAACTAACCCAAAGGCTATTCTGTTTTTTGGTGCGCTTTATTCGATAGGGGTTCCTCCTACGGCCAGTCCGTTGGAATTGTTGTCGGTCATTTTTGTTGTAGGGCTGGTTAGTGCTTTGGTTTTCTTTGGCTATGCTTTTCTTTTCGCGTATAAAAAGGTCAGGCAAACCTATCTCAGATCCAAAGCAGTTTTTGAAGGCGTGTTCGCGTTATTTTTTGGTGTGGCAAGTATTAAGTTGCTGCTTAGTGAGGCAGGAAAATGAAGCAAAAAAGGCTTGAAGAAATAAGAATAGATAATCTATCTGATTTGACGGTCTATTAAGTATACTAAGTAGCCGATTTGTTAACTTCCATAAGAGCTGCTGGCTAGAAAAAGCTTACAACCAAACGATGCTAAATATTATCATTCAAAGGGCTAACAAAGGCCCATAATTTAATTCGTATCACTGTTCATGATTGTGCTCTTCGCGCAGTGCTGTAGTATTAGTAACGTGTTGTTAATACTAAATATAACCAATTGAAACCTGGACGTTGCATTACTTGTAGTTCGATGAAATGTTATCCCGCAAGACGTTAATTTGGAGAAAAGAATGGATTCAAACTCACTATTATTATTTGTTGTCGCTTGTCTCGCTATCAACATGATTCCTGGACCTGATGTAATTTATATTGTTTCCAATACAATGAAAGGTAAATTATCTGCTGGGCTGAAAGCGGCTCTGGGGCTTGGTATTGGTTACTTTTTTCATACACTAGCGGCATGTTTAGGTTTGTCAGCAATAATTCTGAGTTCATCTTTGGCTTTTAGCGTTGTTAAATGGTTAGGGGCCGCTTACCTAGTTTATTTAGGTGTTCAGTCATTACTGTCTATGTGGCGTGGAGAAAGTAAAATCGTTGAAAACAAAAACGTTGATAATAATAAAAATGTGTTTGTTCAGGGGGTTATCGTCAGCGTCTTGAATCCAAAAGTAGCGCTATTCTTTCTCTCGTTTCTGCCTCAATTTATTGATACGTCTGCAAGCTCAACATCAATGCAATTATTAGTACTTGGCTTGCTGTTCAGCGTACTTGCGACGACATGTAACGTTTTGTACGCATCTGTGGGTAATTGGGTATTTAGTCGTCCACACTCTCAGCGTTATTCAAGAACTCTTGAAGGTGTTTCAGGTTTTCTACTTATCAGTCTAGCGAGTAAAGTGGCATTTAGTGATCGTTAGATACAGGGCATTTTATTCTCGTGATTATTACATGGCTAATGTTTGCTCAATCTATACGCTAAATGAGTGCTATTGCATAGGTTGAATCACAAATTTCAAAAATACCAATAAGTGAACGTATTTATTTATAGTATGGTTGGCGCGATTTTATCGTAGCTAGGTTAATAACATGAAAAATAAAGTAATTCTGTGTTCCGCATTCCTTTTGGGTTTGTCAGGTTGTGCTTCTGTTCCTACTGTTGATTCGACAGTATCAAATCAAATGAAATCATTTGAAGCACCTCAAAAGGGGAACGCAGGGATTTACATTTACCGAGAAGATGCTTTTGTCGGAGCAGCACTTAAAAAGTATGTTTACGTCGATGGGGAATGTATTGGTGAAACCGCTCCTGGTGTATTCTTCTACCATGAGGTCGAAGGCAATAAAGAACATCAAGTAAGTACAGAGTCTGAGTTTTCTGAAAATCACTTAACTATCTTAACGGAAGAGGGCCGTAATTATTTCGTTAATCAATACATTAAAATGGGTGTATTTGTTGGTGGTGCGGGCGTAGAACTCGTAGACGAAAGCAAAGGTAAAGCAGAAGTACTAAAAGTCGACATGGCAGAAAAAGGAAACTGTTCTTCGATCTAGTTTTACTAACAGACGCTTTTTAGATTAAAAAACACATTATCAATGTAACCCAACGCTTGATGAGATCCATTTAGCGTTGGGTTTTGTATTTTTGGCAAACAGTATACCTATTTCAGACCGCATGATTTGCCACCTCCTAGCTTGAGCCCACTTATTGTTCAAAGAATCTACTTGTGAAACGTTAATTCTCGAGAGGATTTCGTAGGGAGCAATCCTACATACGCGATTAACAGATATGCCATTCCATCATTAACCTTGTCGAGTGTATTGCTAAACTAGGTAGCGGTGTGTCTCCTCTCATTAAACAAATAATAGGTATATCAGTTTTAGCTTCTATGCCTTTACATCATGCACTCGGAGCGCAATTTAAAATCAAAGGGCTAACACCAATATTAGAGAAAAATCTTGAAAGTCACCTTACACCACTAACGAAACTCTCTGTTTCAAACATTACCTCAAATCGACTAACGCAGATGGTTAATAATGCGTTAAACCCTTATGGCTACTATCATTCCGAGCTCAATGTTCAGAGATCAGATAATGATCTCATCACGCTTGAGGTTGACGCGGGGGAGGTGATGTTGGTCAAAAAATCTAACCTTGCTGTGTCGGGGGAGGCCAGTAACGACCAGGATTTCATCGAACTAATTAATCAAGCTAAACTTAAACAAGGGCAGCCGTTGCTTCATTCTGAGTACGATACGCTAAAGCGAAACTTGATTTCATTGGCTCAGCAAAAAGGTTACTTGGATGGACGTTTTATCGAATCGTCTTTGGAAGTCATTCCAAGTTTGAATCAAGCCCATGTGAATCTGCATTTCTCTAGTGGTTCTCGTTACCAATTTGGAGAGCTGTCTGTCCTTACGTCGGGTATCGAAACGGCACGAATAGAAGCGATGAGAACATTTGAGCGGGGCGACGATTTTGACACTTTGAAATTGAGTCAATATCAGGCCGACCTATCCAGTACTGATTGGTTTCGCAGTGTGATTGTGAAAGCGGATTTCGAGGAGATCTCCGATGGCCATAAGGTGCCGATAGAAGTGCTCGCAGAGCCGAATTCACGCAATATTGTGCAAGTCGGAGGTGGGTATTCGACAGACTTGGGATTACGCGCTTCGCTGAACTGGACCAAGCCTTGGTATAACGCACGTGGACACAGTTTTGAGGCACAAGCGTACGCTTCCAAACCGGAACAATCGCTATTACTTGGTTATAAAATTCCCACCCAAAATGTTCTAACGGATTATTACGGGATTCAGTTTGAATCTAAGCATGTCGATTATCGAGATACATCGAGTTTTTCTAATGATTTATCGTTTGAAAAGCACTGGCAGTTAGACGGTGATTGGCAAAGCACCATGCACGTTCGTTATTTGCAAGAAAGTTATCAACAAGCGTCGGAGAATAACGAATCACAGTTGTTATTACCGGGGGTGACATTTTCACTGCTTGATCGCAAGAACGATCAATTAGAAGTAAAGCACCGTCACGTTTACTCATTGGAATATTCGGATCCCAATTTTTTCTCCGATTCTCGTTTGCTACGTATCGAAGGCAACAGTGTGCTGTCTTGGGATATTAGTGAAAAACACAAGTTTCACTTTCGTTCTAATGTCGGTATTAATGTCGCTGACACTTTGAGCGATATTCCATCATCATTACGTTTCTTTGCGGGAGGTGATGGCAATCTTCGTGGTTATGGTTATGAGTCTATCTCTCCGAGAGATGAAAATGGCGATTTAACCGGTGCTCGTTACATGTTTACTGCTGGGCTGGAATATCAATATCAGGTCTACCGCCAATTGTGGCTTGGGGCATTTTATGATGTCGGTGATGCCTTCAACGATAGGGTGGATTGGAAAAGCGGTACAGGGTTGAGTTTGATATGGAGCTCAAAATACGTGCCCGTCAAAGTGGATTTTGCTTACGGTTTAGATGCTCCTCAAGGAGACCAATTCCGCGTTCACTTTTCGCTAGGCACGCAGTTTTAGCGGGCATTAAAAAGGCTCTCATCCTTGCAGATAGAGAGCCTTTTTAAGTCTTGATTGTTTAGAGTTCGAACTCACCATTCAGTTTCTTGAATATCCAGTTAGGCGCCTTATGCCATCCACCATAGTTTGGATTCTTAATATGGATCTCATTCATTGATTGCCACTGAGTTTGGCCTTGTCTATCTCGAGATACTTGCCAAAACAGTTCATCTTGTTGTCGAGTTAAGTAGTGCATGACATGTTCTGCAAAAGCTTCGCTTTGGACCAACACACCAAATTCCACATTGAGGAAATCCGATCTTGGGTCGAAGTTTGATGAGCCGATATAAGTCAGCCGATCATCGAGTATCACCGTCTTGTTGTGATAATAAGTATCTGCATGGAAGTAATGGTCATCATTTTTCGCTTGGTTTTTGTACTCTAGTATATGAACGCCCTTATCCAACAAGGTTTGGCGATGCTCCTCGTAATAAGCCGGAATAAAGCCAGAATCATTAGAGGCAGACGAGTTCGTCATTAACGTGATGTCCGCTTTTTGCTCCATCAAGGTATCAATAAAGGCAAATTCACCATCACTCGGTACCACGTAAGGCGTTGATATCACTGCTTTGGATGCAGTGGTTATTTGTTGCCAAACTTGGTGTTCTGCACGTTTTCTAAAGTAGGGTTTGTTGTTTGCTAACTTGTTTAATGAGTCGAAAACGGGGGTGACTTGCGCAGCGATGAAGTCGGGACTGGTCAGTTGCTTCACTTGTTTTTCAACTTCCGCCAGAATGATGCTTTTGTCTTTCTCACCTTTATTAAGCGCTTTAGTAAACGCGGAATAGTTTGGGGTAACGTTAACGATGTTTTCTATCGGCGTAACATGCTCGCTGTCCCAAAGCTGTTGGTAGTTCTGGTCGAACGCTCGAATAATGCTGCCTTTGAACAAGACATCCATATCGAAGAAGTTGGCTTTGCGGCTGTAACCAAAATAGTCGTCGCCAATGTTGCGTCCACCTAGAATCATCCATTGATGGTCGACGTTGAAGTACTTCTCGTGTAGACGATTGTCCAAACGTTGCTGATGAGTAGAGAAGTTGACGGCGCGACCAATCCAACCTGACTTACGTGAATCAAACGGATTGAATAAACGGATTTTAATGTTGTCGTGAGCGCTGAGATCAGCAAGCCATTTTTCGTTAAACACCAATAAATCATCGAGAGTGAGTCGAACTTGCACGCCTCGATCTGCTGCTTGTTTGAGTTCATAGAGTAGCATCAAACCAAGCGTGTCACTTTCCCAAGAAAAATAAGTCATATCGATGCTTTGCTGAGCGTTTCTTACCAGTTCAACGCGACGAGCAAAGGCTTCTGGAGCGGTAGGAATTAAGTAAACTTCGGCTTGATGCTGAGTAGTTTGCCAATTGGCTTCAAAATCCGGTTCAACTTGCGGGTAGGGCTGAGCACAGCCAACCAACAGCGCGCCGAAGATAAAGAGTAGCAGAGCACGGAGGGCGTTAGGAAACATGAGTAAACCTTCCTAATTATGTTCAAGGAATAAGGATGAAAAAAGCCAGCGAACTGGCTTTTAGGTATTCGGTAACGAGTTTTGAGTGGCTGAGGATGAAGTTACATGTGGCTAAGAATCAGCCCAAGTTCCTCGAGACCGTTGAGCCGACCTTGGCGCAGTTTTGGATCGATGCCTGAGTGATGAGCATTGTCCCAGTCTTGCGTGGATTGAATGCCGCCATCGTTATCGATCAGCAATACTCGGTCAGTCGTACTGTTGTATTGGAAGTCCTCAAATAAACGTTCGCTAAACCACATACGAGAGAGCTCGTTCATCATTGCTTTGTCTTTGCTACCTGGACGAACACTTGAACCATCAAGCTTTAATGCTTTATTAAACACAAATGGTAATTCCGATGCATTACAAGCGCCCACAATACAACTGATGCTTTTGAGTAAATCACCAACGTCGAGATCGCCATTTTCACCTTTTGTGTTGTAAGTCCATACGTTGAATCCAGGTGTGTAGTCAAAGTAGTAAAAGCTTGGCGTTGCTCCTGTTGCTTCTTCAGTTGAAACTTTATGACGGTTTGGACCCGTGAAGAGCAAGTCATGTAACGCGGTTTTGAATTGCTGCATGTTTTTGGACGCGCCATTCAGTTCGCTTTCATCGTTAGGGAAGAAGTCAGCCAGAGCAAGTAACTCAGCGGTTGAATCGGAGTTCCCCAAACCGAAAAACAACTTAGTCATCGCCTCATAAGCGGTGCTAGACAGCAGTTCCAATAAGTCAGAAAGATCGAGTTCAATTGAAGCTGAATCGTTGAGTAATGAACGATATTCAGCGCGTAAACGGTTTAAGTTCGTTTCCGATTCTAGCCATTCCACCATGTATTCGACGATTAAGGTTTCGTCACCACTTTCGATGATTTCTGGCGCTTCTTGGCTCAAAATATCAAAGATAGTTGGGATCAAAAATGTCAGGCTCGGCAGCATGCCCAGAGTATTGCTTTCTGCACTGTTTGAGCCAATTACCGTCGGTACGATCCATTCACTCTCAATCGCTTGCTCAGTAAAGTGATAGCCCGGTACTTCTTTCACTAGAAACGCTGGTGGGCGATGCTCGATGTAAGGCGCAAATGGCATCAACGTAGATAATGGGCTGTTGTCGCGTGTTGGACTGATAACCGGAATATTCGCGGCGGTCAGTACCCAGTTCTTAAGACGTTGAATAGGATCAAGCATCTCGCTCTGTACCTTCATGACCTCTTCAAGTGGTAGTAACGCAAGATCTTCAACGCTTTGCTCTGGCCTTTGGCTCTTGGCTACATCGTAACTTTTATATTCAAAGCCGTAAGCGTTGCTTTGCATGATGGCACGTTGAAAGTGCTCACCTGCAATTGCAGCATCGCCTTTTGATTGCTGTAAAATTCCCACCGACATGGCACCCGCACCTTGACCCATGAGTGTCACGTTTTGCGGATTGCCGCCGAATGCCTCTATGTTTTGTTGAACCCATTCAAGCGCGTGTTTTTGATCGCCTAGACCAAAGTTACCACCTTCAGGGTTGTCCAAACCATCGACCCAAACACTGCCCAACAAGCCCAAACGATAGTTAAAAGTAACAGCAATAAACGGGTTACCATCATCAGCACCTTGTGCAACCACGATATCACCATGAATCAGCGGTTCTGAGCCCGCGCCGTATTCAAAGTCTCCACCGTGAATAAAGACATAAACTGGCAAATCTGCGTACGCTTCTGTCTCGGCTGGTCGCCAAATGTTTAGATTCAAACAATCTTCTGACTGCGTTTGTGTCGTTGTTTTTAACTGCGGACACGCATCACCGAACTGAGTCGCATCAACATCGCCTTCAAGTGGAACCATAATGCTGTGCTGAAAGCGGTCTGCTTGCGCAAATTGGATACCTTTGAACGCCTCTACTGCTGCTAGCTTTTCATCCGCATCAAGAGGGGTGATAACAAGGGACTCTTTAGTAGCTTGAATGGTCGCATCACCAATTTCCAAAGAGATTTGTTCTGGTGGTAACGGTTGTAATGGCTCCGGATCGTACGGAACGCTAGGTTTACTTGAATCATCACCACAAGCCGCTAAGGCAAGAGTGATGGTAAGGGCTAAAGTTGAGCGATTGAGTAAAGTCATTGTTATGTCCAAAAAGTCATTTGGTGCGTACACCGAAAATGTTAAACGGCATCTAACAAGCGACGTCCTGACGCTTTGGTATTAATCCGTGAATGGTTGGATGGCTTGTTGTATTGATGGCTCAAATGGTAGGGCATCGGTGACAGTTTCAATAATCGCCTTTGTAGGATGCAGTCCTACCATCCAATGGCCTACCAATGTGTTATTTCTAAGTGTGTTATCTCTTCGTGCGATTAGAAGCGATAACCCAAGTTCAAGGTCAGTGAGTCACGTGTTTCGCCTTTGTTGTAAAGCATGGTCAGGTTGTAGTTCTTGCCGATTTGCTTATTGAAGCCTGTCAGGAATGCCCACTCGTTAAGCTCGACACCGATGTCGTAATCGAACTCGATATCACCGGTTTTTACTCGGCCATCCATACGAGAGTCCAAGCCTTGATATTCAGCACCGACAAAGAACTGGGTGCGGTAGTCGACCAACTGATAACCAAGCATCGGTTGAACGGTAACAATGCCGTCACCCCAATCATCCAAGCCTTTTAAACGTGTCTGAGAGTACGTGCCAGTCACAGAAGCAAAGAACTCTTTGTAACCAACCGAGAGTGTTGTACCGACACCGCGCAAATCGTATTCAAGGTGAATTGGCACGTTCAGTCGCCCGCGATTACATAGCGCAGACAAACCATCACAAAACTTGTCGCCTAAGCCCGGTAGACGATCATTAAGCTTGTCTTTTAGATACTGGCCACCTTCACCTGTGTATCCCGCATCCACGTTCGCATCGACATTGATTTTGCCGACGTAACCAAACACGTTCCAAAAAGGAAGGATGTTCACGTCACCACGAATACTGAAACTCTCTGCGTTCACAATCCCGACGGTGTCTTCTGGGTCGAATAGGTCGTTTAGACGCACGCCATCAATAGTGAAGTCATTGAATGGGATGTTCATATCTTGGTTACGGTAAGCCATTGACACACCAAACGGCAGCGGTAAATCGATGCCTTGTCGACGCACCATATCGCCCATTAACGGGAAGATACGATCAAGTTTTACACTGGCTTCTTGCATGCGTGGGTCAGAAACTTCGTTCAAGCGTTTCTCATCCAACACTTGCACACCAATGTCATCCTCATAGATGGCAACAGGTTTAAGGGTGCTGACCATTTTCAGTGGTTTGTTTTTGCTTGAGCCAACAATTTCAGTGTGTTTGCTCGCAATCACAAGTTTTCCAGAATCCAGCTTTTGAAAGCGAATCTCTTGATGGTACGTATCCACCTTGTATTTGTGGTGTGTGAAAGGCTTGTCGTTAGTGATGACCATGCGTTTTGGTTCACCGTTAACGAGTTCGATATCGACGCTTAAGAAACGAAAATAGGCGATGTCTTGTGGAAGCCCATATTTTGAGTAGTTGAAACTGACAATGACATTGCCGTTTTGATCTTCTTTTGCTCGTACCGATGAAGAATCAAAGCTCTCTGCATAGTTGCGCAGACGATATTCTGTGCGTGTGAAGGCTTCGATTTCATCGAGTACTTTTTCGTTCTTATCCAACTCTTCAGGGTTGTACTTGATGCGTAGATCAATATTGCCCTTGCTGTCGGTATTTTTTACAAGGAACACCGAAGAATCACGGACTTCGTTACCGATTTGAACGGTTCGGTGAGCATGCTCTACCAAGTGCTCGCCTTGTACTAGAGAACTGATGGCCAGTTTCGGTAGATCATGGCTGATACCGTATTTGTCGAAGAGTTGGCGACCTTGTTCCATGACTTCGTTGTAAGTTGTCTCTTCTGCGGCGAAGCTAAAAGTGGGGGTAGTAAGCATTAGTGCGCTCGCGAGCACAGTAAGAGAAGACGTCTTGCCGGCGCGTAATTCAAAAAAACTCATGACAGTTTCCACTCTGAATAGTCTCAAACCTTCGAGACTCAGACAGTTAATGTGTCACTGAACTTCTTGTTCAGTTAGATAGATGTGTTTGCTGTGATTGACGTTGTGAATGCAGAGTTTTCGATTGCATTTCGTGAATCAATGAGAGGATTTTATGAGGTGAAGAGAAATACCGTTAATCGCTTTTGATGGATACTATCCTCGCTTTATGGGTTACGGAGGAATAATGGCTAGCTCACAAACAAACAGCCCCGCATAGCAGAAGCAATGCAGGGCTTTAGTTTCAAGAACGGAGGTGACGCTTAGACCGTAACGCGAACACGAAACAGATCAGTAAACAACTTGGCAATCATCAAAATGATCATAATGTTTACCAGCATCAGCAAGGGCGTTTCAATTCGATACGCTGGGGTTAAATTGAGCGCTCCTGATGTCAAGACAACCAATAAGTTAATACCTAGAATTCTGTGTACCATCAGTTTTGGTGTGGAAAACACCTTCCAAATTACGATGATGTTGATGAAGTAGAATAGCCCAAGCTGCCAAAGCTCGGTCATCATTGGCATTATGAAAATGTATTGCAATAGAATCACCGTGCCAGTGCCTATCACACCAAAAAATGCATCTTTAATAATGCTTGGTGGCATAGTAGGAACGATTGAAGAGAACACGCCTGCTAGCATCGGAAAAATGAAACCTCCGGGTACGGGCAGATAAATCCAGATCAACAAAGAAGTGACGAACATGGATACACCTTGCAATACCTTTCTGCCGTCTTCATTCAAATGCTGGATAAACGTTCGATGCTCGTGATGCCAAACCGTGTTTTTCTCTCTTTGCATGACATAAGCAACGTGACCAATGAGCGACGTACTTGGATTTTTAATATCAAAGCTTTGAAGTTGCTGCGTTAGCGTTGGCCAATCGATCTCACGACTTTGCGATTTATCTGCTTGTTCTAGCAATCGGTCTTGGATTTGTGCCATCTCATTTAAACGCGCACGCCATAGCTGACGATGTTCTTTCAAGTGGTAGCTGCCAGTAAGTGGTAAACCGACCAGTTGGAACAACTTTTCTATGTTGGCGCTGTTGGTCTCAAGAGCTTCAGTATCTATATCATTGGGCGATTTCATAGCGTTAAGCATCGCCTCTCTGCTGGTCTCAAAACGTTGAATGAAGTTTTGTTCTGTACTGACTGGCCAGACTAATCGGTACACAACAGAAAACGTGATCACACCAAGAATAGTCTCTTGCATGCGAAGAACAGCGAAGTGGAACGTTGCTTGACTATCAAATCCTCCCATACATGCGATGATGGAGCACACAGCAAAACCGATAGAGAACACATAACCATACTTTTCGTCGCTCGACATAAAAATGCACGCACCTAAAAACAAGGTGAAGAAGGTGAGAAACAAAAAGCGATCTTGAGAAAACGTCGTGATGAGGAAAAAGGCATAACCGATGCCAAGGAGGGTTCCTAATAAGCGATTATGACCTTTGTTTATCGAGTGAGCGAAGCTTTCATTTAATGCCATTACCGCGACTGCGATCGCTGCCCAATACGGTTTCTCCCATTGAAACCATAAGGCAAGGCAGATCGCGATAACGATAGACAGCGCAGCTTTGATTGCTTCTTTGGTTGAGGCATTAAACATACATTCCACCGCATTATTGTTTGATGATTTTGATAGAGGCCGTCATACCAACACGTAGTTGAAAATCTTTCGGTAAGTGATCTAATTTAACTTTAATTGGAATACGTTGAGCCAAACGAATCCACTGGAAGTTCGGATTGACGTTTGGCAGGAGATCGTTGCCTGTGCTGCCATCTTGCTTTGCGATACCGTAGCCGATGCTTTTGATTTTTCCTTCCAACACAGCTTCATTGTGCATCATTAAGGTCACGTAGGCTTTATCTTGTGGATCAACGCCAACTAAATCCGTTTCTTTGAAATATCCTTCGATCCAAAAGCTGTCTTCATCAATCAAAGCCACGACTGGGGAGTTAGCGACGACTTGAGAGCCGACACGTAAGTTCAAATTAGTGATATAACCATTCGTTGGCGCATAAACTTTTGTGTAATCAAGGTTTAGCTTGGCTTCTTCAACATTGGCTTTCGCGAGTTCTACGTTGGCAACGGCTGTCTCCACCGCATTGTCTAGGTTATTCAATGTCAGTACAGGTACAGCGCCAGGTGTGCGCTTTTCTAACTTAAGTGCTCGCTGCTCTTCGTTTTTTGCTTTTGCTAACAGAGCGACCGCTTGTTTTTGAGTCGCCAATGCTTTGTGGTATGCCGCTTTATAGATGCTTGGGTCAATCTCAAACAGCAAATCGCCTTGTTTCACTTGCGAATTGTCTTCGACGTAGACTTGGATGATTTGTCCTGTTACGCGGGGGGTTATAGAAACGATGTGCGCGCTAACTTGGCCATCTCTAGTCCAAGGGGTGTCAGAGTATGATTGGTAGTAGCTGAAAATCACGGTGCCAGCTGAACACAGTAGTAGCAGTGTGATGAGATAACGTTTTATCACGGAATTTGCCTCAAAATATGGTAATGAATCGACCAATAACGCCAGTAAAAATCACAATTAGGCTTAGCTCAGCGAGCGCGGGAAATGCAACGTATTTGTGGAGTCCCAGTTTTGTTGCAACGGTTCCAACCAAAATGGTGAGCATGTAAGCCAATGCAATAACCAGCAACAAGGGAGGGAAGTAAACTTCGCCCCACACAAGTTCATGTGGCATTGAGTTCATGGTGTTTTTCTCTATTAACTTGATGAATGTAAAGATAAGGCAAGTGATGGCATCAGTGATAATCGCTTTTGCAGGATCTAATCCATCAAACGAAAGGTGCTATGCGCTATATAGAGGGAATAGCGCAGCAAAGTAGCTTTTTGGACAGTGAAAATAAAAATAAATTTATTTTCCAATTTATTCTATGTTCATTTCAGACCACTAAGTTGTTAAATTTTCGACAATTATTTTTCAATGTTTGCTTTTGAATATGCGAAGTGATGGTTTCGTCCTTCAAATGGGATTACGAGTTGTGAGGTTTTGTTTCTAATATTCGCTTCGAAGCAAACGAGATGCTTTTTAAATTAAATAATCCAACAAATATGAGTGAAAGATTATTCGTTAGATTATTTGAGTTTTATATTTATTAGTAAGAGTAAAATTGTCATGGAAATTATTTCTAACCTTTTTGACATGGCACCATTTGTTGCTCTCTTTATTACGCTCTCTCTCGGTTATATGGTTGGTAAAATTACCATTGGTCGATTTGTTCTTGGCGGTGTTGCCGGAACATTATTAATGGGTGTAATTATTGGGCAATTTGGTGTTCATATTGATCCCGGCGTAAAAAGCATTTTCTTTGCGCTCTTTATTTACGCAGTAGGGTATCAAGGTGGTGCACAGTTCTTCAAAGCACTGAACTTTAGAACCATCAACATTCTACTTTCCGCTGTAGTGATGACGGTTTCTGGCCTGCTTTGTGTACTAGCAGCTGCTTGGATGTTTGATCTAGACAGAGGTACGGCAGCAGGCCTTGCAGCTGGTGGTTTGACTCAATCGGCAATCATCGGTACAGCGGGTGATGCGATCGCACGTCTTGGTGGTGTGACAGAAGAAGCGAAGCACCTAATGCAGACCAACGTCGCAGTAGGCTACGCGGTTACGTACATCTTTGGTTCGCTTGGTCCAATTCTGATGGTGACATGGGTATTCCCAACACTGATGAAGTGGGATATCCGAGCAGAAGCGATTGCTCTAGAAGAGAAAAACTCAAACGGTAAGCGCGATCTTGCGCCGGGTGAATTCAACGCAGTAACCGCGCTGGTTACACGAGCATTTAAAGTGAGCAAAGATGGCGGGCTAGCAGGCAAAACCCTAGCTCAGTTAAACCAACACGCTCTAGCTGCTTGTATTGAATTGATTCAACGTGATGGCAAAGTGCTAGAAGTGGACAAATTCACAGCACTGAAAGAAGGGGATGTCATTGTTGTAACTGGTCGTCGTAATGCGGTACATAAGCTGCAAGATGGTTTGGCTGACAACGAGATTGCACTTCCAGAAGGCTATGAAGTTATTGAAGAAAACCGTCAACTGATCGCAGACAACCGCAAACTGATTGGTAAGTCGCTGCAAGAGATTAAAGAGGCTTCGAACCAAGGCTCTATGCGCGGTATTTATGTGACGGATTACATTCGTGAAGGCAGCTCTATCGAAATGACGCCGGATCTTGTGGTGAAGAAAAACGACGTCATCCAGCTTACAGGTACAGCAAAAGACATCAATCGCGTTGAGAAAAACATTGGTCAGCGAATGGGCTCAGCAAACGTGACTGACTTAGTCGTGCTTGGTATGGGCATGGTGGTGGGTCTATTAATTGGTCTAATCAGTTTTAAGATTGCTGGTATTCCCGTCACTATCGGTTCTGGTGCAGGTTGTTTGATCTCAGGTTTGATCGTCGGTTGGTTGCGTAGCCGCAATCCGCATGTTGCTCAGTTTCCTGTGGGTGCCGCGAACTTTGTTCGAGATTTCGGTTTGGCAGCATTTGTGGGCATTGTTGGCCTTGAGGCTGGCCCTCAAGCGGTCGACACCATCAAAGAACACGGTATGTCTCTGTTGTTCCTTGGCATGGGTGTAACGATTATCCCTCAGATTATTTCGTTCTTCTTCTCATACTTTGTATTGAAGATTAAGAACCCAGTTGAAGCACTTGGCTGTGTTACAGGTGGACGAAGTGCGAACCCAGCATTCGCGGCTTTAATGGAAAAAACAGGTAATGCAACGCCAGTATTCTCATTCACTGTGACTTATGCAGTCGCCAATGTACTGCTTACCCTATGGGGTCCAATTATTGTCGGCATTATTACTTTAAACGCAGGCATGTAATTTAAATAAATTCGAACACTCTTATCGCCTAATTAAATAGGCGGTAGGGGAAGTATTATCCAAATTTTACTAAATAATAGATTCAGGTAAATATTATGACTACGCAAAACACAACAATTGATTTTTCAAAATTTGCAGATTTAAGCCCATTTGAATTAAAAGATAAACTAATTGAAGTGGCACAAACTGTTCCTGACCGCGCGTTATTAGATGCAGGTCGTGGTAATCCTAATTTTCTTGCGACACTACCACGTAAAGCGTTCATTCGTTTGGGTGAGTTCGCAATATTGGAAGCCGAGCGCACTTACTCATACCTAGATGGTGGCTTCGGTGGCATTCCTGATGGTGTGGGCATTGTTGAGCGTTTCGACACGTTTGCAAACGACAATAAGAAAGACCAAGGCGTACAGTTCTTGGAAAAGTCGCTGAGCTACGCAAAAGACCGTTTGGGTCTAGAGAAACAAGCATTCTTGAATGAACTGGTTAACGCATACCTTGCATGTAACTACCCAGTGCCACCACGTATGTTGACGAACATCGAAACCGTTGTGAAGCAATACATTGCAGAAGAGATGTACGGCCCAATGCCAATGACAACAGACTTCGATCTGTTTGCAACGGAAGGCGGTACAGCGTCTATGACGTACACCTTCCAAACTATGTTCAACAACGGTCTATTAAAGAAAGGTGACAAGGTTGCGCTAATCACTCCAATCTTTACGCCGTACCTAGAAATTCCAGAACTGAGTGAATACGAACTGGAAATCGTTGAACTACGTCTGGATGAGACAACATGGCAGCTGCCGATGTCTGAAATCGAAAAGCTTGCAGATACAGACATCAAACTGCTTTGTGTCGTGAACCCAGCAAACCCAGCGTCTGTGAAGTTCTCGGATGAAACTCTGGATAACCTATCAAACTTCGTGAACAACGAACGTAGCGACCTGTTCATTGTGACTGACGATGTATACGGCACATTTGCGGACGACTTTGTCTCACTGTTCGCGAAACTGCCATACAACACGCTTTGTGTTTACTCGTTCTCTAAGTACTTCGGTGCAACAGGCTGGCGTTTAGGCTCGATTGCGATTCAACACAACAACGTGTTTGACGATGCAATGCGCAGCCTTCCTGAAGCGCGTCAACTTGAGTTGGACGATCGTTACAAAACACTGACTCCGGAACCTCGTGAGATTAAGTTTATTGACCGTATCGTAGCAGACAGCCGCAGCGTAGCGCTTAACCACACAGCAGGTTTGTCTCTTCCTCAACAAGTTCAAATGGCGTTGTTCTCATTGAATTGTCTGATGGACTCAGAACAAAACTACAAAGAAGCATGTAAACGCATCATCCGCGAGCGTTACAAAACTCTGTACAAAAACATGGGTGTAGAAATTGAAGAAAACAAAGATCGTGTGGACTACTACACACTGCTTGAGCTCGACACTTTGGGCGGCAAATTGTACGGACCAGCCTTCGTTGAATGGTTCAAAGCGAGCGAGAAAGGCAAAGACTTCCTGTTCCGTCTTGCACATGAAACCGGCGTTATCCTACTTCCAGGCCAAGGCTTCGATGTAGTACACGCATCAGTTCGAGTTTCGTTAGCAAACCTTACTCATCACGAATACGAGCTTATCGGTCGTGCAACGCGCAAAGTGTTGGATGAGTACTTCGCTGAGTTCCAAGGCTAATGAATCCAGCCTGATTAAGAATAAGCCTCGGCGTTGTCGAGGCTATTCCGACCAAATAAGCACAGTGCGCGATATTGTGTTTATTTAGTCGCCAAGCTAACAAACTTCCCTATTAAGAGTGACTTATGAAAAGCATTATTTCTATTCAATCTCATGTGGTTTATGGCCACGCAGGAAACAGCTCTGCCGTCTTCCCGATGCAGAGAATGGGCCTCGAAGTATGGCCAATCCACACGGTTCAGTTTTCAAATCACACTCAGTACCAGCAAGGTTGGACTGGACAGAAGTTTGGGGCAGATGAAATTCATTCTCTAATGAGAGGCTTAGATAACATTGAGAAGTTAGGCGAATGTGGCGCGATACTGTCCGGTTATCAAGGCAGCGCAGAGCAATGTCGAGCGGTGGCCGAAGCGGTAAGTTTAGTCAAATCGCGTAACCATAGTGCACTTTATGTGTGTGACCCAGTTATGGGTGATCCAGACAAAGGTTGCATTGTGGCAGACGGTGTCAAAGAAGCGATAAGCCATAGCTTGTTGCCCATCGCTGATGTGATTGTTCCTAACCAGTTTGAACTGAGCGAGTTAACAGGTGTGAAAATTGACTCTCTTTATGATGCGGTCACTGCATGTAAAAAAGCCTTAGAGTTAGGACCGAAAATGGTATTGGTGAAACATCTGCATGCTCTAACAGATGACGCCTTCAGTATGATTTTAGCGACGCCGAAAGCAAGCTATTTGGCCCAACGCCCCAGTGTTGAATTTGCTATGCAGCCAGTCGGTGTCGGTGATTTAATTTCTGCGATTTTTACCTCTTGTTTGGTGAAGAAGATGTCTCCTGTCGCAGCCTTTCGTCATACACATAACGCCGTTTACGGTGTATTGGAGATCACCAAAGGCTATGGCACATGGGAGCTACAGACGATCAATGCCCAATACGAATTTGTCGAACCGACGCATGAGTTCAACGTCGTGAAAATTGCTTAGCGCAGTACCTAATTAACGGAGAAGCGTAAAGTTAGCATATAGAAACTTGGCATAATTGCTTTGATGGATAGCATCCTACAATCGCGATTATGGGGTTTAGCCGTGCCTAGCTATAGTAACTCCACACAACGAAACGGACTTCATTTTGACCCAATTAACTTCAAACTGAGTCTCTGGTCATACGCCAGAGAACATTAAATGAGACTGATTATGAATCGTTTAATTTCCTCTGGTGTGACGGTTGCACTTTCGCTGCTGATAGTAGCTTGTAGTTCACCTCATACGCTGGATGTTCGTGTTTCTCAAAGCAACTATAAAGATGTCGAGATCGCGAGTTCGACACCAAATGAGCCACTTCGAATGTGGGCCAATGAAGCGCCGGATTTTCTCTACTCAGCGCACAATCAAACCACACCGATCAAAGTAGAGGGTGAACAGCTCAATATTTTGGCCTTATCGGGTGGTGGCGTAAACGGCGCATACGGGGCCGGCGTTTTGATGGGGCTACAGGAAAAGGGGGAGCTAAAAGATTATGCCATCATTACTGGAGTCAGTGCTGGTGCCCTAATCGCTCCTTTTGTTTTCATTGGCGGTGATGCGATGCCAAAGATGAAAGAAGTCATGCTCAACATCAATGATAAGAATATTTTGGGTAAGAAGAACTTCTTAAATACCCTGTTTAAGGACGCGTTTACCGATGGTGAGAACCTCTATGATTTCATCGCAGGCGCTTACCCTGAGCCCATGATCGAGGCGATGGCGCAGCAACACCGCAATGGTAAACGCCTCTTTATTGGCAGTACCCATTTTGATTCAGGCGAACTGGTGATTTGGAATATTGGTGCGATTGCGAACAGTGATTTAGCGGACAAATCTGAACTTATTTACAAGGTGCTTGCTGCGAGCGCATCGATCCCTGGTGTTTTCCCTCCACAATTTATCGATGTTGAACATGATGGAGAAACACTTGAGGAGTTACACGTAGATGGCGGTCTCGCAGCGCAGGTGTTCTTTAATCCGTCTAACTTCAACTATCAACAAATCTCAGATGCTTTGGGGTTAGAAAAAGCGCCTCAGTTGGATGTGATTCGCAATGGTGCGTTAAAAGCGCCGTATCGTCCACTAAAAGACAAAGGTTTGGACTTGGTATCGAAAAGTGTCTCAAGCCTTACGCTAGCGCAAACTCGAGGTGATCTCTATCGAATGAAATACATCAGTGAAATCAACGATATCGAGATGCAGTTTACCTACATTGATCAAGATTTCAGGTACGCCAAAGTAACGAAAGATATGTTCGATCACCGCTACTTGCTGACGATTTACGAATATGGATTCAAAAAAGCCACCCAAGGGCAACTTTGGGTAACTGAACTCCCTTAATACAGGAAAACGATACAATGAAAAAAGCCGTTCTTACACTCATGATGCTTACCGCTTCCGCGACTGCATTCGCCCAAAGTGGAGCCCATCTTGACCAGCAAAAAGTGGATAGTGATATGCAGCAACTGTCTGCAATCAAAGAAGAAGGTGCAGCCTTTATCATGATTGACGAGAACTCGAGTTACGTGGCGGTCGAGTTCGTGGGAAAGTGGGAAGAGATCAACAACTATGTGTCACACAAAGAAGCGAAAAAACGTAAATTGGAAAAAGTGAACAAGCAGTTCGTGTACTCTCAGGTCGGTGAAACGTTGGAGTCACTTGAGCAAAAAGTCGTTGACCACATTTACGCTGATCAACCTAAATATTTCAGTGTCGATGTCTACCGCGATTACCATGGTGACTCAGGAGAATTCAACTATTTAGCTCGTGTCGTTGAGTACAACTAAGTTAGAGAAAACCTACTGAAGCTAGTAGGTTTTTTTGTGTCGTCGAGAAGGAATTCAAACGCAGATTGTTTCCGTTACCAAGTAGCAATTCTACGATCTTGTGGTAATTTAATTAGATAACTCTAAAAAGTAAGCACAACCTATGAATTTTAGTTTTGAACAACTTCTCGCGTTCGTAACCGTTTATGAACAGCTTTCGTTTAGTAAGGCGGCGGTCAAACTCAATAAGCACCGAACCACAATAGGGCAGGTGATTACCAATCTTGAAGACCAACTGGCGGTCAACCTGTTTGAGCGAGTGGGGCGCTCGGTAGAACCGACAGAAGATGGTCATCTTCTTTACCACTATGCTAAGCAAACCATCGAACAAGCACGTACTTTCGATAAAGTCGCATTAAGTCTAGCTTACGGTGGGTTAGAGAATGTTAGTATCGCCTATTCAAGCGCTATACCACACCGTTTTCTTGTATTGCTTCGTATTCAATTAGCAGCAGATTTTCCGATGATGCGAGTTAACTTTCTTGTTCGTAATCGCAACGAAATTAAAGAGGGTTTACAGAATGGTGAGTATCAATTCGGTATTGTCAATGTGCATGATAGTCGAGCAATACATAGTCTGGATGCGACGTTTTTAGGTCATTTTGAATTTGTTCCTTTCGTCCAGAAAGGTGGTGAACTCGCTTCTATGGCACCAGATCGAGTATTGACAGCCTTGAGGAATAGTAAACAATTTGTACTGCGGTCTCTTATTGAAGAGGGAATGGGCGAAAAAGTCATCGTAAGTTCGAACCATGAAGAGGTCGACCAATTGGCCCTTGTAGTGAAAATGGTTGAAGCAGGTTTAGGATGGGCGATTCTCCCCAGAACGTTTGCCCATTCGGAGTTTTCTAATAATCATATAGAGCCAGTGGAAGCTTCTGAATTATTGGAAGGTTTTAAGTTTGGTTTTGGCCTATGGTGCCAACCCTCTAAGCAAGTCGGTGATGTAAAAAATTCAATCATGAAGGTCGTTACAGAATACCGAGAGAAAATAATCCGTGATATGACTTAGCGGCGACATGTATCCTGCTCATCCCTATCAACAACAAGACTCAATGTGAGTCTTGTTTTTTTGTGTCTGAAAAACGTTATCGTTCTAGCGAAGAGCTAATGTCTATTGGAAGGATATAACCCTCTATATGAGAGTATGGAGTCCATAGTTTTTGGCTTAATCTAACCTCGCTCAATGGGTAAGCCCAGAGCAAAAAGTGTTTTTACCATATGTCCGCTGCAAGGACGCAGATTTTCAGCCGGGTTTAGTTACCCGGCTTTTTTTATAGTAATAAAAAATGTCAGCTGTCACCCCAAGCTCTCTGTTACAACTGGCTTGTTACTTCGCTTAGCAATCCAGTACGCAACGCTACCCCAAAGCACGGTGAGTGCCCAAAGCGCCGTCCAATGTGGAGCGACTTGTTGCCAGGTTGCCCCCATTTGGTTTAGCGCTAAGAAAGCTTTTATCGCCCAAGTGCTTGGGCTTAAATCAGCAATCCATAATAAGGGAGTAGGTATGGCTTCAATTGGCCAAATAAAACCAGCCAAGAAAATGAGCGGCATAGAGCTCACTAAGACGACTAAGGTGACAAGTTCACGCCGAGGTAATAAGTAACCTAGCCAGAAGCCTAGTCCGCAACAACCTAAAAAGAACGGGAACAACATAGCCAGCAATTCGCCCGCATTGGCGATATGGTTTACGTTTAAACGTTCGAAGCTAAAACCAAAATAATAGGCGCCGAGTAAATAATAAATTGCCACAAATACTAACGTTCTCACAAGCAGCAGCGATCCCGTTGATACTTGTGACCAATAGCCACGACCATGACGCTGTGTTCCCGTTTGTAATCCAACCGCCATGATCAACGTTTGTTGTAAAATCAGAACAAATACTGCCGGCACTACGTATTCGATGTAACCCATGGTTGGGTTGAACGTTGGTTTCATATTAAGCTTAATAGCAGAGTAATTATGGCTAGCCATACTCATGGGCACACCATCTATCACCATTTTACTGACTTTCACTTGGGCCCCTAATGTGCCTCCAGCTTGGGCCAATCCTTCTACCACGGTTCCGTACACGAGAAAATACGAGGCGTCCGCAGCGTAGGCCAGAGTCGGGCTTTTACCTAGCATTAGGTCTTTGTAAAAGTGTTCTGGTATGACTAAAAAACCGGTGATCTCTCGTTGTAAAAATGCTTGCTTTGCATCGGCAATCGTATGAAGTCGAGTGACTACGTTGACTTGCGGAGTGGCATCAACCATACGTTCTAGCTTTAAACTCGTCTGACTACCATCTAGATTAACAATCGCGATTGGTTGTTCACGAGGCGTTTGTTGTGCATAAGGCAAAGGGTATAAAAACGAGTAAAATACGACACCACCAAACACGGTCAACGTAACGACTGGATTGGTTAGAACGGCCTTAAGTTCCGCTTTAATCAGTTGCCACAATGTCATACCGCCTCCTTCGCTTGGCGTGTTGATGAAGCTGTTCGATGTTTACCCATCAAGGCTGCGGTAATGAGCAGGGGCACAACGTAACCAATCATAGGCCATAGCGAGCTTAAAGATTGTGCGGCCGATGCTCCATAGCTTGCTTGACTCACTTGTACTTCAATGTAATGGGTAATCGGCAATAATGAACGCCATGCATAAGCGAGCGTGTTCATGTCAGAAACTGGGAATGTAATTCCCATGAACGCGAAGCTTGGAGCCGTAAATGCGCCAGCAAAACTCATCGCACGTGCAGGATCCATCGACAAGAAGAAGAACAACGCTCCCATAATGATACAGGCGATAACCGTCACCAATTGTGCTAATAGCATAACCACAAAACTGCCTTCCATTGGCCAATCAAGCACGGAATAAAACCAGTACAAGAACAACGCACCTTGCGCCATAAAGACCGGAATGTACCGACTTAATAAGGTAGTGAGCCTGGCGTATGGCTTTTCGCCCAAAAATGCAAAGCCATTCTTTCCACCATAAATGCGAAAGTGCGCGGCAAGAATCAAAATAGTGCTTACTACAATACATATTTGCCAAATGGCTGGCACGATAGCCGTTACCAAAAATTGTGCGTAGTTATTGTTACGGTTAAATAATGCGGTTATTTGTGTTGACACGGGTACAGCCTGTCCAGCCGCTGCTAACGTTGTGGTGTTACCCTTAGCCAAGTTGCCCATTACTTCAACCTGAGCGTCGAAATAGCCTTGTGCTTGCGCAACAGCAGAGTTGATCAGTTTCGCTACCAAAATGTACTGACTGTTGTAAAAGACAGAAAGTTGAGGTTGGCGGTGCTGGAGAATGTCTTGGTCGAACTTAGATGGGATGACCGCGTAAGCGTAGATATCGCCTTCAATCATCGCATTTTTTGCTTCGCTTGCACTGGTGTAGTGATAGTTAACAGCCAGACTCGACGACGCATCCAAAGATTGAATGAGCTTTCGAGAAAGTTGGGAATGTTGTAGATCAACCACACCGATTGGCAGATCCCGGGCAATGCCCGCAGAGAACACTCCCCAAATCATCATCGCGAGCAAAATCGGTATCCAAGTAAGGCACGAAAGCAACCACTTGTCTCGTCGTAAGATATGCCGCTGTGAAATCTTAATCGTCATAGCATTAACCTAGTGGTTGTGATTAAAGTTCAACGACAACACTCATTCCCATACGCAGCTCAGGTTCGGGTTGAGCTGGACGAGCTTCTACTTCAAAGGTACGAAGATCAAAACCTTGAGAAGCATCGGTTGCTCTCCACGTTGCAAAGTCACCCATAACGGCAACATGCGTTACTTTGAACTCAACATTTTTATTTAAGGCAGGCAAATAGGCATCAAAGGTTGCTCCTTTTTTAAAGTGTTGAAGGTAATCTTCACGCACATTAAGTGTCGCCCAGGCATCTTCTGTATCTATCACAGTAACAACCGGGAAGCCCTGAGGTGCTAATTCACCACTTTGAAGTAGAACTTGAGAGACTTCGCCGTCAAACCAGCTGTAGATCTGAGTATCTTTCGCGTACGCTTCTACTTCGGCTACGGCACCTGATGCCATGCGCGCTTTTTCCGCCGCAGCCACTTTGGTTTCACTTCTAGCGCCTTCTTTTGCCATTTCGTACATTTGAAACGCAGCACTTTCTGTGTATTTCGCTGCTTGCCACTGAGTTAAAGCTTCATCGCGTTTTTGTTCTGCAACCACGCCATCGTTATAAAGGTTATTCACACGATTGTAGGTTTTTTCCATTAAATTCGCAGCGGCTTTGGCTTTCATCCACTGATCTTTTGCTGCTTGGATTTGTTGCTCACGTGCGCCTTTCTCAGCTTCTTGAGCTAAGGCGTCCGCCGCTTTTTCACCTGCTTTTGCTTGTTCTAACTTCGCTTCAATTTCAGGACTATGAAGGGTAAAAATAAGCTGACCTTTCTCTACATCGTCGCCTTTACGTACCATTACCTCATCAATACGCCCTGGAACTTTTGAGGAAATGCTGTATTGTTGGGCTTCAATTAATCCCTGTAAGCGGATCGGTTCTGGTTGATAGGCTTGGTAAAATTGATACCCAACCCAAGAGGCAACACCCAAAGCACAAAGTGAGAGTAAAACGGGTTTTAGTGATTTAGCTGCCATGATTTATTTCACCTCTTTGGATGTTGAAGCAGGGATATAAGCGGTATTTTGATATTGTTCGAAGCTGTTCATTTCACTGCTCAATGCGAGTAGCTTGGTTAAAGATATTAAATAGCGGAAACGCGCCGCTGAACGTTGTGTTTCTATACTCGCGACATAAAGTTGTGCATCCACAACATCCAGAGAAGACGACAGACCCTGAGTAAATGCTTTTTCACGCAAGCGCAGGTTTTCGTTAGCGAGTTCAATGCTAGATGCGAGCCCTTGTACTTCATCAATGGCTTGCTGAGCCTCCAAGTATGTCTTTTGGACTAACAGCGATAAGTCTTGTTTGGCTTGGGACTTTAATGAGTCGACCTGCGAGACGACGCTTTGAGCGGCTTTGACTTTTTCGCTTCGCCCTGATGATTCAATCAGTGGAATGCTGACACCAACACCAACTAACCAGTCAGGCTTCATTTGGCTTGCGAGAGAATCGTCTTCATACAAGCTGTAGTCGCCGTAAAGATAAACTTCAGGGTAGTATTTCCCTTTTTCTGCTTTGATTAAGCTAGAGGCTTGTTTGTGTTTAGCGCTCAGAAGCTCCAACCCCGGATAGGTAAGCAACGTTTGATCGACAAAAGCAGTAAGAGGGGGAAGACTGTCGTTGATAAACAAAGATTCAGCGGGCTCTACGGCATCATCTTGCGCGAGTAATTTACCTAATGCAGCCTGAGCGATACTCAAATCACTGGCTGCTTTACGTGTTTCTACGGATGCTTTATCTAAAGAAGCCTCGGCTTGCAGGCGCTCAACGTGCGCGATTTGTCCTTGCTCTTCAAGCTTAATGGCAAAATCTCGATGCTTTTTTAGCCCTGCTTCAACCGCTTGCCGCGTTGCGAGTACTTCCTTTGCCAGTACGACAGAAAAGTAGTACTTCGATAAATCTTCAAAACGCGCTTGTTGTTCCATTAGAAGCTGACTTTTCGCCTCATCCGTTTTGCCTTCTGCAGCTGATTGAGCCGCAGAAATTCGACCACCAGTAAAAATCGGCCAAATCGCACGAATAGACGAAGAGAAAATATCGCGCTCGGTTATGGTCGAAGTGGTATTAGCTAAGGCACCAAAAATAGGCTGAAAAGCAGGAGGTACGTTAATGTGTGCTCCTGTGCTGTCTAGGATCTGTTTTCCCGACAGCGTGATATCGGTATCTAAACGCGTGTAATTCGCGCCAATAGTAACCTGAGGTAAGTTGAGATTGCTGGTGGCACTCTCTTGGTATTGGTAGTTCTCGACGTTTGAGCGTTGAGCTTTGAGAGAATAGTTGTTTTCTAGCAATAGCTGCCATGCGGTATCAAAAGTGATCGGTGCCGCATGACAGGCAAGGGAAATCGAGCTGCTAAGTAAGCCCAGTATCCAAACCTTTCCTGTTTTTTTCATAATGGCTGCTTTGTCGTAGAGTATTAGCTCTAATATAAAGGATTCGTAACTGCGTGTTAAGTAGGAGGGAAAATTGGGCAGTAGTATGCGCCCAGTTATATTTGTGCTGGGCGCGGGAGATGTTACAAATTTATTTCGTATATGGACAGTGAAACTCCGCTCTCCACTCGAGCTGACGAGAACCTCGCATCGTATTCAATAGATCTTTTCCGCTCATTTGAGGGAATGATAACAGGACTTTGAGATCAGAAGTACCGCCTCCGTTTTTTTCATAAGCCCTGACGTGTGTAAATGTTGAATACATATTCTCTGACAGCATCGCCTTATTCAGGCATATTCCAAAGGTATCGCGTTCCATGTTTGGTGTTCCTTCTAACTATAAATGCACCTCTGTTTATAGTTTTCCAGTTTTCAGATGGTGTCTAAGTGTTTGTCATATAGTCAGTATTTGTGTTTTGTTTTATTTGTGTCCAAATCACTGACGTCAATGTTGAGCTTTTAATAGACTTCCAGCTTCACTGCTTTCAAACCGAAACTCTCATTGGTTTCGTTGATTAAAAATTATACGTTGTAAAGTCTAAAAACGCCTCAAAAACCGCTAAAATCGATGTGATCGCGATCATGATTTTAAGGGCAATTTATGTATGGAATTGAGTATCAGAGAGGAATGCTAAATTTGGTGAATGGTTGTAATTTTATGTTTCAGCTCGTCGATTAATTAACCGTAAACTCTGCGGTTTGTTTGCCTTCCTCACAGATTTATCACCGCGACAACGTCATGCTGTTAACTGAGTGTTAACGTTACGCTCAAGAGTGAATCACAAGGATGTATCAATGAGTTGGAAAACCATCAGCTTTCGTAAGCGGATGCTCATTATCATGACGCTATCGGGGTTGATAGAGCTGTTATTGCTTGTCGCCGCGGGGTTCACTTATCTCAAAATCAATCAAGAGCAAGAAATGGGAGAAAAAGCACTGGGTGTTGCCCGTTTTTTAGCGGACTCAGCGGTTGTTCGTGAAATGATCGAAACCCAAAACCCCCAGCCATACCAACTTCGCTTTAGAGAATTAACCGAAGCCATAGGTGCTGCATTCATCGTTATTGGCGACCATAAGGGAGTACGCTTAATCCACCCTGTTGATGAGCGGTTGGGCAAGCCAATGAGAGGTGGCGACAATCGTCGAGCGCTAGAACAGGGGTTGTCTTATGTTTCGACGGCACAGGGCTCGTTAGGTTATTCAGTTCGTGGTAAAGCTGCGATTTTTGACGAGCAAGGGAACATCATTGGTGTGGTTTCGGTTGGCTATTTGCTCGACCGACTGCAAGACCGCATCGAACCATTTTTGGCCTTTTTGATTTTAATGGTCATCGTAGTTGTCGTCGCTAATGCCATTGTATCCAATTATGCGTCGAGAAAGTTTCAGCGCGCCATTTTAGGCTTTGAGCCTGAAGAAATAGGGCGGTTGTACGGCGAATTAGAAGTGACGATGAGCACCATCAAAGAGGGCGTGTTAAGCATTGATGCCCAAGGGATACTTCGCTCGATAAATCGTAGTGCCTGCCAGATTCTCGGTATTGATAGAGAATCAGCGCTCAATAAACCTTTGACTGATACGCTGCGTGATAGCGATCTATATACAGTGTTAGAAAGCGGGCAGGAAGATCATGATATTGAAATATTCCTTAATCATAAGCGCCTGATTGCAAATCGCTCTCCAATTTATGTTGATGGAAAAATCGTGGGGGCGGTATCGAGTTTCCGTTTAAGGGATGAAATCAATGATCTAACCGAGCAGCTATCACAAACCAAGGAATATGCAGATTTGTTACGTTCACAGACCCATGAGCATCGCAATAAGCTCAACACCATTAGTGGGCTAGTACAAATGGGTGAACTTGATGCGGTGCAAAAGTTAATTGGACAAGAAACCGCACACTATCAGGCAATGATTGAGTTTTTAAGAGATACCGTTAAAGACCCGCTAATTGCAGGTATGTTGCTTGGAAAAACTGAACGTGCTCGCGAGTTAGGCTTACAACTGGTGGTTGAGGAAGGCAGTCGTCTGGAGCCCCTGCCTGAGTGGCTAAATTCGGAAGACCTAGTCACAATTTTGGGTAATTTGATTGATAACGCTTTCGATGCCACGTTAACTTCAATTCGCGATGAATCAAATGTTGCGTCAGAACGCAGAAACATTGATGTGTCCGTTAGCGATTACGGAAATGAAGTGATACTTGAGGTGATAGATCATGGCTGTGGCCTCCCAAAAACAATGGATCCACAAACATTATTTACAAAAGGCGTTTCGACGAAATCTCGCCAAAATCGAGGTGTTGGGTTACACCTTGTCAATCAGCTTGCTACTCGATATCACGGCCATGTTGAGATGATACCCAATACAAATTATGGGACAAGAATAACGGTGTACTTACCCAAGGAAGAACAATTATGAGTATGGCGACTCGCGTAATGATCATTGAAGATGATCTGGCTATTGCTGAGCTGCACCACAAATACTTAAGCCAACTGACAGGTTTGGAAGTGGTTGGAATTGCGACCACGAGAATGGAAGCAGAAATGCAACTCGACATTCTTAAGCCAGATTTACTATTGATGGATGTCTATCTTCCCGATGGCACAGGGCTTGAGATACTAAATACACTGCGTGCAAGTAACCAAACGTGTGATGTCATTTTGATTACAGCCGCAAGGGATGTCGATACATTACAACAGGCGATGAGGGGTGGCGTTGTCGATTACCTGTTAAAACCCGTGATGTTTCCACGCTTAGATGCCGCACTGAAAAAGTATGTGTCCCAACGCCAACAACTAGACATCGTGGAGAGTTTGGATCAGAACCTCGTTGATAAAATGCTGCAGTCTCATGCCAATCAAGACAACTTGCCGAACCGATTACCAAAAGGGATTGATGGTGTAACCCTAGACAAGATCAGAGAGTTGTTCCCAAATGGCAGTGCGCTGACCGCTGATGAGGCAGGCGAAAAGATCGGCGCGAGCCGAACAACGGCGAGGCGCTATTTGGAGTATCTGATCAGCACAGGTGAACTAGAGGCTGATTTAAACTATGGGTCGGTAGGTAGGCCGGAAAGGTGCTATAAAAAAGTGACACGGTAGCGTTTATATTGATGCTCTATGCAAAATAAAAAGCGATGGCTTATTGTAGAAACCATCGCTTTACAAATTACGGCTGTTCCGCTCTAAGAGGTTAGAAGTTGTATTCTAACTTCGCTTCGATAGAGCGCTCAGCGCCAAACCAACAGTTATTTTTGTCGTAACAAGAATAGTATTCTTTATCGAATAGATTGCTTGCAGAAAGCGTGACGCTAGCCCCTTTCATTGATTCAGATACCGTTGAGAAATCGTAACTTGCTGCCAAATCAAACAAGGTGTAGTCCGGTACTTTTTGACTATTCTGCGCATCAATTTGTGCTTCTCCGACATAGCGAACGCCAGCACTGGTACGAAGGCCTGAAAGATTTCCTTCAAAGAAGTAATTTGCCCATAGAGAGGCCGTTTGCTCAGGTACCCAAACCGGCGTTTTACCTTCTTGGTTGTAATAACTGTCCTCGGTAATCTCCATATCGGTATATGTATAGCCTAGAGTGAAATCAGCTTGTGCTGTGGCTTGCCATTTTGCCTCAAGTTCAATACCTTGTGATACCACTTCGCCCGCTTGATAGTTCGGTGCATATGGGTTATTCGGATCGGTCAAGATCGCGTTTTTCTTCGTAATATGGAAGAGTGCTAAGTTACCTGAGATATCACCAGATAATGGGGCGTATTTAAAGCCTAACTCCCATTGATGACCGGTTGATGGCTCAAATGCTTTACCAGAAGAGTCGGCACCCGCAATTGGCTCAAAACTTTCCGAGTAAGTAAGATATGGCGAGAGACCAAAGTCTAGCTCATACAAACCACCGACTCGGAAAGATACGTTGGTATCGTCTAACTCTTCCTTGCTGTTGGATACTGCTCCTAGATAATCGCTAACGGCGTCTGTATTTGAATCGTATTTATCCCAACGAAGACCTGCAATCATTACAAGTTGGTCGTAACGAACTTGATCTTGGAAATAAACGCCAATCTGCTTCGTTTTGATATCTAAGTTTTGTTTGTATTGGAAATTCAGTGCATTACGATCAATGCTGTTGTGGTCAGGATTAAAAATGTCCTGAGTTAGCGAATACCCAAGCGTGTCTTTGTATTTTACATCTGAATCTAGATACTGATAATCAAGCCCGAACAATAAGTTATGTTCAAAATTTCCTGTTTTAACGTAGCCAGATAGTTGGTTGTCAATCACAAAGGATTTGGACTTTTCATCGGTTAAATAGGCATTTCGACCAACGGTACGGTTATCCGCTTCAAGTGCACCGTTATATGTGTTTTCCTGATAGGCATCGGCGGTCATGTAGCGGGCATTCTGTAGAAATTGCCAATTGTTGTTAAAGTCGTGTTGGACTTTGTAACCCATCATCAGAACTTCGCGTTCGTAAGTGTTCCAGTCCTCATCCCCCAAATAAGTGCTTGGTGACATCGAGCCAAGTGGGTTTTTAATCACTGAGCCAGACGCAGGCACAGTCGTGTAGATACCTGCTGATGGATCATTTTGATAGTAAACATTCACGTTCACTAATGTGCTTTCTGTCGCTTGCCAATTGAAAGATGGGGCGAGTACATAACGTTCATCTTCAGACGTATCGGCTTGACCATCTCGCTGTTTTGCCAGGCCGACGATACGGTAATCCACATTAGAATCACCAATTTGTCCTGTGGTGTCGAACGTCAGTTCTTTTAGGCTGTTAGTCCCTGTACTAATCGAGACAGAGTGCGAGGGTGTTGACTGAGGCGCCTTGGCGATAATGTTGACCATACCTCCTGGTGGAATATTGCCGTAAAGAACAGACGTTGGCCCTTTAAAAACCTCGATTTGCTCAAGAGCAACGGAATCGACCTGCGGTTGAAGGTTCCAACCGTTGTACAGCAAAGGAAGACCATCATAAAAGTTGGTGTAGTTAATAAAACCACGAATATTGAATAGGTCAAGTCGGGAAACGGCACCACCACGCAATTCTGTATTTACGCCAGGCGCATAACGCAATGCTTCGCTCACCGAGTTTACGCCGCGTAGGTCCATGTCATCTTTAGTGATTACCGTGATCGCTTGCGGTGTTTCCTCCGGTTCTAAAACGGTTTTAGTTGCGGTGTTTCGGTATGTTTCTCCTAGCACCGTAATCGTTTCGTGTTGGAATACGCTCTCAGTCGCATTGGCGTGGCCAGCGAGCAATGCGGATACGACGATAGCAACCGCTGAACGATGAAATCGAATCGGACTTTCCATATTTATAAATTCCACTACTTTTTCTATTTATTGATAATGATTGTTATTTGTATTCTATATTCAAAGAAATAGGAAAAGTTAACAATTTGGTGCAAAACACTAATCTTTGGAACTTATTCTTCTGTTCTTAGGTTTTAAAGATAGCGCGTCGTTTGGCTCGACAGGAATCCAATACTGCATTTGTGCTTGTTCGCTATCAACATCATAACCTTCTGGATAAAGCTCTAACTCATAACCATCGATAGCATGATAATTAGAGTAGGGTAGCCAATGTAAAATAAACCATTCCAGCGTTGAGGCGAGCTCTGATGCTTTGCCTATGTGTGTAATGACGGCGTAGGTTTGCTCAGGAACAGCCAAGAGGTCTAACCCCGAGTTGGAAGAGTTCGTTGATCTTGATGCGTTTACTGTTGGACTACACTCATAACCTGCCCAGTACTCAAGTTGTTGGTTGTTTGAATACGCTTGCGTCACATCAATCACGCCAAAGTAAGTACTTTCCGAATTGTTAAGGTTTTCAGATGAATAAAGACGTGACCAAAGTGACGGTACTTTGGATTGGAAATCGGGCGTAGCGGAAAACAATCCGTGAATAGGTTCATGATAACCAGCAAGTTCAAAAGCCGGTTTTGTTTCTATTCGAACTTCAATAAAGCGCTGATGTTTTTTCTCTTCTTTTGGTGTCTTACGCAGCGTCAAAGGTTGTCTCAACCCGGAGAGTTGTTGCGTTTTTCGATATTCACGGGGGCTTTTTGAAAACATATTCCTGAACGCTCGGCTAAATGCGTGTTCAGATGTAAATCCCATTTCTATCGCTATATCTAACGAGCGATCAGAAGTATGGATTAAGCGCTCAGCCGCAAGGCTAAGTTTAAGCTCTCTGATATAGTGAGCGACGGATACGCCAGTGTGTTGTTGAAATACGCGTTGCAGTTGCCAGCGCGACCAACAACTTGCTTTCGATATTTCATCTACGCTCAGAGTGCTGTCTAAGTTGGTGTGAATGTAGTCAAGCACCGATTGTATTCGGTTTATGGGATGTGGGTTAATGGCGCTTGATTTCATGGCGTTCTACTTTCACATTAATAGTGATTTCATTATCTTTAATTGAGTATCATTATCAATAGGATGATGAAATAAAAAGTAAGTAACACAGATCACGATAAAACTGTAATGGCTTGCAAGGATGAGTAATTATTGCCCATATTAGAGTTTTTGCTTAAATTTTGGAGCGTTCAGATGAAACTTTTTTTATCAATAAAATACAATCGCTTATGACGTTTTGTGCAACTTATTTAAACGTTTGCACTGGCAAGTGTTGATGTAAATCAAATAGTCGTAGACAATATTGCCCCGTGTCGGACTCTCCTCCAGCGAGTACAGTGTGTACTTTTGAGACATAAGTGACTTAAATGACCTCAATACGTCGTGTTTCCAAGAATCGGAAATGCAACTTCTTGAGGTTCTTTGGGCCCATAGACTTTACCTATCAACGTAATAGGTAAGACCAATTTTCTATTTTGAGGTGCCATTGATAGGGTTGGCTCATTCTCTAGCCGTATCCGGGCACACAATAAGTACCTCGTTTTTAAGGGAAAGATGATGGTAATACCAGAAAACAGCAGCATCGTTATTTTTGGTGCTTCAGGTGACCTTACGTACCGTAAGCTCATTCCTGCTTTATACCACCTCTACGCGAACAAGCAGCTTCCAGAGAATTTTGCCATTCTGGGTGTAAGTCGCACTGAATACAGTGATGAGTCTTACCGCGCGAAGCTGAAAAAATCGCTTCAGGAAATGGAAAAGACTGAGCCAGAAACGCTTGATGCATTTATTAACCATCTGCACTACCAAGCAATTAATACTTCTGACACACAAGATTACGGTAAGCTATCTTCTCGCTTAGACCAACTTGCTGACGAATATCAATTCGAGCAACGCAATACGCTTTTTTACTTAGCAACCCCACCAAGTTTGTACAGTGTGATCCCTGCAAGTCTTGCAGCACATGGTCTTAACAGTGAAGAGGATGGCTGGAAACGCCTGATCATTGAGAAACCATTCGGTTATGACCTTGAATCGGCGCGTATTCTGGACAAAGAAATTCACGAGCACTTCCAAGAGCATCAAATCTACCGAATTGACCATTACTTAGGTAAAGAAACGGTACAAAACCTACTTGTGCTTCGTTTCTCTAATGCGATGTTTGAGCCGCTTTGGAACCGTAACTTCATTGATTACGTTGAAATCACAGGCGCAGAATTCCTTGGCGTAGAGGAGCGTGGTGGTTACTACGACAACTCTGGTGCTGTGCGCGACATGTTCCAAAACCACTTGCTACAAGTATTAGCAATGGTAGGTATGGAACCACCAGCGCAAATCAATGCAGACTCGATGCGTGATGAAGTGGTAAAAGTGCTTCAATGCCTAAAGCCATTAGACGAAAACGCTCTGCGCAATGATCTAGTATTAGGCCAATACACGGCGTCTGAAGTTCGTGGGCAAAGCCTACGCGGCTACCGTGAAGAACCGGGAGTTGCAGACGATTCTCGTACAGAGACTTACATCGGTTTGAAAGCGTACATCAACAACTGGCGTTGGAATGGCGTGCCATTTTACGTGCGTACTGGTAAGCGTCTTCCAACACGCGTTACTGAGGTGGTTATCCACTTTAAACAAACACCGCATCCTGTGTTTGGTCAAAACGCACCAGAAAACAAGCTGATCATTCGTATTCAACCAGACGAAGGCATTCAAATGAGCTTTGGCTTGAAAGAGCCAGGCGCAGGCTTTGAAGCGAAGGAAGTGAAAATGAACTTCCATTACGCTGACCTGCAAGAAACGCAAATGCTAACGGCATACGAGCGCCTTCTACTTGATGCTTTGAATGGTGATGCTACGCTATTTGCACGTAGTGATGCGGTGGAAGCGTGCTGGCAATACGTACAGCCAATCTTAGATTTTAAGCAAGATCCACAATCCCTCTTCGGGTACGCATGCGGCACTTGGGGACCTAAAGAGTCAGATGACTTGTTACAGCGTGATGGCCGCGCTTGGCGTTTCCCATGTAAAAACTTAACAGATACGGATTACTGTGAACTATGATCAACCATAAGATCTACCAAACAGCAGAACAGGTAGTTGAAAGCCTAGCTAACGATATGAAAGCGTTTAGCGAAATGGGCAGACCTGTTCACATCTCTCTTTCTGGCGGCAGCACTCCTAAAATGCTGTTTAAACTACTGGCTTCAGAGGCTTACGCAACCTCCATTCAATGGGAAAACCTCCACTTTTGGTGGGGTGACGAACGTTGTGTTGCCCCTGACGATGCAGAAAGCAACTACGGTGAAGCGAACACGTTGTTGTTTAGCCAAGTAAATATTCCTGCAGAAAACATTCACCGCATCCGTGGCGAAGATGAGCCTAAAGCAGAAGCCGAGCGCTTTGCAAAAGAGATGGCAGAGGTAATCCCGAATGAAAACGGCACACCTGTGTTTGACTGGATCTTATTAGGCGTTGGTGCAGATGGTCATACAGCTTCTCTGTTCCCTGGCCAAACGAATTATGATGATGCGAACCTATCTCTTGTGGCGTCGCATCCTGAATCGGGCCAACTTCGTGTGTCGAAAACCGCACGCGTATTAGAAGCAGCGAAACGCATTAGTTACTTAGTGCTTGGTGCAGGAAAAGCGGACATTGTTGAAGAAATTAACAGTTCACCAGCACACGCACTGCCATACCCAGCGGCTAAGATTCAAGCGAAATCGGGCCTAACGGAATGGTATTTAGATTTAGACGCGGCAGCAAAAATTGCTTAAGACGCTGCTCGTCGATGAAATAAAATTGGAGAGAAACAATGAAAGGTGATATCGGTGTAATTGGCCTAGCAGTAATGGGTCAAAACCTTATCCTAAATATGAACGATCACGGCTTTAAAGTGGTTGCTCACAACCGTACTGCTGCTAAAGTAGACGAGTTCCTGGAAGGTCCAGCAAAAGGCACGAACATCATCGGTGCATACTCTCTAGAAGAACTAGTAGAGAAGCTAGAAACGCCGCGTAAAGTAATGTTGATGGTTCGCGCTGGTGACGTTGTAGACAAGTTCATCGAAGCGCTAGTACCTCTGCTAGACAAAGGCGACATCATTATTGACGGTGGTAACACTAACTACCCAGATACAAACCGTCGTGTTGCTGCACTACGTGAAAAAGGTATCCACTTCATCGGTACTGGTGTATCTGGTGGTGAAGAAGGTGCGCGCTTCGGTCCATCTATCATGCCTGGCGGTGCTGCTGAAGCATGGGAAGCGGTTAAGCCTATCTTCCAAGGTATCGCTGCGAAAACTGACGCTGGTGAGCCATGTTGTGACTGGGTTGGTAACGACGGTGCTGGTCACTTCGTTAAGATGGTACACAACGGTATCGAATACGGTGACATGCAGCTTATCACAGAAGCTTACCAGTTCATGAAAGACGGTCTTGGTATGTCTGCTGACGAGATGCAAGCAGTATTCGCTGATTGGAACAAGACTGAACTAGACAGCTACCTTGTTGAAATCACGGCTGACATCCTTGGCTACAAAGATGAAGACGGTGAGCCTCTAGTTGAGAAGATCCTAGACACAGCAGGCCAAAAAGGTACTGGTAAATGGACTGGTATCAACGCACTAGACCTAGGTATTCCACTAACACTTATCTCTGAGTCTGTATTCTCTCGTTGTCTATCTGCACTGAAAGACCAACGTGTTGAAGCTGAGTCTTTATTCGGCAAGACAATCACACCAGTTGAAGGCGACAAGCAAGAGTGGGTTGATGCACTACGTCAAGCGCTACTAGCTTCTAAGATCATCTCTTACGCTCAAGGCTTCATGCTAATGCGCGAAGCATCGAACGAGAACGGTTGGGACCTAAACTACGGTAACGTAGCACTAATGTGGCGTGGTGGTTGTATCATCCGCTCTGCGTTCCTAGGCAACATCCGTGATGCGTACGAAGCGAACCCAGACATCGCATTCCTAGGTTCTGATGAGTACTTCAAAAACATCCTACAAGGCAGCCTAGCAGCATGGCGTAAAGTAGCAGCGAAATCTCTAGAGTCTGGTATCCCAATGCCATGTACGATTTCTGCGCTATCTTTCCTAGACGGTTACACAACAGCTCGTCTACCAGCGAACCTGCTTCAAGCTCAACGTGACTACTTCGGTGCTCACACTTATGAGCGCATTGACCGTCCACGTGGTGAATTCTTCCACACTAACTGGACTGGTACAGGCGGCGACACAGCGTCTACAACTTACGACGTTTAATTCGCGGTCAGTAAGCTGATCAAAGAAAAAGGGTGCCCAAGTGGCATCCTTTTTTGTGTTTGCTTTTACGGAACTTCAAGAGCGCCTAGGCGCTCTTTTCAGTGGTCGTTTTCTTGTTTTGATAAAACCTGTCTTTTAGGTAGAGAATTGCACTGACCACAAGAGCCACTAAAGAAACAGTAAATAGGGCGTACATGCTGAGAATCCATGCGAATGTGGCCGTCAAGAATGCGATGAAGGAAAACATCCTGCTGAAAGACATCACATGGCCAAGTTTGTTACTTTTCATAAACGCCTCCCGAAGCTAAGTGGGGATAGACAATTGTGGTCATATGCCACACTTTTAATTGTCTGCTCTTTTGGGGCGTTTCACACAAAAAAGTGGCTAAAGATTTCTCAAAAAAGATGAAATATTGAACTGGTAGACAAATCGTTAAACTGAGTTGCACAGATATGACTTCGGTTGTCTATCACTTCAAAGTTTTTAACTACGCAGATTAAGGGCATGTAGCGTTATTATTATCGTATTCGAACTCTACGATACACAATTGCAAGTGAACCTACACTCGTAAGCTCATCCCTGTCGTCAGTTACAGTAAAAGCTTTTTTCTCTTTTTAACAATACCTTAGTAACTACGGGCAATTAAACCCGTTTTTCGATCGAAACTCAGATTGCACAAAAGGTGAAAAAGAGTGCTAGGTAAGCCTTTAAACTACGCCTATAATTAGCGCCCACATGGAGGATGTTTATTATATGAACATCCTTTATTTTTTGAAACTAGCAACAAGGATCCAGTAAAACATGTTTTTCTGGTTTTGTTTACGTCGACCAAGAAGGTAATTAACACAGCAAATTGAGGTTCTAAGATGACTCTTAACAAGTACTTTGTTTTCATTCCAGCAGAATTGGAACAGGAAATGCACAAGGACAATCAAGTGATCTCTGAGAAGGAAACTCAACGTCAGGCATTAGTAAAACAGGCACAACAACAAGGCGGCCTGTAAGCTAGGTTTCAAAGAGAAAGAGCACCGCAACGGTGCTCTTTTTATATCTGAGGTCGTAGAATTAACTTAATATGCCAAGGCTTTTCAATTTTCTGTAAATGGTATTTCGGCTCACACCAAGCATACGAGACGTTTTGCTAATGTTCCCCTGGTTGGCTTGATATGTTTTGAGCAACTTATCTTCGACGGTTGCACGCAGTTCTGAAGTTGGTTCAGCCGATGCTGCTCCTTCTTGAGCTTGGCTTAGTTTCTTACTTAGGTGGGCTGGGACGTGTGTGAGTTCCAATATTTCTTCACCTTGCGCCATTAAGGCGGATACTTTGATTAAACTATCGAGTTCACGCAAATTTCCTGGCCATGAGTAAGACAGCATCAGAGAAAGGAGGTGAGGGCAAAGCTGTTGTTCAGATTCGGCGTGACGCCGATGAATGTTCTCAATCAGTTGTCGTTTGTCATCACGTTCCTCAAAGCGAGGTAGCTCAATGATCAAGCCATTAAGGCGATAATACAAATCTTGGCGGAACAATCCTTCGCTGACCAAATGTTCCAGATCTTTATGCGTGGCTGCAATGATTTGCGTATCGACTTGAATACTTTGGTTTGAACCCACGGGAAGCACGGTTTTATCTTGCAATACATGGAGCAAGCGGCTTTGAGCTTCCAAGGGTAAATCCGCGATTTCATCCAGAAACAAAATCCCTTTGTGCGCTTGGCGAATTTTTCCCTGATAGCCTTTGCTGTTTGCGCCAGTAAAGGCACCGGCTGCGTAGCCAAACAATTCAGATTCAACCAGATCTTTTGGTAGCGCTCCACAGTTGACGGAAACTAACGGTCCCGTTTTTCTCTGGCTGTTTTTATGGAGTGCTTTTACAAACTCGTTTTTGCCAACACCAGTCTCTCCGAGAATCAACAAACTGATGTCTTTATCGATGACGCGATTGGCTTGCTGCCAACAGTGCTCAACAGCGGAGTCGCCATAATGAAGATCATTGGACGCCGCTACAGCCCGAGACTTGACCTTGCTATCTTTATCGGCAAGCGGTTTTGTTTTGAAAACGAAAGGGTGCTCATTTCCCCGAGTGGATAGAATGTCGTCTAAGGATTGCCCAATGATATTTTTTTGCGCAAAAAGTTGAGAGGCTACTTGATTGTGAGCCAAAACTTGTCCGTCTTCATTTGCAATGATAATTCCTTGCCAACCACTATTCAGTAAACCTTTTTCGCACGCTAAATCCACACGAATATGCCCTTGTGGAATCAAGTTAAGTAGTTGATTCTCCACTTGCTGGACCATGTTTTGTACTAGTACTTGCGTTGAGAAGTCATGTCTCTTTTGCTCGCTCGTAATATCTAATACGCCAATGAGGTTACCAAGATGATCGAAAATAGGATTAGCCGAACAGCTAATAAAACGATGGTGTTGGATAAAGTGCTGATCACCAATAACAGAAACGGGCTTTGCTTCAACCAAGGCTGTACCAATCGCGTTGGTGCCTTTGACCTTTTCTTGCCAGCATGCACCAGAGCTTAGCGAGATTTCCGTTAACTTTTCACGAAATCTAGGCTGTCCCCAACTGCCGATGATGACACCATCTGAATCCGTCAAAATTAAGCGACTGTCGCTATGAGCAAATAGCTGATTAAACAGAGGGAGCGCAAATTGAGTGACTGCCTCTAGCAAAAAATTGAGTTGGTGACGCCTATCTTGGAGCGTTGCTGGCGTTACTCGAATATCTTCAGGGCGTCGACGCTGTTTTAAACCCGCTTGTTCACTTCTGACCCATGAAGTTGAAAGCCAATTGTTATCGCTAATGTGTTGAAGTTCCATGACTGTACCATTTTGTCACAGTGAGGGTGTGCCATTTTGGAACACTTGAACATTGGTGTTCACACCATACATCCGCTCAAACATCGCTCACTTGGTTTGTTATCGCTTGATAATCATAGTTTTACATTTAATTAACAACAAGTGTGGCGTAGTTGGCGTGTGACTTGCGTAATGCTCTTTGTGAACAGTGCGATACGACACTGCAATAACACATTGAACGAGAAACAAAAGGAAGAGTTATGATCTATGCACAGCCAGGTAGTGAAAATGCCATTGTTAACTTTAAATCGCATTACGATAACTTTATCGGTGGGGAATGGGTAAAACCAACGGGTGGTGAGTACTTTGACAATATCTCACCAATCAACGGACAAGCGTATTGTAAAGTTGCTCGCTCTGGCGAGGCAGATATCAACTTAGCATTGGATGCAGCACACAACATCAGAGCAAAATGGGCCAAAACCAGCGTGACAGAACGTTCGAACATCTTGCTGAAAATTGCTGACCGTATTGAGCAGCATCTAGAAGAGCTTGCAGTTGCAGAAACTTGGGAAAACGGCAAACCAGTTCGCGAAACCTTGGCGGCAGATTTACCTTTAGTAGTGGATCACTTCCGTTACTTCGCTGGCTGTATTCGCGCACAAGAAGGCAGTGCGGCAGAACTGGATGAGCACACCGCAAGCTACCACTTCCCAGAACCGATTGGTGTGGTTGGTCAAATTATTCCGTGGAACTTCCCAATGTTGATGGCGGCTTGGAAACTAGCACCGGCACTAGCGGCGGGTTGCTGTGTGGTATTGAAGCCAGCAGAGCAAACCCCAACATCCATTCTGGTTCTGATGGAAAAAATCGGTGACCTTCTTCCTCCTGGTGTCATCAACGTTGTAAACGGATATGGTTCTGAAGCGGGTCAAGCATTAGCAACCAGCAACCGCATTGCGAAACTCGCTTTTACCGGGTCTACGCAAGTTGGCAACCACATTCTGAAATGTGCAGCAGACAACTTGATCCCATCGACAGTTGAGTTAGGTGGTAAATCTCCAAACATCTACTTCTCAGATATCTTCGATTACGAAGATGAGTATCTTGATAAGTGTATCGAAGGTACGTTACTTGGTTTCTTCAACCAAGGTGAAGTTTGTACTTGTCCATCTCGCGTACTGGTTCATGAAGCGATTTATGACAAGTTTGTAGAGAAACTGACGGAACGTGCACAGCTGATTAAACAAGGTAATCCGCTCGATACCGATACTCAAGTTGGTGCTCAGGCTTCTCAAGAACAGTTTGATAAGATTTTAAGTTACCTGGAAATCGGCCGTGAAGAAGGCGCAAAAGTGGTCTTTGGTGGTGGAGTGTCAGAACAGCCAGAGTCTATCAACCAGGGGTACTACATTCAGCCAACCATGTTGGAAGGCCACAACAAGATGCGAATCTTCCAAGAAGAAATCTTTGGCCCAGTGATCGCTATCACCAAATTCAAAGATGAGGCTGAAGCGTTGGAAATCGCAAACGACACTGAATATGGCTTAGGCGCAGGTGTTTGGACACGTGATGCGAACGTTGCATATCGTATGGGCCGTAATATTGAAGCTGGCCGGATCTGGATTAACTGTTACCACGCTTACCCTGCACACGCAGCGTTCGGTGGTTACAAAAAATCGGGTATCGGGCGCGAAACGCACAAGATGATGCTGGATCACTACCAGAATACTAAGAACTTGCTGATTAGCTACAGCATCGACCCGTTAGGCTTCTTCTAGTGAAACTAAGTAATTAATAAAGAAAAAGCAGTATGAATCAAAACCCCGAATCTTCGGGGTTTTTTATTAGCGTGAGCTTGTCGGCTGAAGGTTAACTTAGATGTTTAGCCTACTTATATTGTGATATCAGGAACGTTGAATTATCGCCACTTTTCGTTCCATAAGCTTTTCTACGGCGGCGTTTTGCTTGTCAATATTGAGTTGCGGATCAAAGTCCAAAACGCGATTGCAAGATTCGAGACTGGCAAATTGATTTAAACATTCGCCAAGCTCTCTTTTAGAGCTTGTTCGCGTCATACTGCTTTCTGATGAGGAGAGTAGGGTGACTTTACAGCCATGAAACGTTCCTTGCGGCACTGCATCACTTTGCTGCGCTTGTTGAACGTCATGAACCGATGAATTGGTGTATGTGGATTGGATGTCATTGGACATAAAGACACCTAAACTCTCAAGTCTAAAGTTTGTGGCATCGGTGGTGCCTCATCAATGGTTACATGAGAAGACAATAACGCTTCCCACGACTCGCTGTGCGTCAGCAATTCTGCTAAAGCTGTTTCAAAATATTCGTAATCCAGTCGCCTAATGTTAATGAGTCGGTTTAAACATAGGACATGTCGGTGGTTATCCAAACTAAAAAATAACTGGTGCTCAGGCCAGTGATAATTAAAGGCCAAGAAAGAGCGATAGAGATCGGAATTTACAATTTGAAGGCCAACAATCTCAGCTTCGAGCTGCAGAGTTGTCGATTCAGGATGAAAGATGATATGCACCCTTAGATTATCATCAAAGGCTAAGCTTACTTCATTTTCCGTTAGATGCAGTGCAGGCAAGCCTATTTGATGAGCAAACTTTAGCAAAATCTCATCGATAGTTTGGCGTGCTGACATAGGAATAGTCCCTTTTGAAATTTTATCAAGGAAAATATTAGATGTATCTCTTCATGTTTATCAATATTAGTCGGTTGTTATTATATTTTGGCTTTTAAATGTGTTGAGAGAAATAGAAAGGCAAAAGTAAATGCGTTCAGATGCATATCTCAATGGCAATGAGATATATGAATATCATTTTTCTCTAATAAACTTCAATTAAGGAAGGAATGAAAGTGAGCAGAAACTGCTTTTGAAATTACAGTCCATGCTAACTACGTGTTGTTGAAAAATGCGATTTATTGTCCGCTTGTAGTATAAATATAAGTTGATCTTTTATATTTTTACATAAAGAATTGTGTGAATTTCAAATGAGCTAGATTATATAAAATAAGTTTATGGGGTCATAATGAACAATTCTATATGGGCTGGTTTTATTGGGTTATTCATACTGAGTGGGTGCAGTCAGACTGTGTCCGTTAATGGGGTGGATGGCTTTGATACACAGAGTCAGGCATCAGTCTATGGTTGGGTTTCTGTCGACGGCTACTTTCCACCTTCGATTACTTCTCTTGAAGTGGAAATATGTAAAATTATTGATAATCAATGTTTTAAATCGGCATCTCAGAGCTACCAAGGCGTTCAGTTGCCTGTGCAGTATTCGTTTTTAATTGCACCAATTCAAGCTGGTGAAGGAAAAATGAAGATTATTGGAAAGCTTTATTCAAACGGTGAGCTCGTTGCGGAAAAAGAAAAGAACTATTTATTTTTAGAGGGAAATAAACAAGAAAATTTGATTCTTGTTCCAAAAATAAACAGATAAAATTTTAAGTACTACATTTTTATTAGATTTTTCTAATTTATAAAAATAAAGACTATATCTTTCCTTTTGTGAAAGATTTGTTGTCTTTTATAAACATTAATTACATGACTTTGAAGTCATCGGGTCAGTTGTTTTTTAGACTCATACTTGTTGCAAAAACAGTATTTTTTATGATTATATCTCGCTCCTTGAACACGTTGGTTTGGCGTTTTAGGCTATAAAATATACATTTTTATGATTTTGGAAATTTAATTTTGTTCTCGAAACGATGCCGAAATCTATTTAATTGTATTCTAATGTATAACAAAACAACCAAACTTAAATAACGAAATGATATTTAAGTTTTGGCTAATGATAAACGCTATCTGATAAAAATAATAAAGACGGACAGCAGAAATTTACTAAGTCAAACTTTTACCTTTAGGTAAAGGTAATGCTTGGGTTATTCGCTAATTATTCGGGGGGTATGGTAAGTGATAGAACTTCTATGCTCTTTTCTTTGCTTCTTTAATTCATACAGCAGTACTTAGAAATAACAACAATCAAAGTAGTGCTTTGAAAGTTTCTCAACATTTGCACTGAGAAACTCAAAATAATGAAGGGTAGAAAATGGATGTGTCAGGCCAACTAAACTCAGAAAGGGTCGACTCGAGTTCACGAAAAATTCGTAGTTTTTCCTGCTATGAAAAATCTGACGAAGTATTTCACTCAGACCAGTCTCACATTGTTGTCGTTCACAATGGTCAGCTTCGAGTTCAAACAGGTGATTGCACAATCGATGTTGCTGCAGAAAATGGGGTATTTCTATCTCAAGGGGATTACTTGTTAGAGTACTCTCCGCTAGATGGGGCATACAAAGCGTCGATTATTGCTTACGACAGTGAACTCGTTAGTCAGTTGCTGCAAAAACACAGTGATCTCTTGATGATGCTGCCTAAGGTAGACAAAGTTTGTTCTGGTTTGTTTACTTTTGGTTTGAACATACTCGTTGAACAAGTGCTTTCTAGCATGCAGACGCTTGAGCAACAAGCGTACCCTGATGCCATTATGTGCCTAAAATACGAAGAACTACTCATTCTCTTGCTACACAGCAAAGGAGGAGAATCACTGTATGCGTTGCTGTCACAACAAACAAACCGTACGTCGGAACGGTTACGTCGATTTATGGAACAGCATTACTTAAAAGAATGGAAGTTGACAGACTACGCGCAGGAGTTTGGTGCCAGCTTAACCACTTTTAAAGAGCTTTTTAATGAGCACTATGGCATTTCTCCAAGAGCTTGGATCAGTGAGCGTCGACTACTGCATGCTCATAAACTGCTGTTGACGAGCAAGATGAGCATCGTAGATGTGGCGATGGAGGCAGGGTTTTCCAGTCAGTCTTACTTTACGCAGAGTTACCGTCGTCGTTTTGGAACGACCCCAAGCCGCGTACGTTCGGGAGACGATCAAGTGGCTATCGCGAAATGAAATGACTTGGGACTAAAATTTTCTGACTAATTTTGAAAGTCACTCACCAGTGTAAATTCTATTATGTATCGTGTAACAACGAACGATTAAAAATTATTACATCTCTTTCTTTCTGGATTGTTCGAAAGGGGTGCGGAGACGAACATAAATGAAAAAGCAGCATTGGCGACGCCGTTCGCTTTTTCCAGACAGCATAGTGACACAGCGGAAAGTGACTGTTTTACAAAGAGGAGCTCGTTATGAAAGCGCCTCGAAACCTACGCAGGATCTCAATGTTGTGCACGTCAATCACCGACAATTGTTGAGTGAAGGCGTCATAAATTATGAGCAGTTATCTTTACTTCAACGCTTGTTGGATAGAAATGTCGTCGATAGCCTATGCGCTAGCCAGTTAGTTAAAACGTATCAAAAACTTGGTGCTTCGATAGACCGGTTTGCCATGCGTTTATTTTTGGAAATTGGATCGCAGCTCAGTGATAGCAGCACAATCACAACGTTCGAACAAAGGCTGGACTACATCAACTCTCGTCTGGGCTTTCGCTTTAATTTGGCTGTCCCAAAAACGTTGATGCTTTGTTTCCATTTATCACTCAACGAGTGGATTAACCGACAAGTCGATCAAAGTGCTCTTCATGCTTCGATTAAAGTTGAACAACTTATCAATCAACTCGATATTCAGAAGGAATATTGGTCGAAGCTATCAGGGGAAGACACCAGTGCCGTCTTTGTTCAACAGCAACTCGATCTTATTAAGAGCCAGCAGCATCAACTTAAAAAGCAACTTGGGACGTTAAGCGAACAACAGTTGCAAGTGATTGAATGTCATCGTTTGTTAATTGAGAAGTGGCAACCGTCTTTAGACGAGCTGAAAGGGTTCGCGGAGTACACCTCTACAACCGAACAATTTATTTCTGAGTGGAAAAATTGGTGTTTGGAAGTGCGACTTGAAGCCCCTGAGCTGAACGAAGTTTGGGATGCATGCGATGTGGTTTACAACGACCAAAATGCGGTTGCGAAAGTATGGCAATGGTTCAAGAACATGCACACTGTTGGTGATATCGATCACTACTATTTTGATACTCAAAGTGGTCAGTGCGGCCAGGCTTGCAATCACCTCAGCCAGATCTAAATGGGGCGTTAAATGTTAGATAAGATGATGAAATCTTTAGCGGAAGCGCTAAAGGTAGGGGATTTTATTGCCTCAGAAAATGGTTCTTACAACATCGAGGTTGACCAGTTATCACTGACCATCAAGCAACATGCGTCATGGATTTTATGGGAAGCGACGTTACCCTTCCAGTTTAAAGAGCATCTAGATTATCAACAAGAACAAGCGTTACAACGTTGCATGCAGCTCTCGTTAAAAACCATTCGTGAGGATGGCGGCGTACTGACAACCAATGATGATCAGCAATTGATTTTGCAAAGTAAAGTAAGGGTTGAGGACTGTTCGGTGGAACGGTTCTCTGCTTTGCTTTCTAAGCACGTCAATCTATGTGAGCGTTACATTGCATTATTGGAACAAGAACGCGTGAACCACACAATCAACCATACAGTGTGGTTACCATGATGCTAAAAATCTTTCCCAACATTAGACGTGCTGCAACAAAGGCATTGCTATGCGCAGTGAGTGTTGTTCCTTTGGGATATGCGCAAGCAACAGACTTACACTGGCCCGAACAACCGTTCCGCTACTATGCAGATAACGACTCATTAAAAGAGTTGTTGAATAACTTCGGTGCAAATTATCGTGTCTCGGTTTCTGTTAGTGACAAAGTCAACGATCGAGTGAATGGGCGTTTTACCCCTGAAGATCCGGCGGAATTCCTCGATTACTTATCGCAAGTGTACAACTTGATGTGGTATTTCGATGGTGCCGTCTTACATGTCTATAAGGCGACAGAAACTCGCTCACGTTTACTTCAATTGGAATTACTTACGGCTAGAGAGCTACGCAGTACGTTAATTTCCACCGGCGTTTGGGATTCTCGTTATGGTTGGAGAGCTGCTGAGAGCAAAGGGTTAGTCTATCTTGCGGGTCCTCCACGTTATGTCGACTTAGTGGTACAAACGGCGGAGGCATTGGAAACGCGCTTGCTGCAGAAATCGAATTCAACCGACGAATTATTCGTTGAGATAATTCCTTTGAAGTACGCTTCTGCAACGGATAGAGAAATTGCATATCGAGATCAGACAATTACGGTCCCGGGCATCGCATCGGTGTTAAAACGGGTCGTGTCTGGTGTTCAAACGCAAGTGGCGAGTGCGTCTAGCAAAGAAGTTACCAGTCCAGATAAGCCTGTAAAAAGTAATAAAACCGCCTCAGTTCATGGTGGCGCAACAGTTGAAGCAGAGCCGGGTCTTAATGCGATTATCGTTCGTGATACTCAAGCACGATTACCGCTCTATCGTAAACTGGTCGCGCAATTAGACCAGCCGCAATCAAGAATTGAAGTCGCGCTATCGATTGTCGATATCAGTGCCAACGATTTAAGTCAGTTAGGCGTGGATTGGCGAGCGGGAGTGTCTGTCGGAAACAACCGCATTGTCGATATCAAAACAACAGGTGATGTGAATTCGGGGGATGTGACGCTCGGCAGTGGACAGAACTTTAAGTCCTTGCTTGATTCAACCAACCTAAATTACTTGCTGGCTCAAATTCGTTTATTGGAATCCAAAGGCAGTGCTCAAGTGGTTTCAAGACCAACATTGTTAACTCAGGAAAATGTCGAAGCGGTACTGAACAACAGCAGCACTTTTTACGTCAAGCTGGTTGGTAAAGAAACCGCAGCGCTGGAAGAGGTCACGTATGGCACGTTACTGAGAATTGTCCCACGTATCGTTGGTGATAGATTTGCTGCACGACCTGAAATTAACCTGAGCCTTCATCTCGAAGACGGTGCAAAGATCGCTGATGGTGGCGTCGATGATCTTCCTTCCGTTCGTAAAACTGAAATCAGCACCTTAGCGACGGTTAAACAAGGGCAAAGCTTACTTATCGGTGGTGTGTACCGAGATGAAGTGAGCCATCAGTTACGTAAAGTGCCATTGCTAGGAGACATCCCATATTTAGGCGCGCTGTTTAGAAGTAATACCAACACTAAGCGCCGCACAGTACGAATGTTTATTTTAGAACCTCGAATTGTTGTGGATGGTATTGGCGATAGTGTGTTGATTGGCAACGAATATGACTTGCGACCAAGTATCGGCAAGCTTAACAACATCTCCAACAATAGCGCTGAATTTAAATCGGTAGTGGAAGTATATAGCTGCACATCGAGGGTTCAAGCCGAGCGCTATCAACAAGACTTATTGTCACAGCAAAAGTCGTCTCAATTAACGCAGTGCCAATTACCAACAGGGCAAAAGGGTTGGCGGGTGAAAGTATTGGAATGTGATGACTCACAAAGTGAGTGTGTGCGCCCTTCAGAGGAGTCTTAACCGCGATGCAGCAATGGAAAATTCGTATTTTATCAGGCGTGCATACCGGAGTAGAAGTCACCTTACCTGAAGGTGCTCTCGTGCTTGGCAGTGACGACTTTATTGCTGATCTTGTACTGTCTGATGCTGGGGTCGAAGCGAACCATTTCACCCTCGTTTGCCAGCAAGACTCGGTCATTTTACGAGGCTGCGAAGAGGCAAATATTAACAGTGAAGACATCGCTGTTGCAGGTGATGGTATCGAGTTGTCACGCCATGCTGTTGTCTCGGTCGGCGTTGTGAAGTTCGCTCTGGGATACGCGGAAGATGCGTTAATTGTGAGTAACGTCAGCGACGAATCTAGCCAACAGAATACACCTGTGGTTGCTGTGCAACGCTCTAGCTGGAAAAAAACAACGCTCATCGCTTTGCTCTGTAGTTTTGTCCCGAGTGTCATTTTTGCCGGTATGTGGTACAGCCAAGCTAACGGAAACAACAATGAAATTGTTACAGAAGCAGAACCCATTGTTTTGGTACGTAACATCTTAGGCGAGCTCAAACTTAGCGACGTTCGTGTGGAATGGAATGCCGCCGCACGCCAAGCAGTCTTAGAGGGCTATGTTGAAGACCGAACACAGAAACTCGATCTGCTTGGTCGAATTGATGTATTGGGCATCAATTACAAAAGTGACTTAAGAACGATGGAAGAAATCCGTCGCGGGGTTCGATTTATTTTGCGCAATCTCGGCTATCACCAAGTGAAAGTCGAAAATGGCGATGAGACCGGCACACTGCTGCTGACGGGCTATATCGATGATGCAAGCCGCTGGAACCAAGTTGAACAAATCTTGGAGCGAGACGTGCCGGGTCTTATTGCGTGGAAGGTTGAACTGCAGCGAGCGGGTGCCTACATGGATACGCTAAAAGCGTTATTGACGGATGCGGAGTTACTGAAAAAAGTCCAGTTGGTCACCAGCGGTGATCGCATCGAAGTTCGTGGTGAGCTTGATGATATCGAAACGACTCGATTTTACGGTGTGACCCGAGACTTCCGGGAACAATATGGTGAGAAACCGTACTTAGTTTTGAAATCCATACCTAAGGTGAGTAAAGGCACCAACATCGATTTCCCGTTTCGTAGCGTCAACTTTGGCCAGGTTCCATATGTGATTCTGACCGATAACGTTCGCTATATGGTCGGTGCAAGAACGCCTCAGGGCTACCGAATATCCAGTGTTACACCTGCTGGTATTGAGTTGGTTAAAGGCGGGCGGGTGATAACAATAGAACTTGGATATGAAGGTGAGACGAACAATGACAAATCTTGAACAAATTTTAAATAACGACACAAACGGTGCGGAAGTGCGCAAGATTAAGAGCAAGCTCTTAGAAGCACAAGCGGTGGTGAAACGTCAGTTGGATTTAGGGTGCTCACCACAGCAGTACCAATTGCTACTCAAACAGTATGAAGCTTACACAGCCGCCTATGCGGTCGTTGAATCATACGAAGCTAACTAAAAAATACGAGGAAGTCTTATGTCATTTTACGATGCTAGTAACAGTGTAAACCTTGATGATGTTAAAGCTAAGTTAGAACAACAAGCGAAAGATGCTAACACAGAAGTGACGGCAGCCATCAAGAACCTAGAAACCAATGCCGATGATCCATCAAAGCTTGCCGAGCTTCAGCACGCGATCAACAAATGGTCTGTTGTTTACAATATCAATGCGACCACCACTCGTGCGATTAAAGATGTGATGCAGTCGATTCTCCAGAAGGTGTAAAGCATGGAACGAGAAACGCGCCAACTGCTGGCTGAAATCGCGCTGATGGCAACAGGTATGCATCGTCATCAAGAAGCCAACACGATTGCAGACGGCCTTGAAGCAAGCTCAGGTTCTGAAGAGACCGTTGCGATGATTCGTGCAATGAGCCTCATGAATAAAGGCTTGTATGAAGAGGCTCATCAATTACTCGAACCACTTTGTAACGCCTATCCAGATCTGATCAGCTTAGCGGCTCTTGCTTCTGCCAAAGCCGGTTTACTGAGCAAAGCGGAAAGCTGGGTAGAACTTGCGTCACAAGGAAGCGAAGAAAGCCAAGCATTTGCTGCGAGCTTTTCTCAGGACATTAGGAATCTTGGATGATAATTGATTCGAGTAACCTAGGTCTTCAACACCAATCTTTGCGTCAGTCGGAGTCGCGCCATTATGAGCGGAGCGATGAAGACAAGATGAAAGCACTCATGGAGCGAAGTGACAAGCAAGAGCAAGTTTCACATGTTTCTCCAAAAGAGACGCTAGAGAAAACAGAAGCGAAACTGGCGGAGATCAAAGCGTGGTATGAATCATTAAAAGACGCAGAGGTTGTCAGTAAACAAAGTGTCTTATCGTCGTTAAATGAAGCGTTTTCCGACCCTCAAGTTAAACGAGAGGCAATGTGGTACGCCTTTCATGAGGCGAAGAGTGCAAAAGGCAACGAACAGCCACAATCTGATTTGTTAAAGGTGTTGAAGCAGGAGTTACTAGGGAGTTTTTCGGGACAGCTTATTGCCGAACCACCTGCTGATAAAACAGCACTAAAAGCAATGCTAGCGCAGCATTTTCCACTGGGTGCCCAGAAAGAACAAGCCTTATGGCATTGCTGGGCAGAGTTGAAGTCGTTACCTGATATGGCATCAACACTGGACATGGTTCGTGATGAACTTAGCTTCATGATCCAAAAAAATGCGATGGTGAAAAACATCATGACTCACAGTCACAAGTTAGATTTATCTTAGGAGTACATATGATAAACACGCAGTACACCGAGGTGATGCAAACCAACATTGATAAGTTACAGGATGCGCAAGTCGAAGACGGTTTAAGCGAACGTTTTGAGCAAGCCATGTCGGTTCCCGAGGCAAGTAATGGCCTGGAGGGAGGTTTGCTAGAAAACATCAGCGAGTTGAAAAACACTATCGATAACGCGAAAAGTAACCTGCAAGACAACATGAAGATGGTGGGTGATGATCCGGCGCAATTACTGCAAATGCAGTGGGCGCTGACACGCATTACTTTTCAAGAAGAGCTGATCGCGAAAACCGTGGGTAAAACCACACAAAACGTAGAAACCTTATTGAAGGCACAATAGTGATGATGAATAAAATGAGAGCAGTTTTCATCATGCTCACGTTGTTTCTGGTAGGTTGTCAGACCGAGCTATACACCAACGTTACTCAGAAAGAGGGTAATGAGATGTTGTCGATCTTACTATCCGAAGGTGTCGTTGCAACAAAAGAACCTGACAAAGACAACACCGTCAAGTTAATGGTAGACAGTTCTCAAATCGCCTTCGCGGTAGATGCGCTAAAGCGAAAAGGTTATCCAAGAGAGCAGTTTTCTACACTGAAAGAGGTGTTTCCTAAAGACGATTTGATCTCGTCACCATTAGCAGAACGAGCCCGTTTGGTGTACGCGAAATCTCAAGAGCTCTCGTCAACCTTATCTCAGATTGATGGCGTGCTGGTGGCACGTGTTCATGTTGTTTTGGAAGATCAAGATCTGCGTCCAGGAGAGCGCCCAACTCCAGCTTCTGCCTCCGTATTTATTAAACACGCAGCAGATATTGCGCTTGATTCATATGTTCCGCAGATCAAATTATTAGTGAACAATAGCATTGAGGGGCTGAACTACGATCGAATCAGCGTAGTGATGGTACCCTCATCAGAGGTTCGAGTTGCTACTCAAAACAATCAATTTAAAAGCATTTTGTCGGTTCAGGTCACCAAAGAGACGGCGAATAATCTTATCGCCATTTTGGTGTTCTTGGTAGCGGCACTCATCGGCTCGAATATCGCTACTTTTACATGGTGTCGTAGGAACACGAAGCGTGGTTAAACCAGAAACACCACTCGCGCAGGTACAACACCAGTTTAACTATGCGCCTTGCCAGTACATCCATAGAAGTTGGATAGAGCAAAAGCAGCCTTGGTTACTAAATATCGAAGGCTGGAGAGATAACCCCATGTTTAACCAATGGTGCATAAATGAGTGGGCGTTATCTCCCGTTCCTGAGACGGCTTTTAACAAACCTTGCCATAGCTTGGCATTGCTCCCGACAGACGCGTTGAATCAACTCGTATTGATGGTGGGTGGAGCTTTGCATTGCGTTGCGATGCGAAGCGTTGTCTTAAAACATCCTAAACAGGTTCTGAACAACGTATTTGGTTTGGAAGGCGCTCGGTTCTTAATTCAAAACGGGCCGATGCTGTTATCCAGCTGGCCGCAAGGCTGGCAGCGTTCGTTACCAGAACTATTGGATGAAAGGTCTGTTGAAGCAAGCATGAGGGCGCTGGGATATTTTTGGATGAGGTTTATTTTGATTAACTCACCAGAAGATGTTGTTCTTCGTTGGCAATTCAAATTAGAAAAGCAACTTAGCGAAAACGCGGAAACAGCTAACTGGTTGGAAGCGGATCAACGAGATCTGGCGTATCGACTCACAAAAAAAATCGCAAAACAGGTTATTCCTCAATGGTTTCATTTGTTGAAATAAAAACAGACAATTTGCAGCTGGCACCTGGCTTAAAGGTGCTGAAAGCGAAAGATTATGCCAGTTATCTGGATTCGCAACACTTAGTTGAAGCTGCGAACTCCAAAGCTGAAAGCATCATTGCTAATGCCCAACAAGCCTACGAAACCGAAAAACAACGTGGTTATCAAGATGGCCTTGCACAAGCCAAGATTGAAAATGCGCAAACGATGGTTGAAACCTTAGCACGTTGTAATGACTACTATCAGCAAGTCGAAGAAAAAATGACAGATGTGGTGTTAGAAGCAGTACGTAAGATCATCGATACCTTCGATGATGTCGATACCACGGTGAGTGTAGTTCGAGAAGCGTTGCAACTGGTGAGCAACCAAAAGCAGGTCATTTTACATGTCCACCCAGAGCAGGTTGTTGAGGTGAGGGAAAAGGTGGCTGGTGTATTAAGTGATTTCCCTGAAGTCGGTTACGTTGACGTGGTAGCAGATGCGCGCTTGAAAAATGGAGGCTGCATTTTGGAAACAGAAGTTGGGATCATCGACGCCAGTATTGATGGACAGCTGCATGCGTTAAAGCAAGCTATGGTGAAGCAGCTCAGCGAGCGTAAAATTACGATTCATGAATAAACCTTAAAAACTCAGCACTTGCTGAGTTTTTTCATTTTAATGCCTTTAAACAAAAAAAATCCGACCATTTCTAAAATATTCACTGCCATAAATCCTTAAGAATACACCTAAGAAAGCTGCTTAGTTGATAAGTGTTGCAACCAAGCAGCGCCTCTAAAACAACAAAAATAGGATTATTTAGTCGAATGGCTAATGGATTTATAACTTCTTTACTGACAGATTTTGCCAGCCGCTGCCAATTGGAGCCGTTGGTTTTTGATGAGGATGATTGTTGCCATCTACTCGTTGAGCAAAACACAGCAATCACAATTCGTGCACAAGAAGATCGTGTGACGCTTATCGGGCTGATTTCAGGTAATAAACCGAGTGCTGATATTTTGCATCAACATATGAAAGATGCCTTAACGCAAGGCTCTCCAGCGGTATGCTGGGAGGAAGAGACCGGATATATCGGTTTCATACACCTGCCTCAGCAACTGCTAACTGCATCTTTTTTCGATGAGTCATTTGCGAATTTCATCGAGTGGTTAAAAAGTGCGAATACACAAGAAGTAACCAATAAAACAACCGAAGTACCGGAAACGAATACCACTCATTTTTCCACATTAAGGGTTTAAAACATGATCAGTTTTGGAAGTGTTAGCGCGTTGCAGGCCGCCATGCCGCAAGCTCGTAACGAGATACTTAACGAAGGTAAGCTGAGTATTGGTGGCAAAGAATACCAAATCAACGCAGCGACTCAAGAATTTACTCGCGCCAATCCTACGAATGGTGCAGTAGCGCGATTTTTTGAAGCGACAGGAAAACTGTTTCGCGAAGGTAGCCCACAATCGGTAGCGAAAGCCCTTACAAAAGCCGTATTTGATAATGAGCAAGGACAAGCTCAGCGTTTACAAGCTGCTTCTTCTGTTGAGCATGGACAAATGTTCTTCAAAGATGGAAGCATAAAAACCGCATCAGATGTCTTAAATGCCTTTGCGAAGTTAGACAGTAAATCAGTTCAGTCGAACTCTGCTGAGCTAAACCAGTTAGCAGAGCGAGCGATGACAGAGGCAATGTTAGAAACCGATTCTGGTAAAAACCTCACATCACTGATTGGCGAAAGTGCAGCGAAGTCGCTTGCTGGACGTGTAGTAAAAGACTACGGCGGTGGTGTATCTGCAGCGCAGAAAAACCCGGCAGGTAGCATTAATCAAATGCAAGCGGTGTTTGATATGGAGGTGATGCATCTTAAATCGGCGCAACGTCATATCGAAGGTCTAGCAAGCACTGATCTAAGCCAAGGTGTATACGCTGAAGGACTGGCAGAGGACGCGTTTAACAAAAGTGGCGTAACCAATAATGTTGAAAGAGCTGCGGCGTGGATCATTAATGCTTCTAACTCTAAAGGAAACGATGCCGAAAATATTACGTCTTTACTGAAAGAATACGCGTCTAATGGTAAAGACTTATTGAATATGGAAAACCTAAAAGAGCTACACGCTCGATTGGTGCCTAATGCTGAGCGTGATTACCGAGGGCCAAATATTTCGGGTGGCACTTTGCCTTCAAGTATTGGCGGTGAGGGCATGTTAAAGCAGCACATTGAAGGCTTTTTGAAAGAGAACCCTGTAGAAGATAAAGACTTAGGTAAACATTTGTTCGCCGGAGTTATCGGGTACCATGGCTTTACCGATGGAAATGGTCGCATGGGGCGCATGCTATATGCGATAGCAGAACTTCGTAACGACTCGTTCAATCCTTTAGCTATGGATGCAGAAAATAGCCTTCACGGTATTAAGTGATTTTCTACTTCTATTTAATTTTTGGAGCGGCGATTGCCGCTCTTTTATTTTCCAGCTTAACCTTAATTTTTCTTCTCAATAAAACGGCTAATAGCAATAAAAATGAGACGTTGAAATAAAGTGTCGGTTTCTATCTCGCCATAAAATCTCTTTTATCCTTATTCGCTTATTTAAATGAGCCGTTATACCCAAGTGGCTTCGCTGAAATAAATATATCGATGTCACTTAGTTATAATAAATTAGACAGGACACAACATGGATACAGGAAAGATTAATATGCTTCTCTCTGAGCTAGGAGAAGTGCTGAACCTTGAGCGCGTGACAGCGTATGACGATCAAATGTGGTCACTGCATTTTGCTGAAAACAACAGTGTCGATGTTCTGCTCGTAGAGGAAAAAGGCGAGTTATTGATTTCCAAAAACCTGCTTATAGAACAAGATGATATTACGCTAGATAAACTTCAAGTGTTACTTGAATACAACTTCTTGTATCGAGAAACAGGTGGTGTGCAGTTTTGTGTGAATCCAACACGCAAAGACGTTGTTCTTCAAGTTGCTATCGCGGCTGGAAGTGAACTCACCAACATTGCTAACTTAATCATTCAATTGAACGAATTAGTTGATACTTGGGGACAGTTATTTCAAAACAACACGGTTGTAGATTTTAGCCAAACAGACGTACACGCATTTATTCAAGTTTAAGGCATCACACATGGTCAATATTAATACATCGCAAATGCACTCGTTGAGTCAGTTAACGTCACATTTGGCGACACAAAATCAAGCTGACGACAAAGAGGTTCGAGCACACAACGGCAAAGATATTTTTGTTAAAGAGGGTGCACCAAAAAATAAAAGTATCAGCGCGCGTATTAGCCACCAGAATAAAGCGAAAGATATTGTAGTGAGCCTGCTTACTAAGCAGGGTATTCCTAAAGATGTTGCGAAGCTCATGCTGAAAAATGTGTTGAATGGTGAAAACAAGTTAACGCTTGGGAGCCTGAAAAATCTTGAGAGATTGTCGTCTGGTCCTAGCTCAAATTGGCCCACTGCACAAACGGCAGCCTCTTCTTCCAAAACCAATAAAGCCTCATCGAGTGTCGCGCTTATCAACGAACATAAAGCCAACCTTCAAAAGCTTGGTGATTTTGCCTGTACGGACTTAAATACGTTCGGTGTTAAGGGGTCACAGTTTTATGAAACAAAAGGAAAGCCACGACTAAAAGAGCTTCACGCGGATCAAGCGCGAATCATGCAAGATCACAGAGCGACGATGTCCGCAAACGGAGTTCAAGCTGCAGCACAAAGAGGAACCGCACCGCAATTAAGCACTCTACAGAACATTGCTAAGGCAGTACAAACCGCGAAAGCCGGCTGCTGTACTACATTTGCCTTTGCTGCCGCCGCTGAGATGATTCAAGGCATGTCAGGAACACCTGAAAGTGAACCCAAAGTAGAAGTGGTTGCGTTTAAAAAGGGTCATTCAGGTACACACCTTTATGTACTGGTTGGTCGACAAGAGGGGAGCGACATAAAAGATCCATCAACGTGGAGTAAGGATGTGAAAATTGTTGACCCGTGGGCGACATCTGCATTCGGTGCACCAATGTTTGGAGATGCACAACGACCACCTGTTTCGAATATGTTCCCGCCAACAGAAGTCATTTTTGATAGCCATAAACTGGGTTAGTCAATCTGCAAAAGAAGTGAGCAAATACACCATGCTAAGCATCTAACCTTTATTGAAAGAGCAGCTCTGAGCTGCTCTTTTTTATTACTCTGGCAACTCGATTTTAGAGCGAGATTTCTGCGGAAAACCTCACAATGAAGGCGAAAAAGTGACAAAAATAAAGCCATTACCGACATCGTTCAATCTGCAATCGTTGTTCAATAGAGTTATTGAAACAAAAGGAAAAAGTTATGAACACGATTCAACAACTGCTCTTGGAGTTTTGCCAACTCAATGAGTTGCCCGAACTGAATTTTGAAGAAAATGAACGTTGTCAGCTACTGGTCGATGATCGCTACATGTTGTATTTCATCGCGACAGATACGGATGATTTGATGTTGTCTGTAACGTTCGGAGGGTTAGAAAAATCCGGTGAACAACGACTAAAAGGTTTAGAGCTTCTTGCTCATGCTAACTATCAAGGAATTGGTAGTGGCAGCCTCGCACTTGCTTTAGCTCCAAATGGTCGACAGCTTGTCTTAGCAGGACGTAAACCCGTTGAGCATCTAAATACGACGAACCTTACCGCTTGGTTTCACGAAGTTATTGAACAGGCCGAGCTGTGGCAAGCGCGTTTCGCAATGTTGGATCAAGCGATTCCAACCACCTCTAATCATGAACAAGCTCATGTTCAATCACTTCGTGTGTAGGAGAGAAAAATGGTTAATACAACACAAAAAATCAGCCAAAGCCCAGTACCTGATCTAGAACAGTTTCGTGCAGTTGCTGCGCAAAAAGATGACCGAGTGATCAGTAAAAGAGGTGAAGTAAAAGAACCTTCCACATTCCACAAAGGTCATAAGTTTGCTTCTATTCACGAAGGCGTATTGAGAAGCAAATACACTAAGTTTTTCCAAGAAAACATCAAAACTCACCTTGATTTAAAGCAGGCGCTACTTAAGCAAGAAAAACCTGAGGTTGCGCTGTTGGCTTACTCCCTAGTGAGTCCTTCAGGCTATCGCGGTGAGCCACTTACTGAGCGTAAAATCTTAGAAGTTGTCAGCCTATTGGATGAAATAAAAGTGAGCAGCGATACGTACCAGCAGCTTAAAAATACGTTTGATGCGATCAGCAAAGATCCGCGTATGCAGGTGAGTTTAGAAGCCCAGTATCCAGGAAAAATGGATGGCTTCGCTGCTGAACTGTTACAGATGGGCAAAGAAAAGCTAAAAGGTTCTGGTGTGAACGCCGTTATTAACTTGGCATTACCTGGCGTTGGCTTATTGATTTCTACAGGTCGAGAGCTGCACAAAGCGGCCGTAAATGGTGATGCTGAGGCTTACCATCATCAGTTAGAACAAATTTCACAGCTGCCAGGGCGAGATCAACGTCTTTCTATGCCGATGCAGCAAACCTTGGCTCAAGGTCATGCGATACTGTCGGCTGAAGGTGGCATTGGAGCTACGTTAGGTATGGCGACGGGGAGCCTGGGCACGTTCGGTGTTAGCTCTGTAGCAACGGTGGGCGTCACACCGATAGCAAAAGAGGCAATCGGTTCTGCGGCAACGACTGCTATCATGAGCGGCGGTGGCTTTGTGGCGAACCAAGCTGGGGCATACGGGTTAAATACGGAAGTAAAAGAGCAACTTATGCAAGGCGAAATGTCTGGTGTTTTACCTAGACTTGAAGTTTCCAATGCAAAAGGAGACTTTACCTTCAGTATGCAAGATCCGGCTTCTGTCCGCGCATTAATGGCGTACCTTGGTCCTAAGGAGAATACTGCAATGACTTCTCCTCAAGCGCCTAAAGAGGCACAAGAGATGGAAGCCGCGCGATTAACACTGAAAAAGATGTTGGGTTCAGAGCCAAGTGAGCACTTGGTTCCTGACGTAGACTCTATCTTGAAGCTAAGCCCAGAGGATGCACCAAGTAAAACCGAGTCTATTGCTAACGGGGCGTTTAAAAAACTGTTAGGAGAAGATTGGGATTGGCTCATGCCAGCTGTTCGAGCGATTGATAAAGGGGAAGCAAGTAAAATAAACGAAAAGCTAACCTACAAGCTCCCCCTAGATGCAGCAAACGGACGAGTTTATCTTGATAAATGCCCAAACCTGAGTGACGTCCAATTAGATGCGCTAGAAAAACTAGGCTCACCAAGTCAATTGCGATTGATGTACTTGGCAGAAGGCTGGGTGTAATTTCAAATGGTAAAGTAGGGAGTAGGTGCTGCTCCTTACTTTATCTACCGTCAGCGTTCCTTTTTGGGGCTGGCTAATATCGGTTGAATTTAACTTTTCGACTGAAGAAACAAACACACAAGTGTCAACGTTATACCAACCCAACCAATGAAAGAAATTTCTTCCCCAACAATCGCAACTGCTAGTGCTGCTGCGATAACAGGTTCAAATAGCGTGAGTATGCTAGCTCCGCTGGCTGTAACAAACCGTAGCCCAAACCCAAAAGCGACGTAACCTAACCCCATTGGAATCAAGGCCATGTAGAGCATGACCGTCGTATTAGTTGATGATGCAAATAGATTATCGCCCGTGATGAAAAGTGTTGGTAGAAGCAAAACTCCACCAATACCAAAAACACTTCCCATGGCCGTTTGCGATTCAATGCCGTGGTCAATCATAGCCTTTACTCCCCATGAGTAAATGGCGTACGTCAGACCTGCCAATAGGCCAAGTAATACACCCCAATGCTTCATATCCTGATCAAATAAGCTATTTGCGGATGACTCAGAAGCCAGCAACAAGGTAATGCCAATGACCCCGATTGCGAAACTCATCATCCAGCGCTTGGTTATGGTCTGATTTCGGCTAAAGAGGCACTCTAACAAAGCAGAAAAGAAAGGTGCAGTGGAGATAGAAACAACCGTACCAATAGCCACACCGGCGAATCGCATTGATGAATAAAAAGCCAGTGGGTAGGTGGCTAAGGCGATAATACTAACCAGTAACGTTTTCTTCTTATGTACGACTTTTCGAAAATCTCTCTTCAGTGACTTCGCAGACAGACATGCTTGCATAAATCCACCAATACCCATAGAAAATGCGCCAATGGCGAGAGCACTGACATCCGGTGCCAAGCTGGCAGCGGTGCCCGTCGTTCCCCACAGGGTTGAAGCAAAAAGTATGGATAAAGTTCCTAATTGATAGTCGGTGAAATGTTTTTTTAACACTGTAATTTCTACCTAGTGAATGGCTGTTTTAGGGTAGAAAGAATAAAAGAAAGCGATAGAGATTTTTGTGCTGAAAAGACGGAATACTTGTTCCAGAAGACTATTTTAGTGACTATCGGGAAAACTCTCTAGGAGACATACCAAAATGCATTGAAAACCGTCGACTAAACGCGGAAAGGTCACTATAGCCAACTCGTTCAGCTATCAACTGAACTGGAAGGTCTGTATGAGTCAGTAGTGCTTTGGCTTTTTCCATACGTTGTAGTGTAATGTACTTATGGACGCTTACTTTTAATTGCTCTTTAAAAAGCTTTTTAAATTGCGTCGGACTCAAGCAAGCGGCATTCGCTAACGAGGCAATGGTGAGTCGCTGATCAAGCTGCTCGGCGATCAAAACCTGTACATCTCGAATACGCGAATCTACGGAGCGAGACCGCTTTTGCTGCTCCAGCAACAGATAGAAGGTTGCAACCATTGAGTTTTCAATTTCATCATTAACCTGATACTCAAGTTGCTTTTCGACAAACTGGATAAAGCTCAGTAGAGGCGGGCTAATCGAAAACACAGCCACACTATTATCCATCAAATGAGTGGGCAAAGTGGTCATATCCGCAACAATAAAGCGTGATGACTCTTCGGCATTAAAACCGTGAGCACAACTTTTGGGGATGACTATGCAGTCGCCAACCGCCACCTTTCCGACATAACTATCCATATCAATATGTATGTTGCCCTGGAGAGGAAGCACCAGTTGATGATAATCACTATGAGTATGTCGGCTCATACGTTTCGTGTAGGAGCGAATGCTTAAGCTAGATTTCATAAAAACAACATACAGTTAAAGGATACCGCATTATAGCGTTGAAAGTATCGAGGTTGAAAGCTGGGCAGTTGTAAGCCCAGATCTTGAATGGGATGTGGTTTGTTAGTCCGCCTCGGACTCTAACGAAGCCAACCAACGAAGCACTTCCGCAGTTGCCTCAATAAGATCGCTTGGGATGTACTGGTCGACGTTACCGTCGGCGTATAGTGCGCGAGCAAGAGGGACTTTTTGCATCACAGGCACGCCTTCCTCTCTAGCGATTGCGACCATACGTTTGGCTACCGCATCGGTTTCCATCAAAGTGATGACGGGCAGGGGCGTTTCGCCTTTCTTGTAATAAAGGCCAACCGCGATATGTGTTGGGTTTGTAACTAATACATTAGAACGTTTAACGTTTTCGCGTTGATTGGAGGCTTGTAGCTCTTGGTGCAACTGACGACGTTTGCTTTTTATTTCTGGACTGCCTTCCATCTCTTTGTATTCGCGCTTCACTTCGTCCTTGCTCATTTTGAGCTTCTTCGTGTGATCAAACTTTTGGTACGCAAAATCTGCGGCAGCGATGACGATGAAACCTACCGAAGAGATAATCATTAATTGTTTAATCATGACGCCAGTAATGGTCGGGACACATTCTAGCCCACAAGTTGGAATTTGCATTAAAGCGTTGATGTTACCGCGTAATGTCACCCAGATAATGCAGGAAAGAAGAGAGACTTTAAGGATCGACTTGATAAACTCAATCACACTCTTGAGGGAAAAAATGCGTTTGGCCCCTTCGACGGGATTGATCTTTTTGATGTCGGGTTTAACGGACTCACCACTAAATAGGAATCCGAACTGCCCCATATTGGAAAAGATGGCGACGAGTGCAGCAACCAGAATAATCGGAGCGAGTAGATAGGCAATTTCTTTTGCGATGGCGATAGCGACATCGACTAGCGCATCTTGGAAACCCTGATAAGCAAGCTTACTTGGTAGGAGAATAAGCGCTGAGATGTGCGACATGTAATAATCGGCGAACGCAAACAGTACAATTATGAGCGCCAAAATTAATGCAGACGATACGATTTCTTGGCTTTTGGCAACCTGACCTTTCTGTCGAGCATCGCGTAACTTTTTTGCGGTGGGTTGCTCTGTTTTTTCTGCACTCATAAAGAATCCTAAGCGTTATTGCCAAATGGTATTGAGTTGTTCTGCGAATCGGGTAATGCCGTAAAACTGTACTTCAAAGTGATCCATCATTATTCCGAGATACACGATCAGTAAAACACTCGCGATGGCACTTTTTATTGGCATGGCAAGGAAAAAAACATTCAATTGCGGTGCAAAACGACTGATAAGCGCCAGACCAAACTCAGCAAGAAACATTGCCAACACTAGTGGAGCGGACATCAACACACCAAGCCACATAAGCTGTTCAAATTGCGCGTAGAAGAAGCTCACCCATGCGTCGCTAACGGTTGGGAAAAAGTCCACGATCGGCCAAGATGTATAGCTTTTGAATAACGCATAGATAAAAGTGACAAAGCCCCCGCCAGAGAAGAACAGGGTAATCAACGTTTGGGTCAGTAATACCGCTGTTGGTGTGGATTGTGAGCCTAGCGTTGGGTTAAACATACTTGCCATGGCAGCCCCACGTTGGTTGTCGACCAGAAAGCCGGCCGCTTCTATCGCCCAAAAGGGGATAGCAGCAACAAACCCTATCAATAGCCCAATTAATACCTCCTTACCCAAAATCATTATCAGCCAAATGCCGTCGGTTTCTGCGGGCAAGCTTTGCTGATTAATCATCGGAAATATAAACAGTGCGAGTGAGCAAAGCACACCATTTCTCACCATGGTGCCGCCTAACATTTGCTTGCTCAAAATAGGCAAAAAGATGAAGCATGCCATTAACCTAGGTAACGTCAGGCTGTACAAAAATAAAGCCTGGTGTAAGTCGTGATAACTCATCGTATTTGAGGAATTTTATCCATAGCAAGCGAGGCGAAGGCGTGGAGCTCTGCCCCTAGCCATTGCGTTGTGACGAACAGCGTAATAATGACCGCGATAAGCTTGACCACAAAGCCTAACGTTTGTTCTTGGACCTGAGTTAACGCCTGAATAAGCGACACCAATGTACCAACCAATGCTGCGACTAAAATCGGCGGTAATGACAAGTACAACACTAGGGTTAATGCTTGAGTCGTGAAATGAATGATTTCAGCAGAATGCATACTTTCTCCGTGATTAACCGTAACTCAACACTAAGCCGTGGGTGAGCTTTGTCCAGCCGTCAAGCAAGACAAAAAGCAACAATTTGAAGGGGAGGGAAATCGTCATTGGCGATACCATCATCATCCCCATCGCGAGTAGGATATTCGACACAATTAGGTCAATAGCGATGAACGGTAAGTACAACAGAAAGCCAATTTCAAAAGCGCGAGTAAGCTCGCTGACGGTAAATGCGGGCAGTAAGAGCAATAAACTGTCCGACTCTAAACGGTCTACGTACTTCTGTGGCCACAATGTGCGTGCAGCATCAGTGAAGAATATGGCTTCGGTTTCCCGAATATGCTTTTTCAAAAATTCTCGATAAGGCTGTAAACCGCTTTCAATGAGGCCTTCTACACTTGCAGAATCTTCAAGGGAGATATCATGCTGCTTTACGTAGTCGTAGGTTTCAAACCCGACGGGAGCCATGATGAAAATTGACAGAATGATGGCCAATCCGTAAAGCGCCATATTCGGCGGAATTTGCTGTACACCGAGAGCGTTACGCAGCAGTGAGAATACAACGGCGAGTTTCACAAATGACGTCGCCATCATGGCGATAAATGGGATCAGTGCCAGCAGTGCTAAGCTGACAATGAGATTGAGCTCGTCGGGTAATTGGATCATGCTGGCTCCTGCGTGCCACCGAACAGCTCCACTACGCGCACACCTAAATGTTCGTTAACATTAACCAGTTCACACTCACCAATGATTTTGCCGTTGGCACGCAATGTTACCGGCTTAGATACAGGCTGGTTTAGCTCGAATACGTACCCTGGCTGAAGCTGGTTAAGCTGCTCTAGCGTGATGGTTTGATGGCCGATATCAAACGTGAGTTCCACAGGCAGTTGCTGGTGGTCGGTTAACATTTCTGAAGTGTTTACGTCATTCATATTGGTTTCTTTTTCAATAATGTGAAGAGTTTGGTCATCTAGCTGGCAGCGCCAGAGATTCTGGTTAGATACTTGAAAAATGGCTTGTTGCTTGGCGATGTAACCATCGTCAAAAAAGATGACATCTCCGAGCTCGAGCGAATTAAATTCGCTTAACGTCAAATGGGTCCTTCCAAGACTTAACCACACAGGTAAAGCGAGGTGTCGAGCTTGTAGAGCAGCGCTGTTTGGTAGGCATCCAACAACACGTCTGATCCTTCGCTAACCCACAAACAAAGAGAGCCGTTAGGCTTATTGAGGGTTAACATTAAAGTATGCTCTTGGGCCTGGCTCGCCTCTAACGGCTGTAGTTGACTAAGAATGGGTAACTGACCAAATAGCGCTTTGATTGCCTCACTATGCGGTTCTATCTGTGAACTCAAAAGTGCTAACTGGAGGGAGTTAGGCAGGGACTCAAACGCAGTAGCATTTAAGGTCGATTTCAGCCAATGTTGGAGCTGCGCACGAGAAAAGTCTACTTGTAGGGTTTGCCCTCCAATCAACGTGGTTAAACGGAACCCTTCAAATGAAGGGATTTGAGCAACAGTAATCGATACGCTCTGACCATCAGTCCCTTGGAAGTGGCACTGTTTTGCACAAAGTTGATTGCTGAGCGCGATACTTTCTGCATCCACTTTGGGGATTATTAACGGCGTCATAGGTCATTCTCCGCTTGCCATTCTTCATACACGCTGCGTTGTTGGCGTGAGTGTTGTTGTTCATGTTGTTGTTGATCGAGCTGTTGAGTTTGTTCGCTGATCGCTAAGCGAAGTGGCTGCTCACCGCCGAATCGGTTTAGCCGTTCAGCAAGATCTTGTCTAGCTTGCTGGCTAATAATGGAAAGGGCATGCTCTTGTCGAATCGTCACGCTATACCCTTGAGCGTCCAACTTTATGTGGATTTCACCACCTTTTAATTGCCCTTCACTTAGAAACAGCCGAACCTCTTTGTTGTCCGATGCGGTTGGCAGAGCAACATAGATTTTGTCCACCAATTGCTGGAGTAATTGGTTTACGTCTCGCGTTGGGCTTGGTTGAGCCTGCGAAGCAACACTTTTTAGGATGACATCGCCTTGTGTTACCGCACTTGCAAAGGGTTGAGAAGGCACTTTTTCTTCATCCGTTTTAACGGCGACTAGTGCGCTTTTCGTCACGATTTTTTCAAGAGGCTTGGTTTCAGGCAGGCCACCAGTTTGGTCTGGTCGTTTGCCTGTATTCTGTAGCGGCGGAGTTGCACGCTTATTGTGCGTTTTTTCAGTTTGCTTTTTCGTTAAGCCAACAATGTTAATCCCATATTGAGCGAGCTCTGTCTCTGTCGCACTTTGGGGAAGCAAGCCAGATTCAAGCGTAGAGAGACAATCCGGCGAGGTATGTTTATCCATCGGCGTCGGTTTATCATCTTTCAAATGAGCTTGAGCTTGAAAGTGAGAATCAACACGCTCGGTAGAAGGGGAGCTTAGAACTGTGTCGCCATCGCTTTTTCCATCATGTTTAAGCAATTTATTGTTTTCACTAATTATTTCTTCGCTATTTGCTGCGTCGTCTTGCGGTTTCTCTATATCTCTCTTAGTGACGACGTCACTTTTACCTTTTAAAGTGGAGGTGTTTTTGTCAGCGTTGGCTTCTTGGTTCGATAGGTTATGTTTCTTATCTAGACCTTGAGATGTCTTATGCCTTAGCGGTATGTCTTCTTCGCCAGTATGATTCTTTTGGGGATTCGCAACGATAGACTCCTTTCCCTTGCTAGGCTTCTTCGTCATTGCATGCTCGAATTGTGATTGAAGCTCGGCCTCCTTCTCGAGAGGCACTTGTTCCGGCGTTGATTTGTGCAGCGTATTCGATGTTTCAGTTGTTGGGGTAATGCGCATAGTGAACCTTTAGATAATGTCGACAGTGCGAAACTCTTCATGTTCGAGTTCTTCTTGGTATTGCCTTTCTCGCGATTTTTCCGCGACTTCTTGTTGCTGCAACTGAACGAATTTTTCTTTGGTTTTATGGGCTTGTCGCGCCTCTTTTTGCTTTTCTTTAAGTGCCGAGCGTTCGATTTCAAGCGCTTTTTTTGACTCGGCCACACGTTGTTTAAGTTCGGCTTCTCTCTCTCTTAACAACGCGATTTCTTGTCTTAATGTTTCCAGCTCTTTAAGAACGAGCGTTTGTTGTTTTGCTTTAGCAAAACGTCGCTCTTCTTCTTCCTGGCGCCAAACGTGATAGTCCGCGACAGAACGTTCGGCCTTTTGAACCTGTGCTGCGGCGTTTGACACTCGGTATTCTTGACGCTTGACGGCTTTATCCGCACGGTCAGCGCGAATTTTTTTGATTTCTAATAAGCGTTCTATCATTGTTTCGCCATCCCTTTAAGTTGAGCGATAGCGCCATCAAGATCGCTTGGTTCATGAGTGCCTTGGCGTAAAAAGGCGCGTATATCATCACTTTGTGCAATGGCCATATCCGCTCGGCTATCTGCGCCATGTTGGTATTCGCCAATTTTGATTAGCAGTTCAACTTCTTCATACTTAGCTAACATTTCGCGAATATGAGCAGCAGACGCCTGATGATCGGATTCAACGATTTGATTCATCACTCGGCTTGCTGAGCGAAGTACATCAATGGCGGGATAATGGTTCATTGCCGCAAGTTTGCGCGAGAGAATGATGTGCCCGTCTAAAATTGAGCGAGTTTCATCCGCGACAGGCTCCGTCATGTCGTCACCTTCCACCAACACGGTGTACAGTGCCGTAATTGATCCTTTGTCTGATTGTCCAGCTCGTTCCATCAGCTTTGGCAAAGCGGCAAAAACAGAAGGCGGATAGCCACGTCGTGTTGGTGGCTCGCCTGCGGCTAGTCCAATCTCCCTCTGTGCGCGGGCGAAACGCGTTACAGAATCCATCAGCAGTAGCACGCGTTTACCTTGGTCACGAAAATATTCTGCGATAGAAGTGGCAACAAAAGCGGCTTTGGCGCGCTCCATTGCTGGGCGATCAGAGGTAGCGACCACTAAAACCGATTTGGCCATTCCTTCTTCGCCTAGGTCATGCTCAATAAACTCGCGCACTTCGCGTCCGCGTTCACCAATTAAGGCGAGAACGGTCACGTCAACTTCTGCGGAGCGAATCAGTTTAGCCAGTAGGGTACTTTTACCCCCGCCAGCCGCTGCAAAAATACCCATGCGCTGACCTTCACCACAGGTCAGTAGCCCATCAATGGATCGAACGCCAAGAGAGATTGGCTTTTCAATCAGTTTACGTTGCATTGGTGGTGGCGCATCGCGATAAACAGGATACCAAGCACTTGGTTCCTGACTCTGCGTACCATCGAAAGGACGCCCAAGCCCGTCAAGCGTTGTACCTAACAGGTGGTCGCCAACACCCACTTCGTGCATTTTGCCCATTGGGCTTACTTCTGTATTTGAGGAAATCCCAAACATATTTCCTAACGGGGTGAGCAAAGCGTGATGCTGCTGGAAGCCAACCACTTCCGCTAACAAAGACAGAGTTTGATCGGGATTACGCAACTCACACAGTTCACCTACACGAACGCCAGGGACGACAGCTTTGATAATGGTGCCGGTGACTTGTGTAACGCGCCCGCGAATTTGGATCAAACGCGTGTGTTTAATCGCAGATTGTTGGATATCAGTGATGTATGAGAAATCGTTCAAGGTAAAAATATGCGCAATGATTGATGCTGAGAGAATAGAAAGTATAAGAATCAATTTATAGTGAATATCAGTCGGGAGTTTTTAGAAAACTGAAAGCGCACTAAAAAAACACGTCTGATTTTGACAGCTTCAAAAAAGCGCACTTCCTATAATTCGCCTGTATTGTGCGGAAGGAGTGCAAGTGAATGAGTATTATCAACAATCATATCGCAACAAATCCAAAGTTTGATGCGTCTATCCAAAGCGGGTTGGAATCGTCTCGTCCCGACGTTTCACAAAAAGGCAATTATCGAGGTGAAACCGTCCGTGTTCACAATGCCACACAATCACTTTTTGATGCGATGGAAGAACTCACTTCACTCGGTTCCGAAAAAGCAGAGAAAGATCTGACTAAGCGCAAAGTGAAAGACAGTGGTGTTCGAGTTAATGAAGCACATGAACTCGTTTCGGACTATTTAAGAAAAGTCCCTGATCTTGAAAAGAATCAAAAGATCAAAGATTTGGCTACAAAAATGGCGGGAGGAAATATCTCGACCATCGCGCAATTACAAGCCTACTTGAATGGGTTTTCCGAGGAGAAAAGCCATCAATACCTAGCCCTAAAAGCCGTTAAAAAGTTTTTGAGTGCGAGTCCAGAAAGTAAACACCTACTAGCGCTGATTGACCAAGCACTTCTAAGAATCGAGCAAAACCCAGATACATGGTCTCAAATTGATACGGAAATCCGTGTCTCAAATTTTGCTGATGAATACAGCCAAGAGCAAGAGTTTAGCTCTTTGCATCAGCTGCGCGGCTTCTACCGCGATACCGTTCATAGTTATCAAGGGCTCGGCGCGGCTTATCAAGATGTAGTAGCGCGCTTTGGTGAGCAGGAGGTATCGACCGCTGTTGACTTTATGCTGCAAGGCATGAGTGCAGATCTTAGTGTTCAAGGTAGCAGTATCGACTCGGTTAAGTTGCAGTGGTTGATGTCCGATATGCAAAAACTCAAAACTCTAAATACGTTGCAAGATCGTGTGAGTCAGCTGTTCCAAATGTTTAAACCGGAAAGGACGAATTATGGCTTATCAAGTTTCTAATTTGATGGCTGATGTGATTGCGTTGGTAGAGCAGCGATGGGTGAGCAGTGATGAGATATGGAAAGTCGCCAACGCAATGGAATTGACGGCGGTAGAACAAAAAATCGATTTTTTTCGAGAGTTTCATAAGTTAGTTCGCGCAATCCCAATTGACGTATTCGCCGATGATGAACAACGACAGAATTTAATCCAAGCGGTACAAAAGGCGCTAGACGAAGCCATTGATATAGAAGAAGAGGAAGCGTGGGAAGATGAGTTGGATTGATGCATCCGTCGATGAATTTTGCCGAGGAATGGGGCTCGATGCCGTCGATTTCTCATCAGCTGGACGGGTGCAGCTGGATTTTGAGCAAAGTGGTACGCTGCATATTGAGCGACAGGGTGAGCAGTTATTCTTGATGTTGTCTCGAGCGTTATCTTGGCATCAAACCAGTGACATTATTCAAAGTGCACTGTGTTTGTGTCATGCCGATCAAGGCTGGCCTTTCGAAATTAAAACCGGCTTGTTAGATGAACAAACTCTGGTTTTTTCAGCAAGGCTAAAAGGAGAAGAAGTAACACTTCCGACCTTAGAGCAAGCGTTTACGCTTTTGGCTCGTCTACATAACGATGTGGCAGGCTCATGACTCGAGTCAGCACTTTAAACGTAGGCATCGAAGCCTTTACGCATGTTACTCATAGTGAAGTTAAGGCCGATTTCCCAGAGCGATTTCAATTGCTTCCTGATGGTCAGGCGGTCGCTACACATTTAGAGAAGCTCTATGATCTCAGGCCTTCAGACCAATATCTCATCGCGTTAACTAAGCCCAAGCTGCTGCACTCAGAGTTGTTGCGTCCAGAAAAATACCGTCAACAATTTGATGAAACGTTAGCTCAGCTGCAAGTTCTTGCACAGGATTCAGGCTCCGCTTCTTTTATCAAAGCATCTGAAACGCTACAAAGTACGCAACTAGATCAGCGTTACCTCACTATGGCGCTCAATCTCCTTATTCAGGTCTAACCAACATGTTGAGATCCAAAGACATTGAACTCTTACTTGTTCACGCTGCGCTACAAGTTCAATACCAAAAGCCAGAGCATGCCATTTCTATTCTCGATGCGGTTCTAGAAATAGAACCGCAGCACAAAGAGGCGATGCAAACACTTGCTGTGGCGTGTTTACAAAGTGGTCGATATACCCGGGCGATTGAGGTGTGTGAGCACTTATTAAAATCTGACCTTCATCCTGACTCGGCAGGACTCTGGTTTTGTTTAAGCCAAGCGCGTTGGAAACAAAATGACGTCGATGGGGCACGCCAAGCGCACCGACGCTATCTGCAATCTTTAAATAGTGAATCACATGAATAAGTTTATCGATATTCTAAACAAAGTAGGGCAACGCAAAGACATCATGCTTGCGGTGATGTTACTCGCGATCGTCTTTATGATGATATTGCCACTTCCTACCGCACTGGTGGATGTGCTGATTGGCACCAACATGAGCATTGCGGTGGTGCTGCTTATGTTAGCGATTTACATCACCACGCCACTTGAGTTCTCTGCATTTCCTGCGGTGCTATTGATCACGACATTGTTTCGTCTGTCTTTATCTATCACGACAACCCGCTTGATCTTGCTACAAGGCGATGCTGGTCAAATCGTTTATACATTCGGTAACTTCGTTGTGGGCGGTAACTTAGTGGTCGGTATCGTTGTGTTCCTGATCATTACCATTGTTCAGTTTATGGTGATCACCAAAGGCTCAGAAAGGGTAGCAGAAGTTAGTGCGCGCTTCTCACTCGATGCGATGCCTGGTAAGCAGATGAGTATTGACGGTGACATGCGTGCCGGAGTAATTGACGTACACGAAGCTAGGCACCGACGATCACTGATTGAAAAAGAAAGCCAAATGTATGGCTCGATGGATGGCGCGATGAAGTTCGTTAAAGGCGACTCCATTGCGGGTCTGGTCATCATTGTGGTCAACATCTTAGGTGGCGTCACGATCGGGGTAACGCAAAAAGGCATGAGTGCTTCTGAAGCACTTGAGTTGTTTGCGATTTTGACCGTTGGCGATGGTTTGGTATCGCAGATCCCGGCACTTTTTATCGCGATTACCGCCGGTATTATCGTGACGCGTGTTTCTCATGAAGACTCTTCTGATCTTGGATCGGATATTGGTGGGCAGGTGATTGCTCAGCCACGAGCACTTCTTATTGGTGGTGTGCTTTTGGTGCTGTTCGCACTCATTCCTGGGTTTCCAAAAATCACTTTTCTGGTCTTGGCCGCCGTGGTTGGTGGTGGTGGTTTCTTCCTTTTCTATCAACAGAAAAAACAAGCGGAATCAGATAGCACCGACTTATCAAGCTTTGTTTCGCAAGGAGCCGGATCGCCAGCAGCGAAGCCAAGCAAACCCACGCCTTCTAGAAACAGTAAAGGTAAGTTAGGTGAGCAAGAAGAGTTCGCCATGACAGTCCCGCTGTTGATTGATCTTGACGCGAGCCTTCAGGAAAGCTTGGAAGCGGTCGCATTAAATGAAGAGCTAGCAAGGGTTAGACGCGCACTATATCTCGACCTAGGCGTGCCTTTCCCAGGCATCCACCTGCGCTTTAACGAGGGGATGCAAAATGGCGAGTACTTAATTCAGTTACAAGAAGTCCCGGTTGCACGAGGACGAATTGTTAAAGATCAACTCTTGGTGACAGAAGGGAATGAACAGATCGATTTATTAGGCGTGCCTTATGAGCAAGATGAAGATTTTCTACCTGGTATTTCCAGCATTTGGGTGGCACAGAGTTATGAGCAAAAACTCGTAGCCAGTCATGTAGGTTTTCTCACACCCGACAGAATTTTAACGTACCACTTGTCTCATGTTCTTAAGGAGTACGCGCAAGACTTTATTGGTATTCAGGAGACGCGTTATCTGTTGGAGCAGATGGAAGGCAGTTATTCGGAGCTAGTCAAAGAGGCCCAGCGTATTGTTCCGTTGCAAAAAATGACGGAAATCTTGCAACGCTTGGTTTCTGAAGACATTTCTATCCGAAACCTTCGCGTGATCTTGGAAGCCATGGTTGAGTGGGGCCAAAAAGAGAAAGATGTTGTACAGCTGACGGAGTACATTCGTTCCAGCTTAAAACGTTACATTTGCTACAAATACGCGAGCGGACAAAACATGTTGCCCGCTTACTTATTGGATCAAAGTCTCGAAGACACAATACGCAGCGGTATTCGTCAAACCTCAGCAGGGAGTTACTTGGCGTTAGACCCGTCAGTAACGCAACAATTTGTCAGTGATGTGAAACAGACCATTGGTGACTTAAGCCGCATGCCGAATAAACCTGTGCTAGTTGTGTCTATGGATGTACGCCGATATGTGCGAAAGCTTATTGAATCGGAATACTACGATCTGCCCGTTTTGTCATTTCAAGAACTAACCCAGCAAATCAATATTCAGCCACTTGGAAGGGTGGGGATGTAATGAAAACAAAACTAATACTCTCGCTGGCGCAAGCGGGGATCGAAGTGACGCCATACTTTTGGCAACAAAGTGAAATTCAACTTGGTTATCGAATTGAAGTTGAAGGCTTAGAGCTCGTTTTTCGGGTGGAGGACGGTGAAATCATCATCGTTCTTCTGAAACGCATTCGTCCAAAATTGGGGTTGAGTAACCCCTTTGCCGGCTTATTTCTCTTGGCTGAACATGCCATTCAACTTTATCCCTCCGATTGGGTCATTCGCGGCAACGTCGATGTGTTACGTGGTAGCAACATGAGCAGCCAGCGATTGGCACAGTTCTATCTAAAAGCATGCGGTGCAAGCCATGATGAGCTAGACGGCTGGTACTGTTTACGCCTAGCAGATTATAGACCTTTGAAAAAGTTGAAAAAGTAAAAACTCACGACTGTTACTGACAGCACCGATGAGATGACCCGCTTTAAGATAGGAATCAAGATGAAGCAACCGTTTACCGATGCGATTGAGAACGCTGAGCTTGCCATTAGAAAAGCTGAAGACAGAACCGATATTTTTAACGAGCTATTGGAAGGCTTAGGTGTTGGTCCTGTTGCGGGGGATGTTTTACTTGGAGGCATAAAAGCGCCAGTAGATACCATGAAACGTGCAGAGCAAGAGCTAATAGACGAAGTCCAGCGCCGCCGGCAACAACAAAATCAGCTACAAGGTACGTCAGGTAAACGCAGAAAGCGTCCCACAGTGATGCGCGGCATGATGATTTAGAGGTTTGGAAATGACGAATATGAAAACGACTGGCTCTACGACAGGAGCAACAGACACAGCTGCGAGTAGTGCACCATTACCCACTTTCCAACAAAACTTGATAGAGGCATTTACCCCTGTACTGGGTGAAGCAGAGACTCAGCAACTTGCCTCGATAATCTCTTCATTGCCAACTATCTCGGGACAAACGGAATCACAAAGTATCGCGCTTTATGTTGATACACTTGAAAACCTAAAAGCGAAAAATAACGCGTTTGCTGGTATATCATTGACCGACACCGCATCTGTTTGGATAAAGTCGCTACAAAGTGCTAGCTCAGATGGCGAATTAACCGCAGCCGAGTTTAATGCTCAAACAAACCAAACGCTATCAAATCAGTTTCAGGCTTGGTTTAGTAAGTTACTGACGGAAAACGTAGATAGCTCGTTGTCTACTGAGTTTGTTAGTCAATTTAATCTGGGCACTCAGAGTAACCAAGCGGAGCAGATCGCCAACCTCTCCGAGACAGGTCTGGCTAATGCCACCAAAGAAATTTCTCTTTTTGTTGCAGAGCTTGCTAATCAAATGGGCTCCCGTGAAGTGAGAGATGCTTCTATTTCTTTTCTTCGCAATGCCTTTAGTAGCTTAGGTTCCGTTAATCTCGCGCAACTGAAGAGCTCGGACTTTCTGTTGACTAAAGAGAGTTTCGCCCTTCAAGTCTCAGCTCAATTAAAAAGTAGTTTTCAAGGCATTGGTATTACTTTAAGCACCGATGACGCAAGTGCGCTGGCTAGCAGAATTACCTGGACTCCTGGTATTTCTAAACAGCAGCTTAAAGAAGCGTTAGATGAAATGGCCGCTCAAGTGAAAGGCCAATATAGTGCTGCTTATGGTGAGGCGACTGGAACGAACAATCTAAAAGCAGCACTTAATACTGTCATTGGTGGAACTGAGCCTTTGACCCTTTCTAGTCTGTTCGCCAACTTCGCGGTGAGTTTAACAAATATAGAAATCGACGACTTTTACCAGGACAGCGCGATAGCCGATGTCCAAAAGACACAGATAACGGCAGCTCAAGTTAATTTGATCAAAGAAAACACCGAACGAGATATCCGATTACAGTTTGAAAAAATAGTAAAAGGTGAATCTACCGGGGCTTCATTTACTGAGCGATACGAGGCATTGCGCAAGAACTTAGGGGCATTGAAAGAGCGTCTACTCAATATCACCGATAAAGAGAAAGCGGATCGCGAGGTGAGAGCAGAGCACTCTCTAACGGCTCGTGATTTGTTGGCCGTTGTTGAGTCCAGCATTGGAGACCGTTTTGATGAGCAAGTGCTGCTTGCACTAAATGAGCGTCGTGTTAACCGTTTAGAGAAACGTAATGACCAGAAAGAGGCATTAGAGGATCTCACAATACAGCTTAAAGTTTTTGGTGTTGTGCAATCAAAAATTCACTCTACGCAAAGTGTTGATGGGGTTTATAAACCGGGATATCCAGAAAGTAACTTCAAAGCGAGTGACTTTAACTACAGCAATCAAACGGATTTTGAAGCTTCACCTGAGTACAAGTATTTGACGGATAATAAGATAACAAACCATCGAGACTTCCTTCAAACACAAGGTATTACTATCGGTGATGGTGCGTCGTACCAAGACGAAGAGAAGTCGAAAAAACTGTCTAATTTTTCTAGTTCTGTCAGTGCTAAATCCAAGTTGCTTAACGATGAAGTGCAAATCAAAACCACTGAGCTGAACGACACCAGTTCTCAATACAACTCGACCGTTGAAGCGATGAACAAGTTTGTTCAGAAGTACCACAGTATTTTACAAGAAATCCTACGAGCCATTTAAGGATAACCAACCATGACTAAAACAAACGCGACCGATCCATCCCAAATGCAAGCAGAAGAGCTGCTGTCTTTTCTGGAAGAGGGAGGCACGCTAAAAATGTTGCACGATGTGTCTCAGGACACCATCGAACACATTTATGCCGTAGGTTACAACTTTTTCCAATCGGGAAAGATTGAGCAAGCAGCGAAAGTATTTCAATTACTCAGCATGCTTGATCATTATCAGGCGCGATTTTTCATTGGCCTTGGCGCGGCTCGTCAGGAGTTGGGTGAGTATCTGCAGGCAATAGACGCCTACAGCTACGCAGCGCTAGTGGACGTAAATGATCCACGCCCACCTTTTCACTCTGCTGAATGTCACCTGAAACTGGAACAACTGACAGAAGCAGAGAGTGGGTTTTACAGCGCGAAGGAGATGTCTGCCGGAAAATCACAATATGCAGATTTGCATGAGCGTGCAGGCATCATGTTAGAAGCGGTGAGAAATAAAAAGGAGTAATTAGACTATGAGTTCTATTGCACTTGACCGCATCCAGACACAGGTTTATAGCCCTGAATCTGGCCAAGCCACGTTAGATAACGTGCAGAAAACGGCGCCTACAGCGACGCCTTCTGTGACGGTAGAAAACGTGAAGAGTAAAGATGCAGATGTACTGAACACCGGAAAAGTAAAAGTTCAGTTAGATGCACCTAACGCAGCTGTTAGTGACAAAGTGAATGATTTGACGCTAAAAGCCATGGCACAGCTGCAAAAGATCGTCGATACCATTGCAAAATCTCTCCATGCAGTTGCAGACCAAACAGGTTCGATTGCCGTCAAAATCATCGCAGGATCTGCTGATGATTTTGAAGTAGAGCTTGCTGCTATCACGGATAAACTGAAAAGTGCTCAAAACGAGCTGAAAATTCAGGAAGTGAAGGTCGCAAAAGCTAAACACGAAAAAGAGATGGTGGAAAACCAAGACAAACTCAAAGAATCGGAAGCCGCTGCAAAAGAAGCCCAAAAATCAGGCTTAGCAGCGAAGATCTTTGGTTGGATCAGTGCGGTGGTTTCTATTGTTGTTGGTGCCGTAATGGTGGCAACGGGTGTTGGTGCAGCAGCCGGTGCACTTATGATCGCTGGTGGCGTTATGGGAGCAGTGAGCATGGCGTTGCAAGAGCCAGCCGTTCAAGATGCGCTAAAAGAAGCGGGCGTAAATGTCGATGTGCTAAACAAAGTCGTAATGGCATTAGAAATCGCCGTCGCGGTTATCGGAGCTGTTGTGACGTTTGGTGGTGCAGCAGCTGGCGGTATCGCGAAACTTGCAGCGAAAGGTGCTGGTAAGGTAGCTCAAAAGGTCACGGAAATCGCTACGAAAGCCGCTGCAAACATGGCGAAAGTGGCGGATATGGGCACAAAAGCTGCGACAACAACAGCGAAAGCGATTCGTTATGGCGCAGAAACCGTCGATCTTGCCGTCAACGTGGGTAAAGGCGCAACGGACAGTGTTCACGCTGCTAACAATGCTCACGTGACAGAGATTCAGGCTGATATCACAGACCTTCGAGCCAAAATGACGTTAAGCCAGGCTGTCATTGATAAGCTCAAAGAAGAGATTGGTAAGTTGATGGAAGACTTCCAAGAGCTGATGAGCCTCATCATGCAAATGATTCAAGCGAAAAGTGAAACTATGCAAACGGTGTTAAGCCGTCCTGCAACGGTATAAGGAGTTTATTATGCTAGATAAAGTAGGCGGAACGGGTCGTGGTGAACTATACGGTTTAGGCGACACCATTAAAACCAACAAAGCAGAAAAAGCGCCGGAAACAAAGCTTGAAGCGGGCGCCGTTAAAAGCCAAAGTGAGTCAGGTGTTTCTGGTGCAGCACGCTACCAGTTAGAGACACCTAAAGCTCCTACAGTGAGTAATCAAGCTCAAGTTGTTGCAAACTTAATGAGTGCTCTTGCGCCGACGGTGAGCTCATTAATGAGCACAACGATGAAAGCACTTAACGGTGAGGAGGTGATCAAGTCACCATCAGATGCGGTATCACAATCGTTGACGCTATTAACATTGTTGTATCAAGTATCAAAGCTGAGCCGTGAGCAGCAAGTGCTACAACGTGAAATTGCTGTTGAAGCAAACGTCGCGAGTTTAGAAAGCCAAGCGGCAGAACTCAACAACTCGGCAAGCGCAATGATCGCGATGGCAGTCGTTTCGGGTGTATTAGCGGGTGCTACCGCAATTATTGGTGCCCTTGGTTCTTTCAAAGCAGGGAAAGAAATCAAGAATGAAATGGCGAGCAATAATGTACTGAAAACGCAAAAAGCTGGCTTCGATCAAGCAGAAGAGTTATTAAATAACAATAGCTTGTCTAAAACTCAGCAAGATCAGGTTAAGCGTGCGCACTCACTAGCGAAAGACAATATCGCAGACACGACAGCGCAGCTGACAAGTGGTGGCCGTAAGTTCGATAAGTTGATGAGCTCAAACCAAGCAAAGAACGCGATTCTTCAAGCTTTGGGCCAGATGGCAAACTCAGCATCGAATGTAGAGCAAACCAAAGCGCAAGCGCGCAGCAAAGATGATGAAGTACAAGCGACTCGCGCACAAGCAGCCAAACAGAAAGCCGATGAAAACATTGGTTTCCAAGAAGGCTTATTGAAAGAGCTACGTGACTTGTTCCGATCTATCTCAGATAGCCAGAACCAAGCGTGGCGAGCATCAGTCCCAACGGTGTAACCATCCGTTTCACTAACTACAAAGCGTTGTTTATACAACGCTTTTTTTATGGGATTCAAGTCTAAATGCTATTTATCAGTAGGTTAAGTTGATAAAAAAGTATATATCTATAAATCAACCTCCAAGGATGAGAACTTAAACGTTATCAAATTGTTAACGATTGCTATACTTAAACGGTCATCAACACAAGTAAAAGGGATGTTCAATGTTTAAGTTTAAGCAAATCGCACTTGCGGCTTCTTTGGCGGCACTCACAACAGGCTTTTCTGCGTCTGCGGAGGAAACGTTTGTCACGATTGGTACCGGTGGCGTAACAGGGGTTTATTATCCGACTGGTGGCGCTATTTGTCGCTTGGTTAACAAATCGCGAGAAGATCACGGTATCCGTTGTTCGGTAGAAAGTACTGGGGGATCGATTTATAACATCAACACTATTCGTGCTGGTGAATTGGACCTCGGTATCGCGCAATCAGACTGGCAGTATCATGCTTACAAAGGAACCAGTAAGTTTGAAGAAAGCGGGCCTTTTAAAGAGCTACGCGCCGTATTCTCCGTTCATCCAGAACCGTTTACTGTCGTTGCACGTAAAGACGCGAACATCAAAACTTTTGATGATTTGAAAGGTAAGCGCGTTAACATTGGTAATCCTGGTTCTGGTCAGCGAGGTACTATGGAAGTACTAATGAACCAGTATGGTTGGAGTAACGACGACTTTAAGCTTGTCTCTGAGTTAAAAGCAGCAGAGCAATCAAAAGCACTTTGTGATAACAAAATTGATGCGATGATTTATACCGTTGGTCACCCAAGTGGAGCGATTAAAGAAGCCACTACGTCGTGTGATAGTAATATCGTAACGGTAGCTGGACCTAATGTAGAAAAACTGGTTGCAAACAACAGCTTCTATCGTGTCGCAAATGTCCCAGGTGGTATGTATCGTGGCACAGATAGTGATGTTCAAACCTTTGGTGTGGGCGCGACGTTTGTTTCTTCTACTGCGGTACCAGAAGATGTGGTTTATAACGTGGTTAAAGCGGTATTTGAAAACTTCGATGATTTCCGCCGTCTCCACCCAGCGTTTGCAAACTTGAAGAAAGAGGAAATGGTAAAAGACGGTTTATCTGCGCCTCTTCACCCAGGTGCGCTCAAATACTACAAAGAAGTAGGGCTGATTAAGTAAGCGTTACTTTCTCTTATTATTGATGTAAAACGCCATCTTTCTCGATCAATGCCACTCGTTTAACCGCGAGTGGCATATTTCTATTTCTCGTCATCCTGTACAGCGACGAAGGAGCGTGATACAGGATCTTCTATCCGAGCACTTTGTGATCAAAATGGTTTCATTAGCCGCTCAGTGTAGTGCTATTAGATTCCTAACCTCGCTGGAGTGACACAAAAAATCGTTAAGCTATCTGCATTAATCTTTCGCGCTGGTGTTTTTGTAGGAGTGTTATCCACTTGTACAAGTTTTGCTTAAACATAAACATCAATGAAAAAGTAGATAGTGATGAGAATAGAAGAAAGAGCAACAAACCCTTTAACATGATTGGGATTCAGTTGACGAGATACACGAGCTGCAAGATACCCACCTACCAACGTACCGACCAAAACAACACTACCTGTGTGCCAATCAATGGAGCCATTGGCAACAAAAATCACGATAGCAATGAGTGAAACACACGTAGATACGAGCAATTTCAAACCGTTCATTAAATTAATGTCTTGGTGACCAGCTACTACCAGATAACTCAGAACAATAACCCCTAAACCTGCGTTGAAAAAACCACCGTAAGCAGAGACACCAACAAGTAGTAAACCCAACGCGATTGCTCCGAGTATGCCAGCATGTTTGTGCTCTTTCGCGACAGTTTTGATTAGCATTGTTAAACGAGAACCGGTGAGAAAAAGCACGGTGGCAAATAAGAGTAACCAAGGGATAGCTTCCATAAATAGCGATTCTGGCGTGTTGAGCAACAGATATGCTCCGACAGCGCCGCCGACTAAACTGAATGAGACTGTGAACAGCAGTTCATGCTTGTTCTTCATGATCTCTTCTCTGAACCCGACGGCTCCGCTAATGTAACCCGCACATGAAGCATACGTGTTTGTTGCGTTAGCCATAATAGGAGGAACACCAACTGCCAATAGAGCCGGAAAAGTAATAAAGCTTCCGCCTCCTGCTATGGAGTTAATGATCCCACCAATTACGCCAGCAACGAATAAAAGTGCGAGTTCTAAAAGCATAAACAATCCTTGTTATGTTCTTTTTCATTGTTAGAGCTTCAGATGATCCAACCTACATGCTCTAATGTTCTGATATGAGGTTTACTTTACCCGCTCCAAAACAAAATTGTTCAGTTCTGTAACGTTTTTGATGACATGAACGGCTTTAGTTTGAGAGTACCCCTCGAGGCGAGACATAAAGTCATCATTCCAGAATGCAGGGCATTGCTGAAGAACTTTGTAGCTTTGTAACGTTCCTTTCAGTACCGAACTACCATCAGGCCAACCTTCAGGTTTAATGAAAAGTCCTTTAAGGAGACGTTTCGTCACAAACCAATAGCTTACTGAGTATGGTAGATCAATATAAATGAGAGTATCGGCTGCATCTAAACGAGCGTTAAAAGAGCTGATCGGTCCAAGGCCATCTATAATCCAACGATCTGAGCTTAGTATATTGCTATGGGCTTCATCAAAAACGTTACGCTCAACGGGATCACCGTTTGGTTTATAGACTATTGAATCTAATTGATGAAGAGGAAGACCGGTAGCCGACGCGATTACTTTACTTACCGTCGATTTTCCACTGCCGGGTTTACCAAAAACTGCTATTTTTTGCATTGTGACCGCCTCCAAGAGAGCTTTTCCCATACGGTAGAGACAGAAAACCCACCGTTATGGGTGGGTTCGATAAATACTGAGCGCATCAAAAAATCCCACCATTCCTATGGAATGATGATAATTCGTTGGTTAAGTTGCGCTAAGTGTGTGTTCATACAATCACCTTCATATAACGACAGTGATTTGTCAATACCATCTGCACAATAAGCGAACGATTTGGAGGGCGGAAGATAAAGCCATCACGATGGATGGCTTTATCTAGGTTGAAAGAGACAGCGATTACTGCTCAACGCTGACTGGCTGTGCTTTAAACTTTTGAATCAGCTTTACGATTAGTGGACTTGCCAATACCAATACAGCTAAAACAGTAAAGGTAAGGGTAATAGGACGCTCCCATAGGAAACTCAGTTCTCCATCTGAAATCATTAATGCGCGGCGTAAGTTCTCTTCCATTAATCCTCCAAGGATGAAGCCCAGCAATAAAGGTGCGAGTGGGAAGTTAGCGAGCCGAAGTGCAATGGCAGCCATAGCCACAATCAGCATCACGAACACATCCATAGTATTAAAAGAGACCAAATAAACGCCGGTGATTGAGAAGAATAAAATCATCGGTAGAAGCACCGTTCTTGGAACCGCCAAAAGCTTTGAAATGTACGGAATCAACGGTAAGTTCAGGATCACAAGTACGATGTTGCCGAAGTACATGGAAATGATCACTGACCAGAACACATCTGGGTGTTCAACAAACAGGCGAGGGCCAGGTTGAATACCATAAGCGATCAGCGCACCGAGCATTATTGCTGTTGTACCAGAGCCCGGAATACCAAGCGTTAATAGCGGTACAAATGAACCACTAGATGCTGCATTGTTCGCAGACTCTGGCGCAACCAAACCACGTATACTGCCTTTACCGAACTCATCCTTTTTCTCTTTAGGTGCGAGGTTGCGCTCCATACCATAGCTTAAAAAAGCAGCAATGGTTGCCCCTGCGCCAGGAAGAACGCCAGTGAAGAAACCTAATATTGAAGAGCGAATTGAAACAGGCGCAACATCTTTGATTTCTTCCTTGGTCACTTTCATTGAGCCAATGTTGCTCAGCTTTTCTTGTTCTTCATCGCTGGTGTCTTTTGATGGTTTAAGGATGCCCATCAGTGTCTCACCCAGTGCGAATGTCGCCATTGCAAGCAACAAGAAGCTAAAGCCATCCATTAAATCCGTTAAACCGAAGGTAAAGCGTTCAACGCCTACGCCTTTATCGATTCCAACTGTAGATAGCATCAAACCAAGAATGGTCATCATCCACGCTTTGATTACCTGACCTTTCCCCGCAAAAGCCGCGACAGCTGATAACCCAAGTAGCATCAACGCAAAATAGTCCGACGATTGGAAGCTAAGGGAGACGCTAGCCAATGCTGGTGCGGCAACAAGCAACATAATGGCAGATAGCGTACCGCCAGTGAAAGACGAATAAGCTGCCAAAGCTAATGCTTTACCTGCTTGGCCTTTTTGGGCCATTGGGTAGCCGTCAAATGCTGTGACCACGGTTGAAGAACAACCCGGCGCGTTAATTAAAATCGACGATGTAGAGCCACCAAATACCGCACCGTAATAAACACCCGCCATTAAAATAAGGCCAGAGGAGGGCTCTAGGCCATAAGTAATTGGGATCATCAAAGCAATGGCTGAGATCGGCCCAAGTCCAGGTAACATGCCGATAAATGTACCGACGAAGCAACCAACGATCACCATCATAATGTTCATTGGCATTACTGCGGTGGATAAACCTTGTAGAATTCCATCTAACATAATTCAGTCCTTTCTTTGACTACCAGATGATGAAAATCAAACCCGGTTCGAGATAGATGTCCAAACCTTGAGTGAGTAATAAGTAGAACGCGATCACGAATGGAAACGACGCGCCAAACAGAACGGGTTTACGTCTTTCCCCGAGCAGATAAAAGCCAGCCAATAAAAAGAAGCCAGTAGCTATCACAAAACCTAAGTAAGTCAGGCCCACGCCGTAGAGCGCCATTAAAATTAAAAAGGCAATCAGTAACTTCCAATTGAAGGTCAGCACTGCGCCACTTTGTTTATCTGGTTGTCCTGTCACCAGCAATAGCAAAGAAAGGCCGACACCAACGTAAGTCAGGATGGTTGGCAGAGTACGTGCGGTGAATGGTTCATACTCATCACCTGGAAACAATGGAATTTGTGAGGTTTGATAACCGTAGCAAAGACAGAAAAGTAGAAAGATCATTGCGCCGACGCGGTCACGACAGAGTAAATACTCTTTGGTGAAAAAGTTGGTTGAACGAGGCATATTCAACTCCTAACAAAAGTAAAAAAGACCGCATATGGACGTCAATGAATAAACTAAACCATTAACAATTAAGCATTTCGCTGCTAGTCGAGCCGCTTTGGGTATATAAACAAAGGAGTGTGCATGCCGATTGTCGACAATGTCCATATGCGGTGAAACTTAGAGTGCAAATACAATGGGGAAATACCAACCTACGTTATTCATTGAGGTTGGTATCTGAGGGACCCCAATTCGATTGTTACTTCAGGAAGCCTAACTCGCGCATTAAGTCACCCATCTGCTGCTCTTGATCTTCAAGAAACGCGAAGAATGCTATATCCGCTTTATAGTTGTCGATCCAACCATTGCGGTCTCGAACGACTTGCCATTCGTCGGTGTTATACATTTTAGTAAATGCGGCATTCCATTCATCTAGCTTTTCTTGGCTTGTGCCTGGTGCTGCAAAGAATCCACGCCAGTTAGCAAAGACAGTTTCATTACCATATTCGGTGAGAGTTGGAATGTTAGGCGCAGCTTCTAAACGTTTTGGTGCTGTAATCGCTAACACTTTCACTTGCCCAGACTTAGACATTTCGAGTACTTCACCTAACCCTGTAGAGAGCAGTTGTGTTTCGCCTGAAAGTAGGGCAGCCATGGCTTTTCCACCTGCATCATAGGCAATGTAACGAACTTTGCGCGCATCAAAACCTTCACCTTTGAAAGCCGCTGCTATAACCAAATGATCCATAGAACCACGAGCAGAGCCACCAGCAACCTTCACTTTACGAGGGTTTTCTTTAAAAGCTTTAACGACATCTTCCCAAGAGCTGTAAGGAGAATCGGCTGATGTAACAATGGCGCCATAATCGGCAACCGTTGCGGCAACAGGAGTCAAGTCGCGGAAAGATTGTGGGAAGATCCCACTGAGCGAGCGAACGACGATCGGTGTTGAGTTCACCATGAGTGTATCTTCTTGACGATCAGCCGTTTCAATCAAATGTGCGATTGCTTTGCCACCGCCACCACCAGATAGGTTTTGAAATGATACGGTTTCGACGATGTCCGACTTTATTAATACATCACCAGTACCTCGGGCGGTCATGTCCCAACCGCCACCGGCACCTCCAGGGATAAGAAAGTGCATTTTTTCAATATCTGCAGCAAGAGCGTTGAATGAAAATGAAGCTGCGATGATTGAAGCGGCGAGCGTTGGTTTGAGTACCTTTAACATGTTCACGTTCCTTATGTTAGCGACTCTATTTAGTTGAGCCTTATTGTTTTTGCTCAGTTGTCATGCCTTGTAAGCGTTAAAGCTGAACTTGGTGTAAAGGTTAATTAAGTGTTAAATATCTGTCTGTAAAAGAGATATAAAGAGAATATTGAGCATTTCGGTTATTTTGTTCATAAAGTTCACGGCGAGAAGTTGGTGTTAGGTCACGCGGCTTTACGCTTTGGTAGGCCATAATAAAATGACGGAAAATGAACGAGGAAAAGAGAATGAAAGGGACGTGTTTGTGCGGCGCAATTGAAGTCATCGCTGAGGTTAAAAATGAGGTTAGCCTGTGCCATTGCTCTATGTGTCGAAAATGGTCGAGTGGCGCACTTCATGCGGTGCATTGTGGGCCTAACGTGACGTTTAAAGGTGGCGAACCTAAACGTTATCAGTCGTCAGACTGGGCGGTGAGAGGTTTTTGTGGCGAATGCGGCACAAACCTTTTCTATCATTTGTTGCCGACAGGTGAGTACATTCTTTCCGCTGGTTTGTTCGATAACCCAGATTTCAAACTCACTTTAGAGATTTTTACCGATGAAAAGCCAGCTTATTATGACCTCAATTCCGCTTCACAAAAGATGACTTCGCAACAAGTCTTTGATCAATTTGTACCTAAAGAATAGTTTTTTATCCGATTATTGTTCGACAGCTGAGCTTTTAGTTTTTAGATCATAAGCTTAAAGGTTTATAAGTTGTCGACAATGTGAACTCACCATTCTTTATTTCTGCTAAAAACGGCACTTAATAGGCATTTTAGGCCAATTTAAATTACGACCTTAGTCTAAATTGTCGACAATTTACTTGATTGTCGACACTTTGATCGACTACTTTATATTCAGGTTAAGAAATTGTAGACATTTCGATGTCGGTAACAAGAGTATCTGAATATGAACTCTGAGTTGAAAGCTCGTTATAAAGTGCTGGGTTCTGAGAAAGAACACACCAAATCCGAAACGCTGACCGAAACACTCATTGAAGTCATTGTTAATGGCGACGTGAAGCCTGGCCATAAGATATCAGAGCCTGAGCTAGCAAAGAAATATCAAGTCAGTCGTGGGCCTTTGCGTGAAGCATTGATGCGCTTAGAGGGGCTAGGGCTCATCGAGCGAATTCCTCATGTTGGGGCTAGAGTGACCACTTTTTCTCCGGAAAAGCTGATAGAACTTTATGCCGTTCGAGAAGCATTGGAAGGCATGGCGGCAAGGTTAGCTGCGCGACACATTACGCAAGAAGAGCTCTTAAGCTTGGAAATGCTATTGTCGACACATTCCAAGCATATAGACCAAATGGAAGGCGCGTCTTACTTCCATCAACATGGTGACTTTGATTTTCACTATCGCATCATCCAAGCCAGCAGAAACAGTAAGTTAATATCTCTGCTGTGTGATGAACTCTATCACTTATTACGGATGTATCGTTACCAGTCGCCACGTGCGCAATCTCGCCCGAATGAGGCGCTCACCGAACACAAATTCATTTTGGAAGCCATTCGCAATCGCGATGAAGAGCTTGCAGAAATGTTGATGAGAAGACACATATCAGGAAGTCGAAAGCTCATCCAATCTCAAATTATACATACAGAAAGTTTAGACAAAGACTAGAAGGAATTCGTCATGAGCTTAACACCGGGAGCGAAATTCAGACTCGCCATTGAACAAAATAATCCACTACAAATTGTCGGCACTATAAACCCGTATTGCGCCATGATGGCAAAAAACTTGGGTCACCAAGCGATTTACTTGTCTGGTGGCGGTATCGCAAATGCTTCATACGGATTGCCGGATCTCGGTATCACAACATTAAACGACGTTTTGGTTGATGTTGACCGTATTACTAACGCATGTAATTTGCCTCTTTTGGTTGATATCGACACGGGCTTTGGCGGTGCATTTAACATTGCTCGCACGATCAAAGCGATGGAAAAAGCGGGCGCGGCAGCGGTGCACATGGAAGACCAAGTCGCACAGAAACGTTGTGGTCATCGTCCGAACAAAGCAATAGTCAGCCAGCAAGAGATGGTTGATCGTGTAAAAGCCGCGGTTGATGCACGCAATGATGAAAGTTTCGTGATTATGGCTCGTACTGACGCGTTAGCTGTTGAAGGCATGGACAGCGCAATCGAGCGCGCGATTGCGTGTGTGGAAGCTGGCGCAGACATGATCTTCCCAGAAGCGATGAACAAGCTGGACCAGTACCTTCAGTTCTCAAATGCGCTTGAGCAAGCGACCGGAAAGCACGTTCCTATTCTAGCGAATATTACAGAATTTGGCGCGACACCGCTGTATGGCTGCGATGAGCTAGCGAAAGCAAAAGTGGACATGGTGCTTTATCCATTAAGTGCGTTCCGTGCCATGAACAAAGCTGCTGAAACGGTCTACAAACATTTGCTAGAAGTGGGTAATCAGGAAGCACTGGTTGATTCGATGCAAACACGTAAAGAGTTGTATCAGCACCTGAATTACCACGACTACGAAGACAAACTTGACCAGTTATTCTCTGAAGGGAAATAGCGGGGAAAAGCAAAAATAGACGGAAGCCCAAGAAAAAGATAATCGGAATTTATCTCATCTAATAACGTGAAATTCGTTTGGCTAAAAACACCCCAGAGAGGGAAAAGTCAGACAGAAAAGGAGTTCAAACAATGTCTCAAACTGCAGAAAAGAAAGCAGAATTAGGTGGCGCAGGCCTTCGTGGTCAAAGCGCAGGAAGCACAGCTTTATGTACTGTCGGAAAAACGGGAACTGGTTTAACTTATCGTGGATACGATATTACTGATCTTGCGAACAACGCACAGTTTGAAGAAGTGGCTCATCTTCTGTTACGCGGTCACTTGCCGAATCAACAAGAACTTGATGCGTACAAGACATACCTACTCAGCCTTAGAGGTTTGCCAGCCGAGCTAAAACAAGCTTTAGAGTTGATTCCTGCAAGCGCACACCCAATGGACGTAATGCGCACGGGTTGTTCTGTATTGGGTAACCTAGAGCAGGAAATGAGCTTCGAGGAGCAACTGAAAGCAACCGAACGTATGCTAGCCTTGTTCCCTGCCATCATCTGTTACTGGTACCGCTTTAGTCATGATGGCGTGCGTATCAACACCGAGGATCAGACTGAAGATTGCATCGGTGGTTACTTCTTGCGATTACTTACAGACAAAGCGCCATCTGCGCTGCACAAACAAGTGATGCATTGCTCGCTCATTCTTTATGCTGAACATGAGTTTAATGCTTCTACATTCGCAGCACGCGTTTGTGCATCAACGTTGTCAGACATCCATTCTTGTATCACGGCAGCAATCGGTACGCTTCGTGGACCACTTCACGGTGGTGCGAACGAAGCGGCGATGGAAATGATTGAAGATTGGCAAACGCCCGACGAGGCGGAAGCGAACATCATGAAAATGCTAGCCAATAAAGACAAGATCATGGGATTTGGTCATGCAATTTATCGTGAAAGTGACCCTCGCAACGCCTTAATAAAACGCTGGTCCAAAGAGCTATCGAAACAAGTTGGTGATACACATCTATATGCGGTTTCTGAGCGTGTTGAATCAGTGATGAAGCGAGAGAAAGGTCTGTTCTGTAATGCGGACTTCTTCCATGCATCGGCTTACCACTTCATGGACATTCCAACCAAACTATTCACCCCAATCTTTGTGATGAGTCGTTTAACGGGCTGGGCTGCACACGTTTATGAGCAACGTGCCAATAACCGCATCATTCGCCCAAGTGCTGATTACACGGGCCCAGATCATCAAGAATGGGTGCCTATCGAGAATCGCTAGCGCGAAGGTCAACGAGGGCATTATATGCTTTGGTTGACCACCTCCTTCCTTTGTCATTCTCTCTAACAGAGGAAGGAGATCCTCTCATCACTGTGTTTCTGGAGCAATGGAAAACCTTGATGAAGGCAAGATGTAAAGACTGAATGGAAGCAAACCATGAACACAAATATTAATACTCAATATCGTAAGCCGCTTCCGGGAACTCAACTGGATTATTTTGATGCACGCGAAGCCGTCAATGCCATTTCTCCTGGAGCCTATGAAACACTTCCTTATACCTCTCGCGTGCTAGCTGAGCAACTGGTCCGCCGCTGTGACCCGAACACATTGACAGATAGCCTGAAACAGTTAATTGAACGCAAACGCGATCTTGATTTTCCTTGGTATCCAGCACGCGTTGTTTGTCATGACATTCTTGGTCAGACCGCTCTAGTCGATTTAGCGGGTCTGCGCGATGCCATTTCAGATCAGGGCGGTGATCCTGCAAAAGTGAACCCAGTGGTTGAGACACAATTGATCGTTGACCACTCTTTAGCGGTTGAACATGCGGGCTTTGACCCTGATGCCTTCGAAAAAAACCGCGCGATTGAAGAGCGCCGTAATGAAGACCGATTCCACTTTATTGAGTGGTGTAAAACAGCGTTTGAAAACGTCAGCGTGATTCCAGCTGGGAATGGCATCATGCACCAAATCAACTTGGAAAAAATGTCTCCTGTGGTACAAGCAAAGCAGGGCATTGCCTACCCAGACACCTGTGTGGGTACGGACAGTCACACGCCTCACGTAGACGCTCTTGGTGTTATTGCGATAGGTGTCGGTGGTCTGGAAGCAGAAACCGTCATGCTTGGCCGACCATCAATGATGCGTCTACCAGATATTGTCGGTGTCAAACTGACGGGTAAACGTCAACCGGGCATTACCGCAACGGATATTGTCCTCGCGATTACTGAGTTTCTGCGTAATGAGCGTGTGGTATCTTCATATCTTGAATTCTTCGGAGAAGGCGCACGTGATCTAACGATCGGAGACCGCGCAACGATTTCAAACATGACACCAGAATACGGCGCAACAGCTGGCATGTTTTATATTGATGAGCAGACCATTAATTACTTGAAACTAACTGGTCGAGATGAAGAACAAGTTGCTTTAGTAGAAAATTACGCAAAACAAACCGGTCTTTGGGCAGACGGTCTTGATAGCGCCGTTTACGAGCGCGTACTTGAGTTCGATTTATCATCAGTTAGCCGTAACTTGGCTGGTCCGTCAAACCCTCATCGTCGTTTACCAACTTCTGAGTTGGCACAGCGCGGTATTTCTGGAGCGTGGGAAGAGAAAGAAGGCGAGTTGCCAGATGGTGCAGTGATCATCGCTGCTATTACCTCATGTACGAATACTAGTAACCCAAGAAACGTGGTTGCTGCTGGCCTTGTGGCGAAGAAAGCCAACGAACTTGGTCTTGTACGTAAACCGTGGGTGAAATCGTCTTTTGCTCCGGGTTCTAAAGTCGCACGCTTGTATCTGGAAGAAGCGGGCTTATTACCAGAGCTAGAGAAGCTTGGCTTTGGCATTGTTGGTTACGCATGTACAACTTGTAACGGTATGAGTGGTGCGCTGGATCCAAAAATCCAACAAGAGATCATCGACCGTGATTTATATGCGACAGCGGTGCTTTCTGGTAACCGTAACTTTGATGGTCGAATCCATCCGTACGCCAAACAAGCTTTCTTGGCTTCACCACCATTGGTTGTCGCTTATGCGCTGGCCGGTACGATTCGTTTTGATATCGAGCGCGATGCACTGGGCACTGACCAACATGGCAAACCAATTTACTTAAATGATTTGTGGCCAAGCGATGAAGAGATCGATGCAGTTGTCGGTACTCATGTTAAACCTGAGCAGTTTAAGCAAGTTTACATTCAGATGTTTAAGCTGAATGATCAAGAGCAAAATCCCAACCCGCTGTACGACTGGCGTCCGATGAGTACCTATATCCGCCGACCACCGTACTGGGAAGGTGCGCTAGCGGGAGAAAGAACATTGTCTGGTATGCGTCCATTGGCGATTCTGGGCGACAACATCACCACTGATCACTTATCACCATCCAACGCGATTCTCGCAAGCAGCGCAGCAGGTGAATACTTAGCGAAAATGGGTGTGCCAGAAGAAGATTTCAACTCTTACGCGACTCACCGTGGTGACCACTTAACGGCGCAACGCGCGACCTTCGCTAACCCAAAGTTGTTCAATGAAATGGTGAAGGAAAACGGCGAAGTCGTGCAGGGATCTCTGGCGCGTGTAGAGCCAGAAGGGCAGGTGGTTCGTATGTGGGAAGCGATTGAAACCTACATGAATCGTAAACAACCATTGATCGTGGTGGCTGGCGCGGATTACGGTCAGGGGTCATCCCGTGACTGGGCAGCAAAAGGCGTTCGACTGGCAGGCGTAGAAGCCATTGTTGCTGAAGGCTTTGAGCGTATTCACCGTACTAACTTGGTTGGCATGGGCGTACTACCACTGCAATTTAAGCCAGGCGTTAACCGCAATACGCTAGAGCTGGATGGTACGGAACTTTACGACGTGGTTGGAGAAATCAAGCCGGGCGCTGATTTAGCGCTGGTTATCACACGCAGCAACGGCGATAGAGTCGATGTTCCGGTTACTTGTCGCTTAGATACCGCTGACGAAGTTCACGTGTACAACGCAGGCGGTGTTCTGCAGCGTTTCGCGCAAGATTTCTTGGCACAATAAGGAGTGCGTATGTCAAATAATACTCCGAATCAAACAAGCCAAATAAAAGTGCCCGCGACGTACATGCGTGGCGGCACGAGTAAAGGTGTCTTTTTCAACCTAGAGGATTTGCCTCAAGAAGCGCAAGTGGCTGGAGCCGCACGTGACAAACTGTTGCTACGCGTTATTGGCAGCCCTGATCCTTACGCGAAGCAAATTGATGGCATGGGGGGCGCGACGTCAAGCACCAGTAAAACAGTGATTGTTTCGCGCAGCAGCAGAGCCGATCACGATGTTGACTACTTATTTGGCCAAGTGTCGATCGACAAACCATTCGTCGATTGGAGTGGTAACTGCGGCAACTTGTCTGCCGCTGTCGGTCCTTTCGCCATTCATGCTGGTCTGATCCCACAAGACCGCATTCCAGAAAATGGCATTGTGACGGTGCGTGTTTGGCAAGTGAACATCAGCAAAACGATTTTGATTCACGTGCCAATCGTCAATGGTTTTGTCCAGGAAACTGGAGAGTTTGAGCTTGATGGCGTGACGTTTCCAGCCGCTGAGATTCAAGTGGATTTTGTTGATCCTTCCGATGGCGAAGGAAGTATGTTCCCAACGGGCAACTTAGTTGATGATTTGGTGGTGCCGGATGTGGGTACGTTCAACGCGACCTTTATTAACGCGGGCATACCAACCATTTTTATTGATGCTGAATCGATAGGATATCAGGGCACCGAGCTGCAAGACGATATCAACAACGATGACACAGCATTAGCGATGTTCGAATCCATCCGTGCATATGGCGCGTTAAAAATGGGCCTGATTTCTGATTTAGAAGAAGCTCAAACACGCCAACATACGCCGAAAATAGCGTTTGTTTCTAAACCGAAAAGTTACCTGTCTTCAAGTGGTAAAGCCGTTAACGAGTCGGATATTGATGTGCTCGTTCGCGCGCTGTCGATGGGCAAACTTCATCATGCAATGATGGGAACAGCAGCCGTTGCTATTGCTTCTGCTGCGTGTGTGCCCGGAACGTTAGTGAATTTAGCAGCTGGTGGCGGTGAAAAAGAGTCCGTGACTTTTGGTCACCCGTCAGGAACGTTAAAAGTTGGGGCACAAGCGAAGCAAACTGAGCAGGGCTGGGTGGTGCAAAAAGCCATTATGAGCCGAAGTGCGAGAATACTGATGGAGGGATTTGTGCGTGTACCCTTCTATGTCTTCGATTAAAAGAGACGACCTTTGGATTAAAAGAGCGATCTTTGAGTAGAACGAGAGCAATGTCAGGACATACTGGAGGAAGCAATATGTCTTCATACGAAAAAGAATACTTATGGGCGAAGAATGAACCGGAGAGTTTTTGGCGCGCTCAAGCGGAGAATATCGATTGGTTCGAATCTCCTAAAACTATCTTGAAATCTGATGAAAACGGCATAGAACGTTGGTTTCCAGATGGTGTAATGAATACGTGCTGGTTAGCATTAGATTACCATTGCGAGCAAGGACGCGGTGATAATACTGCACTCATTTATGACTCGCCAGTGACAGGTCGTAAAGCCACGTACACCTATAGCGACCTACGTGACCAAGTAGCAAAAATTGCTGGCATGCTGTCTGCTCAAGGTGTTGAAAAAGGCGACCGAGTCGTTATTTATATGCCGATGATCCCAGAAGCCGCAATGGCGATGCTTGCCTGCGCGCGTTTGGGGGCGATTCATTCCGTAGTATTCGGCGGTTTTGCTCCTAATGAGCTTGCTGTACGAATTGAAGATGCAGAGCCGAAAGTGATCATGACGGCGTCGTGCGGGATTGAGATCAATAAAGTCATTCCATACAAACCAATGGTAGACAAAGCCATTATGGACAGCCGTTGGAAGCCTGAGAAAGTGTTTGTTTTCCAACGTCCAGAGTGCGACGCTGAGCTAAACCAAGATAGAGACTTAGATTGGCAGCGAGAGTACAACCAAGCGCTGCCACATGGTTGTGTTCCGGTGTTAGCAACCGATCCGCTCTACATACTTTATACATCGGGTACGACAGGTAAGCCGAAAGGCGTTGTGCGTGATAACGGTGGCCATGCTGTCGCGATGAAGTACTCCATGAGCGCAATCTATAACATTCCTCAAGATGGCGTCTTTTGGGCGGCATCTGATGTGGGCTGGGTAGTAGGGCACTCTTACATTGTTTACGCTCCACTGATTCACGGTTGCACTACCATCCTATTCGAAGGCAAGCCTGTTCGAACACCGGATCCTGGGGCATTTTGGCGAGTGTGTGATGAATATAAAGTAGATGCGTTGTTCTCTGCACCAACGGCGTTTCGTGCGATTAAGAAAGAGGACCCGGAAGGCGAGCACTTAAAACGGTACGACTTGTCGAATCTGAAAACCATCTTTATGGCGGGAGAACGCCTTGACCCTCCGACACTGGAGTGGGTTCAGAGCAAAGCGGACAAGCCCGTTATTGACCACTGGTGGCAAACCGAGACGGGCTGGGCCATCGCGGGCAACCCGACAGGTGTCGAAATGATGCCAGTTAAAGCTGGTTCTTCGACGAAGCCCATTCCGGGTTATCAGGTCGAGATTCTGAATGAACTTGGAGAGGCTGTCGGGCCTAACCTACAAGGCTTTGTCGCATTAAAACGTCCGCTACCACCAAGCTGTCTGCCAACGGTTTGGCGTAATCATGACCGTTTTGAAACTGGTTATCTTAGCCAATTCCCAGGCTACTACGTGTCAGGTGATGGTGGCTATCTGGATGAAGACGGTTACCTGTTTATTATGGGACGTATTGATGACGTGATTAATGTCGCGGGACACCGATTGTCGACAGGTGAAATGGAAGAAATAGTAGGAGGCCACCCAGCGATTGCAGAATGTGCGGTGGTTGGTATCCACGATGATCTAAAAGGTCAGCTTCCACTTGGCTTTGTGGTACTAAAAGACGGTGTAAAAGTGGATGAGCTAGACCTTGAAGGTGAGCTTGTGGGCAAAGTGCGTAGTGAGATAGGTGCAGTTGCTTGCTTCAAGCATGCGTTGGTTGTAGACCGTTTACCGAAAACACGTTCAGGTAAAATTTTGCGTCGAACTATACGTCAAATAGCTGATGGTGAAAAATACACCGTTCCGTCAACGATTGATGACCCAAGTAGCTTGAACGAAATTGAGCGAGTGCTACGACGCTGAGAAAAACTCAATTCTAACTAACCCCTGATCCTCGAACTCTGTTGGTTGGTTCTGCCTCTGTACGTTTATTAAGTGCAGGGGCCTTTTTGTTGTTCAAACAGTACAAACGTATCGTGAAAGCATTTGTGACTTGCCAATACGACGTTTTCCTCACAAACTACAGCCATTCCATTTTTAGTGACCCTTTGTATGACCACGTTTGCGATTAAACCTGCGTGTTTTAGCGACCTAGAGTTGCTCAACGATCTTATGTTCGAGCTTCATGATGAGCATCATCTTCAATCTCCTGAGCTTTTCAAAACGGCAGAGGAGATAGAACAAGAAAAAAGCATTGCTCGATATATTGACGACCCTGAGTGCCTTGTTTACGTAGCAAAACAAGGAGATGAAATTATTGGCTTTATCTCTGGTCACTTCTGTGAACTTATTTCTACCGTCAGCCAGCCAGTTATGATGGGAAGTGTGGATGAGCTCTATGTGCTGCCTGAATATCGAAAACAAGGTACGGCGCAGGCATTGATTAATAAAATTGAGTCAACGTTCTCTGATTACGGTGCAAAACAGATGTTTGTTGAAGTATGGCATTTTAACCAGGGCGCAATATCTTTGTATGAAAAACAAGGATTTGCACATCATATCCACTATTTAAGAAAACCGCTGAACGAATAATCGTATTTAACTTTAATATTGTGATTTAGGTTCTATCGAATTGAAATCATTCAGTTCGTCAATAGACTTTTCTCTATAAGTTGCTCGCAATGTTAACAAATTGATATGCACCCACATTGGTATCGGCGTTTTTGTCTGCTTGTTTATTAGTAGCACGAGGATCGTGCTTACAAAAACAAGAGGACAATATTTTGAAACTAACAAAATCGTTACTTGCTTTAGCCGTTTTGCCAATGTTCGCAAGTGCTGATGATTTGTCACAGACGCAAAATCATACTATCCAACCCCAGATCGTAGGCGGAGTAACTGCCGACCCACGTGACTGGAAATTCTACACCCAAATTGTTAGTCGTTATGGTAACCGATCATATTGTGGGGCCAGTTATATCGGGAATGGTTACGTCCTGACTGCTGCGCATTGTGTTGAGGGTGATTCTCCGAATCAGATAGCGGTTAAAATCGGTGGCGTTGTTTATAACGGTAGTGACGGTGTTCGTGCAAACGTCAGTGAGATCCATATGCACCCGGCATATCGCCGCGCGACGCTTTCTCATGACCTCGCGGTATTGAAGCTCGACTCTGTGCCTCAAGGTGTTTCTTCAGTTGAGATTGCGAATGGCAGTCTAACGCAATACGCGAGCATCGGAGATTGGCTTAGTGTTGCTGGCTTAGGGCGAACTTCTGAAGGAGGAAGCTCTCCGTCTCGATTGCAAGAGGTTGACGTCCCACTTGTGTCGGATATGACTTGCCGTCAAGCCGGTGGCAACTACACAACGGTTGGAGAAGTGTCATTCTGTGCGGGTATTCCTCAAGGTGGGATAGATTCTTGTCAGGGAGATAGTGGTGGTCCAATCGTTATTAATCGCAGTGGTGTAATTACTCAACTTGGTGTGGTCAGTTGGGGAATAGGTTGTGCTCGTCCTGGTATGTATGGGGTTTATAGCGATATCGCTGCTATGCGCAATTTTGTCGATGGTGTTATCGGAACAGCAACACCACCAAAAGAAAATGTTTCTGTTGGATACACCACCGAACAGACACTGGCATCATTTAATGTTGGGGAGTTACAGCAACATAGCTTTGTTATCCAGAATTCAGGGAGCACCACCTTCACTGTGGAAAATGTTCGCGCGTTTGCTTCGGGTGTTACTGATGCAGCTGTTATTGCCAATGATCAGTGCTCTCAGGCGACGTTAGCAATGAATGCAAGTTGTCGTGTTGATGTTGAATTTGGTGCTACTCAGAGCGGAGAAGCAAGAGTGGCTTTGAACTTCAACGTTGATAAGACCAGCACACAATACCAAGCGTTAGTATCCGCTCAAGCGAAAACGGTGACAACGCCTCCCACAGATAGCTGTACAACTGTATGGCAAGCCAGCTTAGTGTATCTCAAAGGAGATACGGTTACTTGGAATGGTAAAGTTTGGCAAGCGCAGTGGTGGACTCAAGGTGATAATCCAGCAGACTCAGGGCCTTGGGGTGTTTGGCAAAAAGTAGGCGATGCGAATTGCAAGTCTAACTAACTATCGGGCCAGTGAACTTGATTCGTTGACCATGAGATAAGATTCATTCTTGGTTTCAACGATCAGTACATAGTTATCATAACTAGGGTTTATTGTTTGCGAATAATAAGCCCTTTTTTATTGTGTCAACTATGAGAACCCACAAAATGTGTATGACTTTGTCCTGACGTTATCTTTATATAACTGGCAGAATTGCGATCAACATTTTATGTTTTGTCTGATTTTTGTCAGGTTTGCATTAAATTATTCTCCAGTGAGCGTTGAGATCAGGTTTTACGCGATCAACTCAGTTTGGCATAACTCGTTACTTAATTTTTGTCGAAAAAGATAAGATTAACTGCCATGATTCATTGGTTATCATTATGTTTATTTAAGGTCATATTTTGTGTTGAGACAGCTGTTATTACTCATCCTTTGTTTTATTTTGTTACCTGTTTCACCGATCTCTACGGCTAAAGCCACTGCGAGCGAAGTTAAAGGAGCGCTCTGTATTGTTCGCGCTGATGACAAGTTAGTGCTAGTTCATGAAGTATTAACGGATAAGATTTCTCTACCTGGCGGAACCATTATTGATGGTGAGTCTCCACAAGTTGCTGCTCAACGAGAAACGTGGGAAGAAACCGGTATAGTGGTTACGGTTGGAGAGGAGCTTGGCAGAACGGACACTGCGGTTTTTTACGACTGTATATCAGACTCTGACATTATCGCTTTTTCTATGAATAATTCTTTAGGTGGAAATGAACTGCCTATTTGGTTTGCCCCTCATTATGGAGTAGAAGTTGCGTCAGCGATGCTGCTTAGCCCATCTGAATTACCATCATCTTTGTATCGTTACCCTGAGCAATGGCCACAAGTCACTCAGTTTTTTGATCAAGCTACCAAGCAATCAGTATCTTATGTGACTCAGTTGATCGAATCCGCGCCTTCATTTCGTCAGGTTGAATTGGCGTGGCTGATAGATCTACAGAGTTGGGTAGGGGCGTTGTCAGAAACGAGTTACGAGGTAGCTAGTCAGATCTCGAAACTCGTTATAGATCTGACAGAACCAACGGTACTACTCTTTCTATTTCCTTTTGCCATGATGCGCTTTGGTAGCCGGTTTGTGTACCGACTTTTTTTCGCAATTAGTGCAACGTCGCTTATGGTGCTTGTCGCTCAACAAGGCTTTTCGCTACCGCGCCCACATGTCTATATACCAATGATGGAGTTAACGCACAGCTTTGGCTTTAGTTTTCCTAGCTTGCCTATCGCTGTGTGGTTTTGTGTGCTGACGTTCTTGTTTCATAGAACCCAGTATTTTGGTTTGAATGGAACAACGGCAGTCTTCGTGTTCATCACTCTTACTGTGGTGTTAGGTAAGTTTTTCCTCGGCAGTGCCTTTATTTTAGATATGTTATTTGGCGCGCTGTTAGGCAGCTTGGTGGCTTGGCATGTTCTTCGACTGGAGACAAATCAAGATGTGAACGTTGATCAAGTTCTAAGCTCAAAAGGCGTCTGGTTCATTATGACTGCGGCAACATCGGTCATCTCCGTCATCTGGCCATTACCTGTGTTTGGTCGCTGGTTAGCAATTTTAATCACTGCATCAGCGTTGGTCATGACATTTAAAGAGTCGAAAGCACATTTAGATACTCGGCAGATGATCTTTGTGACGCTGGCATTGTTGCTTGTTGATCAACTCTATTTGTACTCGGCTAATATCGTATCGTTTAGCGGTTTGTGGTCATTAGTCTTGTCGACGTTACATTATCCATTATTAATGTTGTTATTTATGCTGCTTGCAAGGAAGCTGACTTGTGAAAACCAACCGAGCAACACGTTGCTAGATTGATGGCTGTATTTGTTATCTATTAGTATTTGAGTAAAAACAAAGCCTTGCATTACAGCAAGGCTTTTGCACGTTTAGTCCACGAACAACGCCGCTTGCCTATCTTGGACGGCTAGGGGTGTTAAACGTAAGAAGCTTAACGCAACAGACATGACGGAAAGGGCTATGCATTGAGCACGAACTTTTCTATAGCTTTAGCGACACCGTGCTCATCATTACTTGCCGTAATGTAGTCAGCGATTTGCTTGGTTTCTTCCATTGCATTTGCCATCGCGATACCAAGGCCAGCGTATTTCAGCATGTGGTGGTCATTTTCTGCGTCACCCATACAGATAACTTCTTCCGGTTTAATTCCCAGATACTCGGCAATTGCGGCAACACCAATACCTTTGTTGCTCGCAGGGTTAAGAAACTCAAGGAAAAATGGAGCGCTTTGAACAACCGTAAACGCTTCGCGCATTTCAGCTGGCAGTGCTGCTATAACTTCTGTTAGTTTGCTTGGCTCTGCAACCATCATAGCTTTGATGATTGGATGATCGTCTTCTAGTGATTCGAAGTTCATCTCGGTGACATTTAAGCCATTTATCTTTGCTTCAATATCGGTGTAAGGGTTGTGCTCGTTGGTGATTAAACCATGAACTTGACTAAAAGCATGGACGTACGCACCTAGCTCTTCGGCTTTTCGCGCCACCAATTTTGCAGCTTTACCATCTATGATTTGCTGGTGGATGATGTCGTTTGTGCCTACGTTCTTGACCATCGAACCGTTATAGTAAAGAACAAAATCTCGATCGGAATGGATATTCAGTTCGTCGAGCTTGTCTTGCATTCCTTCTAATGGGCGACCAGAAGCGAGAACGACAGTAACGCCTGCTTCTCGAGCTTTTGCGATCGCTTGTTTGTTTTCTTCAGAAATGGCTTTATCACTATTGAGTAGCGTGCCATCCATATCTAGTGCGATCAGTTTATACATCATTTCTTACCTTAAAGTTTTTTGGGAGCTGTCAGTGAATAAGGCTTGGTTTAACGTTAACCAGAAACCTATATTCATTACGCTATGAAACTACAAAATGGTCTATTTTAACAATTAATTTTTGGTTTAAATTGACCTAGACACGCGTGTCCATTATGGTCTTCGCCTCGAAATGTTATGAGTTGAGTGAGTTCTGCGTTGTATAAGCTAAATGAGATGTTTGAAACCATCCAAGGGGAAGGGGTTTTCACTGGAGTCCCTGCTGTTTTTGTTCGGCTTCAAGAGTGTCCGGTTGGTTGCTCATGGTGCGATACCAAACAAACGTGGTATGCAGATGAGAATGATCAACGTCAAATAGGCGATATTCTGGTGAAAACGGAAGATTCTCCGACGTGGTGTGTTGCATCTGCCGAGAACATCGTAGAGCAATATCAACAGCAAGGCTTTAATGCTAAGCATATCGTGATTACTGGTGGAGAGCCTTGTATTTATGATCTGCGCCCTTTAACAAAGGCGTTTGAAGATATGGGGTGCCAATGCCAAATTGAAACCAGTGGCACATCAGAAGTGATTACTTCAGAAAATACGTGGGTGACAGTGTCACCAAAAGTAGCAATGAAAGGTAAATTACCAGTGCTTAATAGCGCGTTAGAGCGGGCAAATGAGATTAAGCATCCAGTCGGCACCCAGAAAGACATCGACCACCTTGATGAGCTTTTAGCAAATGCGAACGTAGCGGCTGAGACTATCATTGCACTACAACCAATTAGCCAGAAGCTTCGTGCTACGCAATTGTGTATTGATACGTGTATTGCCCGCAATTGGCGTTTGTCTGTTCAAACTCATAAATATTTGAGTATTGCTTAGACGAGAGGCTCGTCATCATTCGAAGTGGCTTTTCTATCTAATCCCGGTTTCGCGAGTAATGCAGTTGGTAGCTTTGCTATGGAATCATTGTCGATGTATCTAAACAATTTATAGCGTTGTAAAAGCTAAGCAGTGTTGGCTGCTGTGGTGTGGTGCTATCTTTGGTTCGACAATCGTTTCGCATTTAATTGATGCCACCAATCTGGCGGCATCAAAATGAAGCTCTGTTGGCTGGAGTTTCACGCTGAGATAAAACGTTTAGAAGCTAACGCAAAAGGTTTTATCCCAGCGCTATTACCGCTAACAAAGACTATTTGCTCGCTAAGTATTCTTCTAAGCCGCTTTGTCGCAGTAGGCACGCTGGGCATTCACCACAGCCTTTACCAACGATTCCGTTGTAACATGTTAAAGTATTGTTTTGGACAAACTCCAACATATTGTGCTTATCAGCTAGAGCCCAGGTCTCGGCTTTAGTAAGCCACATTAAAGGAGTCTTAATGTTGAAGGCTTTATCCATACCTAAATTGCAAGAGAGATTTAGAGAGCGAATAAAGTTGTCTCGGCAGTCAGGGTAACCACTAAAGTCTGTTTCGCAGACTCCCGTAATGATGTCTTGAATGCCAAGCTGGTAAGCATGGATACATGCGTAAGTAAGAAAGAGAATGTTTCTCCCTGGAACGAATGTATTGGGTACGTTAGCGTCGCTTAAGTCATTAGATACCGGAATGTTGTCTCTTGTCAGCGAGCTTATCGCTAACTCATTAATTGATTTTACATCCAGGACTTTGTGGCTTTTGATGTTAAGTTGCTTACCTAATTCGATAGCGATATCTATTTCATCTGAATGACGCTGGCCATAATCAAACGTTATAGCATGAACTTCATCATATGTATTTAATGCATCGATTAAGCAGGTCGTAGAGTCCTGCCCACCGGAAAAAACCACAAGTGCTTTTGTTGTAGCCATGTTGAACCCTTAGTTATGCTCTTTGATTCTTTGGTATTGATACGTATTCTTAGGCGTTTAATCCCAATTACGTACTCGACTTCGTGGCGATTGCGTCCGCAATCAGCTGGGCTGTGCTCTCAAGCACTCTTTGCTTGTCATCATTTGACAGCTTGTGGAGATTCACAGCAAGTTCAGCGGTGATTTCATCTTCACAAAAAAAATAGTTTAGAGGCACGTTTAGCTCATCTGCGATAAGTTTGAGCGTTTTTACGTCGGGAGTATGGCGCTCCCTTTCGTATTGATTCATCCTTGCACTTGCAGAACTATCATCCATGCCGATACGGATGCCCAGTGCTTTTTGGGACAGATTCGCTTGTTTACGCGCATGCTTAAGGCGGGCTGGGAGTGGATTATTAAACAACACTTAATGTTCATACGAAGGACTTGGATGACTAAGATTATCTTAGTTTTTCTGATTTGTGTATACTAAGTAATGCTTAGTTATTGCCGAGGTCGCCAAGGCCGTGTATGTATAGCTAAACAAGATTTCGTATCTTTAGGTTGATTAAGTGACGTTGAATCTACTTCTTCAAAAACTGCCGTATGAAGCAGTGGGAGGAGCGAGTAAGGCACGAGAAACCGCAGCGATTTGTAGAGCAGAATTTGCTCTTCCCATAAACGTAGTCGTCTAAGTTGAAGAGCAATATTGTTCTTGATGATCAACTATATACTTAAGTAAATAACTGTGTCGCACAATAGATCAGAGCTGCTGCTAAGCTCATATTGATGACTTTGCCATATCTCTGGAATTGCGATTGAAGTAGCTTTCCTGCAACGGCCCAAACTACGTTGCTAAGAAGTGCGATCAAAGCAAGAATGAGGCTAGTCGCTAAGATCCAGTAGATATTCTGAGTGTGGGGCAGTACGAACGTAGAAATAGAGGTAATTCCATAAAGAATGATTTTCACATTAACGAACTGCAAACCGAAACCTGTTAAGAAACTGATACCTTTAGAATTATCCGATGAAGTTTTGATCTCACTCGTAGCAAGCCCCCAAGCCAACCAAACAATATAAGCTGCTCCAATCCATGTTAGCCAAGGTGTAATCACGGGCAAGAGGCTGATCATGTTATACGTGAAAGCGCCACAAAGTAGCATCAAAACAACATAACCACAAAACATCCCCGAAATCACTTTTGTTGAGCGTTTTAGTCCATATTGCGTCGCGATGCTGAGCGATAAAATGTTGTTTGGCCCTGGTGTAATTGAAGTAATGATTACGTAAGTAAAAAATGCGGTGTAGATGGCGGTCATCTCTATCTCTCCTGTTTTTACTGCACTATACTTCGCTACAATTGATTAAAAAATTGAATAAATTAAAACTTAGACTTTTAATTTATTGAACTGTTGGTTGTGGAGTCTAGTCATGAATCTAAAACGCTTTCTTACTTTTAAAGCTATTGTTGAAGAAGGATCGTTTCTAAAAGCGTCACAGAAGCTTTATTGCACGCAATCAACCGTCACCTTTCAAATCAAGCAGTTGGAACAAGATCTGTCTTTGCAGCTGTTCGAAAAAATAGGGCGTAAGATGGTTTTGACTCAAGCAGGAGAAAAGATACTGCCTTACGTCTATGAACTGGCGCGAGTGATGGAAAATATTGAGGGAACAGCACAGCAAGAAAACTCGGAGCCGACCGGTGAATTGAAAGTGCTGGTTGCTGAGACTCAACTTGCTTATAAGATGGCTAATGTTTTAAAAGAGTTCAGGATCAGAGCGCCCAATGTCCGACTCTCTCTGCAATCACAAAATTGCTATCAGATTCGAGATGAGTTGATAGCGGATAAAGCTGATTTAGGTGTGTTTTATCGAGTAGGTAATGACGATACGCTCAAGGTCCACGAGTTTGAGCAGGAGCCACTGGTATTGGTTGCTTCACCGCTTTTAAAAGGGCTAGATTTAAAGAAGAGAGAGCAACATATTGATTTAGGGTTTATAAGCAATGGCCCTAAGTGCCTTTTTCGACGGATGTTTGAGAGCATTATTCAGGAGCGTGATATTAGCATCGACAACATGATCGAACTTAGCAGTATTAATACGATCAAAAATTGCGTTGAGAGTAATATTGGTATCTCTTACTTACCTCGTTTTACGGTTGAAAAAGAGTTGCAAGAGGGCAGTTTACAAGAGCTTGAATTCACCGAGTTTTCACAGATGATCAAGCCACTCTGTGCTTATCATGCTGGGAAGTGTGTGACGCCGGCGATGGAAGTCTTTATTGATTGTATGCGTAACGAGTATGAACGGTTTTCTACTTAGAGTCGGTGATCTTTAATATGCTCTATCTGACATAGTTTCGTTTTTACTCCTTTTTACTTTTTAAGTGGCTACTTCTAATTTATTGATTTTTATTGCTTTGTTGTGAATCCGACTGTTGTGGGATGATAAATGGGATCTGAGGTGAAGAGCTATTTATTGACGGAAAGAGATAAGATATAAAAACGACGGCGTGTGATAACTAGATTAGATAAGGTTACATAATTAACAGTGTAATAAATGCCATTCTTTATGGATTATTTTCAACGAGACTTAATTGTTACGGTTCGTTATTATTAACTCGTTAACGCATCCGTTGCTAGGAAGTTAACTTACGCATATTGTTTTTTTCATCATTTGCAGCAAATATAATTTGCTGCTTTTTTTTAACCAAAAAGTTCAAAGCTTGAACTACAAGCTCTGAACTCTTATTTATACTTAGTGATTTTCTACTTTAATAAGTAAAACACCGTTTAAAAGTATCGCGTAACCTAGTAACTCTAAGCTTTCTTCAACCAAGTTTTTCACATCTCTATTGTATGAGTTCCCCATGAACTCGACCCAAAAATCACCATACCCTGCAAAGCGTGAGAATAAGAAAACAATGAAAAATCCAATCGTTAATGTCGTGAAGCTAGAATGAGAAATGAAAAGTTTTACCTCATTTTTTATGTTAACTATATTATTAAAACAAAAATAACAGACCGAGACTATTATAATCCAAGCAGGATACTTCCATGAACCGTGAGGGAAATACTGCTCTATGTGGTAGTCCATTTCTCTAACGAATATAACCATAAAAAATGAAGACATTATTACTAATATGTGTTTGAGTTCAAGATATTCCTTAGATTTATACAAACACATTAACGATGAAAAAAGCACAAATGCTATTTGAGTCATTTCTATAAGAGAGTTCTCCGATGTGCTTTTGTCCATTTGTACGCTAAAATAAATCGTTGCTAACGTGTAAATAACCAAAAAAATAAGATAAGATATTTTATATACTAACAAACTAGTGACCGAGGTGTGTTTTTCTTTAATATACATCGTAACTTGTATAGGTGATGGATTTGTTAGTATTATAAATCAAGAATGTTTTATATTTAGTGAATTAAGCGCCATTTAGAATGGAACTTAATTCACCTAACATTAAACTTCTATGAATTTTAAATATTCCTGTTTTAACTTATTAATTTTATTTGATTTTTATTTGCTGTTAATTTTGGTTAAATAGAATCACCTAGCTTTTATTGAAATGCTTTTCCCATATTGGTGGTATGCCAATTTCTTCTTGAACGATATCAATGAATGCCCTAACCAATGGTGATTGCTGACGGTGTGAGTACATGGCATAAATATCACCAAAATCTTGAGTTTCATATTCTGGTAAAAGTTGAACTAAATTAGAAGACTCTAGGTTGTTAGGAAGCATAAATTGACCTATGAGTGCTGCGCCCAGACCTGACTTTACGCTTTCAATTATTAGCTCAGCTTCATTGACCATGTATGATCCTGATATTGGGTATGTATCTAAACCATCTGATTTTTCTTTGTCGTAGAATTTAAGTTTATCGACAATAAAATTACCATTTGAATAAATAATAAAAGGTAGCTTAACTAACTCATCAGGCGTTTCTGGGTTACCATGTTTTTCAATTAAATTTCGAGAAGCAATGATTGCAGTCGTATTTTTTGCTAATTTTCTTGCTACCATTGATGAATCCCTCATAGGTCCGATTCGAAAAGCAATATCAAAATTACTTCTAATCACGTCTACATGAAGATCATCTAGCATTAGTTCAACACTTGCTTTTGGGTACTTATGTAAAAACTTCTCTATCGAAGGTTGTAGATAGAGTTTTCCAAATAATGTTGAGCTTGAAATTCGTACTTTCCCTGAAGGCTCAGTCTGAAAGTTCTCCGCTATTTGTTGAGTATCATCAAGGAGTTGAGATATTTGGTCTGCTTTTTCAACTATTTGCTTGCCGACTTGTGTTAATGAAAGAGAGCGTGTTGTTCTGTTTAATAGCCTAACGCCTAAGTGCTCTTCTAACTGCTTGATGTGTTTAGATAAAACAGAGCGGTCGATATTCATCCCATCTGCTGCTTTTGCAAAAGATCCAGCTTTAGAGACTTCTAAAAGCAGGTGTAGTTTATTTGCTAAATCCACAATGTTTATCCAAGTTAGATATTAGCGTATTAGTTTCATGTATAACTGCTGCTCTGTCTAGAAATTATTAATATACTTAATAACCAAAAGAAAAGGGAGCAATAGCTCCCTTTAGTATGAATATAAATGAGTATTTATATTATGGTTATAGTGTTTGACGTTTTTTGTTTCGACTGACTAACATGTAAAAAACAGGTGTGAGTAGTAATCCAAATACCGTTACGCCTACCATACCCGAGAATACGGCAATACCCATTGCTTGTCGCATTTCCGCTCCGGCTCCTGTACCAATCATTAATGGAATAACACCAGCGGTAAATGCAATTGATGTCATTAGAATCGGTCGAAGACGTAAACGACATGCTTCCAAAATCGCTGATAAGGTATCTTGGCCATTGTCTTTAAGTTCTTTAGCGAACTCCACCATCAAGATGGCATTTTTACACGCTAGAGCCACAAGGACAATCAAAGCAATTTGTGTGAATATATTGTTGTCACCACCAATGAACCAAACACCTGCTAGTGCAGAAAAAATGGTCATAGGAACGATCAAAATGATAGCGAATGGCAGTTTTAAACTCTCGTACTGCGAAGCTAGCACCATGAAAACTAACAAAACAACAAGTGGGAATATATACACCATCGTGTTACCAGCCAAAATCTGCTGGTAGGTTACATCAGTCCATTCATAAACCATTCCCTCTGCTAGGTTTTGATCCAGTACTTCCTCAATAGCCGTTTGGGCTTGGTCAGAACTGTAACCAAAAGCAGGACTGCCGTTTAGTTCTGCACTAGGGTAGCCGTTATAGTGCATCACGCGGTCAGGCCCAATCGTAGGTATGATCTCCAGTACAGCGCCGAGAGGAACCATTTGTCCGGCAGCATTTCTTACTTTGTAGTTAAGTATTTGGTCAGGTTCGAGACGATAGTTCATGTCTGCCTGGGCATTCACTTTGTATGTTCTACCAAACATATTGAAGTCATTGACGTACAACGATCCTAAATAAACTTGAAGCGCATCAAAAACCTGCTCTAGAGGAACACCTTGCAGCATCGCTTGTTCACGATCTATTTGGATGTCCATCTGCGGCACTTGTATACGAAATGTGGAATATAATCCCATCAGCTCGGGTCTTGTTGATGCCTCACTTATTACCAAGTTCAATTGCTTGAAGAGCTCATCAAACCCCTTGTTCGCACGGTCTTCGATTTGAAGCTTAAAGCCGCCAGTTGAGCCAAGTCCTTGGATTGGTGGTGGTGGAAAAATCGCAACGAAGGCTTCATCAATGATTGAAAAGCTCTTATTCAAAGATGCAACAATCGCATTTGCTCCGAGAGTTGGATCATTTCGTTTATCGAAGTCCTCAAGCGTAACAAAAACGATGCCACTATTCGGACTGTTAGTAAAACCATTGACCGATAAGCCTGGGAAAGAAATGGTTTGTGCTACGCCAGGTGTTGCCAGCGCGAGGTTTTCCATTTCTTTAATAACGGACTCTGTTCGATCTAAACTTGCTGCATCTGGAAGTTGGGCGATCGCAACTAAATACTGCTTATCTTGTTGAGGAATGAATCCTCCAGGAACTGCTTTGAATAGAGAAGCCGTTCCCCCGAGTAACGCAATGTATACCACCACAACAACAAGGCTAAAGCGAATCAGCTTCTTGACCAGAGCTTGATATTGGTTCGAGCTGTACTCAAAAATTCTATTGAATGGCGCAAAAACATACTTACCAAAAACCGCATCCAATAGCTTGGTTAGCCGATCGGGTTTTGCGTTCTTATCTTGTAATAGCAGTGCTGATAAAGCAGGCGATAACGTCAACGAGTTAATTGCTGAAATAATCGTCGAGATCGTAATTGTTAGTGCGAACTGCTTATAAAACTGACCGGATAACCCTGTAATAAAGGTCGTCGGGATGAACACCGCACATAACACTAAAGCAATTGCAATAATTGGCCCGGTAACTTCGGTCATTGCTTGTTTCGTTGCTTCTAGTGGTGCAAGGCCATTATGGATGTTCCGTTCCACGTTTTCGACGACGACAATGGCGTCATCGACGACGATGCCTATGGCGAGAACAAGTCCAAACAACGAAAGTGTGTTAATCGATACTCCGAGCATTTGCATTACAGCGAACGTACCGATTAATGAAACAGGCACCGCAATGATAGGGATGATAGACGCGCGCCATGTTTGCAAAAACAAAATGACTACGACAACAACAAGTACAATTGCCTCTAGCAGAGTATGAACCACCGCGTCTATCGAACCACGAACAAAGACGGTCGGGTCGTAGGCTATTTCATATGAAACTCCAGCTGGAAAGGCTGTTTGTAAACGGTCCATGGTTGAACGAACCTGATTAGATAGCTCAATAGCATTAGCACCAGGGCGCTGGAATACGGGCATCGCCACCGCTGGTTTACCATTTAACAAGGCGCGCAGTGCATAAGAGTTTTGACCTAGCTCTACGCGTGCAACGTCTTTAAGACGTGTCAAAGCCCCTGTTTCGTCAACTTTTACTACAATGTCGTTGAATTCATCAATATTCTCCAAGCGGCCTTTTACGTTCAACAAAACTTGGAATTGGTTTTCATTAGCGGCTGGTTGCGCACCTAATGAGCCTGCTGCCACCTGTTGGTTTTGAGATCGGACGGCGGAGACAACGTCCATTACGGTTAGATTTCTAGAAGCGAGCTCATCTGGATTTAACCACAAGCGCATTGAGTACTCGTCACCACCGAAAAGGCGCACATCACCAACGCCTCCGAGCCGAGCTATCTCATCTTTCAAGTTTAAATTAGCGTAGTTAGCTAAATAACTGACTTCACGGCTAGAATCTGGAGAATATATATGCACAACCATGGTGAGATCAGGAGAGGCTTTTTCGGCAACAACTCCTAACCGTTGGACGGCTTCTGGTAACCGGGGCAAAGCTGTAGTGACGCGATTTTGAATTTGAACCTGAGCTTTGTCCAAGTCCGTACCTAAAGCAAAGGTTACGGTCAATGTCATTCTGCCGTCACTGGTTGCCTGTGAAAACATATATAACATGTTTTCTGTACCATTAATTTCTTGCTCCAGAGGCGTAGCAACTGTTTCTGCGATTACTTTTGGGTTCGCACCAGGATAGTTTGCTGTAACTACTACTGTAGGAGGGACAACCTCTGGATATTCACTCACAGGCAACTGCAAAAGTGAAATTGCGCCTACTATTAATATCAATAGCGATAACATAGAGGCAAATATGGGTCTTTGAATAAAAAAGTGTGCAAATTTCATTCGGTTGTCTTCTTAGTCTTGAGCTAAACGTTTGTTTGGCAACGATGTTGAGTTTGAAGCCATAATCAATGAAGTATTGCTAATATCTAGCGTGACATTTTTTGGTGTGACTTTGCTATTTGGGCCAACTTTTGCTGGGCCATTTACCGCAATAATTGAGTCGGCGTTCAAGCCATTCTCGATAGCACGAAATGTTCCGTAACGTTCGCCTAAGGTTACGATGCTGTATTGCAACGTATTCTCTTCATTGAGTGTTAATACAAAGCGGTTTTCTAGATCTGTGCCAATAGAACGCTCTGGAACGAGAACTCGTTCAACTGGTTTGGTTGTTGATATCTGAACTCGGCCAAACGATCCCACTTTTAAGTTTGATTTTGTTGCATCGAATACCGCTCGAACCTGCAAAGTACCGGTGTTTTCGTTGATGGAGTTGTCGACAAAGTCAACGCGTCCAAAAAACACCTGCCCATTTTGTCCAGATAGTTCAAGACGAGTAGGTAAGTTAGAGTCGGCATTGATTGTCGAGAAGTAACGGTTCCAAGTTCGCTCATCGACATCAAAGTATGCATATACCTGATCGTTAGAGACAATGTTTGATATAACGCTTTGATTTGCGTTTACATTGTTTCCTTTAGTAATGAATGCTCTTGAAATAGTGCCGCTAATAGGGGCATATATCTTCGTAAACTCAAGATCTAACTTTGCGGATTCTAACTGAGCACGCAAGGCCATTAGTTCTGCAGAGCGTTGCTTTACTGCGGTATCTCGGGCCTCTGCTTGTTCCGCTGAGATGGCTTTTCGCTTAACCAGTTGGGCGGCTCTCTTTTGTTCGTTTGCTGCTTGCTCTAGCGCAGCTCGAGCACTCTTAACTTGCGCTTCAAGTCGTGAGACCTGAGCTTTGAAGGTTCGATCATCAAGAGTGACGAGTAAGTCACCTTTGTTGACACTCTGTCCGTCTTTGAATTCTACCGTTTCAATAACTCCGGAAACGCGTGGCATTAAAGAAACTTTCTCTGGGGCTTGAAGCCTTGTTGTAAAGGTGAACCACGATTGAACGGGCTCATAGATGACTTTGGAGACGTCTATCGTAGGTAAGGGAGTATTAGGTTGTTTGGTTATCTCTTCGTCTGCACAAGCAGCTAAAACGGATAAAAGGCCAATGCCGAAAACTTTCTTTAACATTTGTCGCGCCCTAAATGATTCTGTTCATACTAAAAGGAACGGCATTGTATTCATTGTACCTATGGGTAAATAGGCCCTCAGCGAACATAGAGTAGTGATAAAAATGCACGATTAAATATTGGTCAAAATGCTCACTTTTTGGTTTGAAAAAGGTCAGTTTAGGGTTTTAAAGACGTGGAGTATTGTTAAATGTAATAAGCCATAATAGATAGGAATAACTAAACAGAAGCTAAAGATAGCGACGAAAATTAAAGCGTTTTTAATTCGTGCATTATTTGCAATTCACTGATGCAATTTGAACCATAAAAAATTGAAATTAATTTTGTAAAATCCATTTCCCATCACATAAAGAATAAAAACTAAATAAGGAATTGTGCAGTGGATCTCGCAAGCCAACTTGAATTACTACTGGATGTCTCTGAATACGGAACTTTTGCTAAAGCTGCTGACAGAAATCATATAGATCGTTCAGCTTTGTCAAAACAGATCAAAAAACTAGAGGATGAATTGGGCTTACGGCTGTTAAACCGTTCCACGCGTTCGCTATCCCTGACCAATGCAGGTGTTGAGATGGTGGCGCAAGCCAAGAAAGTAAGAGAGGTTCTAACCGAAACTCGTAGTATTGCTGCTACATTTCAGGATGAACCGAAGGGTAACTTGAAAATATCAAGCTCCACTTTCTTTGGCAGAGCATACTTAAATCAGGCAGTTAAAGAGTTTATAAAACAGTACCCAAACATTACTGTAGAGCTGCTGCTCGATGATAATCGAGTCGATGTTATCCACGAAGGTTTTGACGTTGTGTTTCGTATCGGACCAATCCGAGAGTCCAACATGATAGTACGTAAGTTGGCAAGCAATAATATGGCACTGGTTGCATCAAAGAGTTTTATTGACAAGTATGGAACTCCGAGCTCTCCAGAAGAGCTTATAAAAATGCCAGCAGTAATATACTCTAATGCTAACTTTAAGGCAGATAAGCTACGTATAGCGCCAAGCCAGTCATCAAGCGACGTTAGAACGTATAATATCAATGGGCAGTACTTCGTGAATGAAACTGAGTTAATGCTCGATGCCGTAAAATCTGATCTAGGGTATGCTTTAATAGGGCAGTTCTTTCTTCAGGAGAGTTTGAGTAAACAAGATCTTGTACAGTTGCTTCCTGATTATAATCTTCCCGCAATAGGGGAAATATATGCAATGTATACTCACCGAAATCAACAACCATTAGCCAAACTATTCATTGATACTGTTCAAAAAATAATAGGAACGCCTCCTGTTTGGATGGATTATCTCGACTAATATGAGTACTAGGACATAATGTTTTAGATTGAGGGCTTGTTTATATTTATCCATAGAATATGGTTGAATTTGCACTTTAAAAATAATTGCCACTGTTCATAATTTCACTCGATTCAAACAACACAAGTAGTGGTAATTAAATGAAAATGACAAGAACGTCGATCGCAATCGCAGCACTTTTCTCTGCAAGTGCTGCAAATTCAGCCGTAGTTTATGAAGATCAAGAATCAGTGTTAAATATTCATGGCCGAGCGCAAGGGATGTATTATTTCTCTGATGATAAAAATGCTGACGGAGATAATAGCTACATTCGTGTAGGACTTTCAGGTGAGTCTAAAATAAATGAAGATCTTTATGCCTTCGGCTTATATGAGTTGGAATTTAAGTCTAATCGCAGAGATGCTGATGGGATTGAAGATGATGAATTTGATATCCGAAAAGGCTATGTAGGAGTTGGTGCAGATTACGGAACAGTAAGTTATGGACGTCAATACGGTGCGGTCACTTTAGTATCTGACTACACGGATATTTTCCCGGAGTTTGGTAATGAAGCTGCTGGCGTAAGTGCGGATCTATATGGTACCGGTCGCTCCGATTCAGTATTTAAGCTAACGACAAGCTACGAAGGTTTGAATATTCATGTTAGCTATCAGGCTGAAAACGATGAAGTGTCAACAGATGCAGCCTCTTATGGTGCGGCGGCTGACTACAAGTTGCCATATGGCTTCAAAGTTGCGCTTGGTTACAACGAAGGTGAAGGGCAATCGGGTGCAGAAGATGCAGAGCTGCTAACGGGTGCTATTGCATTTGAATACGACAAGTTTTATGCCTCTGTTTTATACAGTGATGGTGAAAACTGGGCTAAAGATGGTTCTGAAAGTAATATTGATTACACCGGTATTGAAGCAGTTGCCACTTATGAAGTAACAGATAAGCTTTGGGCACTAGTTGGCTATAACAACCTAGAGCGTGATGATGAAGATGTCGTCGATTATTACTCACTAGGTGCAGAGTACGATTTGACTTCTAATTTTAAAGCACTAGCAGAATACAGAATTACAGATGTAGACAATGAAGACGATATTCTTGCAATAGCTGCGAGATATTCATTCTAAAAAATTAATAAATATAAAAAGCCTGAAACTATTTTCAGGCTTTTTTATTTATCGGTGTAATTTTATAAGTGCTGATTTTCATCCATATATAATGGATTATATTGATCGTTACTTGTTAAAGTGTTTTGGATATAATTGTTTTGTTAGCTAGTCCACTGCTAGTTTTCATTTTCATATTTTTTGAATGATGAGTTTTTTCTTTGGCAACAAGAAGTATCTTGTTGCCTTTTTTATTTTTACGTCTTATGGTTAATTAAAACAAAAAGAGTTTTTTATATATTGCTATAAACGAGAAAAATATAACGACAATTGTCAATCTTAGGTTGAGTTAATCTTCATAAAAAAGTGAACTCAATTTCAAGGGTCTTTTTCATTTAAGTGATGTGGAATCCATATGGCGAACCAAGTGAATGATAAAGCGCCAAACGACGAAATGTATCTCAATGAAGATTGGAAAAATGATTTTTATGTAAACGATAGAGGTAGGGATTGATACTGTTTATGTAAGGAGAGAGCGATTTATGAAAAGCCGTCGTTTCAATGTGATTAGACACCTTTACTTTCTTAAAATAGGGAGGGCTCTAAGAAAGTAAAGGTGCAGATGATTTTTTAGTTTTTACCGCCGTCACTTGTTCTGAAGTGATAATCGAAGTTTATGATTGCACGATATTTAACTTCATCACGGTTAAGTGCGTATTCTTCAACTCTCACCTTACTATCATCGATTGCAATATCACGAGGGAAACCGCTTCCAATGATGTTTAGACGATTTCTAAGTTCATGTTTTGATAGCGTTTGGTATTCATCGACAAGATCAAACGCAGAGCTATAAGCGGCATCTTTTGTCGTAAAGTCATTGAGAACAACTTTGTTTGTAGAGTGTTCGACATGAATACCAGCAGTAGCAGATAAACTGAATAATAATAGTGATGAGAGCGTCATTAGTTTTTTCATATAGTCACCTTTTTATTTGTATTACAAAGTCAAGATGTCCAACGAATCCTTGTTAATATCTCTCGACAAAGGTGATAGTGCCATTATAGAAATGTGCTGTACATCACATTTGTGACCATTGACTATGGAAGAATTGTCAACAATAAAACTCAAGCACTTTTGACATTACGGTCAATGTGAAAAAGCGAATATCTGTATGGTTTCGTTAATAATTAAACCACTCTCGGAAACGCTGACTATTCAGTCAAAGCGTATGTTTCTTGTCGTTATAGTGACCTGCCTACAACTTAATCACTTAATGCATGCAATTCAATTGCAATGGCTTGGTATAGATTTTCATTCAGATCTTCCAGCTTAGTAACGATCCTACAAATTCTAGTGATTAAAAAGTCATGTTTTGTGGTTTTTTATTCTATTGTCGTGTATAAAAAAACTTTACAACAAATGATAAAGGAATATCCATGAAAAAGTTATTGTGTTTTGCTGCACTGGGGTTAGCTGTTTCGACGACGGTTAATGCAGACCCAATTTTAGACGACATCAAAAGTACAGGGGAGCTAAAAGTCTGCTTTGATTCTGGGTATATGCCTTTTGAAATGACAGCAAAAAATGGGCAGTACATTGGGTTTGATATCGATTTGGGTAAGCAAATGGCGCGTGCCATGGATGTTAAGTTTGTGCCGGTAAACACTTCATGGGATGGCATTATCCCAACACTGTTGACTGGTAAGTGTCACATGATTATGGGCGGGATGACTATCACACCTATGCGAAATACTCAGGTGAATTTCGCTGATCCCTATGTGGTTATTGGTCAATCCATTCTCGTAGATCTCAAACATGAAGGTAAAGTGTCTAGTTACCGTGATCTCAATAGTCCAGAATATGTTGTTGCAACTAAGCTTGGGACAACGGGTGAGCAAGCGGTAAAACGATACCTTCCGAAAGCTAAGATAAATCTATACGAAACTCAGTCTGAAGCGGTACTTGAGGTTGCCAACGGAAAGGTAGATGCGTTTGTTTATGACTTTCCTTACAACTCTATTTATGTGGCGGAAAACAAAGGGCAGTTAATGCACTTGGCTAAACCGTTTACTTACGAGCCTTTGGGTTGGGCTGTGCCGCAAGGAAATCCAGATACGCTTAACTTCTTAAACAACTATTTACGTCAAATTAAGGGCGATGGAACTTACGATCGCATTTACGATAAGTGGTTTAACGACGATAAATGGTTAAAGCAAGTTAAGTAATCATATTGTTATTGTAGAGGAGCGGCTAGCTTCTGGCTTGGTTCATCGCCAACCAAACGGTTCGCGCTGTGAAGCTAACGCTTTTCTTTATTCAAATACCCAACCAACTTTAATCAAAGTCATTCTCGGAATCACATGCAAAATAACTTTAAATCCCTATTGTGGAACGCTGTTTTTGTTCTTGTTTTGCTATCAATTTGCGGTCTTGTCTATCTGTCAGGTAAGCGAATCGATTACAGCTGGAATTGGGAGCGTGTCCTTCCTTATATTGCCACTAACGCTGCTTCATCCATTACCGCGCCTGTCGATGGGAACATCATTCTCGACGAGAATAACCAACTGGCTCTGGAGAGTATTCATGGTGATATTGTTCTTGAACTAAGCCAATATAAGTCTGTCGACGTCTATGAAGGTGATCTTATTTTTGAAGGAGATACCTTAGCAACTATAAAAGAGTGGCGCTCTGGCCCAATTTTAGATGGTGTTGTGACGACCATTAAAATCTCACTCTGGTCACTTATCATTGCTCTAGCGTTGGGCTTAGTTGTCGGACTAATGCGTATATCCAGCAATCTGGCATTAAAAAAGCTGGCGCTTGTGTATGTCGAGGTCATTCGTGGAACGCCTCTTTTAGTACAGATTTTTATCGTTTACTTCTTTATTGGTACTGTGCTTGACCTTGAGCGTTTTACTGCGGGAGTGATAGCGCTCTCCGTGTTTACCGCCGCTTACGTCGCAGAAATTGTGCGGTCAGGAATCCAGTCAATCCCAAGAGGACAAATGGAAGCGGCGCGTTCACTAGGAATGAATTATCCCAAAGCGATGATTTATGTCATTTTACCTCAAGCGTTTAAGCAGACATTACCTCCCTTAGCCGGGCAGTTTATCAACCTGATAAAAGATTCCTCACTTGTCTCCGTGATTTCGATTACTGATCTGACAAAAGCGGGCAGGGAAGTCGTAAGTGGTAGTTTTGCCCCATTTGAAGTTTGGTTTACCGTTGCGGCCCTTTATTTGCTTCTAACTAGTACCTTATCTTGGGCAATACAAACGTTAGAAAAGAAATTGGCAGCAAGTGATTAATGGTGGAGTCATTAATGGAATACATTATTTCAGCAAAAACAATTAATAAAATTTACCCTAATGGCTGCCATGCGCTCAAGGACGTATCGGTAAATGTAGAAAAAGGGGAAGTGATTGTCATCGTAGGACCGTCAGGTTCTGGTAAGTCAACATTCTTACGGACGATCAATCAATTAGAGACAATAAATAGTGGGTCTATTATCGTAGATGGTATCGATATGTACCACAAATCTACGGATATCAATAAACTACGCGCTGATGTGGGCATGGTATTTCAAGGCTTCAACCTTTTTCCGCATAAAACGGCGATAGAGAACGTCATGTTAGCACCTTTAAAGGTTTCTAAACGTGACCCTGAATCGGTGAAGAAAGAAGCAAAAGATTTGCTTTATAAAGTTGGTCTGTCGGAGAGAATGGATAATTATCCTAATCATTTATCAGGCGGACAGCAGCAGCGCGTCGCAATCGCTCGTGCGTTAGCAATGAAGCCCAACATTATGTTGTTTGATGAACCCACATCAGCACTAGACCCTGAAATGGTTGGAGAAGTTCTTGATGTGATGAAAGATTTGGCCAAGGACGGAATGACGATGGTAGTGGTTACTCATGAAATGGGTTTCGCAAAAGAGGTCGCTGATAGGGTGTTGTTTATGGAAGATGGTGAGCTTTTGGTTTCTGACTCTCCTGAGCGATTTTTTGATAACCCCACCAACCCTAGATTGCAGAAGTTTTTATCTAAAGTATTATAATAAAAAGAAAATTTGATTGAGGGCGAGTCCCTCAATCACTTCATGCACTATTGTGGCTCGTAACGTTCGCCTCGCCGAGAGACATAGATAATGGGCTTTTTACTCGAAGTTAATGGCGATAACATTAGCTTGGTCCGAATGAAAGGTCTGGTAAATACTAGAGTGTTTAATCAGCCATTAAGTCTTTGTTCACTTTAAACATAACAATTTCATTTTGAATTGATAAAAATTGTGTTTGAATAGAGCTTATGGATGTTTGGCGGTATGGATGTCTAAATGAAGAAAGTAACAATTTTAGATGGTGGCATGGGGCGAGAGTTAAAACGTATTGGCGCCCCTTTTTCTCAGCCGCTTTGGAGTGCACAAGCGCTAATTGAATCACCACAATATGTAAAAATGGCGCATGAGAATTTCATAGACGCTGGCGCAGAGATTATCACTGTCAACAGTTATGCATGTGTTCCATTTCACTTAGGCGAGGAACTCTATGCAAAACGGGGGACTGAGTTAGCAAAATCTGCAGCCAAAATTGCCAGAGATGTAGTCACCAGCTCTAACGATAGAGTGCTCGTTGCGGGTTCTCTTCCTCCTGTAATGGGGTCTTACAGGCCTGAATTATTCGAGCCGAAAAGGGCACTGGAAGTGGCTTCTGAGTTATTTGAAGCTCAAGATCAATATGTTGATATTTGGTTAGCTGAGACCGTGTCTAGCCTCGCTGAAGTTGAAGTTCTATCAATAATTTTAGCCAAAACAGATAAGCCCAATTATCTTGCTTTCACCTTAATGGATGAGCCTAACTCTTTGCCTCGCCTTCGCTCAGGGGAATCTCTTAAAGTCGCGGTTAATACGCTGTTGAAAACAAATGTTTCAGGTATCTTTTTCAATTGCTCTATTCCTGAAGTTGTCGAGCAAGCGATCATAGATACACAAGCAGTATTGAGTGAGTCAGGTAGAGAATTGACGATAGGTGTTTTCGCAAATAGCTTTGCTCCGATAAAGCAAGCGCACCAAGCCAACGAGACCATTCAGGAAGTTCGTCATTTCTCTCCGACTGAATATCTTGAGTATGCTAAAAAGTGGCATGCGCAGGGAGCAAGCATTATTGGTGGTTGCTGTGGGATTGAACCACGTCATATTAAATTGCTAGCGACTTGGAGAGACACTCTCGAAAACGCCTAATTTTGGTGAAGCGCAGGGAAGTATTGCAAGAGGTTTTGTTTTTCATTCATCGTTATAGACAAAATAAAGGTCTTTCATATCTGGCAAAGTAACAAGATGCTTTAACTTGCTCATTACTTTGCCAGTTTGCCTCGAGATCTTTATTAATTATTTTTGGTTCAGATTAACGACAATCTTTCCAACGGTTCTCTGATTTCGCATGTCCAAGAGTGCGTTACCTACATCCTCTAAGCCGATGATCTTCAGTTTCGGCACTTCCAATTCTCCATTTTCTAATAGCTCAGACACTTCTTTTCCGGCAGTAACGATACTTGCAAACCCTCTCTCGCCAAAGACGTGACCAGAGCCCAAACTTATTTGGTGGAAGCCCAAGCCTTTTAAGAAGGCATCTGGATATTGAGAAGGGTCGACAGTCTTGACGAGCTCCACCATTTCTCCCTCAAAGGTTAACACCGAGGCTGCAATTCGGTCGTTATCACCGCCTACACAATCGAGTGCAACCTCAACGCCATGATTTCCGGTAATGTCCATTACTCGTTGAACTACATCTTCATGATGATAATCAATCGTATGGGTTGCTCCTAACGAGGACAAATATGCGTGATTAGCTTCTGAACTAGTAGCAATGATCTGTTCAACACCAAATGTCTTTGCTAACTGAATAGCAAAGCTTCCAACGCCGCCAGCACCTCCGGCGATAAAAATGCTGCTTCGATTTGAAATATCGAGCTTGTCTACCAAAGCGCGATATGCGGTCCAGGCTGCGCAAGGTGTAGATGCTGCCACTTCAACCGGAACCTGAGGGTGCTTTATGAGCGTTCTTGAATCATGGATAGCAAATTCAGCGAATCCACCGTGATGGCGTCTCATGTTTCCGTGATACAACACTTTATCGCCAACCTTCCAATCAACGACCGCATCGCCTACAGAGACTATTTCTCCTGATACGTCTAACCCGCCAACAAAATTGTTACCCATGTTAGTGACCATGTCTGACCAATAATGAATTTTTGCATCGACAGGGTTCAAACCAACAGCGTTAACTTTAACCAATACATCAAATTGGGTTTCTAGTTTTGGTGTAGGTAATTCGGATAAAGAGAAAGTATCGTTATCTCGTTGGTAAGTTATCGCTCTCATAGGTTTTCCTCATTATTAAGAATGGTCGAAAGTCATACTAACTCAGAGGGTAGTACTGTAATAATTATGGTTTTTTCTTATTTTGATAATTTTAGGTTATGTTTGATAAAAAGGATTCGAGATGCTCTGAAATTATCATCGACAACCAGTCTGCATAGCTAATGACATGTAATTTTATGATAAGTAATGACTAGTTTTATTATTCCATTTTTATGGAAATATTTTGTTGATCTTTTGTTTTGTGATTCTATAATTCCAGAAATATCGAAATAAAGGCTTGTCTATCAGGTAAGCTTGTTAGCGAAAAATGACGAGGAGAGTAAATGTGAATACAGAAATTATAACTATGGCTAAAGAAGCGCTGGATATGTTTGCGTTTCTAGCAACCGAACTTATCATCTTATTTCTGGCAATTAGCTACATTGTCGGTGTGTTGCAAGATTTTCTAACGCCAGAAAAAATTCAATCTATTCTCAGCTCGAAAAAGGGTAAAGGTTACTTCATTGCTGCGTTGCTAGGTTCGATTACGCCTTTCTGTTCGTGTTCGACCATTCCTTTCTTAAAAGGCTTGTTGCGTGCAAGAGCAGGTTTTGGACCTATGATGGTGTTCCTATTTGCAAGCCCGTTGCTTAACCCAGTGATTATTGGCTTGTTTGTGGTGACTTTTGGTTGGAAAGTTGCGGTATTTTACTTTGCTATCGCGATGTCAGTATCAGTGGTAGCAGGCTATGTACTTGAAAAACTAGGGTTTGAACGTTACGTCAAACCAGAAGCATATCAAGCGGTAGGTTCTTCTTCGTGCGGTACTTCTTGTGGCGATTCAAGCAAGAAAAAAGAAGAAGCGAGACCAGCATCAATCTGTGGTACCAGCGCCTGCAATGAACCTACGCCAGTTGCGGCGAAAACATCTTGCTGTGGTGATGCACCAAAACCTGAACCTAAAGTGGAAGTGTCTTGCTGTTCATCAGACGGTAGTGCAACAGCGACAGTCTTGGAAGAGAAAGAACCTAGCCGCTGGGCACGTATTTGGCAATCAACTTGGAAAGACTTTAAGCAAGTGTTCCCTTATCTCATGATGGGCATTGCGATTGGTTCATTTATCTATGGCTTCATCCCGACGGAGTTCATTGCGGAGTTCGCTGGTGAAGCGAAGTGGTACGCGATTCCGGTCGCAGCAATCATTGGTATTCCATTGTACATCCGTGCAGAGGCGGTCATTCCACTTAGCGCGGCACTAGTACAAAAAGGTATGGCTCTTGGATCTGTTATGGCGCTTATTATTGGTAGTGCTGGCGCAAGTCTTACAGAAGTGATTTTGTTGAAATCAATTTTTAAGAACCAAATGATCGCTGCCTTCCTAATCGTTATCTTAACGATGGCCATGGGAGCGGGTTACTTATATACGTGGGCTTTTTTATAAAAATAACCCTCGGGCGATTGCTCGAGGGCTCTGTTTTTGTCGCCATATAGGGAAAGGGAAGTTTCCTATACCGCGCAGGCAATAAAAAGATAAAGAGGTTACTCGTAAATACTATAGGAGAAATACTTGCTGGCGATGGTTTTATGCTTACCGCTCTGGATCAATTTTTGTATTCCGCTATCGAGTAATGCTTTTAATTCTTTGTCTTGTTTTCTCACTGCTACGCCAATGCCACGGCCGAACCACTTTTCCTCTGTAAACGCTGGTCCAGTAAAGTGATAGCCTTCACCTTGTGCAGTTTCAAGAAAACCAGCACTTAAACCGATTGAGCCGCCAAATACAGCATCTAACCGTCCATTGAGTAGATCGGTAAATGCCTCATCGAACGTACCATAACGACGAATATCAATATCTGGATACAAGGCAGAAAGGTACTTATCACCAATTGTGGCTCTTTGAACTCCAATAGATAAACGATTTAGGCTGCCGTCATCCATGTTGATTTCTCTATCATTTTTCATTACAAAACGAGTCGGTACTTTTGCATAAGGGACGGTGAAATCGACTTTCTTTTCTCGTTCTTCTGTGATTGTCATTGCAGCAATAATCGCATCGTTCTTGCGACTAAGGAGAGAAGGGATGATGCCATCCCAATCCATTTTTGAGATAACGCACTTTACTTCTAACTCTTTGCATAACGCGTTAGCGAGGTCGACTTCAAACCCTTCTAGCTTTCCCTCTTTTGTCGTCCAGCTAAATGGGGGGTAAGCCCCTTCAACAGTGAAGCGAATTTGTTTCCACTCTTTCGCATGGCTGAAAACTGAAAATAAGCTAATAAACAATACGACTATCCATTTCATAAACGTTTCCTTGTAACTGTTTGGAAACCAATGTTTAACACAAAGTAAGCAAATATCAATGAAAGTGCATATATGTGTGACCTTTCGCCCGCATTGTGTGAGCGAAAGGTTTTGCGTGTATTACAGCTTATCTTCAATAGTTACGAGGGGAACTCTCGTTGAGACAGCGTGAAGTGCAATGTTGTGAATCATTTCATCGACCGTGGTACAGCTATCCATTAAGATCGAAACATCATACTTGTCCGCAGATTTTGAGATAGCAGTATGTGTGACGCAGTTTTGTGTCATCATTCCGCATACAAGTAACTCCGTTACATTTTTGCTTGCCAATACTTCTTTTAAACGTGTTCCTTCAAAGCTATCTGCGAAGTGCTTTACCACGATTTCGGAATTCGGCGCTAAAGCAAGAACTTCTGGGTGAATATTGGCACCGTCGCTGCCTTCATTGAAGAATGGGGCAATGCCCATGGCAGGATCGGCAATATGCTGAATATGAATCACAGGAATGTTTTGCTCATTGGCTTTAGTTATTGCTCTCTTAACATTGTCTAAAGTTGATTCTGTATTCCATAAAGGAAACTTTCCTTCTGGGAAATAGTCGTTTTGCAAATCAATTACAAGTAGGGCTTTTTGAGTCATTTTCTTTTCCTTTTATTCAGGATCATTGCGGTACGAATAATATAAAGACTTTTAGCTACCTTCTTTAGAGTCTAAAATGACACAAAAGAGTCAAAAAGCGACACTTGAAGATAATTGAAAATGAAAATAGCACTCGTTAATTACCCAGATAGCTCGCAAGCCTCCGTATATGGTTTAAGCGAACTCTTCGAGATGGCAAACCGTGCGGCGGCTAAATTGGGCGTTGATGTGCACTTTGAAGTAGAGATATTGGCTCACTGGTCAAACACGCACTTCGATGTGAAAACAGCGGTAATGATTCCGCCTAGCGGCACTGGTCAATATTACTTAGAACCAGAGCCAGAGCTACTCGACTGGTTAAATATCCAATATAGTAAAGGTGCGATTTTAGCCTCCGCCTGCGCCGGTACTTTTATTCTTGCTCAAACCCAGTTGTTGACCAATAAGTCTTGTACGACACACTGGGGCTTGGCTCCTTCATTAGCGAGTCAGTTTCCCGATATCCACGTAAGACAAGAAGCCATCCTTATTAACGAAGGAACGATCATTACGGCTGGGGGTATGATGTCATGGGTGGATTTAGGTTTGGAGCTGGTTTCCTTATTTGCGTCACCGGCAGTAATGCGCCTGTTAGGCAAAATGTTGGTTATTGATACTGGTCCGAGAGAGCAACGCTTTTATCAACAGTTTACCCCAAACTTCCAACATGGTGATGAGGTAATTGTTCAACTACAGCACTATATAAACGATCATTATCAAGGAAAACTGAGCAATAAAGAGCTTGCAGAGTTGAGTTGTTTAACAGAAAGGACATTGCAGCGACGCTTTAAAAAGGCGACAGGTTTCAATGTTAACCAATACATACAAAGCTTAAGAGTACAAAAAGCTTGTGATTTACTTGAGTCGACAACCCTAACATTTGACGCAATATCATTTAGAGTGGGTTACCAAGATGTGAGCGCGTTCAGGAAAATATTTAATAGAATCGTAGGGTTAACACCGAAGTCGTTCAGATCTCGGTTCTGTTCATGAACGCCAGAAGTAAGATAATGTTGGTATTAAACATTTATAACTCAGAAGCAAACACCGCATATTTTTACAAGCTGGCTTAGCGTGATGAAAAGGGATAACAAGCTAAGCCAACCGTAGCGATCTTCTAAATATTGAGAACTTTTTAGGATGCTTAAAGGTTTCTCAAATTACAACGACTTGTATAGGCCGCTGTTAATCACAAAAGCTATGTGATTTCCAAAACCAGTTTCCCAGTATGTTGCTTGCGTGAAAATACTTCTTGCGCTTGACCTATCTGGTTCAAGGGAAATGACTCCGCGACTAAGGGACGAATTGCGTTCTGTTCGATATAGCGAACCAAGTTACCGAATACTTCTGGTGCCAAAACGGTACAACCAAATAACGCTAGGTCTTTAAGGTAAAGAGTTCTTACATCCAGCTCGACAATTGGGCCGCCTATGGCGCCGGAAACAGCGTATCTTGATCCTGGTTTTAGTACCTGAAGAAATTGTGGCCACTGCTCTCCTGCGACCAGATCAATCACTACGTCAACGCTGTTTTCTCCGAGAGTCGCCGTCAAATTTGCATCGCGAGGGATAACTTGGTTTGCTCCTAATGCCGTGATCTGTTCTTTCTTTTCTGGGCTGGCGATAGCAATGACGTATGCTCCACGCGCCTTCGCCAGTTGGATTGCGGCAGAGCCAACACCACCGGATGCCCCTGAAATCAGTACGGTATCGCTCGCTGTGACATTAGAGCGGACAAGCATGTTCTCGGCAGTTGAATAAGAACAAGGGAAGGAGGCCAAATCGATATCCGATAAACTACTATTCACAGCATATGCATGTTTACTGTCAACAACAGTGAACTGAGCAAAGCCACCATCACATTCTGAACCGAAGTACCAAGGCGAGCTAAGTGCTTGACTGTGGAAGCGCGTAATACATGGTTCGATAAGCACACGCTGGCCGATTCGTGATGGGCAGATATTCTCACCAACAGCGACGATGGTACCGCATACATCGGCACCTTGGATTCGAGGGAGAGATAGCGCGTCTCCTGACCAACTTGCATCCATGCTATTGGCGTCGTTTTTAGAATACCATGCTGTTCGGGTATTGATGTCGGTGTTATTGACTCCGGCGGCGGCAACTTGGATCAATACATCATCAGGCGAGGGGACTGGCACAGGTAGATCATCGCGGTAACGAAGCATATCTGGCCCACCATGACCGATAAGTTGGACGCCTTTCATGACTTTCGGGATTGTGGTCATTGATTGTTCTCCTTCATTAGTTCTAGCAGAGTGTGTTCAGCGGATGCAAAGGCAGCGTGACCGAGAACCGGCCATGCGTTGGATAGACCTTCATGTAACAAGAAGAGTGTGGTTGCGAGGTCTTCTCGCTGACTTAGTTGGACCATAAGCTGACGAACCGCCAATTTGTGTTGTTTTACTGCTTGATTAATAGATAGATTTTCTGGATAGGCTGCTAATGCATTGATGGACATGCAGCCATTCGGTGCAAACTCCTTCATCCAATCCTCGAGGCGAGTGAATAGGTGTAATACAGCCGGTGTTCCATTGGCAGGGGCGTCTTCGAGCAAAAAACTCAAATACCTTTGATGGCGATGCTCGAGAGCTGCAACAATCATCGCTTCCTTGGAGGGGTAGTATTTGTACAGGGTTCTCAGGCTGACTTCGCAGGCGTCTTTGAGTTGAGGTACGCTCGGCTCGGCGAAGCCATACTGACTGAATGCTTTTTCTAGGCTTGCTGCGATTTTTTCTTTCACTATTTGACATACCAGGTAGAACGTTTGTTTTACCTAAGGGTAGAATAAACTTTCTACCTCAGTCAATGGTGTATTTAAACTCTGTATTGAAAGCCCGACGTAATGCCGGGCTAACTTAAGTGATTTTTATCGATTCGGAACGTGAATCAGTGTGCCGTTGCGTGCTGCTCTCCACGCTTGTCTAGCATTCCGCTGAAACGGGTTAGTAGTAGAGCACCTAATACTACGATCGCGCCAATCCAAGGTGTGTGCATCAGCCCAGCATTGGCCACGATAAGGCCACCGCCCCAAGAACCCAGTGCAATACCTACGTTAAATGCAGCAATGTTGAGACCAGAAGCGACGTCGACTGCATCAGGTGAATATTTCTCTGCTAGTTTGACAACATAAACTTGAAGTCCTGGAACGTTACCAAAGGCAAAGGCACCCCAGACAAGAATGGTCACTACTGCAGAAATTGGATTAAATGCTGTGACACTAAACACGAGCAATACCACAATTAGGCCCGAGAAAATCGCTGTCAGAGCTTTGATTGGCCCCATAGAGTCGGCCATCTTTCCGCCCCAGATGTTGCCGAATGCGACCGATACACCATAAACCAACATAATTAGGCTGATAGCGCTAGAGCCAAACCCCGAAACTTCTTCCAAAATAGGAGCCAAGTAAGTGAAGGCTGTGAACGTACCACCGTAACCGAGCGCGGTGATTGCGTACACCAAAAGTAGACGAGGCTGAGTCAAGACTTTTACTTGCGATGACAGCTTGGTTGCTGGTGGTTGTTTCAGATTACTCGGCACTAGTAGAGCGCTTCCTATCAGTGCGATGATTCCAAGGATCGCGACGATTAGGAAGGTTGCCTGCCAACCAAATGTCTGGCCAATCCAGGTTCCAAGTGGCACGCCCGTCACTAGAGCTACGGTCAGACCGGTAAACATAATAGCAATTGCGCTAGCGGCTTTTTCTTTTGACACTAGGCCAGTGGCGATAGTCGAGCCGATCGAAAAGAACACACCGTGTGCAAGCCCGGTCAGTATCCTTGCTGTAACTAGTGTGTTGTATCCAGGTGCTTGCCAGGCTAACAGATTGCCAAGAACAAACAGTGCCATAACAGAAAGCAGAACGTACTTTCTTTTCCAGTTACCAGTCAGCGCTGTTAAAACGGGAGCACCAACCGCAACACCAAGTGCGTACAGGCTAACTAAAAGACCCGCTGAAGGTAATGATACGTTGAGGTCGGAGGCCATAGTCGGTATCAGACCGACAATTACAAACTCCGTGGTTCCAATAGCAAAGGCGCTAAGCGTCAATGCAAGTAAAGCTAAAGGCATAACAACTCTCTCTTATAATCATTGAATATGAATGGATAAACGAATAGCCCGTTTCCATGTCGTGTATTATTAAAGAGTTATTCGTTGCGAAAAATGGTGTTTATTACAAAATACTTTTGTTATAAGTGAAGGAAATGCGCAGTTAGGAAAGGGGGTGAAATGTTAACCCGATCAGATGAATTAGAGATTCTTATGGCAGTTGTGGATAGTGGTGGATTTTCTTCCGCTGCTGATGCACTAGGTATTCAAGTCGCTAGGGTATCTCGTGCGGTTAGTAAAGTTGAATCACAGTTGGGGGTAACCTTGCTGAATCGCACGACGCGCAGAGTGGAAGTTACTGAGGAAGGGCATCAGTTTGTTGAAGCGGTTCGCTTAGGTTTACTACAAATACAGCAAGCTGAAGAAGAGATCATCACACGAGGTGAATTACCCAAGGGGCGCTTAAGAGTTGATGCCGCTAGCCCATTTGTTTTACATCAACTCGTGCCGTTAATTCAGCCATTTAAAGAGGCTTATCCTGATATTCAACTCGATCTTACCTCTAATGAGGGTTTTGTGGATCTATTGGAAAAAAGAACCGATGTGGCGATACGTATTGGACGATTATCGGATTCAACACTGCATGCTAAACCTTTAGGAACAAGCCCACTATTTATCGTTGCCACGCCTGGTTATTTATCTAAACGAGGTTTCCCTGAAGCGGTGAGCGATTTGCGCAGTCATAACTTGATCGGTTTTTCTGGCGCTAAAGTGTTAAATCAGTGGCCATTACGAGGGTTTGAGATGATAGAGCCTGATATCCTATCCAGCAGTGGTGAAACGGTTAGACAGTTAGTGCTGGCAGGGAACGGCATTGCATGTTTATCTGGCTTTATGGTGAAAGATGATCTTGATTCTGGACGGTTAGTGGCATTGTTTGAATCGGAAAAAATCACAAATACTGGACGAGAACAGGTCAATGCTGTCTTCTACAAATCTTCTTCAGTCTCTAAACGTATTTCCGCGTTCATCGACTTTATTCAACCAAGACTTACTTTAAAATAACTCTATTATTGTTGTTTTAACAAAAGATTTTTGTCGTTATTGCAGCTTTTGTTTTTCCAAGTGCCAAGCCTAGCGTGCCACCCCTTAGTAAGGTGGCACATATTTTTATTTGATCTTAGTTAAAGCGTGGCAACACGTACTGAGCGATCTGTTCCATTGATTTCTCAATTGGTTGGCTATTACGACGGAAATGCAACCCGATGTGATTGACTCCTGCTTCTTGCATTTTTTCTAGCTCATCGCTCAAGCCATTGACTCCGGCCCGGATACCAAAGTGATGCCGAACGACTGGTGCATTTGGGTTATCGACTAAATCAAGATGAATAAAGCTGGCGTAGGGTTTGTTTCCCGCTACGGAGCGCCAAAGTACAACGCGGTGTTCATGATCATCAGGTGTGCCTGGGTAGGCGAGCCAGCCGTCTAGGTTTTCTCCTATCCATTGTGGACTTTGCTGCGCTAACCCTGCGACATAGATAGGAATATCAGCAAACTCGGGTAATAACTGTAGATCGTTACCCAGCTTATCATTTTGCGTATCTTTCAAAATCTCTACACTTTCTCGAAAAGCCGAGCCACGGCTGTCAAAGTTAGCGTTAAAAACGGGATATTCACTAGGACGGTCTCCACTAGCCACACCGAGTATGAGGCGGTCACCACTTAACTCGTTGATGGTCGCAGCGGCTTTTTTCACTAGCCAAGGTTGTCTTAACGGTAATACTATCGCTGCTGTCCCTAGTAGAATGTTGTCGGTGCACGCAGAGAGATAGCCAAGATAACTGAACGGTTCATAAATTTGTGCCGCGTCTCCAAAGTTAGGGTCGTACAACGGGACATCTCTCACCCACGCTACGTTAAAGCCTAACTTATCGGCTAACATAATACGCTGTTTATGTGCACTCATGTCTGGTACGCCGAACGGTTTTCGTTGGAGCAGGCGTTTTTTCTGGCCTTCTTGGGTCCAGTCATTATCTAGGGGGAGCTCAACCCCGATGGTGAATCTGTTACTTAAATCTTTATGCATTATGAAGCCTGACTATTACTGTGAGTACTAGGAGGCAAGGTGCCTCCCTGATATTCAGGACACTATGAGATTTTTGTTGTGAGAAAAAGCGGCAAAAAGACAAAAGTGTTTTGCCACAAACAGCGGTGGTCTTTAAAGGAACTGGTGGTTCTCTACCTTGATTTCTTGCTTGATGAAGTCAATAAAAGAGCTGATCCGGCGTGAGGTACTGGCATTTTTGTAATACACCGCATGAACGGGCTGTTCGACATTATGCGTGTGTTCACTAAGCACGCCCACTAAGCGACCAGCTTGTCGGTCAGAGTAGGTCATAAAGTCAGACAGGCAAGCTATCCCCGCACCATGTAAGGCTAAACACCTTAGCGTCTCGCCATTATCAGATCTTAGGCTACTCATAATACGCAGAAGTTTGTTCTTATCATCCATGATCGGCCATTCCTTAAGATACTCCGGCTTGTTGAATCCAAGTAGCTTGTGATTGAGTAACTGATCTATTGAGGTTGGAGTACCATGTTGTCTTAAATACTCTGGACTCGCGACGATTCGAATCCGACTTTTACCAAGAAATATCGCGCGCATGGTTGAGTTTTGTAGCTCACCGATACGAAAAGCAATATCGGTTTTTGTTCCCAAAAGGCTAATATTTTCCTCATTGGAATTGAGATCGATTTCGACTTCTGGATACAAGCTCTGATATTTAGCAATGTGCGGCGTTAGTACGTGCAGTAAGAAGGGGGTAGCTGCGTTTATTCGTAGGAGGCCAGAGGGCTTATATTTCTGGCTTTTCAGTTGTGCTTCGGCATTCTCTACTGCTTCTACAATATGTCTGACTTTATCGAGGTATATCGTTCCTTCATTAGTAACATCTAACTTACGGGTTGTGCGATTTAACAAAGTCGTTTCGAGTTTGGCTTCTAGCCGAGATACCGATCGACTCACCGCCGAGACGGTCATCGATAACAGTTCAGCCGCAGAGCTGATTGAACCCGTATCGACCACGGCCATAAAGGTGCGCATTTCATCTAGAGTAGCTTTCATTGTTGAATATATTTCAAATTAGATTTGAGCATTGTTAACTTTACGGAAAGTTTCTTGCGGCGTAAAGTTTTGCTTCGAATCAACTATAAAATCGATAATTCAGGAGATTTAGATGAAAGTACCATCATTTGGCGTCGGCACGTTTCGTTTAGAGGGTGAAGTAGTTAAGGATTCAGTCCGTAATGCGTTAGAAGTGGGTTACCGCGTAATTGATACTGCACAGATTTACGGTAATGAGGCAGAAATCGGTGAAGTATTGACACAGTCCGGTATTGCACGTGATGAGCTATTCATTACGACCAAGATCTGGGTTGATAACATGAACACGGAACAACTCATTCCAAGTCTAAAAGAGAGCTTAGAAAAGCTAAATACAGATTATGTGGATTTGACCTTGATCCACTGGCCTGGCAATAACAATAACTTGAACGAATACATGGCTTCATTACTTGAAGCTAAATCGCAAGGGTTAACCCGTAATATTGGCGTATCCAACTTTAATATTGACTTGTTGCAACAAGCGATAGAAGTGGTCGGTAAAGAGAATATTGTTACTAACCAAATCGAGCTTAGCCCTTATTTGCAAAATCGTAAGTTGGTCAGCTTCATGCAGGAAAACGATATTCAGGTAACGTCTTACATGACCTTGGCATATGGGAAAGTACTTGGGGACCCAACTATTGCAGGTATTGCTGAGGACTATCAGGCCACGCCAGCTCAAGTCGCGCTTGCTTGGGCTTTGTCAAAAGGTTACGCGGTGATCCCGTCTTCAACTAAACGAGAGAATTTAGCAAGTAACCTGAAAGCACTTGAACTTAATCTGAGTGAAGAGGCGATTGCAAAGATAGATGCGTTGGAAAGAAATGGCCGCGAAGTAAACCCTGAAGGGCTAGCGCCTGAGTGGGATGATTGAGTGAGTTTCACAGGAAATCATTGCCTAAATGACACCTCTGCAATCGCTGACTTCCTCAGCGTTTGACGGTAGTACAACACCATAGACGATAACGGCTCGCTTGTCTGACGATAGTGCGTGCTTTTATCTTTTTGGCCTATTGGTTTATTGTATTCTCCCGGCCTTCAATTTGGCCGGGAGACGTCATTTAGAGATCATTTACCATTCGATTGTAGAGCCATCAAATACGCGGAAGCTTCCGGATTGCTCAAGTGTTAGCTGTTCTGCGACCGAAACAATACCAGCAACACTTTCCTCGGCAGAAAAGGTTGCGTCCTCACCGCCCATATCGGTTTTTACCCAGCCGGGATGAACTGCGACAGTTTTTACTCCTTGCGATTCGAGATTGCGTGCTGCTGATACTAGAACCTGATTAAGCGCTGCTTTAGATGCTCGATAACTGTACATGTTACCTGAACTGTTATCGCTTAAACTCGCAACTCGGGTTGAGATTCCCACGATGGTTTTGTGCTGACTTTTCGCAACGTTGTCTTGTAGGGCTTGAATTAGCAGGGCAGGTGCGACGGTATTTATGTTTAGTACTTCTAGCCATTTTTTCTGGGTCATTTCGCCAAGCGTTGCACACTCTTCGCCTAATACACCTGCATTCAGAATTAAATGATCGAGCGGACGATCCGCTAATCGAGTGGCTAACTGATCGATATCTTGTTGGTTAGTGACGTCTAGAGCCATCAGTTGAAGTTGATTAGATTGGGTTACTAGTTCATTGAGCTGCTTAGCATTTTCTGGTGAACGACAAGTTGCGATAACTTGCCAACCTTTTCCAAGGTAGTGGCGGACAAATTGCAAGCCTAAGCCACGGTTAGCGCCAGTGATTAATACAGTAGACATCGCTTCTCCTACGTTGTTGAGTTGAACAACGACCATATTAGAGGCGACGTATAAGCATGTAATCAAAACAGTATAAAAATGGCCTAGGATTCGACACTGTCAAATCTTAAAGTTTGAGAAAGATGCTGGCAAAGTGTTTTAGCCTAGTGACCGTCAGTTCGGAGGCAGCACCGCTGACACCCGCAACAGCAACGACCTTACCATCCAAGTAAAGGGGGATCGCTAAGCAATTGAGGTTTGGCTCTGCCTCTTCTAAATCGAGTGCGTAACCTGATAATACAACCTGATTAAGTTCAGTTTCTAACGTGGGGGATATTTGGCTTTCAAGGCGCAATGTTCGACGAAGCTCATCATCAAAACTAATAAAAACTTTGCCGATCGCAGATGTTGTGAGTCCTTCTCGTTTCCCTCTCGGGCTGCGGATAGTAAGAGGGTTATCCTGCTCTATAGCATCGATATACAAGTACTCTTTAGCGCCACTTTGTACAGCGAGGTAAGCTGTGTTGTTAGTCATTTGGGCCATTTTTTTCAGCAATGGAACAAAATGTTGTCGGATAGCTTCGTTTTTTTGTTCAATCGGCTTAGACAGTTCATAGCATCTAAACCCTAGGCTGTAGCTATGGTTGTGTTTGGATACATATCCAAGAGAGTGTAGAGTCGCAAGTAACCCGTGAACAGTCGTCTTATTTAACTGGATCGCATTACTGATCGTCTGTAATGATAGGGGAGACTCACTCATCGAGAGCAACTCGAGGATTAGAAAACCTCGCTCTAGAGACTGAATGTTTTTTCTTGCCTTGGGCACAAAGACTCCTTGATGATGGTGTTGCATCTGAATGGCTTACTGATGCTTCCACCTATAACAAACCACTACGCTGGTGGTTTGGCTTTATTAGAGAATATACTCAGCACTTAAACTGATCGGCTCGTTGTATGCGTCCACAAGAGAGTTTTTTCCTTGCTTCTTAGCATTGTATAACGCTTGGTCTAATATCGAATAGAGCTCATCAAAGTTGGTGAGTGGCATTGAGGTTGATAGATAGGCCAGACTCGCAGATATATTCAATTGATGGTTATTAATCGAATGTACACTCTTTTCTGAAATTGTTTTATGCAGACTTTGTATTCTAAAGGGAACGTCAATCTCATCGACGTTTTTCAATAGCAAGATAAACTCTTCTCCACCTAAACGACCCAAGTACTCTCCCTTATTAAGTTTAGCTTTAAGCGCTTTGCAAACCTGTTGTAGTACTAAGTCGCCAGTTGGATGACCATACTGATCATTAATCGCCTTAAAGTCATCTAGATCGATTAATGCTATAACGTAGCGGAAGTCTCCTTCAGCTTTGGAGGTTTGGCTTTTAATCGTCTCTATAATTGCCGCTCTGTTTAATGCACACGTTAAGCTGTCTATTTTGGCTTTTAAGCGTGTTTGTCGCTGAACCATCAATGCCAGAGCGAGGAGAACCAATAAACAGAAAACAACAAAATTATAAGTGCGTTGTTGGTCTGTGAGTTTTTCAAACTGGTACTGACTTAGAAGAGTTTCGTTGTTCAACTGCGCGACTTGTAGATCATATTCATACTCTTTTTTAGTGAGATCTAGTGCCTCTAACGCCTTGATATTACTCGCGTCTCGGTTCGTTAGTTCAATCGTCGAGTAGGCCTTGTGATGCTCCAGCGCCTTTTTGTAATCATTTTGAGCTTGGTATGCTTTTGAGAGGAGTAATTGGGCTTGCGCTTGCAATAAGGGCCTAGCGTTTTTTACCGCTAATCTTAACGCTATTGTACTGTGTTCAATCGATTTTTCGGGTGTATGGTTCTTTAAATATGCCAATCCAGCAGCCAAATGACCCTCTGTTTCAAGGTGCGTATTCTCATAAGTTTGGGCAATGTTTAATGCTCTTCCAATGTAATCTACCGCGGTATCCAATTGCCCAGAATCGGCCAAAGCAGCAGATAACCCTAAATAGGTCAACCCTTGCCCGTATGGATAATGAAGTTGTTCGAGAATCGTTAATGCATTTTTGTAGTGGCTGATGGACTTATCGAGTTCTTTGGATTTTCTGTACATCGCTCCTAGACTATGTTCGACTTGCGCAACTTCAAGAGGTGTCCCTTCATCTTGGCGAACCAGTAAGGCTTGAATGAGATATTGCTCTGATTGTTCAAATTGCCCCAGCTCTGCAAGTAAATTGCCGACGTCATTGTAAATCCCTGAAGGATCGCTTTGCGTCGACATGTTGGCCATCAACTGTCGATACAAACTTAAGGCTTTTTCATAGTCACCGCGGTAATTGTAGTTATTTGCTACCACGCGCAAAGCAAGATCAACAGGGAAGTTTTCTTGATGCTTATGATTTAAGTGGCTCTCTAAGGATGAGCAATAAAAGTTTGCTTTGTGATAACGACCTTGTTGATTCAGCGTATAACAAAGTTGATAGTTCATCAGAGCCTTGCCTTCGGAATCGGATATTTTCTTCATTGTCTGTCGCAAAGAAGAAAAGCTATCTACTGAGGCCTCGTAACTACCATGCTTACGTTCATTTAAGGCAAGAATATATTCTGATTCTAATTGAGAAAAATGGTTGTCTAAGACTTGACTGCTGCCGTAGTAAGGCTGATTTATGTTTGACATATATTCATAAATCAATCCACTTACGTAGAGCTTTTCGCTGTCCGATTTCGCTGTATGGTAGCGATCTTGAAGCATGCTCAATGCCGACTCAGGGTTGCTTCGTAGTGTGGTTTGGTAGACAGAGTGCCACTGTGTGATATTTTGGTTTGGTTCAATATCTTGAGTGTCGCTTGCATATACTGGAGTGAGCAAAAGTGACGCAAGCAAGGGATAGAGCACGCGCATGTTTAAACGAGCCTTTAATTTAAGGTGCCTTTAAAGTTGAGTTATCATAGCGCTTTTAACGCATCAGCGTTGTGATTAAGTTGGGTGTACTAAGAAAAAGAGTAGTGAAACTATGCACTTGGTCGAGATATTGAAAGAAGAGGCATAAAAAGAAAGACCTCAACATAAAGTTGAGGTCAGAAATCTTTAATCAATGTAAAGCTTTGCTAGATCTTGAGGCTCCATTTCTTTGCCTTCTAACTGATCGTTCCAGTTAGTTCCAACAAGAACACCATCTTCAGCAAGAGTCAAAAGCCAATCTTCAACAAAGATATCTAATGGGATTTCTAGTACAGTAAAATCTGCCCATTCTTCAACATTATGTGCTTCTGCATCTTCTTTAGAAGACCAGAAAGGCATGACTTCGCTGTTTTCGAATTCAGTTGAATCGCAAGATAGCCAACCTTCTTCATTGCGTAAACCCCAAACCAATTGGTTTTCTTTCGTTTCTGCAACAAAAAGGTCAAGGTTCGCTTGGATATCTGATGTAAGTTTGCTCATTTCAAAACTCTCGTTGTTATGACGTGGCTAGAGTAACACTAAAGTGCCGATTCCTAAAGCATAATACGGTTGTCGAAATGAGTAAAAATAAAGGAGCCGAAGCTCCTTTTCTGAGGTTAAGTATTCACTTGTTTTTGTTTGCTTTATGCTCACAGAGCAAACAAAAACAGGTACTTTACCTTTCTGGAAGAGTTGTGAATATTGTCCACTCTCTTTTTATCTCGCCTTTGTAACCAACGACTGATGCGGTTACTCGACGATTTAAAGCATGGCTGACTTCATCGGTCCCTTGCTGTGCTAAGTGAGTGTCACCAAAACCAACAATGCGGACTCTACTCGGTTCGATGTCGTAGCTTAGTAGGGCTTCACGGACATTGCGTGCTCGTCTTTCAGAAAGATCTTGGTTATGCTTTGAACCACCAACTTTACTAGCATAGCCGTGCAGCTCTATCGAAGTAGTAGGGTACTCTTTTAAAAAGTCGGAAAGCTCTCGAACTTGTCTTCTGAAGACTGGATTGATCTCATCAGAGTCGTTAGCAAAAAGTATCCGCACTTGCATGTTATCTGATGCTTTAATGTATTCTCCACAACCGTCGTTGTCGACCTCTGAGCCTTCAGGTGTACCTGGACACATATCTCGAGCATTGATGACACCATCGTTGTCGTCATCTTGCAAATCTGCTATTTGTTCTGCATTTGGTACAGGACGATACTCATATTCGTCTTCAGCAACAACGTGTTGAGTGATGGCGAGCATACCCAATGCAAATAGAATCTTCACTGGTTTCATGATCAGTACTCCACCTTTTCATTCCATTCTGTAGGTACATCGACACGCAAGGCATTTAACAATTGGCCAGTCGCGTTCATAACGCGGTACTTGGCGTACTGCTCTGAGTATCGAGCATCCAAGTAGTTCTTTCTCGCTTCGAAAAGTTCGTTTTCAGTATTTAACAAGTCCAGCAGAGTGCGTTTTCCAATGCGATACTGCTTTTCGTAGGCGATGACAGTTTCAGAGGCCGAATCTACGTGATCCGCTAGGAACTCTTTTTGTTGAAGTGTTAAATCTAACGCACTCCAAGATAGACGAAGACCTTCTTCTACTTGGCGGTATGCACGTTCTCTTAGGTCTTTTGCTTTATTTAGTTGGTAGGCAAAACTTTCAGCGTTGGCTACGTCACTACCACCGTTAAAGAGGTTGTAACGCATACGTAACATTGCTGTTGTCTCTTCGCTGCTTCCTTCGATACCGCTTGCATCATCACGCCATGTTTGAGCCGCTTCTACCGATATCGTTGGGTAGTAAGTTCCCTTAGATTGCTTGTATTGGAACTTTGCAGAGTCCACATCAGCTACCGAAATTTTGATTACTGGATGTGACTCGAATGCCAAGTCAATCGCTTCATCGATGGTGTAGGGAATAAAGTTTTGGTCCGCTCTTGGGAAAATCAATCCTTGTGGTGACTGTCCGACAAGGCGTGTAAAGGTGGTGTGGCTGTCATATAAGTTGTTCTGAGCTGCCACCAAGTTACCGTGAGCCTTTGCTAAACGAGCCTCTACCTGGGTTAGGTCTGCTGTAGAACCGATACCTGAGTTAACTCGCTTTTTAATGTCTTCATAGATCTTCTTATGCACTTTCAAGTTATTCTCGGAAAGTGTAAGAATTTCATAAGCTTTTACTGAGTCTAAATAAACTTTCGCGACCTCTAGAGCGGTGTCTTGGGCATCAGCTAGAAGTTGATAACGGACCGATTCAGCATCAGCTGCTGTTCGATCCATATCATTAAGTGTCGCTGAGCCATCCCATATTAGCTGGGTTAGTGTCACGGTGGCTTCTTTTCTTGTCAGATCGGTTGAATCTCGCCCTGACTCTGCGGGTTTGATTCCTTCGTAACCGATACCGGCATCTAAGTCTACGGATGGGAGGTAAGCACCACCAGATGCTTCATTCACATACTGCTTGCTAACGAATTCATTGAACGCACTTTTGATGTCAGGATTGGTTTTTAATGTGTTTTCAACCGCTTGCTCTAGCGTTTGCCCAAAAGCATGACTAGCGGTGAACATACCAATACAAAAGGCGTTGGCACGAGTCCACTTCACTGTGATTCTCCTAGATAATGGTAAAAATTCTCGAGGTGATAGGGCTTATAAGTGGAATACTTATAAGGGCGTCAATAATTTAGCGCACAATAACATTAATATGCGATGAAGTAACCTGTTGATTCGCTGTTCATTTGTTTCAATTTTGATAAATCAACCTACTAAATCTGCCTGAAACTTGAATTAAGATCTCAAATTAAAGATGAAGGTAATAGCTAGGAACGTGTGTCCAGATTTTAATAAAATAAAACACTTATGCATCTGGATTCTTATTGATGTATGACACATAATTACTTTATTGAGCATCAAATTGCTGTTATTGCACTATATATTCGGGCAATATATAGCAAATTAGTATTGTTAGTCAAAAACTTGACAGTTATTTAGGGTTAAGGTTTATATGGATCGTACAGCATTAGTGCCACTCGGTAATCAAGTCGTCGTAATAGGTTTGGATGGGCAGCTGAGAGTCCTTGCAGAAGGACAGCAGCCTCTACCAGGTGAAGTGATAGTGGCAATGACAGATGCTGCGCCTCAAGACCTGAAAATTCAGCTTGCTCAAGAGCAAGGTTTAAAAGATATTTCAGACGATGTAGCACAGATTATTAGTGCTATTGAGCAAGGTCAAGACCCTTCTGCTATTGATGAAGAACTCGCACCTGCAGCGGGTGAAAATAGTGGCTCCAGTTTGCAAAATAGTGCCACGATTGTACGAGATGGTACTGAAGTGCTAGCCTCAACAAACTTTGAAACTATTGGCTTAGAATCCCTCGGCTTATCTGAAACTCAAGCGTTGACCTTAAATGATTTCTTCACAACAGGTATCGAGACAAGTGGGGATGGCTCAAGTAAGCCACTTACTAATTCTCCAGTGACATTAAGCGCTGTTGAGGAAGATAGCGATCCAATCACGATAACTACTGAAGAATTACTATCGAACGTCAATATTGATGATGCCGATACTCTTGTCATTACAAACGTCACTATTGAGAGTGGGAATGGCACCTTAATTGATAACAGCGATGGATCTTGGACTTACATTCCAGAGGCTGACGATGACACTGAAGTGTCATTCTCCTATGACATTATTGATAACGATGGCGGTGTTATTAATGGCACTGCTAACTTAGATATTACGCCTGTTAATGACGCGCCAATAGCAACTAATGATGCGATTCAAACTGACGAGGATTCCCAGGTTGTAATTGATGTGCTCGCTAACGACAGTGATATTGAAGGTGATGATTTAATCATTACCTCTGCTTCTGTACCAGAAGAGCAAGGTATCGTTGAGATTATCGATGGTAAGCTTGTTTTCACTCCGGCTGAAAATTTCAACGGTAATGCAACGATTAGCTACACCATCTCAGATGGTGAGTTAGAGGATGAAGCTCAAGTTTCGGTAACAGTAAACTCAGTTAACGATGCGCCTATTGCCTCTAATGATACAACAATTACAGAGGAAGATAGTTCAGTAACGGTTGATGTCCTGCCAAACGACACCGACATTGATGGCGATACGCTGTCTATCCAATCGGCTTCCGTACCTGAAACACAAGGTACAGTTGAGATCGTTGATGGAAAACTGGTCTTCACACCGGCTGAGAACTTCCATGGTGACGCTGAAATCACTTACACCGTGACCGATGGTGCACTGACTGACCAAGCGACGGTCAACGTCACCGTGAATGCGGTGAACGACACGCCTGTGGTTGAAAGCAACATTGCAGACCAAACCTTGGCAGAAGACTTCACCCCATACAGCATCAATCTAAATACCGCGTTCAGCGATGTAGATAACGTGGATGGCGAGCTGAGCTTCAGTGTCTCTGGCAACAGCAACATTCAAGTGGCGATCGTCAATGGCATTGCTACGTTCACTCCAACTGCGGACTGGAACGGCTCTGAAGCGTTGACCTTTACTGCGACCGATCCAAGCGGTGAAAGCGTTAGCCAAACGGTGAACTTCACGGTAGCCCCTGTGGCGGACATCGTGGCAGACAAAGCGACGGTTGTGGAAGACACGCCGACCATCATCAAGGTCTTAGGTAACGACACGTTCGAAGGCGACGATAAAGTGGTGTCGCTAGATACCAATAACGGTCCAGCGAACGGCACGGTCTCAGTCAACCCGGACGGCAGCGTAACCTACACGCCAAACGACAATTTCCACGGGGCAGACAGTTTCACCTACATCGTTACGTCCGGTGGGGTATCGGAGTCCACCACGGTGAACGTCGATGTGACGCCAGTCAATGACGCGCCAGTGGCAAACGATGACGCGGCCACAACACAAGAAGATACCGCTGTCACGATTGATGTCCTGCCAAACGACACAGATATTGATGGTGATACGCTGTCTATCCAATCAGCGTCCGTACCTGAAACACAAGGTACAGTCGAAATTATTGATGGAAAACTGGTGTTCACACCGGCTAAGAACTTCCATGGTGACGCCGAAATTACTTACACCGTCACCGATGGTGCACTGACTGACCAAGCGACGGTCAACGTCACCGTGAATGCGGTGAACGACACGCCTGTGGTTGAAAGCAACATTGCAGACCAAGCCTTGGCGGAAGACTTTACGCCATACAGCATCGATCTAAATACCGCTTTCAGCGATGTGGATAACGTGGATGGCGAGTTAACGTTTAGCGTCTCTGGCAACAGCAACGTGTTGGTGTCGATTGAAAATGGCATCGCGACCATTAGCCCAACGGCAGACTGGAACGGCTCTGAAGCGCTGACCTTTACTGCCGCCGATCCAAGCGGCGAGAGCGTTAGCCAAACGGTGAACTTCACGGTAGCGCCTGTGGCGGACATCGTGGCAGATAAAGCGACGGTAGTGGAAGACACGCCGACCATCATCAAGGTCTTAGGTAACGACACGTTCGAAGGCGACGATAAAGTGGTGTCGCTGGATACCAATAACGGTCCAGCCAACGGCACGGTCTCGGTCAACCCGGATGGCAGCGTCACTTACACGCCAAACGACAACTACCACGGTACAGACAGCTTCACGTACATC